>Ga0074195_1000627_pt1 | contig 63918 bp, 46 predicted proteins | sample EPASupsiteHSE623_FD_64525 | JGI IMG/M metagenome (GOLD analysis project Ga0074195, IMG submission 64525) | Bioremediated contaminated groundwater from EPA Superfund site, New Mexico - Sample HSE6-23 | ecosystem: Environmental > Aquatic > Deep subsurface > Groundwater > Contaminated ...
CAGGAATAGAGGATGTGGGTCACCCGGAATTATAAGCTCCTCCAACCTCTTGGCAATTCCAATTATCTTGATTGACTTTTCAAGCCCAAGCTCCTGAAGTGCTTCATAGGCAAAGTTGAGCTGACCCCTTCCTCCGTCGACAACAATCAGCTGAGGCAACTCTTCCTTTTCTGCCAGGAGCCTTGTGTATCGTCGGTTTATAACCTCCTTCATTGTTGCAAAGTCGTTGGCTCCTACAACGCGTTTTATGTTGAAGTGTCGGTAATCACCTTTTGATGGGATACCGTTTTTAAATACAACACAGGCAGCAACGGCAAACTTACCCTGTATGTTTGAGTTGTCGAAACACTCTATGTGCACAGGAGGTTCAGTAAGTTCAAGATCTCGCTGAAGAGCTGTCATTATCCTGTTCTTATGCTCCTCCGGCCTCAGGGTCTCTTCTTGTTTGAGTTTCTCGAGCTTGAAAAGCTTTGCGTTTTTCAGGCTCAACTCCAGCAGACTCAGTTTGTCTCCCCTTTGTGGTATGTGTACACTCTTTATGTTGAAAATCTCCTCTGGCATAAACTGCACAAGAATTTCGTTTGAAAGTTCACCAAACTTTGAGCGGATCTCGCCAATGAAAAGGCTTAGTATTGTAGACTGCTCCTCTTCAATGGGCATTTTAAACTCGAGGTTCACAGACTGTATGATACATCCGTTTACCACCCGCATGTAGTTACCAAAGGCAAAGTTGTTTTCGAAAGCCAGGGTAAACACATCCACATTTGTTATTGTCTGGCTGACTACCTGCGATTTGCTGTAGTGCCTGCCTATCAGTTCGATCCTCTCCTTATACAACTGAGCTTCTTCAAAACGTAAATCCTTGGCAGCAAGCAGCATGGCAACCTTGAACTCCTTCATTATTTCTGCCGATTCGCCTTTTAATATAGACTTTATACCTTCAATCTGATGCAGGTATTCAGTTTCATTATATGCTCCTATGCATGGGGCCTTGCATTTGCCAATGTGATAGTTGAGGCAGGGACGGAACCCTTTATTCTTTATATTCTCGTCTGTAAGGGAAAGCTTACAGGTTCTCAGATAATAAACAGAGTTTATGAGCTCAATAAGATTATATGCGTATGATACTGAGCTGTAAGGGCCAAAGTATACGGAACCATCCTTTACGTATTTTCTTGTAATAAAGACACGGGGGAATGGTTCGTTCTTAATGCATATCCAGGGATAGGTCTTGCTGTCCTTGAGCATTACATTGTATCTGGGAAGGTGTTTTTTTATGAGGTTGTTTTCAAGAAGCAGTGCATCTTCTTCGCTTTCGACTATAGTGTGCTCAATACTTTCGATTTTTGAAACCATTACTCTGGTCTTCACGGTCAGAGACTCGGGAGTCTGAAAATACTGCGAAACCCTGTTCCTTAAATTCTTCGCTTTTCCTATGTAAATGATAGTCCCCTCTTTATTTAAAAAACGGTACACTCCCGGTTGGCCAGGGAGTAGTTTTATCAATTCACGGAATCTTAAATTCATGATTTATTTTTTGTAAAAGTAACAATTATCCTATATTTGTCGATTAGTATGCAGACTAAAGTTGTAACCAAGCAGGACATAAAAAATGCTATAAGATTGAAAGGAATATCGGGTGATATTCTGGCTCCTTTGATTTCATATATTCTTGGTTTCAACAAAATCAACAAGAAGTACAGCAAATGTGCCGATCAAAAAGGGAGGGATTTCACCTCCGCGCTTCTTAAAGAGTTTAATATAGGTTTCGAAATAGACGATAAGGAGTTTGAAAACATTCCTCAGGATGGCCCTTTTATTTTTGTTGCAAACCATCCCTACGGAGGAGTGGACGGGATCATTCTCCTCAATATTTTCAGTTCTGTCAGGCCGGATATTAAGGTAATCACAAACTTCATACTCTCGCATATTCCAAATTTAAAGGACTTCTTCTTTCCTGTGAACCCTTTTTCCGACAGACCGGGGCTCTCCCGAAGTTTTGCCGGCTTGAGAATGGCGACTGAGAATCTGAATAAAGGAGGGTGCCTTGGACTTTTTCCTGCAGGAGAGGTATCTACCAATTATGGTTCTTCCATTATCCAGGACAAAGAGTGGCAGCCGGCAATCATAAAGCTGATAAAAAATTCAGGTGTGCCTGTGGTTCCTGTATACTGCCATGGAACAAATTCTAATTTCTTCCACTGGTTGGGCAAACTTCATCCCGTTCTCAGAACTGTAAGGCTGCCACGCGAACTTCTCAATAAAGGAGGAAAAACCATTAAGGTGAGAATAGGCAAGCCTATCAGCGTAAATGAAATGTCGGAATACCAAGATCTTAAGTCACTCGGTCTTTTTTTAAGATCTCGCACTTATGCACTTGAAGCTAACATAAAAGAAGATAAAAAAGAGGTTGTAAACAGTGGCGCGGTCCCTATTGCTCTCCCAAAAAACCGCAGGGCGCTACAAAAGGAGATAAACTCCCTTCCTCCTAATAAATTGCTATTCACTACCGGACACTACAGTTGTTACCTGGCCGACCACAAATCGATTCCACTTATGATGCACGAGTTGGGCAGAAGAAGAGAGGAGGCATTCAGGGCCGTTGGCGAGGGAACCGGACGTCCGCTCGATCTTGATGAATATGATGAATACTACAAACATCTCATTCTTTGGGATAAACAGAAAACAAGGCTTGTAGGAGCTTACAGACTTGGATTCGGTAAAGAGATCATAGAAAAGAAGGGCTTAAAGGGCATGTATACCAATTCGCTTTTCAGCTATGAAAAACCTTTTGCAAAAGTTCTTTCACAATCAATAGAATTGGGTCGTTCATTTGTTGTACTTGACTATCAGAAAGAGGCACTTCCTCTGGTTCTTTTAATTAAGGGCCTTTTCTACTCAGTCCTAAACAACAACGAGGTTAGGTATCTTCTTGGACCTGTAAGCATCAGTTCGTGGTACCCCAAATTCTACAGGAGCCTTATGATCTATTATTTGCAGAAATTTCACTCAATAAAGGAGATGGAAGACATGGTAACTCCCAGGAACCCATTCTTTCCGGACTATCTTCGTGTCTCAGTAGACGATCTGATGCAAAACAAGATGGACAGTATCGAGAAATTTGACCGCTATCTTCTTAGGTTGAGCAACAACGAATACAGACTTCCTACGCTCGTCAAGAAGTATCTTAAGATAAATTCAAAAATGATAAGGTTCAATGTAGACCCTGACTTCAACTATTGCGTTGACGGATTGGTGCTTCTGGACCTCACACAAATCTCCCGTCAGGAGATAATGGCACTCGCCAAAGACGAACCAAACAAAGAAAAGGTCTACAAACGTTTTGGGATACAGGAGTGACTTTGCAGTAGTTTTTAGCAACTACCTGCATGTTTGGCATTTACGTGTTTTGTTTATATTGAAATACTTTTGTTTAGACGCATAATCACCTGTCTGACTTAAACTTGCTAAAAACTACTGCAAAGTCTTTTCACGGCACCGGATCGTAGCCGTGGCCACCCCACGGATGACACCGGGAAATGCGTCTGGCTGCCAGGTAGAAACCTTTGAAGGGCCCATGCTTTTTAATGGCTTCTATTGCGTAGGCAGAACATGTTGGAGTGTAGCGACAAGACTGGGGTTTCAATGGTGAGATTCCATACTGATAAAACCTGATCAGTATCAGGAAAAGGAGGGAGAGTGACCACTTCAAGGCTCTGACTACCAGACTAAATAATTTTTTTAATTTTTCCCAGAGCATTTGATATTTTATTGTTAAGTGGCTTGAATTCCATTATATCGCCGCTGATATATACTATATTTATATCAACGAACTGGACTGACGGCGTATCTGGCAGGAAGTACCCCTTGTTAAGACGATAGGCTTCTCTTATCCGGCGTTTCAAAAGGTTGCGGGAAACTGCTTTTTTGTGGAGGCGCTTGGGTACGGTAATAAGCACCCTGTTGTAAGGGCAGTCATTTGTCAGATAGTAAATCTTAAGGGGATGGATAAACAGAACGGCACCTTTGTCAAAAATCTCCTGAATTCTGATTACAGAGGTAAGCTTTTCTTCTTTGGGAAACCTGGTTGATACTTTTATGTGCAAATGATGAGGAACGACTTCTGTTGAAGAGGCTTCGGATAAATCATTGGGCTTGGATGGCTTTTCCATTTCATATATCCGGTTACTTTTGCTCAAAGAAGTTTGACAATGCTTTGGCAATTGAGGGGGCTTCCGGTGTGGGAGCTACAACAGTTGACGTTAATTTTGCGGTTTTGAGAGCCTTAAGAGTGGCGGGCCCGAAGGTTGCAAATTGAATGTCGTTTTGTTTGAATTCAGGAAAATTTTCCTGCAACGATTTGATATCGGAAGGGCTGTAGAAAACGAGCATATCGTAAGCAGAAATATCGAGGGTGGAGATGTTGCTGTGAACCGTCTTTACGAAAACAGCACTTGTGTGTTTTAATTTAGCCTTTACAAAAAACTTGTTGATGTCGGCCTTGCAACTATCTGCTACACATATAAGAAAGTGTTCTGTTTTATGTTTTGTGCCTATAGTCTCTACTATTGAGGCATTTGTGCCGCTTCCAAAAAAGATTTTTCTCTTTCTGTAGACAATATACTTCTGCAGATAAAGTGCAATAGCCTCAGAAACACAGAAATACTTCATTGTCTCAGGTACGGCTATTCTTAGTTCCTCGCATATCTTAAAGAAAGCATCTATTGATGTTCTGGACGTGAAAACGACAGCAGTATATTCTAAAATGTTCACTTTTTGCAGGCGGAACTCCTTTGCCTGAAGAGCCTCAACCTTGAAAAAAGGGACGAAATCTATGTTAAGCTTATACTTTGAAATAAGTTCTGTATAGGGCGAACCATTGGTTGGAGCAGGTTGAGAAATCAGTATCTTTTTAATTTTCATAGTCTTAGTAAGAGAGTATAAAATTCGAGATTAGTGCGATGGGTAACAATTCAATGGTGCAAAGATACAAAATATAAAAAAAATGTGAATAGTGATGTGAAATAATTATTTGATACCCTCTTACTAAATAAATTAGAAAAACAAATAAAACGCTAGAGATCAGCACAATTAAAACTGTTGGCGCATCAATTTCCGGCCAAAAAAATCTGAGTAAAATTGCAGGCAAAGAGAAAATAACAGAAATTATCATATGATTGTACCCTATTCTCTCTATTAATTTGAACGTGTTCTTGTCTTTTGTAAGCCAGGATAATAAGTCATAAATACCTTTCCGCACGATCCATAAGGTAAAAAGAGATAAAATACACAGAAGGAGAAAATACTGAGGAAGCAAATTAAACGAGTCAAAAATATAATCGCTGTTCATCAATGTAAGTAAAACAGGAAAATAGAGGGCAGAAATTATAGTAACAACAGACCGTTGTCCGGAAAGTGCAAGCTTGTCTTCAAGCTTGAAATGATTTTTTAGTTTAAAGAGAGAACCGAGTGCTGCAGGAAATACGTTGAGAATCTCCCGCGAGAAGATCACCATTATTATAAAGAAGGCTAGAACAAGTGTAGACAATATCTCGTCGTTTTGCTTATATCCTGAAGAAAAATGTTCGGACTGAGGAAGAGAGAAGTCGGGAACCTTAGTAAGGGTCTGATGACCAAACAGATTGTCCAAAGGAAAAAATTCCCGCTGCTGCGATGTATCTATGTCAACAAGAATATACTTGCACGACAAGCTGTCAGTAATGTAAAGGGTGTCCTTTATAGTCATCAGTTTTCCCTCTTTGCTTTATAACCAAGTGTTTGTAAGATACTTATGACTCTGTCTCTGAAGTCGCCCTGAATAAGCACTTCGCCATCCTTTAGAGAACCACCAACACCACACTTGCTTTTCAGGATTTTTGCAAGAGAGGAAAGATCGTCCTCGCTGCCCACGAAACCGGAAACCAGGGTAACCTGTTTGCCTGCTCTGTGCTTGCGGTCGATTGATACGATAAGCCTTTGCTTTTCGGGAGGAAGAGTATCACGTGTCATATCGCCCTCCTCTGCCTGATATCCGAAATCAGGATTTGTAGAGTAGACTACTCCAAGTCTGCTTTTCCAATCGTTCTCCGCCATTGCAATAATTTTGCTGCAAAGTTATGTAGAAAAATTCAAAATAGTATCTTTGCCTAATATTCTCATTAAAGTCAGAAAAATACACAAATGGAACAGAAGAAATTTAAACTGTTGGATACCTTGTTAGGGATACTGGTACTCATTATCTCCTCGGTCGTCTATCTATCCACAATTGAGCCTACAACCAGTTTCTGGGATTGCGGCGAGTTTATAGCTTCGTCATACAAGCTGGAAGTGGGTCACCCACCGGGAAACCCGGTTTTCCAGGTAATTGCAAGATTCTTTACGCTGTTTGCAGACAAAGACAACGCTGCAATGATGGTGAATGCAATGAGTGCAATGTGTTCGGCATTTACAATCATGTTCCTTTTCTGGACAATCACCCACCTTGCAAGGAGAATTTCGGAGAAAACATCTAAGGAACGCACACTTGCCGGTGCAATAGCAATTCTGGCATCGGGTCTGGTTGGTGCTTTGGTTTATACATTTTCCGATACTTTCTGGTTTTCGGCAGTAGAGGGAGAGGTTTACGCTATGTCGTCGCTCTTTACGGCGGCGGTGTTCTGGGCAATGCTTAAATGGGAAGAGCAGGCAGAACAGCCTTATGCAAACAGGTGGATAATCCTTATCGCTTTCCTGATGGGACTCTCAATAGGTGTTCACCTTCTTAACCTGCTTGCAATACCTGCTCTGGTTTTCATATATTACTACAAAAAATACGACGTTACTTTAAAAAGGAGCTTCTATGTATTTATCATGGCAGCTGCCTTAGTTGCAGTGATACTGTTTGGAGTGATACCTTACCTTCCAAAAATAGCATCGTACTTCGACCTTCTGTTCGTAAATGTTCTGGGGATGCCGTTTAACTCCGGAGCCACGTTCTTCATGCTGGTTATTCTGGCAGGCTCATTGTTCACTATCTGGTACTCCTATAAAAAGGGGAAGGTACTGCTTAATACAATTATGTACTGCTTCACGATGATTGTGATAGGCTATTCGGCATACTCCGTTGTTGTTATCAGATCGTCGGCAAACACCCCTACAAATGAATATTCACCCGATAATCCTTTCACACTTGTAAGGTACCTCGGACGAGAACAATATGGCAGCAACCCTCTTGTTTACGGAGAGACATATGCCTCGCCGTATGATATTGTTCAGGACGAATATTATGCAAGACTGGGCGACAAGTACCAGAAGGTACCGGGACCGATAAGGGCCGTATATGCTTCTGATGCAAAGATGCTTTTCCCAAGGATGTGGAGCGCGGCTGATGATCATGTTAAATTCTACCAAAGATATACTCAGGGAAGAGGAAGGTCAATTGTAGGATCTGAGCAAAAAATGCCGCTTTTTAGTGACAATCTTGCCTATTTCTTTAGTTATCAGCTTGATTGGATGTACGTCAGATACTTTATGTGGAACTTTGCAGGTCGTCAGAATGACATACATTCGCAGACCCCTGGTGAGATTTTCCGCGGCAACTGGGAGTCAGGAATTGGATTTTTAGACAGGGCAAGGTTGGGCGACCAGCGCGAAGGTCCGGATTATATCGTTAATAACAAGGCGAAGAACCACTACTATATGCTCCCTCTGCTTCTTGGAATATTCGGTTTGTTCTTCCAGCTTGGCAAAGACAAGCGAAACTGGTGGGTTACTATGCTGCTTTTCCTTATGACTGGTATTGCAATTGTTCTCTACCTCAACCAGCCTCCATTCCAGCCTCGTGAGAGGGACTATGCCTATGCAGGGTCGTTCTACGCTTTTGCGATATGGGTAGGTCTTGGAGTGATGGCGGTCTATGATTTCATGAAGAACCGTGCAAAGCTTCCGGCTAACGTTGCCGCAGTGGGTGTGGGAACTGTTTGTCTGCTTGTTCCGGTTCAGATGGCCAGCGAAAACTGGGACGACCACGACCGCAGCAACCGTTACACTGCACGCGATCTTGCATATAACTACCTTAACAGTTGTGACCCGCAGGCAATTCTGGTGACTCATGGCGACAACGACACTTTCCCTCTTTGGTACATTCAGGAGGTAGAAGGGGTGAGGACAGACGTACGCATAATGAATACCTCGCTTCTTGGAACTGATTGGTATATAGACCAGATGAAATATCAGGTGTACGATTCTAAGCCTCTTCCGCTGTCGATTCCTAAAAGGGAATATCTGTATGGTACAAATGATATGCTTAGGATTGTGGAAAAATTCAATAAACCAGTTCCGATTAAAGCCATAATTGACTTTATATCAAACCCCGATGTAAAGTTAATGTTAGAGAACGGCAAAAAAGAGAGTTTCTTAGCTGCGAGAAAGTTGATTCTTCCGGTAAATGTTCAGAATGCAATTGCATGTGGTATAATATCGGCTGCGGACTCTGTTCCTGAATCTATCGAACTGACTATTCCTGAAGGAAAGAGAGCTCTTTCGAAAACCGAAATGATGGTTCTTGACCTTTTGGCAAACTACAATTGGGACAGACCTATATACTTCGTGGCCATGGGTGGCGACCTTGAAATAGGGATCAAGGAGTATCTTGAATATGACGGCTTTGCCTACAAGTTTGTGCCAATCAAGAACAAAACTTCCATTGGTAATCCGGGAAGGGTTAATGCAGAAGACTTATACAAAAAACTTATGACAGTATACCGCTGGGGCAACCTTAACGACCCTACGATAAATATTGACTATCAGAACTTGCTTACATTCAATGCGGTAATGTGCGTTAGGAATTTACATACCCAGGCTGCAAGGTCTCTTGCTCTCAAGGGTATGCTTAAAGAGGCTGTTGAGGTTCTTGACCGTATGCAGGAGGTGGCAATTCCAAGCCAGCTGCCGCTTAACTGTTCTACAATGTCTTCGCTTAACGAGTTTTCTGTAATGGAGGCAATAGACATCTATCTGCAGGCCGGTGAAAAAGAGAAAGCTTTTGCTCTTATGGATGCGTTTATTGAAGAAACATATGATGGCATTACCCTCTTCTCTAAAAAATATGGTTCGCAATACTTGTCATTGTCAGACATTGAGCAGAACATTGCATACATCTTCCACCTGTCAGAACTTCTTAAAAACAGAGGCGAGGCCGCAAAGGCCACCGAACTGGAAAAGAGAATCGAGAGCGTGATCAAAGGGATACAGGGGTAAACTTTGCAGTAGTTTTTAGCAAGTGTCTTAATTACTGTATGTTACAAAGGCAAGAATTACATTATGCACAAAAAATATTGTGTAAGGATCATGTATTCGAACTGTTGCTAAAAACTACTGCAAAGTCTGTGTGCAACGAAAACTAAATTTTTTGCATCTTAGTTATAAAGACCTTTTAATAAGTACCTTATTCGGTCATTTTTATAACTTTTGTTAAAAATAGAACTATGAAGAAAAGTCGGATTATTTTAGTTTTACTGGCCTCATTTTTTTTGAGCAGTTGCATAAAAGAGGCATTGATGCTAAATTCCCTCAAGGGAAAGTGGAGTCTGGATCAAAGTCAAAATTTTGTAACTGTTACCGAAGATGTTTCGTATATGGATCTTTATTCCCATCCATGGAAAGGAACTGTAACAGTTAACGGAGTCGAACAGAATTACAGTTATAGACATAGCTCAATGAATTATAAAGATTTTTTAGCCTTATCCCCAGATATTCAACTATATTATTACCCCCCAACACCAGCGATATCATACAAAAATAAAATCTACGTATCACCTGTAACCTGGGAAGATTTTAAATCTGGAATTATTAACAAAGAGCTGACCTTCACGTATGATAACACTACCATTAATATAAAAATTAATTTACAGGCACCCATAACAGCATTGAAAAAAGGAGTTGAATATCTTGTGAACGATTCAAGATGGGAGAGTGATATTAGTATTGATGAGCTGGAATTTCTTTCCCCTACAAGAATTGCAGGGTATTATTGTGTTGGTGATATGCTTACCCCTTTCACTGGAAAGTGGTCCTCAAATTCATCACATATATCATTAAAAATAAAATCTGATTTTCAAGATGGCGAAATAGCTCAAACGCATAATTACATATATAAAAACAGTGAGCTTACATTTTACAAGAATATTGAGTTCTATAAAATTAATAATCCCGGAACAATTCCTTTCGATAAAATTTCCACTGTAAAACAAGTATTAAAATATAAAAGAGATAATTAAGACAGCGGCAGCAAATTAGCAAATTAGCAAATTGCATCCCCTGAGTTCGGAGTTTTTAATGCGTCCGAAGATCTTGAACCCTCCGGTGGGATCGGTCGTGCCCATGTCCTCTGTTTCGATAAATGAGCAGGAGTATACGTTTGCGAGGTCTATAATGTTTATACCACCTCTTTTGTTGTTAATGCCGCCTCTTTCGCCGTCTGACAAAAGACGAAATGGGTTGTTGAGGTCGCGAATAAGGACCTTCATCCATGGAGGGGTGAAGAAAAGACCATCGCCCTTGGACCATGCCTGTGAAAGAAGTTCGGCCATCCCGTATTCTGAGTGAATTGTGTCAACGCCAAAACCCTCTTTGAGTCTTCTATGCAACTCTTCCCTCGAGAGCTCCTCGCCCCGTCCCTTCATCCCTCCTGTCTCCACAACTATCAAGTCTGGGAATTCCATTTTTAGAGCAGAATCCAGTTTAAGCCAGGATACAAAATCCAGAAGGGCAAAGCTGACCCCTATGAGAATTGTCTTCTGTTCGTCGGTCTTTAGTCTGCAAAGCATATCATAAAGCTCTGCATGGTTGTACAGGTAGTAGCCATTGCACTCATTTGCGGACTGCTTCATGAGATTTTCTGTCATATAGACAAGCGATGACCCTTCCCGCTCAAGGTAAGAAGGCAGAAGGGCAAGAATGGCATATTCTGATGGGGAGCCGTATTGAAGCCGGAATCCGTCCGAAAAGCTTCTCTCGTATAAGGAGAGATCGGCAACCGGATGTCTGGAAGGAGTCATCCCGGTTGTTGCGCTACTGGTGAATATTTTTTGAGGATGTAACTCTTTGGTGTTTATACTTTGGAAGGGAGCCAAAATTTGGTCAGATATTGTATTTTGATAAGGCTTCTTATTTTGTTTCGACGTTGTAATGCGCTCTGAATTAATATGTTTGCCGTAAACATCTCTGCTGTCGCATATCACGTTTTCTGTCTTGAAAAACTGTATTGGAAAGAATGGTATATCGTTTATACCGACAACTTTGCCGACGTCGGTGCCCAACAGCGACAGGTACCTTTTGTAAGGCTCACAATGCTCAGCCTGAAACCTGAAAATTTCCAGCGCGACAGTTGTGAACTGGTCGGGGGAGTTGATTTCGAATATTTTGCCGGGGTCGAACATAGGTTAATATGGTAATGTGCTAATATGGTAATGTGCTAATATGGTAATGTGCTAATATGCTAATATGCTAATATGGTGCAAAGATATTGATAAAAAAACTTCCTTGAAGTTTTTTGCAAGGAGCACATTATAAACGACATGTAAAATTTTTCTCATTTAATATTGATTGAAAATGTTTTATAAATTACAGGAGGTGAGTAACATATGAAAAACTTCAAGGAAGTTTTGAAGTTTTCTATATGGTTAAGTGCGACATTGTCTGTAGGTAAAACTTGATTTTTGATCTGCCAGTTGTTTTAATAAAAGCATGGTTATTAGCACATTACAAATGAGTTTTCTGTAAAACCCTTAGAGAATAATTTCGTATAACATTCATTATGTGATAGTTGTGAAAACAACTGGCAGATCGTACATGCCCACTTTGCAGTAGTTTTTAGCAAGTGCAATATTGATAGTGGGTTACGGACGAGACAATAAGAAATTTTTAAGACACAAAGCTCGTATGTATTTAAAGGATAGATGGTTGCTAAAAACTACTGCAAAGTGAAAGATAAATGGTTGCTAAAAACTACTGCAAAGTCTACTTGCTACCGCGCGCAATCACAAGCAGCTGCTCTACGTAGTCGCGTTTGTTGTAGAGGCGGGGGACTTTGTTCTGGCCGCCGAGTTTGCCGCGGTCGCTCATCCACTGGTAGAAGGTGCCATCCGGTACGGGGGTGATGGTGAGGCGCTTCATGGTGGCGTTTTTAGAGCGTTTGGCTTCGTAGTCGGAGTTTAGTATGCAGATGTTTTTGTCGAGCAGGTCGGCAAAGGCTTCGATGCTGGCAGGCGGGGTGGAAAATTCGATGAGCCATTGATGAGAACCCTTTCCCGCACCTTCCATAAAGAGAGGGGCGACTGTGTAGTTGGAAACGACGACAGTGTCATCTTCTTCGCAGGCTTTTGCCAGTGCACGCTCGGCATTGTTGATCATCAACTCTTCGCCAAAGGCGTTAATGAAGAGTTGAGTACGACCGGTTATGACAATCTTGTGAGGCTTCAGCGATGTGAATGAGACACAGTCGCCCAAAAGGTACCTCCATAGACCGCCGTTTGTAGTTATGACCATAGCGTAATTCACATCTTTCTGCACACTTTCCATGGTTTCAAAAGAGGTGTAGCTACCGTCGAGAGCTTCGTCCAGACGGTCCATCGGAATAAATTCGTAAAAAATTCCGTTGTTAGCCAACAGCAAGAGGGAGTCATCGGCAGGGTCGTCCTGAAAACCAAAGAACCCTTCGGAGGCGTTATAGTTCTCGCGGTAATTCATGTCAGGCTTAGGAATGAGCCTTTTATAACTTTCGCGGTAGGGTTCAAAGTTGATACCTCCATGCATGAAAAGTTCAATGTTTGGCCAGATCTGAGTAAGGTCGTCCTTGCCCGAGTATTCCAGTATCTTGTTCATAAGCACCATGTTCCATGAAGGAACTCCGGAAAAATTAGTGACATTCTGGTTGTAGACAGAGCGACATATCTTCTCCATTTTTTCCTCGAAGTCTGGAATAAGAGCGACTGAACGTTCCGGCACCCGTCTTAACTCAACCCAGAGAGGAGAGTTCTTAAGCATAATTGCCGATAAGTCGCCATAGTAGCTGCTTCCGCCCCCTTTTTCATCAATTTTGGAACTTCCGCCAAGAGTGAGAGCCTTTCCGTCAAAAATCTGAGAACCAGGAGTAGTGTCGATATAGCTGGCAAGCATCTTCTTCATACCCTCGAAGTGACAGAGATTCAAAGAGTCGTCGGTTATTGGGATGAATTTGCTTTTTGAATTGCTTGTGCCGCTCGATTTTGCAAACCACCGCACCTTTTTGTTCCACAGTACATAGTCTTCGCCACTCCTAAGCCTTTCTATATAAGGTTCAAACGCATCATAGTCGCGAAGTGGCACCAACTTCTGGAAATCACCTATGGTTTCTATAGCACCAAAGTTATGCTCTCTGCCAAAAGATGTGTCGGAACCTGACAAAATGAGCTCCCTGAACCAGTCGGCCTGAAAAACTTCGGGGGTATACCTGCTTTTGTCTAAAAGCTTCAGGCGACCTTTTGATATTTGACCAAATAATTTTGACGTTATAGACATTTTAGTTTTTTTTATTCAAAAACCTCGTGCAGCACATCGAGAGAGCGGATTTCTACAGGGTACCCGATGTGGTGATTAAGGAATTTTATCATATCTTTTATGAAAACGTATCTCTCGTTTCCGTTTATTTTAAGTGTATAAAGATACTCAGGTTTTGTATTCAAAATTGCTGCCAGAATAAAAGAACTCCTCAAAGAAAAGCTCATATCTGCCAAAGTGGGGATATTTGTAAATCCAGCAGAGAGAATGTCAAAAAGGGGGTCGCTCTCAGAAAAGTTATCCTCAGGTGTGTATCCTATCTGTCGGCACAGCTCTACAATAAAGTAAGCATGAAAGTTGGCAACCCCGCCTTCGAGAGTCTCCAGCTGCAGCACCGAACGCTTTATAAAGTTGAACAACTCATCATTCTGCTCAACTTCCCTCACGGTCCTGTAAATAAGCTCGCTGATAAAGATTGCGATGGAACTCTTATGAAGGTTGCTGCGAATCTCAGCCAGCCGGTATGCAGGCGTATACTCCTTGATGGTAGCCATATCGCCCCATGAGCCGGCAACGAGCTCAGCGTCAATAATACCTAACGGATGTAGCTGTGCAAGGGCGGCATAGTTTTTGGAACCTTTCCCTGTCCTTATGACGAAGCTTTGCCGGCCACCAAGATTTGAGTAGCCCTGTACAATAAGGCTTGAGTCTCTGTACTTGATAGTATGCAAAACTATTATCTGGAGTTTTTGGGACATGTCAGGTTTTATTGTGGAGAAAGCCGGACAACTTGCTCATAGACAAACCCCTGTGAGAGATTAGATTCTTTTGGGCAGGGGAGAGTTCAGCAAGAGTGATTGTGTAACCGTCCGGAATAAACACCGGGTCGTAGCCAAAACCACCGGAACCGGAAGGACCCTCGGCAATTGTGCCATTGAGAACTCCGTCAAAATAGTTAATATTGCCGTCGATTATAAGAGCAACAACGGTCCTGAATCTTGCCCCGCGCTGCTTTATACCGGAAAGTTCTTTGAGTAGTTTGTTAGTATTGTTAAGGAAATTTTGCTCCTCGCCTGCATATCGGGCCGAATATACACCCGGTGCCCCGCCCAGAGCATCAACCTCGAGCCCCGTATCGTCGGCAAAACAAGGGAGATGAAACCTGTCCCATATATACTGAGCCTTGAGAAGCGCATTGCCTTCAAGGGTGTCTGCATCTTCGGGAATGTCATCAAAAAGATTGAGGTCACGAGGAGAAACGAGCTTGAAACCCTCTCCCAGTATAGCCTGGGCCTCCTCCAGCTTGTGCCTGTTTGACGTGGCAAAAATAATTTCCATAAAAACAATATTGCATCAAAGATACTAAAACTTTATTTTTGTAAACTGATATTATAATTACCATAAAATGAACAAAGTAGTAAAAACCATCGTTACCATTCTGGCCCTCACCATAATAGCACCGGCTTTCTCACAGACGAAAGAGTTCAAGACAGGCAAAAGCCTCGACGTCCAGTTCTCAGTCCTTAGGGAGCTCTCCATGTTTTATGTAGACAGCATTAAGATAGACAAGCTCATAACTACCGCAATAGAGGCTATGCTTGAGTCGCTTGACCCATACACTGTCTTTATTCCGGAAGAGGACAACGAGAGTCTGGAGCTGATGACCACAGGATCATATGGAGGAATTGGCGCAATCATAAGAAAATCAGGCACAGGAGTGCTTATATCGGAGGTGACGGAAAATTCTCCGGCAGCCAAGGCAGGCATAGTGGCAGGAGATATTATACTCAAAATAGACAACATATCCACAGCATCTATGATTGTAGACTCGTGCAGCGCAAAGATGAAGGGTACACCCGGGACATCGGTGAACTTTGTAATCAAGAAGCTAAGAGGGGGCGACACGGTAAACTTCAAGGTTTTACGCGATAAGATACACTTCCCCGATGTTGCCTATAGCGGAATGATAAATGACACACTAGGTTACATACGGGTAACAGGTTTTACCATGGGTGGAGCCAAAGACGTAAAGAGAGAGCTTCTGGCGCTCAAGAGCAAAGGAACCCTCAAAAAGCTGATAATCGACCTGAGAGGCAACGGCGGAGGACTACTTGACGAAGCCGTGAACCTGGTGTCGCTGTTCGTGCCAAAGGGAACAAAAGTAGTGTCGGCACTGGGCAGGGTAAGACAGGCAGACATGATTTACTATACAAAAGAAGAACCTGTGGACACACAACTCCCTTTGGTGGTACTTGTTAACTCGTCATCGGCATCATCATCCGAAATTGTAGCAGGAGCACTTCAGGACCTTGACAGAGCAACAATTGCAGGAACACGCACATTTGGCAAGGGGTTGGTTCAGTCTATAAGGGACGTCGGCTTCAACAACAAAATAAAACTCACAACTGCAAAGTACTATACACCAAGCGGCAGATGCGTTCAGGCGATTGACTACAACGCCAGAAATGAAGACGGTAGCGTAGGAGCAATTCCTGACTCATTGATGAAGCCATTCAAGACAGCAAAAGGGAGAACAGTTTATGACGGCGGGGGCATTGCTCCTGACGTAACATTGCCACAGCAGATATTCTCAAGACCGGCACTTTCGCTGGTGTATGGAGAGATTCTACATGAATATTCAATCGGTTACTTTAAGGATCACCTTACAATCGCCCCCGCCGGCAAGTTCGAACTTACCGCAGCAGAGTACGAAGAGTTTGTGAAATTTGCTGCTCAGAAAGAGTTTGACAGCAGAACCGCATCGGATGTAGACATGGACAAGTTCATTGCCACAACAAAGAGGGAGGGACTGTACAACGACTTCAAGGGAGAGATAGATTCACTCGAAAAGAGGGTTAAGCTGAGCAAGGAGGATGTGCTGAAGAGAAACGCTGCAGAGATAAAATCGCTTCTTGAAGAGGAGATTGTGAACCGATACTACTACCAAAGAGGGAGGGTTGAGAGCATTCTCAGAAACGACCTTCAGGTAAAGAGCGCGGCAAGTATAAATCTGATAAAATAATAACGGTATGTAATGGTCATTTTGGATTTGCTTTTTCCAAGGGTGTGTCCGGTGTGTGGGAGATTGTTGTTGAGGAGGGAAAGATATCTTTGTTTAAGCTGCCTTGCCGACCTTCCGTTCTCCTTTTTCTGGTCGTGGCCCAACAACCCCGCAGAGGTATGCTTCTGGGGCAGGTTGAACATTGTGAGGGCAGCATCGCTGCTCATATACAGAGAAGAGAGCCCCTACAGGAAGATAATTCACGCATTCAAGTACAACGGCAACAAAGGTCTGGGGCGACATATGGGGGAGATGCTTGCCAGAAGGCTTTTGGGGAGTGGCCTTTATAATGACATAGACGTGATTGTGCCGGTGCCGCTGCACCCGTTAAAGAGGTGGAAGAGAGGCTACAACCAGGCAACCATAATTGCAGAGGCAATAGGTAAGGTGTTGGGAAAACCGGTTGAGGAGAGGGTGCTTCGAAGAAAGAAATTTACATCTACACAGACAAAAAAGGATTCCATTGGCAGATGGGACAACGTTGCAGAAGCATTTTCCATTAAAAACGGTTCGCAATTCACAGGCAGACATGTACTTCTGGTAGACGACGTTCTTACAACCGGAGCCACTTTAGAGGCCTGCGGTCAACATATTTTAAAGCAGGAGGGGTGCAGGCTGAGCATTGTTACACTCGCGTATGTTGAATAATTTAGTAAGTTTGCACAAGTTTATGTTCGATTTTATAAAGATAGAGTTAATAGATATCATAGATATCACGCTGGTAGGTTTGCTTATCTATCAGGCATATAAACTTATACGAGGCACAGCGGCTCTAAACATATTCACCGGAATCATAGTCTTTTATTTTATCTGGATCATAGTGAGGGCACTAAAAATGGAGCTTCTGAGCGCCATTCTTGGTCAGGTTATAGGTGTGGGCGTGCTGGCACTTATAATTGTCTTCCAGCAGGAGATCAGACGGTTCCTGTTGAGACTGGGCACCCGCTATATGGACTCCGGGCAAAAGCTGAGGCTTGTGAATGCCTTCCTGGGCATCAAGAACAAAGGAGTCTCGCTCGTGTTGCTCGACGAAGTGACGCACGCCTGCCGTCGAATGTCAGAGAAAAAGACCGGAGCACTAATCGTTATCGCAAAAAGCTCCTCTCTTGAGTTCATTATTGAGACAGGCGACAGGATCGACGCAATAATAAGCAGAAGGCTCATAGAGAATATATTCTTTAAAAATGCACCGCTTCACGACGGGGCGATGGTTATTGCAAACGACAAGATTGTTGCTGCAAGATGCACCCTGCCAATATCTGAAAACCCGCATATACCGGCACATCTGGGAATGAGGCATAGGGCGGCCATGGGAATATCGGAGCAGAGCGACGCAAATGTTATTGTTGTTTCTGAACAGAACGGCCAGATATCGTATGTGCAGAACGGCGAAATAAAGAAGATAAACAGTATAAACGAGCTCCGTCTGGCTATCGAGAACTCTTACAAATAAACACAATGACAAGCAGAGAGAGACTGGAGCAGAAACTGGGGTTCGACCGCATAAGGTCGCTTGCAGAGAGCAGATGTTCAACATCACTGGCCAGAACCAGGGTACTGGAAGCAGAATTCCTTACATCACATTCAGAGATAGAGAAGAGGCTGGCACAGACAGACGAGATGCGTGTAATAACCATGTTCGAGTCTGCATTTCCTGATTCCGGCTTTGTAGACACATTGCCTTTCCTTAAACAACTTGAAGTAGCATCGGCATATCTCGATGTGCTCTCCATAAGCAGGCTTAAGCAATCGCTTGAAACCACCCGCGCCATTGTATCGTTCTTCAAAAACACAAAAGATGGTCTCTATCCGAATCTGAAGCTTCTCGTAGAACCTATTGTCCTGTTTCCTGAGATAACAAGGCGCATTGAGTCGCTTCTGGACAAGTTCGGCGAGATTAGGGACAACGCCAGCCCGGAACTTGCAACTATCCGCAAATCGATACATGACAAGGAGGGGACAATCTCAAAAAGAATCAGCAACATACTCAAGAAAGCACAGTCCGAGGGGCTGGCCGACGAAGATGCAACGGTCTCCGTGAGGGACGGCAGGGTACTGATACCTGTTTCCGCAGCAAATAAAAGAAAGATATCGGGTTTTATATACGACGAATCGGCATCGGGCAAGACCGCCTACATAGAGCCGATGGAGATTGTAGAACTCAACAATCAGGTGAGAGAGCTGCACTTTGCAGAACAGCGTGAGATACTTAAGATACTGGTTGCTTTTTCAGATTTTTTACGTCCGTATCTGCCTGAACTTCTTGCAGCAGCAGACTTTCTGGGCGAAATAGACTTCATACGGGCAAAGGCCCTGCTGGCAGTATCTATGCAGGCAGGAAAGCCAATTTTGTCCAAAGATCAGGAGCTTGTACTGGTAAAGGGCCGGCATCCGTTGCTGGAGGCAGCACTCAAAAGAGAGGGCAGGGAGATAGTGCCGCTATCGCTCAACCTAAGCAGGGACAAACACATACTGCTGATATCCGGACCAAACGCCGGCGGCAAGTCGGTCTGCCTCAAAACCGTCGGTCTGCTTCAATACATGTTGCAGTGTGGTTTTTTGATACCAGCCTCAGAAATATCGGAATTAGGAATATTCCACTCGATATTCATAGACATTGGCGACGAGCAATCAATTGAAAATGACCTGAGTACATACAGCTCGCACCTCAAAAACATGAGGGACATACTCTCCGGGGCAGACAGCCGTTCACTTGTGCTTATAGACGAATTCGGGGCAGGAACAGAACCGACAGCTGGTGGAGCAATTGCTGAGGCGATACTTAACGAGATTGAAACCCGGGGCGCTTTTGGGGTAATCACCACCCACTACAGCAACCTGAAGTTCTATGCAAGTAGCAGCAAGGGGGTGATAAACGGGGGGATGCAGTTTGACGTTGCCAACATTAAGCCGTTGTTCAAACTGGAGATTGGTACGCCGGGAAGCTCTTTTGCCTTTGAACTTGCCAGAAAGATGGGCTTGCCTGAGGTTGTGGTAAAGGCTGCAGAGGAGAGAGCAGGGTCGGACTTTGTAGATCTGGAGAAGCACCTTAAGAAGATTGCGAAGAACCGCAGGATGTGGGAGGAGAAGGTGGCAAGAATAAAGACCACCGACAGGACGCTGGAGAACATTACCGACAAGTACCAGAAGGAGTTGTCGGATATTCAGACACTTAAAAAGAGCATTATTGCCGAGGCAAAGGAGGAGGCCAAGCGCATTCTCACCGATGCCAACAGAAAAATTGAGACCACAATAAAGGAGATTCGCGAGAATCAGGCAGAGAAGGAGAAGACAAAGGAGCTGCGCAAACAGCTGGATGTGTTTAACAAGGAGTTGGCCGACTCTAAGCAGAACTCTGATGACGAGATGATTGCCCGCAAGATGGAGCAGCTTGTCCGCAGGAAGGAGCGCCGCGAGGAGCGAAACCGTGAGCGGAACAACGATCAGCACAACAGAGATAACAACCCGGCTTTGGCTAAGGAGTTTGTAAAGACGGTCGCCCAGGAGCCTCTTAAGGTTGGCGACAAAGTTCGTATAAAGGGGGGCGACCTCATTGGAGAGATCCTGAGGGTAGATTCCGGCGACGTGAACATTGCTATCGGCAGTATAATGAGCAAGATGGCCAAGGATAAGGTGGAGCGGATATCGGGCAAGGAGTATCAGAATGCTGCAAAAAGCCAGCTGAGGACAACCAGCACCTATCAGGACCTTGGCGTGACAGAAAGAAAACTCAACTTTAAACCAACCATAGACATTAGGGGTGAAAGGCTGGAAGAGGCCATGGACAGCGTGAACCATTTTATTGATGATGCGTTGATGTTAGGAGTGTCTGAGGTGAAGATTCTGCATGGCAAAGGGAACGGAGTCCTGCGGGAGGAGATAAGAAAATACCTTAAAACGGTTGGAGGGGTGGGCCAGATGAGGGACGAGTACCTGGAGATGGGTGGATCGGGGATTACTGTTGTGTCTTTATTGTAAAATTTAGAACAAAATGCCATATCATAATCATCGAAACGTCACATCATAAACAACGGGAAAATATTACAATAATTGCTATATCATCATAATAACAAATTGAATATGATTAAGAAAAACTTACTGATTGGGGCATTTATGCTCTCCATTGTACTAGTTCTGGCATCCTGCACAAGCAGAGAAAGCGCTGTCACTCAGAAAACCAATGAGTTCCTTAACGCATATTTTGCAATAGACTATACGGCGGCGAGCAAGCTATGCACAAAAGAGCTTGGCAAAGAGCTGGTTAACTCTCTCAAGAGTCTGGACAGCCTGGAGCCGGAAGTGAGGGAGATGCTTGAAAAAAACTCTAAGGAGGTAAAAACCGAAATAGTTTCTGTGGACCCGGGTAAGGGAAAGGACACTGCAAAGGTGGTCTACAAGGTGATTTTGCCCAACTTCCCTCAAGGCATTGAGAACACTATATCGTTGATTAAGATAGATAAAAACTGGTGTGTTTCCGAACTCGGAAGCTAACAACAAAATAGTTACAATTGAAACTTACAGACTCACATACTCACAGCGAATTTTCGCCCGATTCCAGAATGCGAATGGAACAGGCCGTCAGTCAGGCTATTGCAGCCGGTCTGGGCGGTGTAATAATTACCGATCACCTCGACATAAGGGCTCCTAAGGGCGACGACAGCTTTCTGTTCGACCCTGTTGAACAACAGAAAAAGGTAGAACTGCTCAACTCCAGCCACCCTATCGAAGTGCTCAAAGGGATAGAGGTTGGAATGCAGCTGCACACAATGACCGAGGTCAAATCATTTGTTGCAAGACACAAGTTCGACCAGATAATTGCATCGGTGCACTTTGTGGACGGCATTGATCCGTACTATGGTGAATACTATGTAGGCAAGGATCAGGACACCGCCTACGGAAGGTATCTGGAGACAATCTATCTTTGCATTCAAGAGTACACAGATTTCGACATTCTTGGCCACTACGACTATATAACCCGATACGCCCCGTTTACTGAGAGAATCATACACCACTCTAAGTTCGGAGACATACTCGACCAGATATTCAGGTTCCTTATACAAAATGGGAAAGCCCTGGAGATAAACACAAACACCTACAGAGAGAAAAACGGTGCAATTCCCGTACTCGACACCGCCGTGTTAAAACGATACAAAGAGTTGGGTGGCGAAGCAATCTCCCTTGGGTCCGATGCCCACGACCCCGAACGAATAGGCGAGAAGTTCGACCATTTCACAGAGGTAATCAGAAGCTGTGGCTTCCGCTACATAACCCACTACAAAAACAGAGAGGCGCAATTCACTAAAATTCAATCGCCACGCTGAAAAAGTTCAGCAAACACCAATGAAGTTTTCCTTGTGGGTTGCCAAGCATACTAACTTCTTTTCCATCTCTTTTAGCTTTATGTGCTATAGCCTGCCAGAGCATGCAACCGCATTTACCCACTACTCGTTCTTTCCGCTAAAAAACAAAGATGCCCCCCATGAGTTTGCCGACTCATATCAGCTGCAGGGTCAAATGCATCCTTTGCAATGCCCTTACAGACTATAGCACAATCAATACTAACTTAGGTTTCATCTTTTGAAGGCAAAAGTCTGGATTATCTTCAGTCCAGGTGTGGATTTTTGGATACTGCACACTCATGCAAGCATCCTTCAAATTCCACACCTGGATCTGCTAACCTCTGGCAGAGACTTTGCCAAAGGTATTACTTATTTTTCTCCAGCTTTTTAGCTTTCTCCTTCTCTAGTTTTGCCTTCTCTTTCTCTGCCTTCATCCTCTTGGAGTACAACCCGGAAAGCTTCTCATATTTAAGATATTGCTCGGGGGTGAAAATCTTCTTGAAAGCAGCATCTGTCTTATTCAACCATAACTCCTGCACTGCACGGTAACTCTCCTGGGTCTGAACTCCACCCTTCTTCATCCGCTCAAAATCGGAATAAACCCCGCCAATATTCACCTGCAATACAGAATCCACAAGAAATGTCTGTCCATCATTCAGTCCAAGATCCTTCTGATACTTGTCGGCTTGCAACGCCGCAATCTCAACCGGAGTCTTCGGCTTCTCCTCCTGCTGCTGGTTTTGGTACTGAGCAAAAGAAGATGTTGATGATAGTAATATTGTGGTGATGAGAAGAGCGATTGAAGAGAAAAGTTTTGTTGCAGTTTTCATAAAATAGAAATTTTTCAGCTGGTTTTGGACAAATTTAGTATTAATTCTGCGAATTTAAGAAGTGTTCATAAATTGTTAGTTAAATGCTTGTGCTATAGATAAGAAAATTATAGCTTTACAGGAGATTGGGGGAGAGCGTTTTGATGAGGGTTTTTAAAATATTAACTATAACTGATAAGATGAAGCTGCATTTTGATATGCATACAGTTGAAGGTTTTGATAATTTCCCTATTCATTTATAAAATGGCTGATGTTCATAATATTGAGACACGGAGCTTCAATATGAGCCAGATAAAAGGGAAAGACACAAAACCTGAAATATTGGTAAGGAAATTTCTCTTTTCGAAAGGGTTCAGATATAGACTATACGACAAAAAGTTGCCAGGGAAGCCAGATATTGTGTTGCCAAAATATAAAACAGTAATTTTTGTGAACGGATGTTTTTGGCATGGACATGAAAATTGCAGGTATTTTGTAATCCCCAAAACAAGAACTGACTGGTGGATAAGAAAAATTGAAAGGAACAGACAAATAGACTGTGAAAATCAGCAAAAATTAATACAACTTGGTTGGAAAGTCATAACAATTTTTGAATGTACAATAAGAAAAGATAATAGAGAAATTGCTTTAAATGAACTCATTAATAAAATATGTTGACCTCTTTGCTGGAGGAGGCGGCCTTTCCGAAGGATTTATCAGAGCAGGCTTTAAACCTGTGGCACATGTGGAAATGGATCTAGCAGCATGCAATACACTCAAAACCCGTATTGCATATCATTACTTAGAATCTAATGAACAGTCGGATATTTATCTGGCATATCTGAAGGGAGAAATTTCCAGATCAGAATTATACCAACATGTTCCTGACAAATTATTAGACAGTGTAATTAATCTCTCGATTTGTCCAGAAAATAATGAAACGATATTCAATTTAATTTCCAAACAGCTTGATGGTGAAGAGGTGGATATTATTATCGGAGGGCCTCCTTGCCAGGCATATTCATTAGTTGGAAGAGCAAGATCGGAGGATGGTATGAAAAATGACCCTCGTAATCACCTATTTGTCCAATATGCAAACTATCTTGAAAAATACAAACCCAAATTTTTTGTTTTTGAAAACGTTCTGGGTTTAAATTCAGCAAAAAAAGGGACATATCTCACAAATATCAGTAAACTCTTTTCAAAAAAAGGGTACAATATGAAGTTGTATACTCTTGCCTCTAATAATTTTGGTGTTTTGCAAAATCGCAGACGTATAATAATCCTAGGTAGCAGGAAAGATATTTTAATCGAATTGCCTGATCTGGAATCAATTCGAGTACCTTCGCTTTTTAAAGTTGAAAACATCTTTTCAGACCTTCCAATAATAAGCGCTGGACAGGGAGTAGATAAATTCACCAATTATAGATCTCAACCAAACGAATATCTTAAGAAATCCTCAATCCGAAGTGGTATTGATATATTGACACAACATATTGCCAGACCCAATTGTGAACAGGATAAAGAGATATACCGAATAACTGTAAATAAATGGAATAAAAAGAAAGAGAGACTTGATTATAATGATCTACCGGATGGTTTGAAAACGCATAATAATAGACACTCATTCATTGATCGTTTTAAAGTTGTAGCATCAGATTTAGACTATTCACAAACTATAGTTGCTCATATAGCAAAAGATGGGCATTATTTTATTCATCCTGACATAGAGCAAAACCGTTCTATAAGTGTACGAGAAGCAGCAAGACTACAATCATTTCCAGATAACTATTATTTTGAAGGAGTCAAAGAAGATAAAAACAGGACTGCTGCCTTTAAACAAATTGGTAATGCTGTTCCTCCTTTGATGGCAGAAATGATTGCGCGAAGCTTCATTAAATTATTATAAATGAAATGAGTCTTTAAAAAATACCATTTTACATATATGGAAGTAAATCATAAACTTGGTCTTTACGTCTCATACTATCTTGCAAGATTTGATAAAGAAGCATATCTAAATCTAGGGTATGGTAATCAAGAAGAGACGCATATTAAAATTGGGAGACTAATTTCTATAAAACCAAGCACTGTAAAAAACTGGAGAGACGAATTTGATCCATTATTTGAACATCGAGCTGGCTGGTATCAAAGGCCAATGGGTCCGAGTAGGATAAGAGTTGTTCTGGCTCTTCAAAATCTTGATGAATCACAAATTAGGGAAATAGTTTTGGACATTCTTTCTGGAAAAATTCAAAATGATAAAGAAGAATTTGAACAGCTTTTGAATATTGTAGCAACAGATGATAATAAAAAGAGAACTCCAATATTTATATTAAGAACCCCAACCGGAAAAGCAGCTGAAGAGTTTTTCATAAAACATTTTTCAAAAAATAAAAAACCGACAGAAGGTAATTTAATAGATTGCAGAGATATGGGGGTGGGTTATGATTTCAGAATTGAGACAGAAGAAAAGAAGTGTTTTGTTGAAGTAAAAGGACTATCAGATATTTCGGGGGGAGTTCTTTTCACAAGCAAAGAATGGTCTTTAGCAAAATCCGAAGGAGATAATTATTTTCTATGTGTCATTTCTAACCTGAATGAACAGCCTAAACTAATGTTCATTCAGAATCCTGCTAAGTTACTAAATCCAAAAAGAAACATATTCACTTCAATTCAAGTTAGCTGGAGTGTAACTAAAAACCAACTTGCAGAATTTGATGATTGACTATTCTAAATATATAAAAGCATCAGCAATTCCGGAAGCCTCTTCAATGATTGAGACTTTTAGAGCTATTGGATATAATATTGAGACAGCGATTGCAGATATTATTGATAATTCGATATCTGCCAATGCAAAAAACATTTGGATAAGTTTTGAATGGAAAGGACCGGATACATGGATCTCTATAAAGGATGATGGAAGCGGAATGGATAATGATGAATTGATTCAGGCAATGAGACCCGGCAGTAAAAATCCTCTTTTAGATAGGAGTGCGAAAGATTTAGGAAGATTTGGTTTAGGGTTAAAGACCGCATCGTTTTCTCAATGCAGAATTCTGTCTGTTATAAGTAAAAAGGAAAACATTAAGCCGGTTTTTTGGACTTGGGATTTGGACTTTGTAAATCAAACGGGTAATTGGAACTTGATAAATTACCTGCCGGACGATAGTTTCAAAAAGGAAATAGGTGAATTAAAGACAGGAACAATTGTAATATGGAATAATATTGACAGACTAGTAAAAAATTTTAAGTCAGATGAGACTAAATCACTAGATAAATTTTTACTGATTATTGAGCAAGTGAAAAAGCACTTAGAGATGGTTTTCCATCGTTTTATTGAGTCAGGAAAATTAAAAATATACTTTCAGGGAAGATTAATTAATGCATGGAACCCATTTTTGTCAAACGAATCCGCCACGCAGGGTTTTCCAGAAGAACTTTATAATAATGGAAAAATCTCAGTTAAGGGTTATGTATTACCGCACCAATCAAAAATCAGTGACATAAAATTCAAAGATGCAGGGGGCCCAAAAGGATGGAATGCTCAACAAGGTTTTTACATTTACCGGAATGATAGGTTATTGTTAGCTGGAGATTGGTTGGGGATGTTTCGCAAAGAAGAACATTACAAACTTTCCAGAATAGAAATTAATTTACCTAACTCTCTTGATTCTGAGTGGCAAATTGATATCAAAAAGTCAATAGCTAATCCACCGCATATTCTTCAAGATCAATTGAAAGCATATGCAGGTAAAGTAAGAGCTCAAGCGGTTGAAGTCTATAGACATAAAGGGAAAAACATAAAGCCCTATCAAGGACAAAAGTTTGTTCCTCTATGGGTTGACCACAAAAGAGGGGACAAATGGTTTTATAAAATCAATAGAGAACATCCTTTGTTGGAGAAGATAAAAATCCAGGCAGAAGAAAAACCGGACATAGCTATTGAAACATTATTAAGATTTATTGAAGAGACAATCCCGGTTAAATCAATATATATACAAGAAGCAGAAAAGCCAGAGTCACAGGGGAAACCATTTGATGGAATTAATCACGATGAAATCAGAAATTTGATGAAAAATATTTTTGACTCTCTTATAAATCAAGGGAAAACGATTGAAGAAGCTAGAGGAGTTATTATTAATCTTGAACCTTTTAACCATTATCCAGAGTACGTTGCAAATCTAAATTAATATGATTGATCAGGCAAAGAATATTTGTATTATTCGATTAAGTGGAATTAAAAATCCTTCGATAGCGGATATAAATAATTCAATTGACGATACACTTAAAATTTTTCCACAATTAGGAAATGAGAGAGAAACTCTTTTCATGTATCTAACCGCTATTTTTGCTGTTTATTCAGAGAAATACAGAATTCTAGATACCGATGATGGATATTCCCCTTGGTTAAAAGATAGAAAATCAGGTATAGAATGGAATTTCTGGAATAGATATATTAGCTATTTGCAAAAAAAAATTGCTCCAGACACAATAAACAAACTGGATAATTTAACAGATGATATCTTAGATCGTATTTCTAATCCATTAATACAAGGTGCTTGGGATAAAAGAGGAATGGTTGTTGGACAGGTTCAATCAGGAAAAACAAGCAACTATACAGGCTTGATAAATAAGTCCGCTGATGCCGGATATAAACTTATTATAGTTTTAGCTGGTATGCACGACTCTTTGAGGAGCCAGACTCAAATTAGGATTGATGAGGGGTTTTTAGGTTTTAATAGTCAACGCTCATTACAATATTCTAACACAAATAAAATTGGTGTCGGCTATTACAACCAGTTAGATAAGCAAACTAATCAACCTATAGACCTGCCGGCAAATTCTCTAACATCAAGTCATTTAAATGGAGATTTTAACAGAAAAGTTGCTCAATCAGCAGGACTTCATTTAAGAAGTTCAGATCCAATAATTGCTGTTGTTAAGAAGAATGGTTCGATACTAAAAACTCTGATTTCCTGGCTAGCTGTTTGGGGAGACAAACAACCGGATGGTAAAATAATTATCAGAAATGTTCCATTTCTTCTAATTGATGATGAAGCTGACAATGCATCAATAAATGTTAGTAAAGAAAAAGTTTCTACCATTAACGGTTGTATTAGAGCATTGCTTTCATTATTCGAACAGAGTGCATATGTTGGTTATACAGCAACTCCTTTTGCAAACATCTTTATACCTATGCTAGAAGAGAAGGCTGTTAAAGGGTTAGACCTAACAATAAAAGATTACGAATTTGTTGTTGGTCAAGATTTATTCCCGAAAGACTTTATAATCAATATTCCTTCCCCTTCAAATTATATCGGGCCAGCAAAAGTTTTCGGACTATCAGCACTATCAACTGCTGAAATGTCCGAGGAACCTATGCCGGTATTACGATTAGTAAAAGATTATGAATCAGATAATAGTTCAAAATCATTTGTGCCTGATAAACATAAAAAGAATGATCCACTACCAGATGAATTACCGAGTAGTTTAAGATATTCCTTAAAGAGTTTTGTTCTTGCAACAGCGGCAAGAAGAGTCAGGAAGCAGGTAGATGTTCATAATTCAATGTTGATACATATTTCAAGATTCGTAATTTGGCAGGACAGAATAGCTACTCTGGTAGATGCCGAATTAAAATTCTATCAGAGACAGATAGAAATGAAAACCGGAAATGTGTTAGACGAACTGGAGGTAATTTGGAATAAAGATTTTGTTCCTACTACTTCTCAGATTATTAGTGACTTTAATAGTTCTGCAGATCCTGAAATATTTCCAGTCACTTGGAAAGTGCTTGAAGCAGAAATCTATCCTGCAATATCAAAAATGGAGGTTAGAGCAGTTCATGGGGATCAAAATATAACAGGATTATCACATCATAATATCTCTCCTCTAGACTATTTCTTTTCCGAGCAACAGGGTAATTTTCTGTCTATTATTGCAGTAGGTGGGGATAAGCTTTCAAGGGGTTTGACTCTTGAGGGTTTGACTGTCAGTTATTATTTACGTGCATCAAAGATGTATGACACTCTTATGCAAATGGGAAGGTGGTTTGGTTACAGACAGGGATATGTTGATTTATGCCGAATTTTTACTAGTGAAGAATTGGCCCGATGGTATAAACATATAACAATTGCCTCAGAGGAAATGCGAAGGGATTTTGAATATATGTTTTTATTGAAGAAAACGCCAAAGGAATATGGTTTAAAGGTTAGAACGCATCCTGGGGTTTTAAAAATTACAGCTGCAAATAAGTTTAGATACAAGAAGATTATGTATCTCAGTTACTCTGGAGAACTTGCTCAGACCTATCAGTTCAAGCTGGACAATAATCATTTCCATAAAAATTTTGAAGCAACGGAGTATTTAATCTCAGACTTAGGAAGCATTATAACCAAACCATTAAATTCATATAACATAAAACAAAAAATGTTATGGAAAGGACAAAATAATTATAATATAGTAACTAACTTTCTCTTAAAATATAATATTGGTGATGAGGTAATTGATACAAATAAAATTATCGATTATATTAATGCTCAGACAAAAAAGGGAAATTTGATTAACTGGACGATTGCTCTTATTAACAACACCACAGCGAAACCAGAAAACGAGTTCGAATTCAAAGGAATTCAAATGAAGATAGGATTAACTGATAGAACTAATATTAATAACGATACGGATGAGTATTGGATTGCAAAAAACAATATTACTGACCACATACATGAGTTAATTGACTTATCAGATACAGAAATTGAAGCAGCACTTACAGCCACAAAGAAAGATTTTGACATTGAAGACAAAGAGAAATCTGAAAAAAGGGAATACCCTGATAAGCCAAGCAGGAAAAGGATAAAATGGATAAGAAATGATAAAAATGGATTGCTTTTAATTTATCCGCTGAATCATAATTGTCAGCATGTTATTGATTTTACTACTAAGCCCAGAACATTACAACGGAAGCTAATTGCAAATAAACCTATTATAGGAATTGCTATCAGTTTTCCTGAAATAGAGGATGATGAGAAAATTGAATATGCTGTAAATGAGCAATTTAAAAAAGAATATGAATATCCAGAAGAATTTGATCAAAATGATTTGACTGATGGAACGGATTAAAGAAATTTGGAATCAACTCAATAGGGACAAATCAACAATTTCAGGTTTGTCTAAAATACGGTATTCCGAAGCAAGTAGTTGTGATGTTTTCCTAGGTATAAAGTATCCTGAAAATTATCGGATGCTTATAGTGAGAACACCATTTATTGTTGGAAAAGAGTTTAATTTAAAATATGAATTTAGAGGTTTGAAATTTGAAAAAATTTACGATCCTGATGATTCAAATTTTCTATTACTTAACTTATTGTTAGTTGATAGGCAATTTATTGATGTGTTTGATTCTTTGGTAGCAGACGTATTAAATAGTATAATTAAAGAATCTGAGATTAAGATTGTTTTAAAAAATTATACAAACCGATTAGTTAAATGGCAGAGTCTATTTGAACGATTTAATCAACAGGGATTAACACCAGAAGAACAAAGAGGTCTTTTTGGGGAATTATTCTTTCTTAGAAGATTTCTCCAAAAAAATTCAAATTATGGCTCAATAGTAAACTCATGGGTTGGTTGTGAAAAGCAAATTAGAGATTTTCAGTATAGTAGTTGGAGTGTTGAAGTAAAAACTACATGTGTTAATAATCATCAGAAAGTATACATAAGTAGTGAAAGGCAACTTGATACATGTAATTTAGATAATCTTTTTCTCTTTCATCTCTCATTAGAAGCATTGATACAATCTGGCGAAACATTAAATATGTTAGTAGATTCTGTTTTGGAAATCTTAGTTTCTGATTTTGCTTCTCTTAACCAATTTAAAAGGAAATTACTTGAGGGTGGATATTTTGATCAGCACCGGGATATTTACGAACCAATCGGATATTTTATTAGGCAAGAAAATTTTTACAAAGTAGAAAATGACTTCCCAAGAATTGAGGAAAAGGATATTAGGAATGGAGTTGGGGATGTAAAATATTCTATTATTATTTCGGAGTGCTGTATTTATGCTAAAACAGACCAAGAAGTATTTAAAATAATAACGTTCTCATGAGTGATTCAATTGAAAATATAGAACTAAGAAAATTCTATGAGTCCTTGATTCAGGACATAAAGTCAACACAGGTTTCTGAAGACGATGGTGGAATCCTTGAAGAAATTTTCACGCAAGCAGCTATTGATTTACTTACAGATGCAGGCGAAACAGAAAATACTAGAATTGCACATGACGAAGGACAGTTGGGAACAAAAAATCAACATAAAATAAATGGTTATGCCGAGCCGGATAATTACGAAACAATAGATTTATTTATCACAATTTTCAAAGGCGCTGACGAACCACAAAGAATCCCTAAGGAAGAAATTGATACAGCCGTTAAGAGAATTGCAAATTTTTTTCGTAAAGCAAAATATAAGGACTATGTAAACGAAATTGAAGAATCTTCTCCGATTTTTGATTTTGCTCATACCCTTGCGAATTCGGATGCTCTAAAAGAAAATTTGGTTAGGGTAAATGCAATTATTCTTTCCGACGGAATCTATTCTGGAGAAAATCCAGATAGTCAGACTATTTCTGGTATTCCAATTTTTTATCGAGTTGTGGATATTAATTATCTTTATAATATCTCTGAAAAGTCTCACATTCCAATTGAAATTGATTTTCAAAAAGAAGGTTTTGAAATCCCATGTATAATTTCTCCTTCTGAAAATGACCAATATCAATCATACCTTGCTATTTTCCCTGGGGCTGCATTAGCTACAATTTATGAGCGCTATGGATCACGATTATTAGAACAAAATGTACGTTCATTTCTTCAATTTACCGGGAAAATAAATAATAACATTAGGAAAACAATAAAAGAAGAGCCACATATGTTTCTAGCTTATAACAATGGCATAGCAGCAACGGCTGAAGAACTGGTAATTGATATGTCGGATAATGGAAATGGATTTCTAATCTCAAAAGTAAAGGACTTTCAGATAGTGAATGGTGGTCAAACGACAGCCTCCATTTACCACACTCTTAAAAAAGACAAAGCAGACATAACAGAAATATTTGTGCAAGTAAAGTTATCTGTTGTAAAAAATAAAAATATTTTTGGTGAAATAGTTTCAAGGATTGCAGAATGTGCAAATACACAAAACAAAGTATCAATTTCAGATTTAAGTTCTAATAAACCATATCACATTGAATTAGAAAAATTATCTCGCACCATCTTTGCTCCACATGTAACGGGACAGAGTAATCAAACGAAATGGTTTTACGAAAGAGCTAGAGGGCAGTATAAAAACGCAAGATTAAAAGAAGGTTTTACTAAAGTAAAACAAAGGGCCTTTGATTTAAAAACACCAAAAAATCAGATGTTTGTAAAAGAAGAGTTAGCAAAATACATAAATGCGTATCAAGAAGTTTATGATGGAAGAAAATTAGGAATAGGTCCGCATACTGTTGTGAAGGGGAATCAAAAAAATTATGTTCAATTCATTAATTATAATCTTTCTAAGAAGATAGATAGTGTCTATTTTGAAGATGTTATTTCAAAGGCGATATTATTTAGAACATCAGAAAAAATTTATGGTGTAAAACCAAATTCTATTGGGGATATGCGTTATATAACTGTCCCATATGCTATTTCGTTATTGAACTACCATACTGAAAATAAACTGGATCTATATAAGATTTGGAAAAATCAAAGTATCTCAAAACAATTGCAGGATTTAATGTATGATCTTATGGTAAAGGTTGAAAATTACATTAAAGATAATGCACCGGGATCATTATATGGTGAGTGGGCAAAAAAAGAAGATTGTTGGAATGAGTTAAAAAAACAAGACTTAAAAATTGATTTCAGACAGATTCTTAAACAAGACTTTGAAGACCCTAAAAATATATCACAAAGAAAAAGAATTGCAGACGAAGAAACTACACAAGTACAGATTCAGGAGGAAATTGATAATTTAAAATCAATTCCCCCCAAAATTTGGCGAAAGATTGAAGATTGGGGTCGAACAACAGAGCAAATGAGTGAGCAAGAGAAAACCGTAGCGTATAATCTTTCAGGTAGGATAAGAAACAATACAAGAATTTCTGAAAACGAAAGAAAGATAGGAATACTATTACTTGACCGTGTAATTGAAAAAGCACCAGAATTGCTAGATGAAATTGATGAACTTTATGAGTTGCAAGTTTCACAACCTGAAAAAAAAGAAATAACAATAGAGCTAGTAAACAAAATTATCCTATGGGATAAGCGTAATCGAGTTTTACGTGATTTCGAATATAAATTTATGTTAGAAATAGCAAGTGGCCGAAAAGAATTGACAGAAAAGAATAAGTATATAGTTGGCTTAAATCTAGAAAAAATAATAAAAAAAGGATTTGACGAGTTAGCATAAGAGCTCAAAGAATTTCATTAATATGGTTTGGTTTGCTTTTTTGTTGGAACGGTCAATTCTATTTTCTAAGTGGAAGTAGAACAATTAGAGGAATAATCTAAAATATTTACGTATGAAAAATCAGTTTTTATTTAGTTTAATTAATTATTACATTTATGAACTCTAAGAAATTATCGCTGTAAAATATATGAAAAAAAAGAAAATAGCAACCTCAATTTTTTTAAAATTTTTTGTTGTAATGTGTGCTTATGCATTGTGGGAACTTTGGGTTAGGCTTAATCCTAATTCTATTTTGCCATCTCCTACAAATTCCATTATACAACTATTTCTAATGATTGAAGAAGGGACCTTATTAATAGATTGTTTGAATAGCCTACAAAGGGTACTTGTTGGATTTACGTTAGCATCAATTTCCGGAGTAATCTTAGGAGTTAGTTTTGGGATATATCCCAAAATATACAAATTATTCTCTCCAATTTTTGAAACTCTTCGACCAATACCGCCGATTGCATGGATTCCTATATCAATAGTTTTATTTACATTAGGTAACCCTTCCTCTTATTTTGTGATCTTTATTGGTGCATTCTTCCCGATATTCTCAAATACACTTTTAGGTGTTCAAGAAGTATTACCGCTTTATATTGAAGTTTCAAAATCACTAGGTGCCTCACAATGGAGAACCTTTATTAATGTTGTTCTACCTTCCTCATTGCCAAGTATTTTTGCAGGATTGCGTGTAGGACTGGGATTCGCATGGATGTGTGTTATTGCTGCAGAAATGATTGCTGCTAGATCTGGACTAGGCTATATGATTCAACTAAATAGGCAATTACTATCTCTGGATAGAGTTGTTGCAGGAATGATAACAATTGGGGTCATTGGATTAATAATGACGAAATTAATGGAGTTTTTAGAGATTTATCTTATTCCTTGGAGAAATTCAAAAACAAATACTAATAAAACTAGCTTTATTAATTCTGAGATATTAGCTAACAAATCGGAAAACTTATTAATGGACAAGTATATAGGAGGTTGTCAGATTGAGATTAATAATATATATTTCGGATACACAGAAGAGCACAATGTTCTTAATAATTTTTCGCTAGAGATTCCTAGGAATCAAGTTTTATGTATTATTGGGTTAAGTGGTTGTGGAAAAACAACGCTAATTAGATTGTTAGCCGGACTGGAAAAACCTGCTCAAGGCAAGATTTTATTAAATAAAAGGCCGCTAATTGAAAATATTAACAATGTTACAATGGTATTTCAAGGATTTTCACTTTTCCCTTGGAAAACTGCCTATAAAAACGTTCTATATGCGATGCACGATCAAACACATAGGATAAATATAAATGACAGTAAAAATTATGCACATGACTTATTAGAAATGGTAGGTCTTTCTGGTAAATCACAGTTTTATCCTAGTCAACTCTCGGGTGGGCAACAACAAAGAGTAAGTGTTATTCGCGCTTTAGCAAAAAAACCCCATTTATTATTATTGGACGAACCATTAGCTTCTTTAGACAGCTATACAAGAGAGATTTTACAAAATGACATTTCACAAATTATAAACAAATGTGGTATAACTACAATAATAATAACTCATGATATATCAGAGGCGCTTTATATGGGCGATAGAATAATTGTAATGTCATCAAAAGGGGAAATTATTAAGGATGTACTTGTACCATTTAGAGAGATCAGACCGAGACCACAAAAACTAAGGCATGAACCAGAAATGTTAAAAATTCAAGAAGAATTATGGAATTTATTAAGAGAAAATGAATAAAAACACATACGTATATATTAACCCTTTAAAACTTTACTTATTCTATGAAAAAATATTTTCTGCTAATTGCAATTATACTTTTTGCAAGTTGTAATAATACAAAAAACAACAAAAGTACTATAAGAGTAGGATGGCAAACAGCTTGGGCAACACAAGGGCAAATCATACAAGCTATGGAACACACAAATATCCCAAATTTATGCTCTCTGGATATTAATTTTTTGAATTTTCTTTTTGGACCAGATTTAAATGAAGCTGCAATAACTGATAATATTGATGTTACAAATGCAGGAATAGTTCCTGTTGTTAATCTTTTGTCAGCGAGCGAAAACTGGATAATTATCGGACGACAAGTGGATTTTCTATTATCAGTTGTTGCTAGGAAAGGAGCAAATATTAAAGGGATTAAAGATTTAAAAGGAAAGAAATTTGGGATTCCAATAGCTGGAGGCTCACATCCTTATGCAATAAAGTTGTTAAAAGAGAATGGATTAGAAATTGGAGTCGGTCCGAACAAGGTAGAGATAATAAATATCAAACCTAGTGAAATGCCAATTACAATGAAGCAAGGGGATATTGATGCAATTGCTTGCTGGGAACCAACGACAACATTAGCTATTGATGCAGGAGGCATTGTCATAGACGAAGAAAGGTATGTGGGATTTATTTGCGCGAATAAGACATTCTGTGAAGCGAATAGAAAAACAGTTGTTAATTTAATGAAAGCATATATTTTAGGTAATATTTATGTTGCAAATCATAGAGAAAAAACTGATAAATGGTTTTCAGAAGTATCAGGGACAAGTATTAATTTGATTAATCGTATTAAAGTGATTGAACCCAATGTTAATGCGAAAACAATTCAAGAGGGAAAGTTTTTAGTAGACAGTACATCTATAAAGTTATTACAAGAGGTTTTCATTCTTATGAAATCCTTGAACCTTGTAAAATCAGAAATTAATTTTTCAAAAATTATTAATATGGAATATACGATGCAAGCATTGTCAGAACTAGAGAAACATCCTATAACTTTTTTGGACATAAAAGATATAAATGATAAGTAGAATAAATATTAATTTTATATGAAAAAAAGAAATAAGATAATAATTCGGTTTAAATCTATTTGGAAGGATCACAATAAATCATTATTGATATTTGCTTTAACAGCATTATTAATTGCAAGTCTAACCTCATGGGATGTTTCTTATTCTTGTTTCTGTATTGAAGGTTGGGCTCATTGGATAAAGAATTTCATTTTTAATCCTATTGGTTTTTTTGGGTTTATTATAGGATTAATAACAATTTGGGGGTTCTGGTTTACAATTGAAACTTTGCATGATATCAGAAATGCTATTCATAGTTTTCCGGAAATGATAGACCGAGTATGCAATTTAATTGAGTCAACTCCTTCAGAAGGGGACGAATATGTTAAAATGATATTATATACACCAACAACAGGGTGTTTAGCCGTTGAAAGAAGTCGGTGGTTGGATTTAGCGGATCTATTACAAACGAGCCAACCAAAAAAATCAGCAAAAGCGAAAATTAGACTTATTTGTTTGAAATATGAAGATATTGCTGAATGGTATTCTGTTTATACAGACCCCAATGGAAAACCTTATTCTAAAGAAGAAATAGAATTTGGACTTGAAAGGACTAAAGAAATAATTGATGACTTTGAATCGATATATGAAAAATATAAGTCAGTTTCGAGAAAAAAGGAAAAGCTTTATAGTGAGGGAGTTACAAATCACAAAGATCAAATTAATCATTGGAATGAAGTAATCTCTGAAAATGACCATAGACAAATTAAATATATCAAATGGGAGCAGTTTAGAGGTTATTATATTTTTTGTAATAGTAAAAAAGCAATATTTAGTTTACCCTTATTTATGCCGACACCATTTAGCGGGAAAATTACATTTGAAACAGGAAGGAAACCAGAAATGATTGGATTTGAAAGTGAACAATTTAGTGTTCTAGAGACAGCCAATAGAATGTTCGATTACTTTTGGGATACTAATGAATTACCTTAATTATTATTGGTTTAGGGTGGTATTCAACTCAAACCCATACTTATAATCAATAATCCTATTACCGTCAAAATTTTCGATCCAGGCCTTTTCTTTGTGACTGGCTTCTATAATTTCCTGTGTTGTTGTTTTACTGAATCGTTGGGCAATCTCTTCAAGAACAAGTAATTCGTTTTTGGAAAACATATCTGAATTGAATTGCCGATTTGGATTCGGTTTAAAAAGTTCGCCTATAATACCACTTTGGAATGTTTGATAATCTATTATAATATCCTCCTTACTGACCATATACTCAAACAGGCCCTGGTATTTTATCGGAACGGGTCCTTTTGGTATTGCCCTGTATTGAACTCCGCTGATAGATATGCCGTTTTTTGCGTACATAGTGAAGTCGGCATAGAATAATAGCTTGTTTAGTTTTGTTTTCCATTGCTCCTGTCTTTCAGTGAAAAACACTACCATCTCAGTGAGCTTTTCAAAATCCGGTCTTTTGTATCCGGTTATTGAACAGGGAGCCTTTAGTCCAATAAGATAGTTTTCGATTTGGGATTTACCTTTACTTTGCTTTTGCTCATGTATAAGACTATCAACAGAATACAATATTTTATCCAATGTCTTTCCCTGATAAGCGTCACTTAGTTCGATAAGTTTTCTGAACTCCTTTGGGTCTGCAGCCAACTGAATTAATTTTGAATTGGACTGATTGGGAACCTCTCCGGATTCATAATTCCTATAGCTGTTTGCCCCAAAACCAAGTATTTCGGACATTTTTGATGCCGGCAAATCATACGTTTCCCGTATCTGCTTAATCTCCTCCGGAAAAGGCAGCTTGTGCTCTGCCCGATATTGATTATACAACTGATTGAGATTAATTTCGTCCAGTTCTGTTGTTGTAAAAAACTCTCCGCTCTCTTCACATTTGTAATGATGAAAAACAACATCGAACTCCTCTTTGCGGAACGACAGGGTCCTATTCTCTTTTATCAGAACCATTTCTTTGCCGGTAATTGGACTTTTCATTTCTTATTTTATTTTAAAAGGGTAGTTCATGTGATAGTCTGCTCTATGAAATGATATACATATAACTCCTGCAACTCCAATTGAAATTTAATATATACCTCTTTAGATTTTACCTCCTTGCCAAATACCCACATAGAATTGCCTTTATATAGCTTTTCCTCTAATGGACCTTCGGAATAATCGTTTGTCTGTAGTTCTTTACGTATCTTTATTCTGTCATCTGGACGTATTTCTAAATCAGCCAGAGCTTGAGTATTCTTTCCCCGCTCATCCCTAAAAAACACGTTCCATATTTTCATTTTTTCATGGAACTCGTTCAAGAATCTTTCTACCTCTTGTTTTGTTGCCATAAGCTAAGTTTGATGCAAAGGTATAAATTAAATTTTAAAAACAATTATAAAGTGCATAAAAGTAAATAAATATTATATAAAATACATTATAAAGTTAAGGGCAATTAATATTTCTCTAGCCAACTCTGACACTTGTCCGGCACTTGTCCGGTACTTGTCCGGTCATCAATAGAATCCTTTTGTGCAGCAGGCCTACAAATAATCACTTTAAACCTTCTGTAAAATCAATTGTGGCTTCCTACAGTTTTATCCATTTTGCTTTTTAAAAATCGAAGTATCAACCTGCCTTTTAGAGTGGAGAGATATTGTTGTTTTGGGCTTGTGGGTTTGTGTGGTATGGTCATTGTGAGCCAATTTATGGTTACCAACGGCTGTATATAGGTTTCAAAGTTGTTTGCGTTGTTTACCAGATTTAGTTTATTGAGTATCTCTTTTCGGCTTTTTGCTGCCGATGCGATTTCTAAAACCCAAATAAACTTGTTAGCTATACCTCCAGCTATACCTCCAGCTATGGCACTAATTTGGTTACCTGCTATCAATTTATAAACATCTAAGATTTGAATATCAGAATATTGTGGCAAATCAACTTGATTGCTTTCTTGGCTGGTAACTATACCTCCTGTTCTTGTAATGCCTGCCTTTTCGATTATTTCATTCAATAATATGTCAATTCCTTTTATGTCCCATGTTATCCTGTTAAGATCAACAGATAATGGCTTTATTTGAACAAAAGCCGGATGTATTGGAAGCATTAACTGAAACCATGTTAAATCATTGCCTTGGAAACTTATATCAGCATTACATATGTTTATGGTTACTAACGGAATTCGTCCAATAAAAAAGAAGAGAGACTAATTTTGCAGAATAAAAAAACGACCCGCCTATTTGAGCATTGTTAAGAGGCTTGGCGGGTTCTATTGGTGCAAATATCGACAAATTGTATTAAACAACAAATTATTAACTGTTTTTTCCAGCATATCAGTTTTGATATGCCAGATCATTAATAATGTTCTTGTTATTATTTAGTTGTATAATGAATTATCTCAGCTGGTCGGTGGAATATTTTAAGGGTTATTGAAAATCAATAACTTGTTATAGTCTCTGATAAAGCGCACCCTTTTATGACTTACATATATTGTAAGTTAAAAACAATAAATTATCTTTGTTGTGAAAATTATTTTAGCAACCGTAAACTAGAGCGAATCGCTAACCATGGCAACAAAATCAAATCAATACCTTCCTCAGGTTCAGTTTCATCCGGGTGAGACTCTGGCAGAGAAGCTGGAAGAATTGGGTATGGGGCCAAAGGAGTTTTCTGTCAGGACAAACAAGCCGGAGAAAACTATTATTGCAGTTTTGACTGCCAAGAGCTCTATCACGCCGGAAATGGCGGTTAAATTTGAGCATGTACTTAAAATTCCTGCTCGTTTTTGGCTGAAACAACAGAGTGAGTACGACGAATATCTTGCCCGACTAGAAAATAATAAGTTAGTAGAAAATTCAATTGCCTGGGCTAAATCATTCCCCATTAAAGAGATGATTAAACTTGGCTGGATTGCAGAAAAGCAGGAGTGGGAGGAAAAGACAAAGGAGTTGTTGTCATTTTTCTGCATAAGTAATCATAAGGCATGGGAGGACTACTATCTGAATCAGGAGTTAAAAACAGCTTTCAGAATTTCTTTAAAAAATACCCAGCAGCCTCATTCGATTTCTGCATGGTTGCGTCATGGCGAAATTGCTGCTGCCAAAATGGAGAGCAATTGTTATTCGGAAGCAGGATTGAGAGCCTTACTACCGGAACTTAAACTGTTAATGGCAAAACATCCGAATGATTTCTTTGTAAAGCTACAAGCTGTTTGTCTGAAAGCTGGGGTTAAAATCATATATACACCATGCCTGCCACATGCTCCAATAAGCGGCGCAACCCGATGGATTAATGATAATCCGGTAATCCAGATATCGGGTAGATATAAAAGAAACGACAGCTTTTGGTTCACCTTTTTCCATGAGGTCGGTCACATTATTTTACATGGCAAGAAAGATGTATTTCTGGAAAATGTAGAGAATTGTGAATTAAGCCCCGATAAAGAGCAGGAGGCTGATAATTTTGCAGTAAAATGGACATTCTCGATCTCGGAAGAGAAGCATTTACTGGCAAAAGGGGTATTGACAGAGCCTGATATCCTGGCATATGCAAATCAGATAAATACACATCCCGCAATGATCGTCGGAAGGCTGCAGCAAAAAAAACTCATCAAATACAGCGTCGGGAAAAGGTTTCTGGTACCAGTTGATTTGTCCAGGGAATAGATAGGGGAAACACTATTAAAGCTGAGATCATTGCCGATTCTGACACTTGTCCGGTACTTGTCCGGTCTGAAAATACTTTAAAACCATATTTTAATTGCTCTAAGCAGTATTGGATAAAATTTAACTTCCTTGAAGTTTTTTGCATATTGCTGGTATGTAGGTAAATACTGGATATTTTTCAGATGTAATTTCCTGAAAAATTTGCAAAACAGCAGTATGATAAATGATTACAAAAAACTTCAAGGAAGCGAATTTGCTATGAGGGAAACTTCATTTGAAGTATTCGGAAAGTGGACAAATGCTTGAGCAGTAACATGTATAGTAACTTGTACACCAGCTTGTGCAGCAGCATCTGCCAGTTCTTTTCAGATTGTGTTTAATATCAGATGGTTGTGAAATAATTTTGCCATGAATGCCAGAAAAAATATCTTGCAAGTCGCAGATAGACACCACATTGTGAAAACAACTGGCAGATAAAAAACATCTGGTATTTAACAACTGGCAGATAAAAAACATCGGGCATTTAAGAACTGGCAATTTAAAAAGCATCTGGCATTTAACAACTGGCAGATAAAAAAACAACTGCCACTTAAAAACAGTTAAATGCAAAATGATACCATAAAATCAAAATATTATATCTTTGTTACAAAGATACAACAGTCATGCACGAACATGTTTTAAACGAAATTCCTCCGCTTTCTGAAAAGGATTGTTTTCACGTAGTCGAGAGGTTTAAAACTGAATTCACATTTCCTCTTCATCAGCATAAGGAGTTTGAACTCAATTTTATAGAGAATGGTGCCGGCTTAAGGCGAATCGTCGGTGATTCGGTTGAGTATACAGGCGATTATGAACTAATACTCATTAGCGGAGAGAGCCTTGAGCACGTATGGGAACAGGGAAATTGCAACTCTAAGATGATCAGGGAGATAACGATTCAGTTCGGTTCCGATTTGTTGTCACGCAATTTGTTGGAAAAGAATCAGTTCAATTCAATAAGGAGGATGCTTAAACAAGCAGAACACGGAGTTTCATTTCCATTGCAGTCCATTATGAAAATCTATAGTCAGTTAGATACTATAGCTTCAGAAAATCAAGGGTTTGAACAATTTCTGCGTCTTCTTAAAATCTTGAATGACCTTTCGCAGGGCGAGGGTATAAGAACACTTGCAAGCAGTTCATTTGCAAGTGCCCAGAGAAATACCGAAAGCAGAAGGGTGCGTAAAGTCAAAGAGTTTATTAACCAGAATTATAAAAAGGATATAAGACTTTCCGAACTGGCAGATATGGTTGGTATGACTCCGGTCTCATTTAGCCGCTTCTTTAAACTGAGGACAGGTAAGAATCTGTCTGACTATATAATAGATATCAGACTTGGTTTTGCTTCACGAATGCTTGTAGATTCTACCAAGAATATTTCTGAAGTCTGCTATGAGTGCGGATTCAATAACTTATCCAATTTCAACAGAATATTTAAAAAGAAGAAGGGTATGCCGCCAAAAGAGTTCAGGTCGCATTACAGAAAAAACAAGATGATTATTTAATGATGATTTTGGAAACTTGTACTTATATAACAAAAGATTAACCAAAAATCAACTATAAATTAACCAAAATTGCCCTGGTTTTCTCCGCAAACCTTATCCCGGCCTCAATTTTATATACCCATATCCCGGAAATGCGATTTTATGTATAAATCAATGTAAGATTGAAAGAAACAATACTATTTTACATGATGGAAATTGTCCACTCAGCTCCACAATGAGTATTTGTAATATAAAACAAACTGTTTACTGGTCATTGTAAATTATTGAAGGAATTTTAGAAAACAAGCCATAACCATCAACAATACAACCATTAAATAGCGCTAATCTAATTTCCACAAATTAGCCCTCGGCTACAATGTCAGAGTGTGCGGCAATAAAAATGTAATAGAATCTTATTAAAATGCAAATAAGTACCATTCTTAGATAATATAATATTTGTTTACGCTTAAAGGTAGTAGTATTTTTACACTCAGATCACTAATTACTACAATGAAAAGAATTCTTATAGCAATTGTATTAAATTCTGCGCTCATTTCATGTGCAGGAACATCTATAAACAGATCGTTTGTAAAAGTTGAAAAAGGTCTCTTTATTGTCAACGGAAAGCCTGCATATTATATAGGTGCCAATTTCTGGTATGGGGCCATTCTTGCTTCGGAAGGCGAAGGAGGTGATACATTAAGGCTAAGGAGGGAGCTTGATCTTTTAAAAGATGCAGGTATAACAAATCTGAGAGTATTGGTGGGGTCGGACGGAGAACGGGGAGTTAACTCTAAAGTGGAGCCTACTCTGCAGGTATCTCCAGGCGTGTATAACGATACAATATTAAAGGGTCTCGACAGATTGATGGCAGAACTTGCTAAGAGGGACATGAAAGCTGTGCTCTATCTCAACAATTCCTGGGAGTGGTCAGGCGGATATTCCCAATATCTGAGCTGGTCGGGATACGGGAAGGCCCCGGTACCAAATATTGACGGCTGGCCTGAATATATAGAATATGTAAAACAGTTCCACAAATGCGACAGCTGCAAAAAGTTATTTGCCGCTTATGTGCACGATATAGTTTCAAGGACCAACTCAGTTACAGGAATCGCATACAAAGATGATCCTGCAATTTTCTCGTGGCAAATAGGCAATGAGCCAAGAGCATTTGCAGACGATAACAAAGAGCCTTTTGCCAAATGGATAGGCGATGTTGCAAAACTTATCAAGTCGATAGATCCTAATCATATGGTATCTACCGGCAGCGAAGGCAAACACGGGTGCGAAGAGGATATGGCCCTTTTTGAAAAAATTCACTCCTATCCGGAAATCGATTACCTTAATATACATATCTGGCCATACAACTGGAAATGGATAAGCCAGGATTCTGTAACCGCAAAATGCTCTGTTGCTGTTGACAGCACTCTTGCATATATTGACGACCATCTTGTGATTGCCGATAAGCTCGGGAAACCTGTAGTAATAGAAGAGTTTGGCTATCCACGCGACAATTTCATTTTTACCCCCGGTTCTGCTGTTACCGGCAGGGATAAATATTATGAATCTGTTTTTGAATATATTTTTAAATGTGCCGAAAAGAAAAAACTGCTTGCCGGATGTAACTTCTGGGGATGGGGCGGTTTTGCTGTACGTAACCCGTCCAACGAATTCTGGGAAAAAGGAGATGATTATACCGGCGACCCTGCCCAGGAGCCTCAGGGGTTAAACTCTGTTTTTGCCGCTGACTCTTCTACAGTCAAGCTAATTAAGGATTATAACCAAAAAATTTCATCGTTGTACAAATGAAAAAAACCGGCAAATTAATAATAGCACTTTTATTTCTTTTGCCTGTAATTCAAGCAAGCGGGCAGAAATACAACGAGCTCGCAAGAACACCTCAGATGGGGTGGAACACCTGGAACAAATTCGGCAGCAAGATAAATGAAAAGCTGATAAAAGAAACTGCAGATCTATTGGTATCTAAAGGATTGGCAGACGCCGGATATATCTATCTGAACATTGACGACTGCTGGCAGGGCGATAGGGACTCCCTGGGATTTATTAATGCCGATAAAGAGAAATTTCCGTCGGGAATAAAGGCATTGGGAGATTATATCCATTCAAATGGGTTGAAATTTGGAATTTACAGTGATGCAGGATCAAAAACCTGCGGAGGATTGCCTGGAAGTCTGGGACATGAATATCAGGATGCCATCACTTATGCAAAATGGGGCGTAGACTATCTGAAATATGACTGGTGTAATACAAAGAATATAAATCCGGTGGGGGCATATACCATAATGCGGGATGCGCTATACGACGCCGGCAGACCGGTGTTGTTCAGCATATGTGAATGGGGAGACAACAAACCTTGGCTGTGGGCAAAGGAGATAGGACACTCGTGGCGCACTACAGGGGACATTTGGTGTTGTTTTGACTGTATTAAGGATCACGGGAGCTGGAAATCGCTTGGTGTTCTTAAGATACTTGATTTGCAGGAAGGTCTGAGAAAGTATGCAGGACCCGGCCACTGGAACGACCCTGATATGCTTCAGGTGGGCAATGGGATGAGTGTTAATGAAGACAGAGCCCATTTTACTATGTGGTGTATGATTGCGGCACCTCTTATTTTGGGGAACGATCTGGCAGCCATGAGTGATGAGACGCTCGAAATTATTACAAATAAAGAGGTAATAGCAATTGACCAGGATACACTCGGAATTCAGGGATTTAAAGCAGGATCTGAGAACGGACTTGAATTCTGGCTTAAACCTCTTGCCGGAGGAAAATGGGCATTTTGTGTACTTAATCGTACGGGAGAAAGTAAAACATACAACCTGGCCTGGAACAAATTCGATAGGACAGACGACTTAAGCGGCCGCAGCACCTCTTTCGGGAGTAAGCTTTATTTGGTCAGGGATCTGTGGACCGGAACTGACAGCGGAAGCACATCGTCGGGCAGGGAAATTACCGTGCAGGGCCATGATGTATTGCTTTACAGACTCGATCCGGTGTATTCCGATTCGCTCGCAAACGGCGATAAATTGCTGTGGCTTAACGGTGAGAAACCATATATCGAAATAGTTTCTCATAATTCGATGACTTCTGCATATAACGAGACTATTAAGCTTTCTTTGCTCTCAGATTCGAATAAACTGCTGAGGACCTACGAAAATAAAATAGTCGTACCATCTGGCAAGGAGGTAGTTACTAGGTTCCCCCTGACGCTCATGCCGGGTTTCTACCGGGTTGTTGTTACCGGTAGTCTGGGAATGGTTAAAAAATTCAATATAGGGTATGACCCCGAAAAGATTGTTTCTCCTCCCGACGCGCAACCAGATATCAGAGAGTTTTGGAACAAGGCAAAGGAAGAGCTTGCTGCTGTTAAGCCGGAGTTCTCGTTGAGGTTGTGCAAAGACTCTTCCACTTTATTAAGGAATGTTTATCTGGTGAAAATGAAATCGCTCGGAGGCGAAGAGATTTCCGGTTATCTGGTAACTCCGGTAAAGGAGGGGAAATATCCGGCAATCATAACATATATGGGATATGGGTCTAAACCATGGTATCCGCAACCTGACGGAAATCCCGGAATGGTTGAGTTCGTGCTTTCGGGAAGAGGGCAGGGACTCCGTGAGCCTTCTAACAAATATGGCAACTGGATAACCTGGAACCTCGGTAATAAGGAAGAATATTACTACAGAGGAGCATTTATGGATCTTATAAGAGGGCTTGACTTTATCTGCTCGCTTCCGCAAACCGATACATTAAATGTGTTTGCCGAGGGAGGGAGCCAGGGAGGAGCCTTTACCATAGCGGCAACTGCACTTGACAACCGAATAAAGGCAGCTGCCCCTTTTATTCCCTTCTTGTCGGATTACAAAGACTATTTTAAAATAGTACCCTGGCCGGGCGACCAGATTCTTGTAAGGCAGAAAGAGCTTGGACTCAGCGATGAGGAACTGTATAAAATGCTATCGTATTTCGATATAAAAAACCTCGCTTTATGGATTCGCGTTCCGGTTATAATGGGATTCGGTCTTCAGGACGAAGTTTGCCCCCCTCATATAAATTTTGCAGCTTACAATCTTATTCCTTCGGCCAAAAAATATGTTTGCTATCCGTGGAAAGGACACGATGTAGGCAACGACTGGTGGCAGAAAAGAATGGATTTTTTTATAAATAATAAAAGGACTTCAGATAAATAACTAATTAACTTAAGCAAAAGATGAAAAGAAAGGGACTAATTCTTATCATTTCGGTACTATTAATGGGTACCCAGTTGTTTGCTCAGACAATTACTGTTAGCGGGAAAGTAACATCAGTAGCAGGTTCTCAACCTGTTATGGGTGTACTGGTAAACGTTCAAGGCAGTAAAACCGTCTGGTCTACGACTGATACCGACGGAAAATATACCATAAAGGGTGTTAATCCGTCGGATGTTTTAAACTTCACCCTTCTCGGTTATAAGAACCTCGCGGTTCCTGTAAACAACAGATCGGTAATAGATGTCGTAATGCAGGAATCAACCACCGAGCTCGATCAGGTTGTTGTTGTCGGTTATGGTTCTATGAAAAAATCCGACCTCACCGGTTCTGTAGGATCGGTTACTGGCGGAAAATTAAGGGAAAGTATTGTAACCAATATTGATCAGATGCTTCAGGGACGTATTGCCGGTGTACAGATGACACAGAACTCCGGTGCTCCCGGTGCTGCCAACTCAATCCGTATCCGTGGTGCAAGTTCAATAAGCAATTCCAATGAACCACTTTATGTTATCGATGGTATTCCTGTAAGCGGATCGGGCAGTTCTATTGCGGGTTTCGAATGGTCAGGCGGCTCTAACGGACAAAACATAGTTAACCCGTTATCTGCTATTGCTCCCAATGACATCGTTTCCATCGACGTTCTCAAGGATGCTTCAGCTACTGCAATTTATGGATCAGCCGGGGCAAATGGCGTAGTAATAGTTACTACCAAACGCGGTAAAAAAGGGCAGATGGCTGTTAGCTACGACGGTTATAGCTCTCTGCAGACACGTGCAAAAAAACTTAGCATTATGAACCTTCAGGAGTTTGCTACATATCAGTTGCAACTCTATAACGAAGGATTCCTTCCGAATATCAATCCGACTTATTTAGATCCGTCTATTCTCGGAACAGGTACCAACTGGCAGGATGCTGTAACCCGTAACGCCTGGATGCAAAACCACAATCTCTCTATGACGGGAGGTAATGAAACTACCAATTACGCAATCTCTTTGGGTTATACAAACCAGGATGGTGTTCTTATTAATTCGGATTTCGAACGTTTTACCGGCAGAATAAACCTAGATCATCAATACAGCAAACACTTCAAGATGGGAGGCTCTCTTTCTTATGCCCGCACTAACGAAAACATAATCAACAACGACGGTATCAACGGTATCGTAATGCAATCAATGATGATGCGCCCCGACGTTTCTGTTTATGGCTTCGACGGCAAATATGCAAGTCCGGAAACCACAGAACAGGGCTCCTCTATTTTCAATCCGGTTGCAATGGCTAACGAGCAAATAAATAATGTTCTGCGTCAAAGAATTTTCGGTAATGTATACGCTCAATTGAATGTCAATAAAGATTTAAATTTCAGAACCGAATTCGGCCTCGATAATTCTAATAACACACAGCTTGGGTTCAAACCCAACTACGACTACGGTCAGTTCAGAAATGCAATGATTATGCAGCAGGAAGACCATAGTATGTATTGGCTTTGGAAAAATTTACTCAACTATGATCTTCATATTTCTTCTAATCAAAATCTTAACCTGTTATTAGGCTCTGAGACTTCAAACTCGGAATGGCAAGGAAGTCAGCTTATAAAAGATCATTTGTCGTCCAACGATATTCATATTATTGGCAAAGACGGAACGTTCGTAAGTAATAACGGCTGGAGCGGTGGTGTTGCAAAAGTATCGTTCTTTGGCAGGGCAAATTATAATTACGACGATCGTTATTTGCTTACTGCCACACTGCGTGCAGACGGCTCTTCACGTTTTGGTGCAAACAACAGCTGGGGATATTTTCCGTCATTTGCTTTAGCCTGGCGTATATCAAACGAAAGTTTTATGAAAGAGTTTGATTGGCTGTATAATCTCAAACTCCGTCTGGGCTACGGACAGAATGGTAACGACAATATAGGAACATACCTCTATGGTTCTACTATGCGGGCCTTCCCTACTATTTTCGGGACAGCTTACCGTATGTCGAATAATGCAAATCCCGATCTTAAATGGGAAACATCTATACAGTACAATGCCGGTATAGACTTTGCTGTTTTTGATGACAGGATTAATCTGACATTGGATCTATATTATAAAACAACAAAAGATCTGCTGTTGCAACCTTCTGTTTCTCCTGTTATCGGAGGGTCGACCTTTACAGATATACAGACACCTACCATGAATATAGGTAAGGTCATTAATAAAGGTGTTGACATTGCCCTTAACACTCATAATATAAAAACAAAAGATTTCAACTGGAACACCAACATAATATTCTCGCTCAACAGAAATAAAGTGGATGCCCTTGACAATTATGGCACCCCTATTTATCCGGCTAATCTTCAACAGTTGTTGTTTCTCGGCGGCTATAACCAGGCAGCAGCAATTATGGTTGGCCAGCCCATTGGAGTATTTTACGGATATGTTACCGACGGTCTGTATATGAGTGCCGATGATTTGAATAATTCTGCCAAACCTAATATGCCGATAGACAGAAACAGCGGTTTGTGGGTAGGTGATATTAAATTCAAGGACCTCAGCGGTCCGGACGGAACCCCTGATGGTATCATCAACGAATATGACAGGACCATTATTGGAGATCCTAACCCGGATTTCACTTTCGGTTTTACAAATACATTCAAATACAAGGATTTTGAACTGAATATCGGCTTACTTGGCTCCGTTGGAGGCGATATACTGAATATGGCACGTATGAAACTCGAACGTACACAAATCGTCTGGGACCCGCAATTAAAAACTGTACTAAACCGTGCCCAACTCGGGTATACAAACGGAGATAATGCCAATAGTACAAATGTCAACAACTGCTATATCATTAATGCAGACGATAATCCTACCCTGCCGCGTTTTAGCAATGGCGATGGTAACGATAACAACCGGATGAGCGACCGTTGGATAGAAGATGGTTCATATCTAAGAATACAGAATATTGCGCTTTCATATAATCTTCCAAAAGCATGGTTAAAGAGAGTTGGTATGCAGAATTGTAAAATTTATCTGAATGCTCAGAATGTATATACATTCACTAACTATTCCGGCCTTGATCCTGAAATAGGCTCATTTAATCAAAATGCTGGTTTTTCCAATATAGATCTAGGCAGGTATCCTACTCCTCGTGTATTCACATTGGGTGCTAATATCACATTCTAACCATAAAATCATTGAAAATGAAAAATATATTCAAACTAGTAAGCATTACGGCTCTTTTGCTGGCAAATACTGCCTGCAAAGATTTTCTGACCGTAGTTCCGAAAGACCAGCAAGTTCTTGAGACTTACTATACTTCCGAAACAGCCATATATGCGAATACAGCTTCTTTGTACTCTAATTTTGTATGGCAGGACTTTAGCATGAATTTTATGTGGATGGCGGGTGACGAGCTTGCAGGAGACCTTTTCTACACCTATGCTCAGGAGGGTCAATTCTATTACATGACATTCACAAATACAAATACTTTCCTTAACGCAGGTTGGAACGGATTGTATCGAGTTGTTTCTTATTGCAATAATATAATTAACGGCATGCCGGGTGCGGCAAGAGCTAATGGAGTGAGCGAAACCGCTATCAACACAGGTTTGGCCGAAGCCCGCTCAATACGTGCCATTGCTTATTATTTTCTTACCGAGTACTGGGGTGATGTGCCTATTATCACCAACAACAATATGCCGAGTAATGAAATAGTCCGTCATAAACAATCGAGCGTCTATGAATTTATACGGCGCGACCTGGAGTTTGCCAGGGACAATCTGTCTGAGAGACCTTTTCAAAGCGGACGGGTGTCTAAATATACCGCTATCGGCATGTTAGCCAAGCTACACCTTACCATGGCTTCTCACCTTAGTGATTCAAAGTCGGCAGAAAACTTCACTATAGCCAAAAATTATGCTGAACAGGTTATAAAAAGTGGTCTTGTACCTTATTCCGATCTGGAGACTATGTTTTATCCGGAAGGCAATAACAGCGATGAATCGCTCTTTGCTATCCAGTGTACCCAGGATGGATACGGCTATGGAAATGGAAGGAATGTAAGTCTTTCCCGCAACTCAAATATAAACCTCGGAAATTCCTGGGGTGCCGGTAAAGGTGCTACACTGAGTCTTCAGGAAAGTTTTGAAACGGGAGACCTGCGTCGTAAAAACACCTTTATGCATTCCGGCGACCATTACGACCGGCTTGCCGGCGGTGGTTATACCTATACCAACTATTCTGCTGAAGGTGCTGCCGTGGAAGAGACACCTAATGAAATGCTTAATCACATAAGAAAATATGTAATCGGGGCAAATGCCGATTGTGGCGGTAAGGCCGGTGCAACCAACCAGGATGCTGTCAACAATATATATCTGCTTCGCCTTTCCGACGTTTATCTGTGTTATGTTGAGGCTTGTATAGGTTCCGGTAGTTCCACAAGCGACGCTCTTGCCCTGCAAGTATTCAGAACTATCAGACAAAGAGCCGGCTTGTCCTTTTCAGGTACTGCCATTACCTATACCCAACTTATAAAAGAACGCCGTACAGAGTTTGCCCTGGAAAGCATCAATTTCTTTGATGTCAAGCGTATGAACTATCGTAACTCCGATAATGCCATTACCTATCTAAACGGTATGCAGCGCCAAAGACAATATGTTTCAAATGGAAACAATACCAAAGCAGAGCGCAATGTAGCCAATGCTTATCATGGAGGCTTCAGTGTTGTTCAACCTGTTAATGGAGTCGGAGGCTCAATATTCTACATTAATCAGGATATTGTACCTGTTACTTTTTCCGCTGCTCAGCTCATATTACCTATTCCAGACGAAACGGTAGCTAAAACTCCTCGTATCAACGAACAACCAGTTGATTATCAATTTTAATCTTAACCATCCATAAATATGAAAAAGATATTAATTATATTATTTATAGCTTTAGCGGGTTGCATATTTGCAAGCTGCGAAAAAGATACTAACGAGAGGGTTACGGGTGGTAAACCGGAAGTATCATACGTTCGCGCACTGTCCGTTGAGAAGCCTGACAATCTCGTAGAAGGTGAATTCCTTGGCGCACGTCTGGCAATCATTGGAAAAGGTCTTGCCGGTGTTGACAGAATTTTATTCAACGATGTTCCGGCAGTGCTTAATCCGGCTTATGTTACCGAAACATCTATCATTGTCAGTATTCCATCTACTATACCCGGTGTTAAGGAAGACTTATTGAAGCTTTATACTTCTGAAGATTCATGCATTTTTAATTTTGAGGTAAAAGTTCCGTCTCCTGCCATTAACTCTATGAAATGCGAATGGCTGACGCCCGGTAATACTGCATACATAAGTGGTCAGTATTTTGTCGATGATCCTACCAGTCCTTTGACTGTCACTTTTACCGGAGGAGCATTGGGCACTATTGAAGAAGCTTCGCTTGACCACATTGCTGTTAAGGTTCCGCAGGGAGCCCAGGCTGGTCCCGTTACAGTATCCTCTGTGTATGGTACAACAAAGAGCCCGTTCTGGTTTCGCGACAATCGCAATATCATCCTTAATTTTAACAACGGCGAATACCCCGATTATGATTATTATTTCGGGTGGCACGGTGCTAATGGCGTGAGCAGTGAAAATGGAATTAACGGCAATTACCTCATTTTATCGGGAGCAGAAATGACAGATGCTACCTGGAACGATGGCAAATTCGGTTACGAGGTGTGGACCTATCTTCCTACCGATCCTGATTTCTTTGATGTATCAAAAATTGACAACTATGTTCTCAAGTTTGAATGCAGAGTGCCGGCAGTATGGTCTGCAGCCGCCCTTCAGATTATCTTCACCGGGGCAAGTGATGTGATGCTTAACTGGCAAAACGGGAATGGCCTCACTTTTAATTCACGCTGGGGCTCGGCAAACGGCTACTTAAGCGACACCGGATGGCCTCGCATATTATGGAACCCATGGGCTGCTACAGGTTCATATCAGAATAATAATTGGATAACCGTTACAATTCCAATGAAAGAATGTAAGTACAGCCTTAACGGCGGAGCTGCTTCTATTAACGGAGCAGGACACTATTCCGGCATCACACTCTTTGTAAATGGAGGTGGTGTTGCAGGTACTCCTTGTAACCCTGTTATCCATATTGATAATGTTCGTATCGTTCCAGCCAAATAAAATAATATTCACATGAAAAATCAAATATTAAAACTAATAGGTCTGGGGTTGATGGCGGTGCTTATCGCTACAATCACATCCTGCAGTTCTGAAGATATGACAATAGTGTCTAAAATTGCTGCTTTTGGTCCAAACCCCGCATTGAGAGGTTCAAATCTTTCATTTACAGGAACGAATCTGGATCAGGTTGTGAAAATTACTTTCCCCGATAACGTTGATGTTACTGATATTGAGCATGTCAATGCCGGGAAAATTAATATAACAGTTCCGCAAAACGCAAAACCGGGTGTTGTTGTTCTCACTCTTGATAACGGCGAAACTCTTACAACAAGAGGCAGCCTTACTTATACGGAACCGATTTCCGTTAGTTCTGTCTCTCCTAATCCGGTCAAAGCAGGGCAAACACTTACTATTACTGGTGACTACCTGAATCTGGTTCAAAAAATCGTTTTCAACGAAAATGAAGATGTTTTTATACTTAGTGATAACTATATCACATGGTCGCGTGGGAGTATTACGCTCAAACTGCCAGCAACCGCTCAAACCGGTATCCTGACTCTTACGGATAACAGCGAGAATCCTTTTGAATTGAAGTACTACGCGGTTCTCAACGTTATTCTGCCTGCTGTACCTGTAGTTGATGTGTTGCCAGGCAAGAAACCAGGCAATACAGTTACGGTAAGCGGCACAAATCTGGATCTCGTTAAAAAGCTGGTTATGCCTAACCAAAAGGAAGTTGCGTTTACTGTTAATGGAGCCGGTACTTCTATTCAATTTAAACTCCCCGATGATGCATCGGAGGGTACTATCAGAATGATTCCCGAATCGGGAGTTATAGTAGATTTAGCAAATCTGGAAATGGCTGTGCCGATTGTTATAAGTGCCACACCTAAGACAAACCTGAGGAGAGGTAACACTATTACCATCACAGGTACAAATATGGAGTTGGTGACCGGTATAACGTTCCCTCATGTTACAAATGTGGTAGCTCCGGCAACTCAAAGTGCGACATCGCTCACTGTTGTCCTCCCTGCTGCTTCGCAAAGCGGAAACATGGTACTTAATACGGCAAGTGGTAAAAACACTAATGTTGCGATCTCCACTCAAAAACCGGTGGTAATGTCGTACAATCCTTCACCTGCCCAAGCAGGCAGTAACATGGAATTTAGAGGGACCAATCTTGACCTTGTTTCATCGGTAACTTTTACTGGCAATCAAACAGTCAGTGATGTTTCTGCAACATCGGCAACGTCGCTTACAGTTAAAATTCCTGTTTATGCCGAAACCGGTAAAGTTGTTCTTACTATGGCAAACGGCGAAACAGTAGATTGCCCTATACTTGCTGTCAGCAAGCCTGCATTTTGTTTTATTCCTGATATCAAGCAACTTAATACCGATATTTTCTCCGGAAACACTGTTAAGGTTACCGTTCAAAATGCCGATAAATTGACAGCGGTGAGAGTAAATGGTATTCAGACTCAGTTTATTCTTACAGGGAACGTTTTATACGCACTTGTGCCAGGTACCGTACTAGGGAACGCTACAATGAAACTCATCTCTTCAAACGGCGAAGTCGAATACGCAATCAAAGTGAAAAATCTTGATATGAAAGAGACAGCTATTTGGGAAGGGATGGTAGATATAACCTGGGGCGACGGAGGAAGAGTAATGTTGTCCGCTGAGTATTTTGCCGATATTGCGGTAGGTTCTGTATTGAAATTCTACTTTACACAAAAAGACGCATGGGGACAGGCGCAAATCAACAATGGTAACTGGTCCGTAATTCGTTTTGCCGAACTTAACAATGACGGTTACCTTAAAACCGACGGGCCTATGATCAACAACGATAAAAGTATTTCATCAGTTGAATTTGTGCTAACCGAAGCGATTCTCAACAACATCAGAACCAATGCGAACGGCGGGAACGGAATTATTATTCAGGGTTCCGACTGGATATTTACTAAAGCAACCCTTATTACAAAACTTGTTGCTCCGCAGACAGAAATCGTAGTTATGGAAGAGCCCCATACTATTGGATGGAGTGGCGAAGGCGAAGGAGGAGCCTTTAGAGTGTATAAGGAAAAACTGTCGGAACTTAAAGCAGGATCTGTCCTTAAGTTTTACTATACTTCTACTGCGGCAGAACCACAGCTGAAGATCCAGGATGCCAACTGGGGTGCATTTACAATAAATGACCCTAACTTCAATTCTCAGTGGGGCATACTTGCACTCGCTCCGGCCGCCTCATATTATGAATGGCACATGACCCAGGAGACTGTTAACAAAATAATGAACACAAACGATGGATGGTCCACTACAGCACTGGTAATAGCAGGTCAGAACGCTGTCATTACTAAGATTACTATAGTTGAGTAACATGCGTAAATATTTGTTTTATATAAGATTACTGTTGGGCGTTGCTCTTTTGGCCATGATGCTTCCAGCTTCGTGTACACGCCCTGCAGATGATCCAGTTTTAAAAGATCCTCCGGTATTAGTGGGCTCTTCTCCAGCTAATGGTGAAGTTAACGTGCAGATCGGGTTATCTAATATAACACTGTCTTTCGACCAGAATATTTTCTGCCCGGCAGCGGGCCATAGCCGTATCACATTTACCGGCTCAGGTACCGCTGCTGTCGCAGGCGTGTCTAACCAACTCAATACGCTCACAATTTCGATATCAGGATTAGAAAAGGGTCATGACTATAAACTGACTGTTCCAAAAGGGGTAGTTACAGGGCCCACCAAAGTAGAAGCAGCAGAAATAGTAATTAACTTTTCTACAATAATGGGGCAGCAGATTGCAGCTCAGCTGTGTACGCCTAACCCTTCGTCCGAGGCAGTCAAACTGTACAACTATCTGAAACAACAATACGGGCAAAACATTATTTCCGGAACAATGGCAAAAGTAGCATGGAACATAGATGAAGCAGAGATGGTGCATAGCGCAACGGGTAAATACCCGGCCATGACTACCTTCGATTATATTTTCCTCTATGCTTCGCCCGCAAACTGGATAGATTACAGCCAGACGCAAGTTGTTGAGAACTGGTGGGCGAACAATGGTATAGTAGGTGCATGCTGGCACTGGAACGTTCCCAGGTATGAAGGAGCAGGAGTGGGTATTGTCACTTACCGGCCCGATGAAACAACTTTCCGCCCAAGCAATGCTACGGTAGAAGGCACCTGGGAAAACACTGTGGTAAAAGCCGACTTTGCTAAAATTGCCGGTTATCTCAAACTTTTACGTGACAAGCATATTCCTGTTGTCTGGCGGCCGCTGCACGAGGCTGCCGGAAATATATACGAATACACCAACGGCACTGCCTGGTTCTGGTGGGGAAGAGACGGAGCTGCCGCATACAGGAGTTTGTGGCGATACATGTACGACTACTTTCAGAGCCAGGGGCTAAATAATCTGATATGGGTATGGACCACTCAAACCAAAGACAGTGATTTTTATCCCGGCAATAATTATGTGGATATTATAGGACGTGATATTTACAATCAGACAAATGCAAATGATAACGCTGCACAGTTTGACCTTATTGCGCAACTCTACACTAATAAGCTCGTGACTTTAAGTGAGTGCGGAAATGTCGCAAAAATATCTGATCAGTGGAACAACGTGGCTAAGTGGTCATACTTTATGCCCTGGTATGACAATGATCAGAAAACCCTTGAGGGGCACGAACATGCCAACACACAGTGGTGGATAGATGCTGTAAGTCAGCCTTTTGTAATAACACGCGACGAAATGCCGAGCCTTAAATAAACTTCAAACCAAGTGATAACAGATGAAAAAAATCATACTAATGGCAACTATTGCTCTCTATGCTACTTCTTGCAGCAACAAGATGGAAATATACAAGAATCCCGATGCTATGGTTGAAAAACGGGTAGAGGATCTGCTCAAGAGGATGACTCTGGAAGAGAAAATCGGGCAAATGAACCAGTTTGTAGGGATTGAACATATTAAGAAAAATGATGGGTCTTTATCGGAAAACGACCTTAAAAACAATACCGCAAATGCCTTTTACCCGGGATTCCCGGCCTCGTCGGTAGAGCAATTTGCAAAGGATGGGCTGATTGGCTCATTCCTGCACGTCCTCACACTTAAAGAGGCAAATTATCTGCAATCACTTGCTATGCAAAGCAGGCTGCAGATACCTCTGATATTCGGAATAGATGCGGTTCACGGAAATGCAAAGGCTCCTGATAACACTGTTTATCCGACAAGTATAGGGTTGGCTTCATCGTTCGACATATCAATGGCGTACAAGATTGCCCGCCAGACAGCAAAAGAGATGAGAGCAATGAACATGCACTGGACTTTTGGTCCAAACGTAGAGGTTGCACGCGATCCAAGGTGGGGAAGGACAGGAGAGACATTTGGCGAAGATCCCTATCTGGTTTCGTTAATGGGAGAAGAGAGCGTCAAAGGCTTTCAGGGTAACCTTAACGGAAAAGAGGATGTTCTTGCATGTATAAAGCACTTTGTCGGGGGAGGACAACCGATAAACGGTACAAACGGCTCTCCTGCAGATGTGTCCGAAAGAACTCTGAGGGAGGTCTTTTTCCCTCCGTTTATTGCAGGAGTTAAAGCCGGGGCAATGTCTGCTATGACAGCGCATAACGAGATTAACGGAATACCATGTCACTCAAATGAATGGCTGATGGAGGATTTGCTGAGGAGAGAGTGGGGTTTTAAAGGATTCGTTGTAAGCGACTGGATGGATATTGAACATATGTATGATCTGCACGCCACCGCCGAAAATATTAAGGAGGCTTTTTACCAGTCAATAATGGCCGGAATGGATATGCATATGCATGGGATACTGTGGAATGAATATGTAACAGAACTTGTAAAGGAGGGAAGAATTCCGGAGAGCCGTATTGACCAGTCTGTAAGGAGGATCCTTACTATGAAGTTCCGGCTGGGACTCTTTGAAAAGCCTTTTGCAGATGAAAATGAATCGATGAAAATACGACTCTGCGATGAGCATAGGGCAACAGCTCTGGAGGCTGCAAGGAATTCAATAGTATTGCTCAAGAATAACGGATTATTACCGCTTGAATCGGGTAAATATAAGAGAATTATGGTTACAGGAATCAACGCAGATGATATTAACATATTGGGCGACTGGTCCGTTCCACAGAAGGAAGAGAATGTGATAACTGTTCTTGAGGGAGTTGAAAAAGAGGCAACGGGTAGTAAAGTTATTTTTGTGGATCAGGGATGGGATCCTAGGAATATGGATCCGGCAAAAGTGAAAGAAGCAGAAAATGAGGCAAGGCAGTGCGACCTCAATATTGTGGTTGCAGGTGAATATATGAACAGGGAGAGGTGGAAAGAGAGAACCGGAGGTGAGGATACAGACAGATCGGATAATCAGCTTGTGGGGCTGCAGGAGGAGTTAATAAAAAAGGTTACAGCAAGTGGAAAACCTACGGTTCTCATTTTCATTACCGGTCGCCCGTTGGCGTTTGAATGGTCGGAAAATAATCTTCCGGCTATAATAAATGCCTGGGAGCCCGGAATGTACGGAGGAGAGGCAATTGCCGAAATCTTATTTGGAAATGTTAATCCGAGTGCAAAACTTCCTGTTACAATCCCAAGAAGTACAGGTCAGGTGCAGATGATCTACAATCACAAGCCGTCGCAATATTTTCACCCTTATGTGGTAACTAGCAGCACTCCGCTCTATCCTTTCGGATTCGGGCTCTCTTATACAACATTTGAATATTCAGAGCTTAAGGTTTCGAAAGAAAATATATCTGTAAATGAGGAAAACGAGGTGAGCGTGGTTGTCAGGAACAGCGGCAAGAGAGCAGGAGTAGAAATAGTACAACTCTATATACGCGACAGATTCAGCAGCGTTACAAGACCTGTAAAGGAGCTTAAGGATTTTGCAAGGGTCGCCCTTGAACCGGGAGAATCAAAAGAGGTTAAATTCAGGATAACACCGGAGAAACTGTCATTGCTTGACAAGAACTTTAAACAGATTGTGGAACCTGGGGAATTTATTGTTATGGTAGGATCTTCGTCTCTTGACAAGGATCTGTTAATGAAAAGCTTTTTTGTGAAATAAACATTTTTTACGATGAGAATAATTTTAATAGCGGCAGCACTCTTTTCCGCGCTGCTACAGGCAAGCGGATGTACAGAGGCAAAAGAGAGCTCACCCAAAGAGGAGTTATATGCAAAACTTAAAAATGCAGCAGATAAAGGTAGTTTCCTTTTTGGCCACCAGGACGCTATTCTTTACGGTAAAAACTGGAGCATTCCAGATTCCTTTCCTGCTTCGGAAATGAAAGAGTGGAAGAGCGATGTTCTGGAGGTGTGCGGCGATTATCCGGCAGTTCTTGGAGTCGATCTTGGCAAAATTGAGATGGATTCTCTTAAAAATCTTGATCAGAACCGCTTTGATATTATGCGCGAGGCAATAAAGTTTTTCCATAAGAGTGGAGGCGTTATTACAGTAAGCTGGCATCCTATGAATCCGCTCACAGGTGGCAGTACATGGGACTGCAGTAAGGATTCTGTAATAAGGTATATTCTGCCGGGACACCCCGGAAATGCAAATTTCCTGAGTTGGCTCGATAAGGTTTCGGCCTATATGCTATCGCTTAAAGACGAACAAGGGAAGCAGATTCCTTTAATATTCAGACCATTTCACGAAAATTCAGGAAAATGGTTCTGGTGGGGAGTGCAAGATTCGTCGCCGGAAGAGTATAAGGAGATGTTCCGTATGACTCACAAATATATTACCGCCAAAGGGCTTAAAGAATTAGTGTGGTCTTACTCCCCTAATCTTGGTGCCGATTCTGCTATGTTTATGAAATACTATCCGGGCGATGAATATGTCGATCTGCTCGGCTGGGATGCATACCAGTTTGGCTCAGATAATAGCAAAGAGTTTACCAATAGATTGGCATCGGACCTTAAAATGGTTGCCGGAATAGCAAAGGAGAGAGACAAGCTGATGGCTCTTACGGAAACCGGCTTTGAAAGTGTGCCGGACCCTGAATGGTGGACAGAAGTAATGCTCGATGCAGTCAAAGATGTTCCGGTAAGTTACGTTCTTGTATGGCGAAACGCATGGAACAGGGATACCCATTTTTATGCTCCCTTTACAGGACACGCATCAGCCACAGATTTTATGAATTTTTATAAATCACCCGCAACTATTTTCCTTAAGGATATTAAATAAAATCAATATTTTTTACTGTACCAGACTATGACATTTGAAGAGAAAATTAAAAAACTAAACGAGGAGCACATCGTACTGATTACTCGTAAAAACATTCCGTTAAACGATAATAATCTGTTTTCGAGATTTAAATATCCGGTAGTTACTGCAGAACATACCCCTATATTCTGGAGATATGATCTGAACAAATCGTCAAATCCTTTCCTTCTGGAGAGGTTTGGCATAAATGCCGCTTTTAATGCGGGAGCTATAAAATGGCAGGGCAGATATCTGCTTATGGTAAGAGTGGAGGGATATGACAGAAAATCATTTTTTGCTGTTGCCGAGAGCCCTAACGGGGTAGATAACTTCGAATTTTGGGACAAACCTGTAACTCTTCCGGAATACGGAGAACCGGCAACCAATGTTTATGATATGAGGCTCACGGCACACGAGGACGGCTGGATTTACGGGGTCTTCTGTGTTGAAAGGAAAGATTTGTCTGCGCCTGTGGGTGATTTAAATTCTGCCATTGCTTCTGCAGGTATTGCAAGAACAAAGGACTTTGTAAAATGGGAGAGGTTACCCGACCTGAAATCCCGTAGTCAGCAGAGAAACGTGGTGCTGCATTCCGAATTCGTAGATGGGAAATATGCTCTCTACACAAGACCTCAGGATGGTTTTATTGATGCAGGCAACGGCGGTGGAATAGGCTGGGCCTTGATAGATGATATTACCAATGCAAAGGCAGAGAATGAGACAATAATCAATAAAAGATATTATCACACAATAAAAGAACTTAAAAACGGAGAGGGTCCTCACCCGATTAAAACAAGTATGGGATGGCTCCATCTGGCACACGGAGTAAGGGGCTGTGCAGCCGGTCTCAGATATGTTATTTACCTATATGTGACCGATCTTAAAGAGCCTTGGAAAATAATTGCAGAACCTGCGGGCTACTTTATGGCCCCTGTGGGCGAAGAGCGTATAGGTGATGTCTCCAATGTGCTCTTCTCCAACGGCTGGATTTGCGAAGAAAATGGTGAGGTATATATCTATTATGCTTCAAGCGACACTATGATGCATGTAGCGGTTTCTGATATCGACAGGCTGCTGGATTACTGTTTTAACACATCTTCTGACGGACTCACCTCGGCTGCATCGGTAAAAACATTAAATTTGATAATTGATAAAAACCGGAGTAAAAAATAGAGTATGACAGCCAGCCAGCCAGTAGTTAATCTGAGGGAGAAAATTGCCTATGGTTTTGGCGATATGTCCTCAAGTATGTTCTGGAAGATTTTCGGAATGTATCTGCTTTTTTTCTATACCAAAGTGTTTGGCCTGTCGCCTGCCGAGGCAGGTACAATGTTTCTCCTTACAAGAATATGGGATGCTGCCAATGACCCTATTATGGGTCTTATTGCAGACCGGACAAAAAGCAGATGGGGCAAATACAGACCCTATCTTCTATGGGGCGGAGTCCCTTTTGCGCTTGTCGGAGTTTTGACTTTTTATACTCCGGATCTCTCCGGAACAGGCAAACTGATTTACGCATATTTCACATATACTCTTATGATGATGGTGTACACCGTTGTAAATGTGCCGTATGCATCGCTTCTGGGGGTTATGTCCCCCGATACAAAAGACAGGACCACACTCTCTTCGTACAGAATGTTTTTTGCTTATGCGGGCAGCTTCATAACATTTATGCTGCTTCAGCCTCTTGTCGATTTCTTTTCCGGATTGACCGGCGACATGGCTTCAGGTACGGGCGTTGCCGCACAGGGAATTTCTACAGAACCCATTGCGTGGACACTTTCCGTTGCGGTTATAGGGGTTATCTGCGCCATTCTCTTTTTCTTTTGTTTTAAATGGACAAAAGAGAGGGTTAAAGCTGTGGATGAATCCAAAAACAAGGCTACAGTATGGCAAGATCTACATCAGCTGTTTATTAACAGGCCCTGGTGGATACTCTTCGTCGCCGGAGTAGCCGCTCTTCTCTTTAATTCGATCAGAGACGGTGTAGCTCTGTTCTATTTTACAGATTATGTAACCGATGCATATCGTTCGCCTGCTTTCGGGTGGACAATCGGAACAATATATCTGCTTATTGGTCAGGCAGCAAATATGCTAGGGGTTGCACTTGCTGCTCCGGTTGCTAACAAAATCGGCAAAAAGAGCACATATATGGGGGCAATGATATTTGCTGCCATGCTGAGCATTATTTTCTACACATTTGGTCCGGACCAGATTGCTTTAATATTCATTTTCCAGGTTCTTATCAGCATTAATGCGGGAATAATATTCCCTCTGTTGTGGAGTATGTATGCAGATATTGTAGATTATAATGAACTCCGTACAGGCAGAAGGGCCACTGGTCTTATTCTTTCATCGTCGTCAATGTCGCAGAAATTCGGATGGGCAATAGGCGGGGCAATAACAGGCTGGTTGCTTTCTGCTTTCGGTTATCATCAGGGTATTGGTGTGCAGAGCGACAGTGCAATTTTTGGAGTAAGGCTCATGATGAGCTGGCTCCCTGCGGCAGGTTGCCTGATTGCTGTGGCAGCGGTCTTTTTCTACCCTTTGGGAGAGAAAAAGATGAAAGAGGTTACTGCAGAGTTGAATCAAAAGAGAATTGAATCAAAAGGTGGAAAAGAGACTTTATAATATTCTTACGGACAATATTCTTCCGTTCTGGTTAGAGAGGGCTCAAGACAATGAGTATGGGGGATTTGTGGGGCAGATTGACGGCAGAGGCACTGTTATACATGGTGCAGACAAGGGAGCGATTCTGAATGCAAGGATTTTATGGACATTCTCGGCCTGTGCCAGGCTTTTTGGGGACGATGATGTTATGTCGCGACTCGGGATCGGCTCCAATGAGAGGGAGATATACGGCTCATCCTGCCGGGCTGCCGCAACCCGGGCAAAAGAGTATTTCACCGATAAGTTCATAGACAGAGAGCATGGAGGGGTTTACTGGCTCCTTGACCATACAGGTTACCCTATAAATACAAAGAAACAATTTTATGCACTCGGATTTGCCATTTATGGTCTCAGTGAATTTTACAGGCTTACAGGCGATAAAATGGCTCTGGATTATGCCATAAAATTGTTCAACGACATTGAGGAGCACTCATACGACCCTGTTAATAACGGTTACATTGAAGCTGCTGCTGAGGACTGGAGCGAAATAAAGGATATGCGCCTGAGTGAAAAGGATGAGAATGAGAAGATGTCCATGAATACTCATCTGCATATTCTCGAATCATATACAAACCTATTCAGGGTGTGGAAAGATGTCAGGTTAGAGAAGCAATTGAAAAATCTCATTGAAATTTTCATTGAAAAGATTAAAAATAAAGAGAGTGATCACCTGTCACTTTTCTTCGACGAACATTGGAACAGAAAAGGGAGGGAGGTGAGTTACGGTCACGATATTGAGGCCTCGTGGCTACTGCTTGAGGCTGCCGAAGTTCTCGGGGATCCGGAAGTTTACAAAAGGGTACTTATGGAATCCCGCAAAATTGCAATATCGTCACTGGAGGGTTTAATGCCCGACGGAGGTATGATATATGAGCTCAGGAATGACGGTATTTCCGATAACGACCGCCACTGGTGGGTTCAGGCAGAGTCTTTGACCGGACTGTTATATTTGTATAAAAAGCATAACTTTCCTGAAGCATACGATCTTGCCTTAAAGAGTCTCGGTTATATTGAGAATAACCTGCTGGACAGGCAGGGCGGCGAATGGTTCTGGAGCGTTGACGAAAACGGCATCCCCAACAGGGAAAAGGATAAGGCCGGCTTCTGGAAATGTCCCTACCACAACAGCCGGATGTGTACAGAAATTTTATGGTTGTGAAAATTTTAACTGCGAAAATTTTATCTGCCAGTTGTTTTTGTATTTTGTTCAATATCAGATGATTGAAAAATAATTTTCTCCTTAATATAAGGAAAAATATTTTACAACACGCAGAAATACAGCTAGTTGTTAAAACAACTGGCAGATCAAACGCCGAAAGCCAGCCACAGTTTTTGGCAAGTCAAAAAATGTCGTTTGCATTTCCCATTTTTTCAAATACTTTTCAAAAAATATTTCAAAATGTCT
>Ga0074195_1000629_pt1 | contig 63644 bp, 88 predicted proteins | sample EPASupsiteHSE623_FD_64525 | JGI IMG/M metagenome (GOLD analysis project Ga0074195, IMG submission 64525) | Bioremediated contaminated groundwater from EPA Superfund site, New Mexico - Sample HSE6-23 | ecosystem: Environmental > Aquatic > Deep subsurface > Groundwater > Contaminated ...
TATCAATCTCTCTTGTAAATATTAGTAATTACGAAAATGAATTTGATATAAGCGTATATAATGATGCTGGATCACCGCCTTACACCAATAAATTCTATGTAGATATTGGACAAGATTATGCAAATGTGGATCTATATGGTGGTTCTACAACACTCACATTGTATGCAAATTCTTCTAATGCGGGTATTAGTGTAGATGGTTATGATGTGTGGCATCAAGGAAACCTATCAAACACCGAGAATATATCATTTGTGATAGATGGTAATGGATCACCAATTACCACAGGTTCAAAAGGCATTGTACAAATTCCATTCAATGGCGAAATAACTGGATGGACAATCTTATCCGATGTTTCAGGTAGCATTGTAGTGGACGTTAAGAAAGCCGCATATGCCAATTACCCAACAACAACCAGTATAACATCAACTGATAAACCCACAATAACATCGGCATTCAAAGGCACCAATCAAACATTAACTGTATGGACGACAACTGTAACATCTGGTGACATTTTCGAATTTGTAGTTGATTCAGCATCAACAGTAACTCGTGCATTAGTCACAATTTTCATTACCAGAGGTACATAACCCATACTTATTTATATATATAAGTAATTATATAAAATTTTTACATTAATCACACAATTTATATCCTTGTACATTACTTAATATACCTTTATAAACAAATTATAATTATGATTGTGGGAAATGAACAACGAGTTTATGGCACTCTGGTATCTGATTGTTATATATGGCTTCATAGATTTGCGTTAGTTAACGATAAAACTCACTCACCATCTGATCCTGGTGCTCCTGTTTATTATGGTGATAATTCTACTTATGCAAAAATAACAAATTGTGGGTATTTATATAATGGATATTTTACAATTAGATTCGTTCTTGAACCTCAAAGTGACGAAGCAGAAGCAATTTTTGAAGTTAGGAAATGCCGAACTGGTAGAAATTACATATTCATAGAAACTTACGGAGAAAAAATACCATCTTATTTTGTTTCAATATGGTTTAATAAAGGAACAGAAGCAGTTCCAGATTGGGTTAAATTAAATGATAATTTTACTACAAACACACTTGAATATAAAGAGGATATATTTTCATTCAGAGAAACAAAGTCACAATCACAGACATATGAAATTGGTTGCTGTAAACCATGCAGCACAAAATGCGTATGTTTAAATTGTAGTATTCAATCAAGAATAGCATTTAGAACATCAGCAGTTGGTCAGTTAAATCCTCTACCAACAACACCAGATGATCCTAGATTGTTTGGATATCCAACCCATTATAAATTTTTAGGTTACGGTATAACAAACCACGGGACAGAAACATATATTTGGGAAGATGGTGGGGGCAGTGTATATGATTTATATTTTGAATACAAATTTGACTGCGATAATATCGAAATCTGGGCTGGAGATTACAATTCACACTTATATTGGGATTATACCTTCTATTTAGATGATAACGATGTCTGGCATTTATTAACTTATAGTGGTAATGGGATTTTAGCAACAGTATTCCACGGAACATTCCCATTTGATTATTTAGCACATTGCACCACAAATGAAATATCGTTTACCGGATGCACCACATTTCCAATACTATTTCCATTACCTGTAAATGCAAGTTTATGGAATTATACCTTACCAGATTTAACTGCAACTTTAACAGCCAAAATAACATCAACCCCAACAAACAAATGTTTAAATGGAGATACATATGATGACTATACTTGGGATCTAAATTACAATTCAAGTCCGGCCATATTAAAAACCGGAAAAATTGTATCACATACATTTGATCCCCCGACCATTACAATGGGCCCTACATTAACCGGTTTAACAAAATCATACAATGTATTAGTTTGCTCTGGAGAAATTTACACAGATAAAATTCCAAAAACAATTGAAAAAATAACAAATGGTTGTATCAATATCAACGTAACAAGTCCCACAAAATCTTGGTATTCCATGTATGGAGGACAAGGAACAGTAATAAATGATATGATTTGTGTATCTATTGGAGAATTTACTCATGGTAATGGTGGAGTTATATCATTATCAATCTCAACTACACCAGATGACAATGCTATTCATATTGTATCTTATGGTATTGATTATTGGATTAAAGTTGGGTTTCTTGAATGTGGTGGAACTGCCGGAGGAGTATTATATTCAACTGGTTCTGGATTGATTTCATCATATTGTTTAAGTGGTAGATGTTATAATAATTTAATTAATTCTAGTATTACTTCAATAACTAATAGTTTTGAATTTAACATAGATAATTCTATTAGTTCTGGATGTATTTTTAATGATAGATTTATTGGAGGGACTGGCACATGGAACGGAACATATGAAGGGGATTCCACGGGTGTCTTATTTGATCAAATTTATGATATAAATGGAGTTTATGACTCTATTTTAAGCAATATACCACACACCAAAACAATTGCTGATGTTTCTGGAGCATACGCAATGATCCCATTTAATAATAAACTATATGTATTCGCAATAACTTCCCAAAAATTTACAATGTTATCAAACTTAAATGATTTTGGTTCAACCGCAGTTAGTTTTAGCGCTCCTTCTGGATTCCAAGTAAGAACGTGTTGTGAACATAATGGAAAATTATATGGAACTTGCAGAGATAGTCACCAACTAGTTGTATTTGATGGAAATCAAACATTTATTGATACTGGTATTGTGATGTCATATGGACATGTAAGTTTAATATCATACAACAATTATTTAATAGGAATTTCAAATTCAGCAGATAATCAATTCATTCCAGCCATAGATATTATACCAAATTCAATGCTATAAAATTTACACCATTCACATAATTTATAATATTCACAGAATTTACACTGTTCACTCCTTTTTTATAAAGTAAACATCACACAATAACCTTAATCATGGTATATGAATTATGGAATTATAAACAAACACATATATTAAATTCTGCGACACAACTAACTAATTACCAAGTTAAATTAACAATATATAAGGGAACTGGAACTTCATCTGATTCCACAATGTATTGTAATGGTCACTGCAATGATAACTTTAGTGATCTGCGATTCGCATTATTAGGATTACCACAACCATATTGGATTGAAAGTTACGTTTCTGGGGTATCTGCAATAGTATGGGTAAAAATAGGAACCATTTTAAACACCACACTTGAAATATACTATGGAAATGCAATAGCCACCTCTGAATCAAATGCAACAAACACATTCATCTTATTTGATGATTTCAGCGGTGATCTATCAAAGTGGACCATCAATTCTGGTTCATGGTCAATTGTATCTGGTAAGTTACAAACAACTTCTACTGGATCTGGATCAATAACTTCTGGGATCTCTTTATCTAGAAATGAATATATAACAACCACAATCAATGTATCACAAGACAATCAATATGGTACTGCAATAAACATACCGAACCCAGTTAAATTATTCTATGCTTATAACCAACTATCATATTATGCTGGTAGTGAAATCAAAGCATATCCTCCACTAACGGCAAACACTGATTATAAAATTGAGATTTGGAGAAATTCATCATCGATAATCATCAAAATCAACAACACCCAATACATTTCAACAAGTGATATTGGCTCAACTGGAGTATTTTCGCTAGATCATGACATGTATAGTGGTATAACCATTAAATTTTCAAATATATTAATTAGAAATTATAGCACGGATCCAACACATTCCACATGGACCAATGAGGAATCCATATCACATTCTGAATTAGACTTATACATATCAACAACTACAGGGATTGTCCCATTACTAGTTACATCAACAATATCATCTACCATATCATTAAACAACATTATAATTAATCACGGTGATGGACACACAGAATCAATACCATCACTACCAACAACAATAAATCATACATACGATACTTATGGTACATATAATTTATTTGTAAGTGCAAATTCTACATCAGACAATACATTATATACAAAACAAGCAACAATAACAGTAAATACCCCTTCAATTACACCTTCATTCACATATACTCAAATAAATAATAAAATTTCACTCACAGATACATCAAACGGATCTCCCAATGAATGGTTTTGGCAATTTGGAGATGAAAACACAAGTATTGATCAACACCCAACTCACATATACAATTTGCCCGGAACCTATGAAATCTCACTATATAGTTCAAACCAACAACATTACAATGAATTCCCATCAACAAAAACAATCACCGTTGATACCCCAATCCCAGACACAAACTTCACCTATACTATACTTGATGATCTTTCCATACCAAGCAATATTCAATTCAAAAATACAACAACCTATGATACATCTCTAGGAGAATATCCAACTAGCATTGTTTGGAACATAGATTCCACCACATTAACTGACATAAACGAACCTCTTTATATATTCAACACCACAGGCAATCACAACATTTCATTAAATATATGGAATAATTATCACCAATTCTCATCACATTCAATTACAATTACAACAGGAACTCCACCACATGCTAATTTCAAGCCAGCATATATGAATATCATTGGACCTTCATTGCCGTGCACCATAACGTTCACCAATCTCACAATCCCCGATGATATAATCACCGAATATTCGTGGAATTACGGCGATGAAACTCCTGCTACATCAAGTAATATCCACGCATTTGCAACCCATGGAAATTATACAGTATCACTCACAGCAACCAATGCATTTGGGACAAACACCAAAACTTATACCAATGCCATAAACATCCACTACCGCATATTGAATCTCGTGGATGATGTAACTTGTAGTGAAAATACTGAAACCCAAATTCCAATCAAATCATTTATAGATGGAATCACCATACAGGACATTCGTTGTAAAGTTGGACAATTCATCAATGATTCATGTAATTGTGTGCAACGCCAAGTTCCATTAGAACCAGGTATAGATGAGCGAGGTATCCAAAATATATATAACAATTTCAATGAACTTGGCCACTACATCATCAACCTCATAACCGAATTCGGTAGCAAACTCATCAAAATGGCTAAATACGATGATAAAACAGGCTTTGTAATATTCAGAACTATAGAACTAGAAGACAACGTATACGCAGAGGAAGATCTAGAAACCAACCAATAACTTTTTATAACATTGTCAACATATATGTATGTGCCCCAAGTAATAAGATAACAAGGGAGAAGATTCTCCTTTTGTTGTTTTGTTATGAGTGAAATTCTATTGTTACCTGGCTGAATCCACCATTGACGCTATACGCCACGGTTTCAAATTAAGCGAAGGATAGTCAAAACAGCCACCATAACAAAACAACAAAAGAAGGACTTCTCCCTCTTATTGTCATTTAGTTAACGTGGGGTACATACAGGTGGATCGTCACACTATATAAACTTTGTGTTGGTTACTAAAAATAGAGGGGTAAATTCTAGTGGGTAAATTAAATTTTTCACACCGATCTGATCGCACCTTGCTTTTTGATGTAACCATTGAGCATCTGGGTGCTGTCTCGTGCGGTTAGTGCAACATAGTAGGTTTTTCCACTTGATTTGGGTTTGAATGTTATAGATTGTCCATTGAGAACTTTAACTTCGGATCCACTCTGTATTGTGTATTGCCACCATGTGTTATCACCAAGGGTTGTTCCACTTGTTTGAAATCCAGTAATGGTGGTAGGTTGTCCAGCGCGAACTTGGCTATTACTAATCATGAAGTCAACACCGACTGGGGTATATACTGGAGCAGGTGTTGGATTTGGATCATAGCAATCAACACATGGTTTGTAAAGTTGATCACTTACTACATTGTCAATAATGGTGGTCATGAGATCGTTATCAGCATAGCATACACCTGTGGAGATTACCAAGAGAAGTAGTATCGTTACCAATCTGTTTTGCATACTAGATGATAGTTTTATGAACTTATAAATATTTTGTTATGAGTTTGATTATATAAAGTAAATTATATAAGTGGTGTTAAGGTGAAATCTCATGGCATTCGTAGGAGTCACAGAATTACGCAATCTCCCTCAACTCATCTATGACGAAGAGTTGCCAGTATCAGTAACTGCTGATACCGAGATCGTAGAATTGTCAGGAAGTGTTGATAATAGTCTTATTACGACCCTTACAATTCAATGTACGATGGAAGATGCAGGTAAATATTATTTACTTGATGAAAATGGTTATAAACATTATTTAACTGATCCAAATAAAGATTATCCAGCCAAACTTCAGTTGCTTTCGACCTATTTCTTGAAAAAGAACAAGGTTGTTAGTTTATGCTTTAGTGTTAATTCTACAATGACAGATCTCATAATTGGGACTGGGGCTGGCGTGTATTAATTTTTGGAGGTTAAATCATGGTGTTTAGACCTTCAATTGATAGTGGTGGTTCAATCGTTGTATCGGACGATCACATTTTTGTTGATACTACTGCTCGCGATGCTTACTTTGTAGCACATCCAAGTGAATTAGTTGATAACTTACCAGTTTACATCACGGGAACAGAGTCGCTGCAGATGTATAAGTTGGCAACTACATCGTGGCTTGATATTACACCAACTATTCAAGGGCCTATTGGACCTACAGGAACTAATGGGACATTTCCAGTAATCCACGATCTCACTGAAAAGACAACACTCGTTGATGATGATCTTTTTATTATTGAGGATAGTGAGGATAGTTTTGCAACTAAAAAGGTAAAAAGATCTACTGTTGGTAGTGGTGGATCCGGTGAAGTAAACACTGCTTCAAATCTTGGAACTGGAGATGATGGTGAAGGATTATTCAGTTCTAAAGTTGGCGTAGATCTTCAATTTAAGCGAATTAAGGCTGGTACAAATGTCACACTTTCTTCTGAAACAAATGATGTTGTAATTAATGCTGCTGCACCAGGAGAATCTAATACTGCAAGTAATGTAGGAGATGGAGCAGGAACAATCTTTAAACAGAAATCTGGAGTAGACTTACAGTTTAAAACAGTTAAGGCTGGTACAAATGTCACTGTTACAAATAATGGTGACGATATAACGATCGGTTCAACTGCTTCTGGGACTGGTGATGTTATTGGCCCCGCGACAAATACCGATAATAAAATACCGCAGTGGGACGGAGCAAACTCAAATACTCTGAAAGATGGTCTTGCGATTGGAACGACCACTGGAACTATTGCCGCGGGCGATGACTCACGGTTTACTGATGCAAGGACACCAACAAGCCATTCGCATGGTAATATAACCAATGCTGGAGTAATTGGTGAGACCGCCACATTACCAATTATTACCGGAACTGGTGGCATCCTTCAGGCTGGTTCGTTTGGGACAGATGCAGGGACATTTTGCCAAGGAAACGATGCTCGATTATCTGACGCTAGAACTCCAGTTGACCATGCAACAGACCATGTAACCGGTGGGGGGGATGTCATTGCTAATGCCGTCGCTGCTGGTGCATCCGGGTTGATGTCAGGATCCGACAAAACCAAACTCGATGGTATCGCATCAGGAGCAGAAGTCAATGTAAACGCTGACTGGAATTCTGCAACTGGCGATTCTCAAATCCTTAACAAACCGACATTGGGAACCGCTGCTGCATTGGATGTTGGCACCGATGCCGGTGACGTGGTTCAAGTTCAGACCGGCGGGAAACTACCGGCCCTTGATGGAAGTGATCTCACTAATTTGCCAAGTGGAACTACGTTGCCCGTTGCCGACACGACCGCCTTGGTAAAAGATCCTGCCGACGCAACAAAACTAGTCCGGATAGACGCTGGTAGTGTCACAACCGGGACAACCCGTGTCATTACAATGCCCGACCAGGATGTAGATTTAACTCCGTATTCTCTTCCCACTGCATCCGGGAGCACTCTGGGCGGTATAAAAGTCGGGTCGCGACTATCTATTGCTGGTGGAGTTCTTTCTGCAGATGAGCAGAGTTCGTCTGACCACTGGATTTCAGAATCTGGATCATTTACTGCAACGCCTGCCAGCACATCTACGTTGACGATGACTAGTGATCGTACCGCCATTTTGTTTCCGGGATACGGACTTGAGTATACAATCGGTGGGACGAAATATTACGGAGTGATTGACGCGATTACTTCAAATCTAATGACAATTGCCGGCGCATCACTATCTGGGGATGTTACTGCTCTGCGTTACACAAAAACAGGCGTGGTTCAGATGCCAATTCTCATCCCTGGATATTACGAAGATTCAACCGATGCAGACTTGATCATATCTGATTTGGGCCACACTGTGGCTTGGCGACAAGGGCCAGCGAAATTGGTCCGTGCATTGTTTAGTAGCCGGGTTGTAGATGGATCGAGCAACGGATATGTAAACGTCAGAATGGGGGCAGCGCTGGCAAACGGCACTGCGCAAGCAGGAGCAGCAACCACCATTACATTGCAGTCTGATTCGTCGGCTGTCGATGACTATTATAACAACATGTGGATCCGGATTGCATCTGGAACGGGTGCAGGTCAAAGCCGGAAAATCGCTGATTATGTCGGAACGACAAAAGTTGCAACCGTTGCAGCATGGGTGACAAACCCGGATGCCACCAGTGTCTATGGGATCGCAATTCCTGTGATTTCTGCAAACAATTATTCCGGGTTATTAATTGACAATACATCCACAAAAGGCACGTCTGTTGATTTAGATATTGCAAAATATGGTGTAGTGTATGGAGATCCAATTCGGTTGATGTCGCTTGAAGGCACTGCAAAAGACGCTCAAGATCTCTCTGCAATGTTACTATTTGTGATGGTGTAATGATGATTGCGGGAATAATAGGGGTTGGTGCCGGAATCCGCAGACCCGACCCCCGCTGTAAATGCCATGTGCGATTTACCGGGGAATTAATCAAAGATCTGGTAGGAAACTCGATTTCATCTTCCGGGGTCAGTTTGGTCAAAACCCCTGCTCTTTTCGTAGGAGGGTCTCTATATTCTACCGGTGGAAGTAGCAAATATGCAATTGTTGCAGATTCATCAGCATTTGACCTAACAACGGTTAATTTCACTGCCGAGATAACATATCAGCGATATGCGTCGACATCTGAAGGTTACGTGTTTAACCGGACAGATAACCCCGTTTCAACAAACTACGATGTATTCGGATTCAGAATAAATGGTGCAGCAACAGGTAAGATTTATTTTTATACAACTGCTGCACGCCATATTGACATTGCGATTCCACAGGACACGCTAAAACACCATCTATGCATTACGCGGTCAGGTTCGACTCTAACTGCTTACGTAGATGGCGTATCAAAAGGCACGTCAAATGTGGCATCAGAATCGGCGGCAAATTCGTCTGACGGGATCGTATTTTTGAGCGAACATGTAAACAATGCGTATGCAAATGGTCTCGCAGGGTATGTTTCCGAATTCAGATTGACCGTAGGGATTGCACTGCCACAATCGCAGTGGATGCTCACTAGGAGAAAATAATGTTCGAAAAACACATTTATACAGTTTCTTCCGGGGATTACCGGGAGAGAAATGACGGAACGAATTACTATGTTATCTGGGAGGTTGCAAACGATAGAACAATTGATCCAGACAACTACAGACCGTATTTGGATTATACTGGAGCAGTCACAGTAGTCAATGTTACACCTCCAGTAGTGGAACCAGATTTAAATCCAACATACGAAGAACGAATATCAGCAATTGAACAAGCATTTATAGAAGATTTATTATCGAGGTTGTAAAATGACTATTTCAAATTATTCTGAATTATCAGCAACAGCAAAAGTCGTGTATATGCAATTTAAAAATACCAAAGTAAATGCAGATGATGTAGACAAACTACTGATTGCAGAAAAGATTACTGAACAAGAAGCAATTTTTATAAAGAGTGTTTAAAATGAATGATAAGAAAGAAATTGAACGATTAAGAAAGAGATTAGATGCAATCGAACAATATATTGTAGAAGAAGAATTAGAGGAGATTGATAATGGCAATTAATTCTTATGATGATCTTTCTGCATTAGCAAAAGTAATATACTCCAGATATTGTGCAGGAACCATTACTGCTGCACAGGTTCAATCATTTGCCACAGCAGGTAAAATTACCCAGGAAGAATGCGATTGGATACTAGCAAATTGTCCTAACTAACGATAGTTTTATATAACGTTAAGAACAACTTGTATGTGCCCAACGACGAAACAATATAGAAGGTCTAGAACTTGTTTCCAGATCTTCTTTGTTGTTTTGTTATGGTGTTGCTTATATGAATTGTTCTATTCTTTCAAATCTTCAAAGAAGAGTTGTTCTTTCCATTTGAGTGTTTTATATAAACATCTATAGCAATCCATATCGCTTGAAAAATGTTCTTCTCTCATATCAATGGCAAATTCAAGATCGTTTAAAACATTTCTAATATCAATTCTATCTAACAAGTGTATCTTTTCATAATCAATTCCAAGTTTTACTTGAACCATGCAACTATTAAAATGAATATCATTTCTCATAGATTGAATAATTTCATCAATAGTTAATCTATATCCCATACAATAATATGTGGTGTGAAATTATAAAATATTATTGATTGACAGTGTTATTAAATCCTCACGCGCTTTCTAAATAGTTTGTTGGGCACATTGAAGACCATTTGATCCCAGGAATAATCGGCACCATCAATCTTCATCAAAATGTAGCCACAATCAGGCAATTCTGAACTGCTTCGTCGCATGAAAGCATCAAGTGATTTCCAACACGGAATACTAATTGTTATGTTGTGAATGTTACCACTGTAATTGAAACGGTGAGTGTGACCACGCAAAATGATGTCGGCCTTATCCTCATTTAAGCGCATAATCATTGCGTCTTTTTGTTGACTGTTGTAACGACCATCAGGATTTTTACTGTATGATGCGTGGTGTCTAACGTGGATAACTATGTCATCTACATCAACGTTGCCATCTTCTTCAAGATATTCGCCACCCATCATTTCACACAACATCTGATCAGCATTTGGATTGCAACCAACATGATATGGACTGCCACAAGTAAACACAAATTTATCGGCATCGATCATAGACAGTAGTGCTTTGGCCATCTTAACCTGGATCATTACATCGGGTATGGTTTGTTTGGCGCCTTCTTTCTTGTTGATGCCTTCAATCATATCACCATCACAAATCACACAATCAACATGACCAATGGCCTTACACATTGCAACCCAATGATCCCAGAGGAACTGCTGAACATCATTTAGGACAAATCCCATGTTCGGCATACAAAGTCCATACATACTACCAACATGAGTATCTGAAATCCCAAGAACAACTTTAACCATCAGATGATCTCCGCGTTGAAGTTTGATATGGAACCAACATTACATTGGGTTATAGACACTGTATGTGATTGATTATGCGACATATTTTTACATCACTCCATTGTTGATGATGTCATCCTTGAGTTCACAGAAATCTGGAAATTCTTGACCAACCAAATATCGATTTCCACTGATGAATTTAGGTGGATCAAAATAGTTACAGGTGATCTTACTGTTGGCTAGGTTTTGTTCATAGTAGGGACAGTCACTTCCACAAACATTAACATCATGGATGTAAGCAACACGTTTCATTACTAATAAGTGTAACCTAATTGTATTTATATATAATGGATAAAATGCAAACAATATTATAAAATTAGTGGAAATGTTTATAAGGTTATTACATTGTTGCATCATCGTAGATATAAATCCACTGCACACCATAATCGGGAAATGACCATATTTTATCATCCTGATCCACCACACTGAATTTAGCACGATACATTCCAGTGGTTGCAGTTTCATCGGTATCCCATGGGTATTCTACTAAACCTTGAGTTGCAGTAACAACAGTGCACGATGCTTGATCGATATCCCAGGTGAGGTTCCCATCCCGGATCATCGAGAAACTTACAAGACATCCTGATATATCAACTGGTATAACACCACCCTTCTCAACTACATATTTTTCAATGGTATATTCAAGAGGTTGAGTATCGCCCTTCTTGACCATAATCGTTGGAATCATAACCACAAATCAGTTATTTACCACATAAGAGTATATCGGCGTTAGATGATAGGCGTGAACAATAGAAGTGCCAACGAACAGCCTCGCCATAACAAAACAACAAAGAAGGAAACAACAAGCGTAACCTTCTATCATTGTGTTGCTATTTAATGGGGGGTACATACAGGTGGATCTTAACATTATATAAATGTTGTGATATATTACCAAACAAAATAAAGGCTTGCGCGAAGCGCTACCTCTTCATTGTGAATTTTTCAATCCATCGATAGGCTTTTTGTTCACGATATGACATAGCATGGAATTTTTTGGTGTTTTCGAGGTATTTATGGGGATCGAAACTGGGATCAAATTCAAGTATTGAATTGATATATGGTTCGGCAAGTTCCATGAATTTGTCTTCATTAGAGATGCAGCGTTCAGCGATGATGGCCAATCGTTTCATTACTGTTTCGATGTGTTGTTGTTGTAACCATTCATCATGGGATTCATCGCTATTAATGGAGTATAGAATTTCACGCAAGGTATATTGGCGATGCAGTTTCATTAACACTTGTTGTTCTTCCTCGGTTAACTGGAATTCTTTTAAACGCGCGTTAAATAACTTATATTGGTATTCATCCCAGTCATGCTTGTTAATCTGTTTAGCATAATAACGAAGGTAAGTTGCGATCAAATCCTTAACGTTGATGCCATATTTTTCAAATTCCTGAATGGTTTTTCGACTGACGGGAATTTGCATATTAGTGGGTTGGTGCGGATATTATTTAAATGTTATTATAAAATAGGGTGGTGAAAAGAATTAATGTGTATCATTCATAAAGGATGATTTGATTGTGTTGGCTAGTAAGCATACCAAACTTTTTCATCTCTTCGGTTTTTTCGTGAATCTGGGCCACAGACATTTGGACTGTGCTGCCAAGATCGTTGAGATCATTGCGACTGATGCTGTAGTAGCCCTTGTCTTCCTCGTGGTTGCCGTAACATTTGATGAGGTTGGCCAGTTGGATGAGATCCGGGCCCTTGATGATGTCTTCACGCCAGTGATATTGACGCATAAGTGTGTCGTGGAGTTCTCGATCTTCAATGTGGAGCACCATGTGTTTTTCAGCACCGTGTTTTGCAAGATGATAACCAAGTATCATACGTTCATAACCAGTCATATCAAAACCTTGAATATCAAGTTCTTCAAAGAGATCCTTAACGCTTTCATCGTAGTCGATGCGTTCGATTTCAGCGAATGAGTTGGTCCATTCATTGATGTCTTCCTGCATTTGGATATGCTTATCAACATTTGGTTGCTTGTTACGACTATTCCAGATAGCATCACGAAGTTTTTTACGTTGTAATTTATCTGGTAGGTTTAGACTGAAACACATGCGACGACCCATACCACGAGCAAGATCGTAGCGTGCGGGCTGAACTCCACCCCAAAGAGTGAAGTGAGTTTTGTAAGAGATTTCACCTGCTGCTTGAGATTTACTTACGTTACCATGATCGAGTGCTGCAAGTAGTTGTGTTTCAAACTGGTTATTAAATGTTTGTTTGAATGCTTCAGTCATACCTGAAAATTCATCGATAATCAAAATTGATTTGTCATGTTTCTCAAATTCTCCTTCGCGTTTAATGACCTTACCGTTTTGAACAGAGACATTTCCAATGAGGGCTGATTCATTTGTATTTTGTTTGACTTCGAGTTGTATATTGGTATTTTTAAAAATTCCATAGTCGCCAATGCCAAACTGTTCAAGGTAATAAGACTTCATGCCGCCAGGAGGAGCAACAAATACAACATGCAGGCGCAAATTTGGAATGTTTTCACCCATCCAGTAGATGCGTTTGCCTTGGTTCATCACATTAAATGCATGAACCGCATATGAACAAATGTAGGGTGGGGCATACTCTTCAAGTGAAAGTGCACCACGATTCCTCAAATTGTCCATAATAGTGTCATAAATATTCGAAGTCAAACTATCACAGTGCAATATTTATAATTGGCGATATATAAAATTAGTGACGATGAGTTTATAAGCGCTATAATTTTGTGACTTTTAGAAAGGAGATTTTTAGAAAAGTTGGACGATAGCGCCATTAACTGTGCTATAATATACATGACGAATTCCAACTTCCAAGATTAGAGTCATGCAATTAATACACGGTTTACTATTGCAAAGTTTATTGGGTTTTGATCGAACAACCAATAGATTTGCACCTTTTAGATCGTTGTGATCACATTTTAGTATGGCGTCGCTTTCGGCGTGTAAATACATCTTTTTATTGTTGTAACCAAATTTACTCATACTGGCAACTCGGTGTGGAATGTTATGTCCAATTGATAATATATTTTTGTTATCATATATTACTGCGCCATGTTTAAAGTGGTGCAATTTACTATCATTGGCCGCTTGAATCGCTTTATAAATATAAAATGGAGTTGGATACATTATAAGTTGTTGGTTTATTATAGGTTATTCATAACGCCAAGTAGTGATGTTCCCAGATAAATTATGAACATTACCATTATTAAAAATCCAAGTAGTCTAATGTCTTTTGTAGAATTAGCAACAAGGAATGCTCCTCCAACTGATAGTATGGTTGCATACACTGTTGGATCTTTTAATTTTTCTAGAAACATAATATTATTATATGTGGTTGGTTATATAATAGTGTTGTGTTTCAAAGATATCTTAAATTCTATTCAACTACAAGGCATACTATTACCGCATTGAATCTTGATATGATATTACAATTTGATATACAGTATAAGGCTGAAACTAATCCACCAAAGTATAGGTTGATTGCAGTTGATATTCCAGATTGCGAGGATATTTGGATCATTCATGATGAAACTGAAAACGTGGAACATTTAAAAAATGAACTAGATAATATTATGAATTTTACTGGGCCTGGTTTTTATGAGGTTAAAAATTGTAATATGGGGGTGGAACACATCTAAATTTTTTACGCTGATACTTTTTCATTTAGTTTACTTTTTGTCGTCCCAATGACAATCAAAGCAATGACCAGATACTATTCCAACCCATTTACACTTTCTACACTCATCATAAGTTGATACATCACATTTTAAACGATCACAATAAACATATGGTCCAATTGACTTCAATTGCATAATAAAGATAGGGCATGGTAGATGATAAATATTGTTACTTCATCCAATCAGAACTTTTACCGATGATAAGTTCTTTGATGCGACGTTCCTTGACTTTACCGATGCCGGGTATGACTGATAGATCGGCTTTGGTGGCTATATATGTTAGATCTGTGCCATATGTGGATTTTATGGCACGCCATTGAACTAGTGTTATGTTAAGGAATCGTGAGATAAGGGCATCAAGGTTTCTTGATTGAACGAGATCCATACCACCCTCACAACATTTGATGCCGACTTTTATGGCTCGTTTAATGCCTGACATGTTGTCATCGTCCACTAGCACGCGAATGTTATAACGGGTCATAACACTGGCTATGAATGAATCGAATATATCGGGATCGATTTCAAGGCCATGGCGCTTTTTACGCATCGCAATGTATTTGTGGATATCACCAGTTACGAGTAATATCACCACGCTTTCGCCTTGATGAGTTAACAGCCTCACGCATTGTTCAGGGAATCGAGCAGGATGACCTTTTGTGCCCATAATGGAACCATACAAATCGCTAACGCTTTTGCGTTCTATAAGGCAACTAATTTGATTATCGTTTTCACATTTAACAAGTATATCGCCTTCTTTTAAAGCCTGCTCGGTAAAATGTAAGTTGGGATATTTAGTTTTGGGAAATTGTTTGATGATTTGTGCTCTATCAGCAGCCTTTTCACGGGTGTCGATGATGACTTGCACTAGTTCACACTTCCGTGTTGGTGATGAAGCGCTTGAAAATACAGATACGTTCGGCGCTATCCATCCAGTCATTGTACACACCCTCCTTTTTTAAATAATCAATCAAACCAACGATGGCAATTGGGACTTCATCGTTGTCACGTTCCCAAATAATGTCTTCACCAATATCACATTTGATGTAATTGTTCACGCACATCGAGAAGCAAATTTGAGTTGTATAATCTTTTGGATCACCTTTAAGAACATGACAGATAAAAACAGGAAACTGGTTTTCTATATTTAAGGGTTGTTCATCATTCATTATATAAAGGTGATGATTGATAATATTTATAACTTTTGATAAAACATATTATATAATAATAGGAACAAATGTGTTGGTATGGATCTAGTAGATTGGCAGATTCGTTCATATGTTGAATGCGGAATGATTAGCATAGTTCCGTTTAATTTAGAATTAATTAATCCAAATAGTTATGATGTGACACTTGGAAGTAAATTTATTGTATATAGTAATCCTGATAATCTGGTAATTGATCCATATGATAAGTCAACATTAGATGCATTACAAAAGAGAGTTGTCAATGCATCTGAACTTGTTGTTTATCCAGATGAGTTCATTTTGGCAAGAACCACCGAAGTGTTCAAATTGCCAAGAAATGTTAAAGCCCAATTAGATGGTAAATCATCAAATGCTCGTCTAGGCATTGAGATACATCAGAATGGAGGATACATAGACGCTGGATTTTTTGGGAGCATCACGCTTGAGATTATTGTTAAATTCCCAACTAAATTACATTATAAAATGCCAATAGGTCAACTATGTTTTACTGAAACTCGTGACTGTGAAATTCCATATAACATGAAGGAAACATCAAAATATAATGGTCAGTTGGATCCAACTGAATCAATGTATTATAAAAATAAGAAGATTGATTATTAAAATTTATTCATCACTTTTATTTATAGTTGTTTTCTTTTTAGGTTTGGTTGGATTTCTCATTGTTTTACGTTTAACAATTTTAACTTCAGTATCTTGTTCGGTTGCTGCATCAATCCACGAATAGAGTTCGATACGATCGATGCATTCATCGTTGAATTCAGTTTTGGATTTGTTTAGATTATCGGTATAGAAGTTTTTCAAACCTGGAACATATGCTGGATGATACTGGATGTGCCAATAGGTGTCTGCTGCTGTATTAGTTCCCATCATGCGATTGTAATAACAGAGTTTACGATGCCACCATGGATTGACCGCGATCAGATACATGAACCATTTCATTAGGTTGTTGAATGCCTTGTAATTGGGATCATTGGGATCGTGTTCTTCCCAAGCATTAACTTCACCGATCATTGCATTGATAATGAACAGATCAGTGGCTTTGAAATACTTTGCATATTTTTCCTGATTCCAACTACACTCCGCAAGTTCATGTAGAATTTCATCACCAATCTGTATATGTGCCAAAAAATTCACGATTGGATCTACTGGGGGTTGAACATTGTCTTGATTCTCTGGAGGCAATCCATTGGGTGCATGTGGATCGTTATTGTCAGTTACTTCATTACTAGGGGTGTAAGTATTACTAGGTTTATTCACGTCGATATTATCATTGTTCATTTTAGAAGCCTCCGCCGAAGAGCATGTTAGCAAGTTTACCACGTTTCTTTGGGAACCAGTTACATGCTTCAAATATCGGATCTTCGGTCCAATGATGAGTATTTTGTAAGATGAACGTAAATACAAAGTTCATAGACCGTCGATAAAATAGATCACTGTTATATTTATTTATCATGTATGAGAATATCCATCGTAGCCAAGGTTTAGTTCGTGCACGCTTATCACAAAGATCCCACCATTCCTCGATATAGTGGAGGTTGTCTACTACGTTGTCATCCATAGTATTGGGTGTGGACATGATTTCTGTTGCAATGTTGTAGATTTCCTTGGGAGTCAACGTGGTTACGATGGTGTTGTTATGAACGAATGTTAATGTGAGAGGGTTTTCATCATCAAACTTGTCAGTTGTGTAGATGACAAATTCATAATTAGTTCTATCATCTATCACATAGTAGAATTGCATGTCGTTTTTGGCATTGATGAATTTCACTTTGTTTAAGGTGAATCCGCTGGCCTTGAATTGTGCCTTGTTCATTTTTATGTGAACTTCATGACCTTGACAAATCAATTGAAGGATTCCACCTAATCGTTCATAATAAGCAGAATCATTACGGAAAATGGCCAGTGTGTATTTGGTCATCTTGGGAACGAGTTTACGTTCATAACTGTAAGGATCATTGGTAACTACCTCACCAGTAATCTTATTCACAACTGTAAATGAATTTGGATCAGTCGGACTAACAATTTTAACGTAAGGTTCAAAATAAGCATCGTAAACTTGTAGGTAATTGTTTATCATTGCGGTGACGAATTCTTCGCCTTTATTGAAGCCACCATCACCTGCCTCACAAGTTGCTAGACTTTCATCGAATTCAAAACCATCCAGAACAGAAAGATCTGCTTTTGTGGGATTTCCATTGAAAAGTTCTCGTATTTGATTTTTACAGGCCATGTGGAATGCGTAGGCAACTTTGCTCACCCACTTTCCATCGCCAAGTTTACTCATATATTTATATATATGTTTGGAGTTATATAAAAAGGTTTGGATACTAATTATATAGTATGAGGTTATTAATTTAAAGTTTGCGAGATCGCTCCTAATAATCCCTCAAGTTTTTACTGATTAAATCTTCGATGACAAATTCCATACACACTTCATTGTTTTCTGATACACGCTTAAGATGGTTATAGAGGTGTTTAAAATCAGTTCTGTATTCATCGGTGTGATGTTCAAATAGTGCCATAAAATATGATCACCTGAAGAGAGGTGAATGTTGACAACTTAAAAGGATACTGGTGATAGATATTTGATATTAAAAATTGAAATAGAAAGGAAAACATTGATTTTTATAGTCCAAAAAACTTGCTCAACACGATCACTATTATACTGATTATACCACCAATTAGAGCGCCGTATTTGCCACCAATATCACTAGCATCCTTGGAAAGTTCGCTTTTGATTTTGGTTACGTCAATATCGATATCATGATCGCTTCGTAGGAATTCCTCACGTGTATTGGTCACACGGGTATTTAGATCCTCGTATTTTTTATAGAGATCGTGGATATCATTCTTTTGTCGTTTTTGTTCGCGAACTAAAGCACGAAACCATTCTATCAGGGTTTGAGCCCAAATCCTCCAAGAACCAGACGATGTACTGTGTACGACATCGCCAACACTTTCCTCTTCTATATCATCACTAAATGGATCATATGGCATCATTTGACCTCACTGAATTATCCGATTGTTCATCTACTTCGAAAATATTATTATATAGGTGATTAATACACACAGGATCTATGCATGGATGTTCTTCGATAACTTTACACATACCGAAGATTGAGAATTTACCATCCCAAAATCCAGTTGACAGGTAAGTTATGATTGGTATAAGATTTTTAGTTACCTTATTACATAATGTGAGTTTTACTTTGAGATTTTTAGATGGATCAGTATTTAAAACTTCAATGATATCAAGAATGTCACTATTGCTTTGCTTGTCATGAATGGAACCTACATATTTGCCAATGATTTCATTGCGGGCATAACCAAGATGATTAAGCACACTATCATTGATGTTGATAATAATGCCATTCAGATCAGTTACTATTACCATATCGGGAATTTTATCAAAGAGTTTTTTAAAGTTGGCACGTTCACGATCCAGTTCATAGGTTTTAGTTTCAACTTTAGCAACATATTCACGTAATTCTTCTAAACTAGCATTAAGTTCTTGGTTGGTTGCTTCAGTTTCAATGACTCGTGTATTAAGGGCAATCTCAATATTGATACGATATATTACATGACCAAGATGTTTACCGATGGTCTTGAGCATACTACAATCGTAATTATCAAGTTTGGTGTGTTTGCAAGTGCCAAGATTTATACAACCTTCAACCTTGTTATCATAGATGATTGGTATGCGCACAAAAGTATGGACATCTCCCATGATTTTAGACTTGTCTGGATGAACCTCATTGTAATGTTCATGATAGATTGGTTTACCGTGAATAAATTCCTGACTTGTCACACACGCAGAATCCAATAGATCGCTTTCAGGATAATTAATTGAAATATACCTTGATGGTATTTGTGTAGTGTGAGAAACAAGATATATGGCACCAACATCAAAATTGAACAACTTCATTACCGATTTAAGTAAGTTATTTGTTAATTGTTGTTGGTTGTCACCTTCATTGCTATCGATGATGATTTTATTAAAGGTTTTCAATTTGCGGTGTTCGCGCTCAAGAACAGCGTCACGATCAATCAGGGAATTGGTGAGGTTAATTAAATCTTCGGGATCACCCAGTGGAACATTACTTCCACTTTGCTGATACACGATGGATGGTCCTTCAGTCATCATAAGTAACATGAAAGTTAACATTTACTTTATATAATGATAGGTGTTATGAAAGTATCGTTAATGAAAAATAGTTACTAGGATGGTAATGTTAATTTAATTTATCTAGTATGAGAGCACCAATGACTGCAATTGCTCCAACTAAAAACACAACAATAAAAATCACTATGTAATAAACAATTAACAGTAGAATTGGAACAACTAAACATAATTTAATATATAAAACTTTTTAATAAAAAGAATTAATGGTTGTTGGTGTTAAGATTTAATTAATTTTGTTGTAGGAGATATCAACTGTAATCGTTTTCTATCACACAGTTCTGATAATTTTTCCTTACGTTGTTCATAGTTTAATCCTGCTTCAATTAGTCCAGAGTCAATTCTTTGTAAGTATTCCACCAATTGTAATTCTAATGGGGTTGCAGTATCTCGTTGATTTTCTCTACCAGCATCTAACGCACTTCTTCCAAATACAACTACATTTAATAGATCTGCTTCTTCGGTATAAGCGTAATATGGATTCTTTCCTCCTTTTTCAAATTCAGGAACAATATTTTCTTTAACTGATTCAGTAAGAAATTTATATCCGTTTGCTGCCATAATACGTTGAATGTCCCATGCTTCTTTCCTTTCTACACCATTTTCATATGCTTGTATAACTTCAAGTTTGAATTCTGGAGAAAGCCACATTGCAAATTCCATTGCAACATACTTATGTGCATATACTCCACCATGATGTCTTCCTCTTTTTGTTCTCAAAGCAGGTATAAATTTCAAACCGGAAATCCGGTTTATTAGATCTTCCTCAAATTGAGGATTTAACATGTTCTCAACAACTTTTACAAATTCTTTAGTTGATTGATTTTCTTTCCAATGTTGAACTCTTTTTCCAGGAAAGAATTCACACATATCAGTAAGGTTAAAATAACCATCTTCATCTATATGTATTCCATTGAGAATTCCATTGTAATCAAGTTGAACTTGAAGTGCCTTACTTAATTGCATATAAATATATGTAATATTTATTATATTTAAATCTATTGGATCCAAATATATAATAGAAAGTTTAAATTTAAATATATTTAAAAACTAAAAATAGTTTATGATATTAATTACATTTACTCCAACCACAGGATGGACAACTTCTACACCCAGATGAAAATTCTAGAATACCACCCGTTCCAGTTTCAGGGTTATAACATTCTGGGCATGGAACACCTTTACTAACTTTTTTAGAAACTGTGGGTGTTGCTGTGTTTATTTCTTTAGGTGGTTCTTCTTCATGTGGATAAAATTCATTGAGAACTTTACCAATGATATCTGGACAAGATTTTCCATCAGAATTTACATTGCGAAGAGCAGCACTACATTTAATGTTCATTAGAACTTTGTTAATGTTCCATTGTGGAACACCAAATCGCTCACATAGCGACGTAAGTTCTGTTACTGCTTGTGTCATCGCGTCACAACCCCCTTTATTAACGATTGTTATACTGTGTGGTCTTCCATCAACTTCTCCAACAGCGATCATCATTTTTCCACATCCAGTATTACGTTTATACATCGTTGCCGGTGTTTCTCTTGGAGTCTTTGGAAGTATTCGACCATTAGCATTAGCAAGCACATAGTGCACTGGATTTACAAGTTCAATTACAGTAGGAGATTTAGATGCTTCAGTTGCATTATCTTTCTTTAGACCATATACTACAGCATCACGTGAATTTTGTCTATAAAAAGTAATTCCTTTACATCCAAGTCTCCAAGCACTCACAATGACTCGACCAATTTCTTCCGGAGTCGTTTCTTCACTACAATTAATAGTTTTACTTACTCCTGATGTAGTATACTTCTGAACAATACTTTGCATACGAATATGATCAAGTGGTGAAATGTCTAATGCTGTTTTAAATACTGATTTGAAATTATTATCAAAATCATCAATAGATGGTATATGTTGAATAGATCCTTTAGTATGCATCTCATTGATGATATTATCTTTTATTACATTACTAACTGATAGTTTTTCAACTGCATCTCTAAATAATGGATTTACTATTGTTACACCAGCACCATGTCCACCAACTCTATCCATCACATAACTAAACACTGGTTCAATACCATTTGAGCAGTAGGCAATGATTGACGTAGTTCCTCCGGGAGCAGCAGTTGTAATTGCAGTATTTCTAGCATCATGTGGAACTATATCATTATCAGATAGCATATCATTAACAATTGGTGCAGGTCCATATTTTTTACCAAGTTTTACTGATTCGCTCCATCCAACAGTATCTACAAATTTAAGCACTTTCAAAACTTGATCTCTACCTTCTATTGAATCATATGCAAGATTCATCTTGATAAGCATGTCGTGAAGACCAAGCGGGTAAATTCCAATTTGTCGAATATATTTAGAAGTTTCTTCAATCTCTTCCAATGGATATTCAGTCAGATCAATTGCTTTGTCTCCAAGCCTAATTGCCAACCTAATCGCAGGTTCAAATGATTTAAAGTCAAATTTCCCAAATGAATCAACAAATTCCGACCAATTTATCCCGATAAGATTGCACGAACCATAGGGCACCAATGGCTCTTCTGCGCAAGGGTTTGCCTCAGATATTGATTTCCACGGTGATACAGGGTTATTTTCATTTATGGTATCATAAAAAAGCAGTCCTGGTTCAGCACGGTTCCAGATAGATTGACAAATCAAATTAAATAATTTAACTTCTTGTTCAGATCCACGAGTAACATTTTCCATGAAATCATCTTTAACCATGACTGAAATATTGAAGTTTTTATACGCACCTTCAGTATTCTTCATGGTAATAAACTTTTCAATGTCAGGATGATCAGTATCTAATACGGCTAATGCTGCACCTTTTTTCTTTCCACCGTGTCGTACAGCCTCTACCATTGAATCAAAAACGCCCATGAAACTAATTGGACCAGTTGATTTTCCACCACTTGAAATTGACGTTCCTTCTGCACGAAGTTTACTCCAATTCGTTCCTACACCACCAGATCTTTGAAATACTTTAGATGCCTTCTTTAAATATTCAAAGATGTCTCCAAGATCGTCAGTAACTGGTAATGCAAAACAACTACATAGTTGAGGATGACTAGTTCCTGCCTGCATCAAATATGGACTTGCTGGAACAATCTTACGATCCATCATCATATTAATAAGAGTTACTTTGTCAACGTCATTATCTGGAAATATGAAATTTGCTACACGTTCACAAACATCACTATAACAGTCTTCACCTTCGATAAAAACACGATCTCTCAAAACATTTTCTAAACTTGGATGTTCTTCACGCAACATACAAATTATTATAAATTTGAATATATTTAAAAGATCGTGTTGTAACAAAAAAGTTTTATAAAATCATCAAATTCATCTTATTGGGCATCTTGGAGTGGAGCCATTATCATGGTTAAAGTTGTCTCTGGATTCTTCATCACAATTTTCATTGGACAATCATCACCGATGTAGATTTGAAAGTTCTCATAATGCTTATACATACTAAACATCATCTTTGTAAGTACTCCGCTAAACTTACTGGTATACTTGAGCGCAGGATCAATACCAGTTGAGATGTCCATATCATCATGAATATTGTCAATTATATTATCACCCACATTGCAAATGCCGTCATCCACCTTGAACACGTAATCATTTTCTTTATTTACCATTTTATAAAATTTCTCAATGATTTCAAAAGAAAGATCCATCATAATCCAATCCATCTCTGGATTCGAAATAGCAACTGTTTTAATATTACTATCAACAATTAAAGGAAGTGATGTATTATTAGCATGTTTGAAATCTAATTTATTTCCATTTAAATGTATACTACAGCCTTTGATCTTTCGCTTGATAATCTCATCAATATCAAATTTTACAGCAACTGGTGTTATAATAGGAACAGTAGTGATGAAATGTGTGTAATAACTAGCACCTTTACCATACATACTCACCTCAATACAATTCTCCTCTTTAAAATTCATCTCAACAGAATGTATATCCATGATAGCAAACATACACAAACTATCCAGAATCATTTCAAAGTTGGGAACATCACAAATGTGTGGAATGGTGATCACCCCTGAACAATTCTATAGAGATCAAATCCCTTACCGGTATTCATGAATTCTTCAAGTTCACTCCAATTTGCAAAGTAGATTGGCTCCATATCAGTATCATAAATCATAATCATCCTGCCCTCATAGATCTTGGTCATCTTGCCATAGTAAATCATCTTGTTTTTGATGAACATCTTTGGCTGACCGCGCTTGTAACTACCAGTAATGAATTTCGTGAGTTCAATGAGATCAATAATAAAAGTTTCACTACGATCTACATTGGCGTTTGGATAAAACTCATTGTCAGTCCACTCCACACAATCCTTGATACCAATCTGCAATTCGTAATGCGATGGTATTGCAGTTGCACACTTCACTAACTCCATACCAGTATATTGGTGTTGATGAGTATTAAATGTGTGTATGGAGATTAGGAAACATCACCATATATCATTTATCAACTTCAGGTGGTGTCCATCCATCACTTGATTTCTTATACTTGTCAGGAAGGTTCCACCCACAATTCCCGCAATATAATTCTGGGCTAACAGGTGGATTCCATATTAAAAAAGCCTTACCGCAGTTTGAACACATCTTCTTTGGCACAACTTTATATATAACTAATTTATATTATATTAAATTTATGCAACAAATTATATAATACTAGAAAAATAGTTTATAAAGTTACTTACTTCTTACCTTTCTTCTTCATGTCCTTCATCATTTGTTCTTTCTTTTCCATAGCCTTGGATTCAGGTTTCTTGGATGATCCTTTACACGCCATAACAAAATGTGGTAACGTTACCATTTATAAAATGATTGGATACAAAAATAGAAGTTATAATAATTTATCTTTATATACTTTTAATTTACATTCATCGGGAATGGGAAACATTGCATTTGTAGTAACTGGCAAATGAATTGCAGATATTTCTATTCCAAACAATTTACACACTGACATACAAGGTTTACCTATTGTTTGACGAATACCCACCTGATTAAATTCACAACAATTGCAATATTCAGAAACATAACCATTTGGTAAAATTCTTGCAGTCATTATAATCCTAATTTAGACTTTATATCATCAATATTATACCAATAGATGTGTGGACAAACTGCTAACAGATTAATCTTGTAACATGGTTTATTCACCCTTCTAGCAATCTCATTGGTGAACACTTTAAGTCCTTGAAGATTGTTCTGTAGTGCCATGTCCCAAGCATTACTCCTAAATACAAACATCAATTCAAGATCCCCCTCACTATTTTCAAATGCTTGAGTATACTGGAAACACGGTGGCTCTTTCATTTCTTCATCTTTTAATGGATTCCAAATAATAGCAACTGCCTGCCTTGAAGTTGACTCATCAATTAAAGTTTGAACAATGTAGTCTAGTTGATTAATTTTAATTTCATCTCCACCATAAATATTTGGTACATCGTAACTGTAAGCCAATAAACGCTCTCCATAGGTGTATGGCTGATCACCTTTATCTGGATTTAAAAATTCATCACGATAGACACCAGATGCTCCCTGTTTAAGTGGTGCCAAATTAGAATGATCATTATCATTATCAATACGAATCTCAAGCACACACGGATCTGCCTGTAATACATCAGTTCCATGAATATGCTTCATCGCACCACAACCTAACACATATCTTACACCTTTTTCATAGGCTTGAGCAATACCTGAACACTTTATAACTCGCATACTAATCTAGTATTATAAAACTAATGTGTTATTAATCTTTCACGCCGATACCATTGGTGGGAATGTCGTGGTGAATGTTGACCAACCACAATTATCACATCTATACACATACATTGGTGTTATTAGTCCCATTAAAGTTATATAAAACACCACGCGCCTTTCACCACAACACGGGCAAGTCACATTGCTGTATATGTGTTGTTTATTTTGACTTCCCATGGAAATAAGCACAAATGAAATAATAAACAGTAGCAACACTAGTATACTAACCATGACCAGGTATTCTATCATATTTAAATAATATAAGTTATATTATAAAAAGATTACGGTCCAACCACTAGTTTTATATAACGGCATGACCAATATGTATGTGCCCAACAGTAATAGAATGACAACAAGGAAGAGGGATCTTTCCTTTTGTTGTTTTGTTATGATGGAATTGTGGCTACGTGTTCGCTCTTTTGTTAAACTAACTCATTTACAGTAGTTTGAACGATATTTATATTGACTCATATAAATATTTAAATATATAAAAGATAAATTAATAATCTATATGCCAAAGAAAGGTGAAAAGATGCCTGAAGAATGGAAAGAAAAAATAAGAAAAGCACATCTCGGCAGATCTCATCCATGGCAAGTCGGAATTCCTTTGAGTGACGAGCACAAAGAAAATATTAGAAAGTCTAGATTGGGTTCGTCATCGTGGAACAAAGGATTAAATTTGAGTGATGAACACAAAAGAAAGATTGGAGAGTCTAATACTGGAAAAATAATTTCAAGAGAATCTATCGACAAGGCATTAGAGACAAGAAAGTTAAATAATTATCCGGTATTAGAAAATAATCCAAATTGGAAAGGTGGGATTTCATATGGAAATTACTGTCCAAAGTTTAATAAAAAGTTTAAAGAAAATGTTAGAAATTTCTTTGGTAATGTATGTGTAATATGTGGGAAAACTAAAGAACATAATTCGAATTATGAATTAGCAATACACCATGTAAATTATAACCCATATTCAATGTGCGATGATAGTCCTAAAATGTTCGTTCCATTGTGTATAGGATGTCATAATAAAACAAGGACAAATGTAGAATACTGGAAAGTGTATTTCACATCATTAATAAACGAAAAATATGAAGGAAAATGTTATGATGTAGAATTATTATAATCTACACTTTTTACCAAATTTATTGGAAATCCATTAGATCCTGTTGGGACATAAAACACTTCTTTTCCAGATAGTTTGTCAAGCCAATACCACTGCAAATAATGATTACTTAAACTATCACTGATGATTCGATTTGCATCTGCAATACCTTGGGCTTCAGCGCGTTTACGATCTGCTTCAGCAACTTCTTTCTGAACTTCAAATTGTTTCTTTTGAATTTCCTGCTCCATTTGTTGTTTTGCTTCAATGGACTGTTTAACTGCTGCTGGAGGTTCTACCTGACGAAGCAGAACATCCTCGATGATGACACCGCGAATTGATAGATATGTATCTAAACGCTGTTTGATGTCTGCACTTAAATTAGTTCGACCAGAACTGTAAAGGGTCTTTGTGTCATAAACAGCAAACGAATCACGAATTACCGATCTGATAGTAGGATCAATCACTGTGTCTTTGTAACCTATACCCATTGTTTTATAAATCATAGGTGCTTTCATCGGATCAATACGGTAATTGATCGACACATCGGTTGTAATGGTCAATGCGTCTGATGTGAGAACACTAGCCTGTTGTGTATCAACTTGGGTTTTTGCGTCAAATACAATGATGTCAGTAATGAATGGCATAATGAAATGGATTCCTGCTGGAACTGGATCATCACCCACGTTTCCCCAAATATTGGTAACACCAACTTCTCCTGGATTAATAATGATAATCGCAAATGACGCTATACATAATAGAAATGCAATCATAAACGCCAGCGTTGCTTGATTTCCATATTCTCCAAATACAAGCAATATTCCAATAACGAATATTACTATAGCAATAATCAATAATGGTAGAAACATTTTAAATTACACCTTTGAGTTGTGTCCAACTCTACAATGTAATTTGATACATGTATATTTATAATTAACTAAACGGTATCAAAACTTAACTATACACCATTTACAATAGTTAAAAATATAAGTTAATTGATAAAACTTAATCGCTTTTAATGCGAGATCTCGCGAATACGCTGGTGAACCAAACCATTGCAAGATATGTCCACATGGTGAGTTCAATTGCTTTTGTGAAGAATACTCCGACGAACAAGGTATTAAGCGCCCAAATAGTGATGATTGGACATACAACAATAAAGGCTATAATCAATACAACTAACAGGATTTCCCTATCATACAATTATAAATATGTTGTTATAATATGTAAACTTAACTATAACATCCCATCCACATTTTGAATTGAATCCACTTCCAATATACAGCGGTGAATAAGTCATGTTCAGCGAGTTTAAAACGAAGGCGTAACATATTTATATAGTGTGATTTCATCACATAAATAATTATGCTTGAAGTTATATAAAAAGAATGGGATAATTTCGCGCGAAAATTGTAATGTTAAGTTTGCTTTATAATGCGGTTGATATCATCTTCATAGTAATCGAAGTGTTTTATATAGCCATCAACACTACAATATTCGTGGTAAAGTTTGACCAACTTGTCTTGGTGTTGTCTAAATGATTTGTCATCGGTGAATTGATTGTGGAAATTGTTTACATCATCACGAATGTTACGGAGATCATTGACGTTCACTATGCATTGATCCCAGTCGATTTCGTTCTCGAATGGTAGTGGGTCGCCGGTGTCAATGTGAACTGGGATGCGACCACTGGCTAACAATTCGTAAAATCGCGCGCTGTAATTGCCCCAACCACGAACAGCAAGACCATATGGATGTTGTGACATCGCATGATAATATTCACTTGGATTGAGTCGTCTACCACTGATGTGATGGAAACTTCCCTGGATAAATTGAGTCATCCTCAAATCAATCTGGGTGTTAAGTCCACAAGTCGCTAATGACACCACGCTCATGTATCTGGCATTTTGTTGTGGAAATATCTGACCATTTTCCATGATCACGAAATCACCAGCAAACCAAACACTCGGCTCATCATCAAAGTCAAGATGCTTCAATTGCTTTAGATGACTATAATCGGTGTATATGAATAGTAATTGATTGTCACTGACACCCTTTGTGATTGATGGTCGAAGTTCAACACCTTTGAAACCTTGTATGGGGATGTCTGGAGCATCAACAATCATGAAGAAGCCATCATACTTATTGAGATCTTTGAGTCTTGACATTGGGCCATCTTCGTTGATGTTGCCTTCGTGGTAGAATACTCCTGGATAAAAATTATATGTATCACATATATCCTTTAACTTCAAATACAGGACATGATCGACTTCTTTTCTACCCTCTCGAATTTCATCAAGAGAACTTTTAGTTAAAATAACATTACTGGGCATAAAATGGTGTGGGTAATGTAATAGTTAAACATTCGTTAACTTTTCTTTATGTTCATCATAATATCCAAGTAAGTCACTAAATGAAGCATTACTATAAGATGAACCATCATCTAACTCTACAGGATTAGGTTCAAGTCCAATTGATTTGAACAATGGAAGTAATTTTTCAAAGAAACATTCTAAACATATATCAGGATCCCAGTTATGTGAATCGCATGGCTCATAATACCAACGAGAGTAGAATAAAGCCATTCTAAATCCAAATTCAACAATCTCACCGTGATTATAATATTTTTGTTTAAATGCCTTTCCACAAATGTCACATGTTGTACGATCAAGTTCAACTTTAGTGTGTTCTGGAATAAGAACGTCTTTATAATACTTCATGGTTTTCAAGCGAATAATTCAGGGTAAAAATCAAGTAGGCTGGTCTGTGACTTGTCAACGATTCTAATAACGCTAAATTCGTTTGTCATAACAATACTTGGTCGTGACTTTTTATAAAACTTGCGATCTAAAAATAGTTGTGTAAGATCTACAACTGTCACATGAACTTTTCAAGGATTTCATCCCCATCTTCACTTGATTCAGAAAGTTGAGATTGTTCATTAGGTTTGTGGTATTTATTAAGCATTTTACCAATAATGTTTTTACGTTCTCCTATGTCAGAATATTCTAATTCATGGAGAACAATATCAGCACCAATTGCAAGAGATACTCTAGCCAAATCTTTAATCGATGCTTTGTTTCTCATACCACGACGATGGTGTCCCATTGAAGTTTCGTTTATCATAATATTTTCTTCCATGTATCGTCTACGTGGGACTACTCCATTTTCATGATGAGATTCATAAGTATCATGAACTGCCTGCATTAATGGATAATGATTTTGTTTAGTGATTTCGCGCTGTTCATCCCAATTATCCGCAAGTAAACCACTTGCTTTTGATAGAAATTGCTTTTCATATGCTTCGCCCAATACAGTTGTTGCCCATTTCTTAAATTTTATAATTGTTTGTCTTTTATCTTCAGGATATGATTTAGTATTAATCATAAACATAAGCCCGATTATACCATCTCTTGACAAACAAACCTGTTCTATTGGAGATCCATTCATCCGGGATACAGTGTCCCGGATGTAAAGACCGTCAAATGTGTCACTATTTCTACCTATAAGTTTCCTTATAGTATCATTTTCAACTCCGATTGCATTAGAAATGGAAGTGACGGATATATACTTGATACCGTCCTTAATTACGCATTCAACAGGAGTTCCCATGAATTCCATTTTAACAATTTCATTACTAGATTTCTTCATCATAATTTCCTACATGTTGATTAACAAAAGAATAGAAAGACTTATAACAAATAAAAGACAACATATAGAATGTAACTTCTTTTACTTGAGATAGATCTGGAACATCTAATCTCTTATTTTTATCAACATAATATAGTTATAACTATAAGTTAATATATTTAACTATTACGATACATCGTTCTAAAAATAGAGGGTGAGTTGGATTACTCACTCGATGTTGCATTAACGTTGGTAACTTCGTCTTCAACTGCTTGTTGTGAGGTTTGATTGTCCACCACTGTTTTGTTAGATGCATATCCATCCACAGTTGTAGTGTTGAGAACTTTGTTGTAGGCATCTTTGAAACCGGTGTATGAGGTCTTGTAACCTGCCTCATAACCACCAGTGGATGAATTAATCTGGGTGTTGTCGTGCTTGATGATGTCGTTTTCGTAGCCATATGATGTATCGGACTTGTTAAATCCTTTGATTGCACTTGAGTGGAAGTCACGATATGCATAACCCTGATCGGCAGCAACATACAGATCATTAATCATGGTGTCATCAACAGTTCCCGTAGTGGAATCCAATTGCACGTTTCCAGAGGCCATTGAACTGAACTTTCCACTAACACGCTGTTCACTTGGATACCTTGAAGTCGATAGATTGCTGTCCATAGCCACGATGTTTCCAGCAGCATCACAAATAACATCTGGACGATTGCTTTTGAGATCGGTGATACCTGATGTAGCGTCAAAATTTATCATACCGAGTGTATCGACATTTGCCACATTCTTATATACATTGGAAGTTGCCGCACTAACAGTTACAGATTCTGTGTGTGCTGTTCTCCCAAGTGTCAAGATTGTTTGACTGTTGCCTTGTTCATTTAATGTTCCAGCAATCTGCCCAAACTTGTAACTTCCATCCAGCGTGGAACTATACACAGCGGTTCTAGAAGTAATACTATCGCTTTGCCCATACGATTCAAATTTGGCTGCTGCAAGTGATGGCGCCACTATAATCATCAGACAAAGCGTAATGAAAGTTATGTGTTGTAAAAGTTGTAGTTTCATGTGATCACTTTAAAATTTGTTTTATAAAAATAAAAGGTTGCTTATTAGTTACGTTGTTCTTGATCTGTCATTTTTGGATTCCTGTTAGTGCGCAAACTTTGTTGTAAACTTTACGGACAAAACTAACCTTTGTTTCAGCAATTACTTTATCAATTTCATTACCGGTGTTACCTTGTGGTGTCAAGTCCTTGTTGAACAGTGATGGTCGTCTCAATTTGTTTCCTCGTCTAAATTAACTATAAATTGCACAATATTCACCATTATAGTTTTTCATTGCCGTCGAATGGGCAGTTTTTCTTTTCGCGTTCGGTTCGAAGATCGACTGTTTCATCGATGATTTTATCAATCTGCTCGCTGGTATCTTCACGATCACCAGAAAGATCTTGATCTAAAAGGGATTTTCGCCTAGCCATACAAGTGGTATGTGGTTACACTTATATAATAGTTATGGTATAATTTCGGCGCGAAGAATAGAAAACTGACGGATGTAGCCTAGCAACATAACAACGAAAAAGAAAACCACAAAGAGGCATGTGGCTTTCTGTGACGTATGTTAGTAATGGGGGGGTACATACAGGTGGTTGTTCACGTTATATAAATGTTGTGTTCTAGTTGTAGAAGTCAAAAGGTAAACATTAGAAGCCAAATTTTTGTAGATTGGTTTGACCTTTTATTGCTGTGTTCCATTCAATGTCAACTGCCCAGAAATATGATTCAAGTTTCTTCTTTATGGTTTTTTCAGCCATTAATTTCCAATCTACTAGATGTGATATTTGTGAGGTATCAAATCCATCATCTATACATATTGTTTCTCCATGTTTAAGGTGGACCAATCTTGGTTTTTCTCCTTCTTGGATTGTATAGTTGAAGTGTTGTAATGCATAGGTTTTCCCATCAGCCCAAGCATTCTTTTCACCATTGTAATTGGTCTTACGAAGTTCTCTAGGGATGGATATATCGTAGATATTGGCTGTTCCATCAAGAACCGATCGGTAATGATCACGGACGAATTTTGTTGCTTTTTCAACTTCACCTTTAAGTAGAGTTGTTTCTAATAAATAAGATAGACACTGTTTGGTCATTATTGAATTATCTGAACGTTTTATTTCAAGTCCCATGAATTTAAATTCATCGCAATCTCTACCTTCTTCCCAGATGAGATGACCAGCATACTTCTTCTTACTAGCCTGTGATCTATCATTGGATTTTGGCTTAAAGATTATACGACGAAATAATTTTTCAGATTTCAATTTGAAATGGATTTTACATCCTTGTTCATCGGACCACTTTACTAATTCTTCATTTAACCATTTTTCAAAGTATAAACATTCGGAGCCTGTTTTGACCTCAGAAAAGAAAACGGAGTCCGTATCGCCGTAGATTACCGATTTCCCCTTCAATTTGACGAGTTCTTGAATATGTTTATTGATCTTTTGCCCAGTGGCAGTTACGAATGCTGCTTTTTCTTCATCATAACATTCAGATGACTCTGCGCCCATAATTCCATAAATAGAGTTCACCAGAGCCTTTGCTGCGGAATCACGTGCACTAGCACCGTCTAATCCACGATTCTTCTGATCTCTATAGACTTCACGCAGATCCATAAGTTTTTGAGTGGACTTGTGAATTATTCCATCGCAGTCACTAGAAAGTTCGTAGGCTAAAATTATGTGTGGGTAAAGGGAATTCAAGTCAACTGTTGCTACCCACTCATGTACACCGAGTTTTGGAGTGACAACTAATGCACCTGGAAACTTCGGTCCATCATCTTCATCGTCACCTTTGTATTTACGGCGAGGAAGGGGTTTGATGCCTTCATGTCGAACATAGGTGGCAATGATGGTGCTGTTGTGTAGACTTTCAGTAATTTTGTTCCCTGCGATAAATCGTATGGATTCAAAGAATTTGTAGAGTCCAAGTTTCTTGTCAATTACTTTGAGGGCCTTAATATCGTTTTTGCAGTATGCTATGAAATCATCCCATCGTTCAGCAACAATAATATCATTGATGATTGGCCCAAGATCTTGATATGTGTATGCTGCTTCTTTTAGAAGTGATTTGTCAGATATGACTGATTTAAGACCATTAGATTCTCTTTGACCTTTACCAACATTGTATTTTTTGAATGCTTCCATCATATCGAGACATGCACGACCAGGAAGATAGGATCTGAATTGTTCACGCTTCTTATATATGGTTATCTTCGTTGATGGTTCAGCATAACGACATAGACTTTTCTTTAGTGTTCCTTGGGTTCGTAGAATTTTAGCACGATTAATAATATATGGTATGTCGAATTGATCACTGTTCCATGCAGCAAGAATATCTGGATTAAGTTCTTGGATATAAGCCATTACCATTTGGTAGAGTTCTTGTTCAGTCTCACACATGAATTGATCGGGATCATTTGATTTACCAATTGCGTAAGTGAATACGACTTCCTTGTCATTGTAGTTGTTGCCAATTTGGATAGATACGATTGGGGCAGTTGCTTCTTTTGGTCCAGTAAATCCACCAGTATTGTCCCAAGTCTCAATATCAAAATACATTACAAGGGGATCCATAGGATGATCGACTTCAACTGGAATTGGCTTATTGTCTATTACTTTGTAAGCATAACGAATTTTATGATCGATCAGGAATCGCTTATCAAATAATACATCGCTTTCACGAGTGAACGAATATCCAAGATCTCGAACATCTCGAACATCAGTAGGAATGTTTACAATAACTTTTCTAATTTCGTTATGTTTATAGTCTAATAGGATTTCATCTTCAATTCGTTTAATTGCTGGATGAGAAAACTTTGTTGCTTCATTAGCAGGCACATATAAGTATGGTTCATATGGAAATGAATGAGTTGCAGTGACCATGGGATCTTCGTAACATCGAGAATAGAGATTTACAATTGGTATACCACTATGTCTGTCAATGTAATAACCAGATTCCATGACCACATAAGTGCGATCATCAGCATTCATAACGATATATTTGTATTTACTATTATAAAAGAGAATGTAAGTTAAGGATTATTCATCAACCAATACATAGTTATCCTTGCTGGTTTCAATCACAATAACACTACGGCATTTCTTGCACGCCGAAGTAGAACATATGGTATTGTCGTTGTGATCGGGTTCTTCCATACTAACGACCATTTGCCCACTACAAAAAATACATGGTCGATAAATGTGATTTAGGTGTTTAAATAATTTGATTTTCATGTAAAGCCCCATAGTTTAAATTCATATTTGTGACCAGTCTCATCAGAAGTAATGTATTTAAAATATCTAATTAATTCAATCCAATCATTATTAGACATTTTCTCACTCTTTTTAGAAAAAACTTCTAGCATTATAATTAACGTTTTATGTATATTATTAAAAGCCCAAGAATTTCCATCTATACATTTCCTATCACCATAACGTTCAAGATCTTCAATATAACTTGAAATCATATTGTATTTTAACTTTGTACATGTAGATGGTTCAGTTAAATCTAATTTAGATAATTCAGAATAAAGATTAATTTTCATAACTAGTAATCACCACAATAATTTACTTAAACTCAATGTTAAATTCTTCACAATATTTTTTAGCACAAACCCACAGAGCATTAGGATAAACCCAATGATAAATGCCATATTCATCAATGGTATATTCGTCTGTCATGTTTTCCTTACAATATTCAAGGAATTTCTGATCTTTGAGTAATTCTGATAAATTTGTCATGGTTAAACTTCACTGGTAACTACACCTTATTGATTCGGGAGTTATTTCAACACCAGGGTTAAGGTTCTTCACACAAAGATCCCAACGTTGTTCATGAGTCATATCATCAAAGTCACTGTAGCCTTCGTCATCAATTGGAAGTCCACTTAAACTTACATTTGGGAATCCCTCACACACTGAATATGACATTACAATGAGATCAACGTCATCTCGTTCACACAAACTAATAACGTCATCCCAACCCATGTCTTGTCGTAGGATTTTTTTTTCTAATGCTTGTTTAATGAGGTTACTGAACCATGTAAAGTTTTCTTTCTTGATGTGTGCGTAGATTTCCATTTGAGCAGACATTTGGCCTATTAAGCACATAACATCACTACCATACAGGGAATTCATTGTAAGGAACCAAGGCCACGATAACAACCATTCACCCTCATATTTGATTTTATGGTTATCCATTCCAGTATGTAATGCAGTAATTATGTGTTTTATGTCATCTGGTTTTAAATGAGATTTTGACAATACATCTTGTAAGTAATTAATTTCAATCCAATTACTGAATGGTTCATCATCTAAATTGTAGGATGATAATTTATTATACAATATTCCAGTTCCAATTTGTTTGTCAAGGAAATGTAATAGGTGTGCTTCTCTTCCAGAAACTTCTACATCCCCAATATCAACATTCCTTGTATTAAAATAAATTCTAGACATTAAATTTTACTCATCTGTATATGAATCCCACATATTTTCAACCATTTTACCAATTTCTTGTAATTCCAATCCTTGAGAATAATCTAGTTTGTTATAATTTTCTTTTAATATATCAAAAATTTCATCAATATCATTGACTCTATTTTTCAATTCTATCCAACCCTCACAGTTTTTAAGATTTCCAGCAACACATTCAAATTCACAATCTTCAATGTTTTTAATTAATTCATTAATGGTTGACATAATTAATCACTCTCAATTCTAGGAGCCAGCATATAGTAGCCAATTTCACAGCCACCAACTTGTATACTGATTTTACATGGCATGTCATTACCAGATGAAAATTCCACATCGCCCTTTAGATGTTTGAATAGACGTTTCATATAATCCATGTTATAGAGGCTACTGTTGTTGTCTACAGTTATCATGCCATTATCAATCTCGAAGGTGAGTTTATCATGATCGTTGCTAACGTAGAAGTGTGAATGGTTGTTTTGAATGTGAACACGAATTTTATCATAGTATGGTGAAGTTTTAGTCAGGAACTTACGCATGTCACTGGCCTTAATAATGGTTTTAGAAGTCCATATCATGGTTGGTTCGTTAGGTTCCTTTTTAACAACAGCATCAGCATCGTGCTTAAACACGCTACTATATTTACCACTTTCAAATTTCAACATTGTTAATGTTTTATTTTCATCAGCAATCTGACTAATAGTTACAAATCCATAGGTGAGGTTGGCAGATGTTCGTAGGTTTTCAAGTTTAATAACAATGTCCTGTTCAGTGAGATCATAACACTCAAATACACTAGTTGGAATGGTCAGATTCACTAATGCGACATTTGCGAGATCAACAAACTTAACAATGATACCATCAGTTTTAAAGTGCAGGGTAACTTCATCTTCACGAATAGCACACATCTGATTAATTATGTCTCTAAAGTGTAGATACTTGATAACAGTAGACATAACTAATAATTATATGTGATATTATAAAAAGGTGTGGAAATATCAATTACAAAACTTAACGCCGATCAACTCCTACTGGTATTTTAGAAAAGATCTTCGATACCAAGCATAATACTTATTATATAATTCTTCAATTTTGTATTTGGCATCTTTGTCTATGAAGTAGCGATATCCACCATATCCTGATTTTGTTTCTCCATATTCACCATAGATTACTATCCAATCACTCAAAGTGTCAAGTGAATGATTTACATCATTTTTAGATATTAAGCCTTCAAAAACTTCACAGAGTCGTGTAAACCATACAGGTTGACCATTCGTGTTATTGTGGTAGATTTCACAGGCAATAATTAGATCAATACTTAACTTGCGTTTGAGGCTGTCAAAATGCATTTGTTTTAAATCTTCATAAGATGGTTCACAATCACAAAAGTCAGGCATCAAGTAATGTTGGTGTTAGTATTATAAAAACTAGTTGATCGGTGTATGGATTACTAATTTAGCCCTCAATCTTTTCCCAACCAATGTCGATGTGATTCCACATCCAATCATTGAGCATCTCACTTATTTCATCATCGGAAGTGTCGTCATCAACTTCCAGAGTTGTTGTTTGTTTACACTTCACTAAATTCATTCCCACGTAAAATTCAACCTTCATAACATTATCGCTCCTTTGTATTTATCATTCCAAACCATACTATAACTGGAAATACTACTCCTGTTAAAATTCCAAACACTAATAAAGTTCGTTCATTGACATTGTATAAACCAGATATAGCCATTCCAATACATGCTCCATAGAACAATAACAGACCAATCATCACACTAAATTTTTCAAATACATCCATAACATTCACCGCAATGCTTTATAATTCCATTGCACGAGATTTCCACAAACTTCACATCGAGGCGAAACACCAGTAATTAGATGATCAGTGTCCATGATATTTACATTGCGTTGACAAATTGGACAGTAATATACCGGTATAACGTGTTCAGGATTCGATGACAACTTTCTAAAGAGATCTTCACGATCTTTAAAATATTGTTCATATCGTTTTGTGTTAAACATAATTATACTTTATACCCAATCAATTCTAAATTCATCATATATTCCAGATTCTTTCTCCAATGCTTCAATAATCATTTCATGACATCTAATTAATTCATCTTTTATATATGGTCCATATTCTCCAATAGATGGAACAGTCGACTTATATATGATACCAATTGGTTCATTTTTATACTGGAATGAAAAATTTAATTGATATTCATATGGAGATAATCTTTCTAAATTAACATCGTTAGACATAATACACCTTACTTGTATGATGGAATTTTACTCATGATCCATGCAATTAATTTTTCCTTGAGATCGCTATTTCGAGTGCGATGAAGGTAGACGTTATAAACGGTTGCTATACAAAGTCCAAGTATACATATGATGCCGATGATCATTGTGAGATAAGGTTCCATACTAGTATTTTGGCGTTGAGGTTTAAAATAGTTACGTTTTATTAAATCCAATCTATAGTATCATTAATAGATGATTTATATTCTTGTGTTATATTATCAATAATTTGAGTTTTTTCTATATCTTCATTTAATTTTTTAATTCGAATGTTATGTTCACTTTCTATTATTTCCTTTTCTAATCTATAGTTATAATCATCAAATAACGAATTCAATCTCTCAATGGTGATTTGTTTAATTATGTCATCATAAAACCAAGTATATTTACTACATACATGAAGCAATGAATCATTTCTTGATGAATATGTAATTGGTTGTATAAATTGCAACACTAACAACTTTTTTCCATCTATTAATTCACAATTAGGAGTAAATCTATTATATTTTTGGTTAATTGTTGGGCTTTCTCCATCTATTAAATATACATTTACAAAAGTATCACAATAATATTCTTTGCTTATAAATAATTCTATATACAATTTATTTTTATAAATTATTTGTATTTTACCATCAAAATATTTTTCATAATACCCACTATACATTATTGAGATAATGAAAGAAATGAAGTTGATAGGAAGAATATCATTAGCATCTAAATTTGGAATTTGTTCATTTCTCTCAATACTTAATGTAAATAAATCAACATGTTCCATTTCCTCGTGACTATATATGTGCTCAAATGACATAATATAGGTATTGATGTTTGGATTTAAAATAGTTGCGGGGTTTTATAAAAATTAGATGAGTATTCCTACTCGTTTTCTAATGTCTGATATGTTTTCATCAATTAGAAGTTTTCCGTTGCTGTAGACGAGTGGTAGGTTGTCGAATCGACCTGCCTTTGATTCTTTACCTGGAGTAGTTTTATTGACATTGTGCCATACTCCATTACGCTTTACCGCGCTGCACTTCATAGCAAATCGATTGGTGTCCCTGTTGTGATTTTGAAGAAGATTTCCACCACAACCAAATATAATGTTACTTGGAGCAAACTTATGCTTGATTACAGTTTCATTGTAGATTTTCTCTACCATTGCAATATCGACACCATCGCCAATAATTATACTGATATGAGGATCTAGAACTTTATAGCCATGATCGTTTATGGTTCCTCCATAACAATCCCAAAGTGCTTGGAGAATTACTGGGGCATTTATTTCATGGCTTCCAGAATCAGGACGACACACAATACGACCTTTGCGATTCATTATCAATGACTTTAGTTCTTTACAGAAGTATTCATTGATTGCATGTTTCCAATCATAACTATCAATGACCAGTGAAATTATACAATCATCACCATATAGTTTATCGGTGGTTTCAATGATGTGTCGATAAGCCTCTAGTTCGTGATCTTTACCCCATGAAGTGATCGTGCTGTGTTCTGCTGCAACCACAGATACTCCGATTGGGAAAGTGTTGTCTGGGTGATAATACCAACGAATTTTGTCTATTGCTGGGTTGTTGTCAGTTCCAATGAAATTTAGAAGATGTCCGATTCCACACATTTCAGCGCTCATCAATGAACTTGCACCACGAAGGCCAAAGTCATTGAGGTGAACTGGGCTTACATCTTCGCCCGCTAGATCACAATACCTCTTAATGGTTTTATAAAATGCATGACTGATAGTTGCAGTATTGGTCATCGCATAGCAATGCATGAGCAAACTCTCAACGTAATTAGTAAGCCATGGAACTTTCGGATCAGTGTTTTCCAGTGCTAATACAGGAGTTCCTGGTTTTACAATGGTTCCTTCTGGGAGCGCATAAATGTTTATCGGTAAGTTTCCACCATGGGCCTTTTTAATGTGTTCCCAACCTTCATAATTGAAGAATGGTTTTCCGAATATCCCATTGCTAATTATACTGGATTCTTCAATAAAATCACGATCTATATAACTATCAATGAACCCATATTCTTTGAGGACAAATTGAAGTCCACACCATACAATTTCATTGAATTGTGCTCCATTACGTGGTTCCATGTAACTATACATTACTTCAAGATCCGGTGGATACTGAAAGTGGTGAGTTTGCTTGTAAGCATCCGTCAAATTGGGAAATGATCTTTCTGGCATAGTTCTCATCAACTTATAATTGTTATAACTGCTCATTACACATCATTGTTATGTGATCGAATAATTTGTTCAACTTCATTTCTAGTGTGTTCTGTAAAGTGCATTTTATGATAATTGGAATTATAATATGATAAAACTTCCTCCCAACCGCCTGTTGGATTGGTTCCTTGTGCTCTACCAGCACCACGCCAATCAGCAAGCATCTCACGAACATACTTGTATGGCATATCAAGGCACCTAAATGTTCCATTATCCAAAGCCATTATCCAGTATTGCCAGTGGTGTTTATTGGTTCGTTGATGATAATGCCACGCCAAATCAAATAGATTGTCACCGGTTTGAGATGCATCGTAATATCCAGTTTTATCACGAACAAACTTACCCTTACCTTCCTTTAAGTAGAAATAATTTGCATATGCATAGAAATTTGATGGTCTAAATTTGTTGATGTCATGAAGTATGCCCTGAATGTATAGTCCATCCTCAAAGCAATATTTCATCACCCAAAACTTGTGAGTAATCACATACTTAAAATATTTATAATATTGTTTCATGATATCAACCTAGTAATGCACTGCCAATTATATTGCAGAACTTTTTGGCCTTGTAACCTAGCATCAAAGTTAAATGGTTGCTGGATCTGGTGGCTGCCACGTAATATATGCGATGTTCTTCAGCGATGTCGCCATCAGCATTGAATCCTGGATCATAGATGACAACGCATGGTGATTCTAAACCTTTACTAGCGTGGATAGTATCGACTATAATACTATTAGGATCTATGCGTCGTTCGCTTTTAATGGCCTTGAAGATGATTTTGTGGAGGAATTCATCACTATAACTAAATCGCATACCGTATAGATCCGTGATGGCCTTGTTGGGATTCATGTATGCAGCCTTCATAAATTGTAGCATGTCGAACTTGACCTTTCGATTGTTTTTCATAATGTAGGCAATTGTCCACGTGTTATATCGATTGGTGAGCGAAGTATGTGGTATGCCAGCATAGTTAAGTGCCATATGAATTTGGTTCGCGCCCGCCTTGATCCTGGATAATATCATGACTTTGCCATAACGACGATGAAGTTTGAGGATTACTTCGGCGACTTCAGCAGCGTCCTTTGGAGTTTCAATTGCTATACTACCACCATCTTCTCGTGGAGATCCATGTGATGGTTTACCAAGCATTAAATCGCCCATAGTGTGAATTCGTGAAGGATTTCTCCAAGACTTAACTCTACGTTCTGATGTGGCTCCAACATCATCATCAACGCGAGTATCAATCATTAATTTTGGATCTGCACCACGAAACTTGTAGATGCTCTGATTATCATCAAGGGCCAATATTACCGTTTCAAATATGTTGGCATCTCTCCACATCTCATATAACCTGTATTGTGCATATGAAACATCCTGACCTTCATCGAGAACTAGAAACTTACGAGATCTTGGCAACAATCGTTTGTTATAAACTTCATTTATATAGTCATCGTGTTCATAACACCCCTTAATCAACTTGTAGGCTTTCCAAGCAGTAAACAAATCATCAGTGAATTTTTTACATTGACTATCAATGAATTTCATCTGTTTAACTACATCAGGCCACAACGAAACGTCCAATGCACAAGTTTCGAGATAACTATTTACTTTGAAAAATACGTTGCCAGATTTGAGTGATGAGTTGTAATTTGGATCAGTGATACCCTCATCGACTTGATATTTGAATTCATATTCAAGGCCATTGCTGTTGCAAAATCCCTCATAATACTCTTGATTGGTTTTTGACTCGGTGATTACTTTTATACCTGAATTTGGATTTGATGACATGAAAACTTGAAGTGCAGCACTATGAATAGTTTTAACATTGTTCTTAATATCATCATCACTGGCCATTGGGAAAATATCGCTAATTCTACCCTTAACATCACTTATCTGACTTTTAGTAAATGATATAAACAAAATGTCATCAATACTAATGTTTTCAGAATCCTTTGATTCTTTGATTATCTTTAGTAAATTGGACGTTTTTCCACTGCCTGCACAGCCAACGTAACGAATAACGCGAGTCATTATGTACATATAAGATGTACAAAGGTAAAATAGTTTGGATTTAATAAAACTTGATTATTTAAATCTTGTTATATGTTGGTTTCCAACATTTACATCTCCCAGTTATTTGTGGTGTAAAGAAATGCAATTTACATTCATGTTGTCTATAATGCTCACAAGTTACACAACAACCAAGTGAATTATCAATATAATTTTCAACGTAGCCAAAAATTAATGCTCGCAGGAACATAATATACATTTATAATAGTATATTATTTAAAATGTTGTTAAAATAGAATGGTAGATTGATTTTATAGTCCATCAATCATTTGTTTGAGTTCATCGATAGATTTACCCTTGAGATCATCATTCTGTTTTTCCTTGAGAATTGATAGTAGATATTGTTTCTGTTCAGATCGTTCTTTTGATTTTACACGTGCTTCTTTTTCAGCAAGTTTCGTGTTGAATATATACATTACAATATCAATTTTACTCTGAACTTCTTTATCAACCTCATTGATAGTGATAAGTAGGCTATCTTCTGTTACTTCTTTAAGTTCAAATTTAAGTGATTTGTATACATTGTCTAGTTGTTCAATTGAAAGATCCCAGAGATCTTCTACACCAATCATCCCAACAGTTGATGGAAATCTATACTTGTTTCTAATTGCTGTTTCAAACATTTTTAATCACCTATATAATATAATTTTAAAGTTTAAAAAGTTATTTTCATAACTCTTTCTGTTGCACCCTTAACCTTCACAGTTACAGAAGATCGCTTGGTAGTAGAAAATCCTAGACCACTTAACTGATCTGTTGTTGATTTTACTGCTGACTTGCTAGACAAGGCTTCAAATACTCGTTTATGTTCATATAATTCTTGCTTTAGATACTCGTTGTAAAACCCTGATGGACTTTCAATGTTTATACAGTCCTTAAGCATGAAGAATACATGTCTATGACCAATTCCATCCTGTTCATCCCAGTAATTTGGTGAATACATTATAACACTTACTGGAATAAACTGATTAGTTTTTATGTTCCACACATCTCGCGATGACATTTGAGATGATAACTTCTCCTGTATACTAAATCCATTACTATCTAATGTTACTTCTGCAACTACTACATTTTCTCCCGGTCGAAGTTCTTTATTATAAATAAATTCAAAGATCTGTCCATCAAATTCAATTTCTGCTTTGAAACCTTCTTTACCACCTCGATTATTATACTGATGAACAAAGAACTTGTATACACCGTGAGACATACTTCGTAGATCAGTGTAAATGATGTTCTCTACTGCTGGAACACCTTCACGTGGTTGAGTAATATCCACATCGAGTATCCCACTACTTTTGTGTTTATATCCTTTATTGCTAAAGTAAATATGATTATTGCTTGGTTCTATGCAATGAGCATCAAGATCATTGGGATCATGTTTACTGTTGTCATTCCACTGAATTGAAAATCGCAGGACTCCATCTACATTTCCACCAGCCATTTTTACATTGGCTTTCATAGTAGAATCAGTGATGTTACCTGTGTATGCCCATGAGAATGCATTGTTCCACTTAAACATTGATTTACTATCAGCCTTTGCTGGTGCAATCAATGATACCATATTAGATGATAGTTTATTCTCAAATAACACTTCAATTTCGCGCACAGATGGCAACATATCACTTATGAATTTAGATACTGGGATTTCTTCTACTTTTGAGAACTTTTTAGGATCTACAGCAATATCTGATTTCAGACTTTCAAATATATCAGAACTTCCAGTAATACGCTTTGCTGCATCACGATTACTAAACAGTATATTGTTGACTGTTATGTCATCAAGCGTTGCATATCTTCTACCAAGTGATGGTAGATATCCAAGTTCCTCTACTGTTTTTTGAGCATCTTCAAGCATTTTCTTTGTAAAGATTGCTTTAGGGCGCTTGTAATTTGTAGGGGCAACCACCTTCTCGTATCGTTTTACTGCTTCATCGAGTTCCATACCGGAGGTTATGTCAATTAGAAGTGTCCCTATACTGTGATTACGGATTTTACCAATTACCGGACCTGCTTCAACTGAATATTCCCAAGCAAACACATCATGATCTGTTGCTGAACTATACAACAATTTATAGTGTTTAAACTTCTCAAGAACTGATTTCCATTCTTCACCTTTATACAATGTATTGGAATTTATAAGTTCAAGAACTGTGTCAATACTTTCACTGGACAGTTCATCAAGTGATCGCTTAAATACATCTTTAACTGCCTGATAATTACCTTTAACTGTGTCTAGAGTTTCACGACCACTATAAACAAATCTAGATGGAAGATCAACATACAGGTGTTGCCATTCTTTTGCAATACCATCAATAAGTTCAAGATTTTTATCAACCACAACCTTACTTTCTTTTGTTACAAATACACCGGAGATTGATTTACTCTTAATATATTTGTGTAGCGCATTAATTACTGTCTGGAATGTTAGATCATTTACTTGGAAATCCCAAATAGTAGATACCTTACCATCTTTAAGAATGACTACATTTCCAAGATTCTTAATGAATCTTCTACAACATGAACAATCATATTCTCGTCGCTTACGATAGATTTCATTAGTTCCCACAGGAAATGCATCAAGATATACATTCCACATTTCATCGAGATCTACATCTACTGTGAACAGATGATTGATGTTAGATGTTTTGACTTCAAAATTTTTCTGAAGTGCTTTTTTAAATTCTACAAATTCCATGATACTATACCTAATGTTTAATTTTCATAAAACAATGCTAGTTTTCCTGTTTGTGTATATTAGATATAAGATGTAATTTTATTTATAAATTACTAATTCATGAAAAGAATGTATTTAAATGTTACTAATGTTGTAAGTTTTGTTCAACCTCATAAGCAACTAGTTCTTAATCTTCCTTACTTTTATATGGTCAAGCACCTTACAATCATAACTGGATTGTGTATCATCAATGTAGTTGATACGATGACCCAATAATGAATGGTTGTGTTCAAACATTACTATACCTTTGTAGTTACAACAGTTATATCAATTGATAACCATTTATATATTCTAAAACTTTTCCTTTTTATCACTTCATCTACAATTTCATCATTGAAGTCTACTCCAATATATTTATAAGACTCTCCATCATGTCTATCAGAAACATCCAAGATTTCTACAATTACTAAAGTAACATAATGATCCCATGATATTCTTTTATAATTGACATGATCACCTAAATTAAACGCCGACATATTGGTTACCAACTATCATAATCGGATATTTCCAAAGATTCTCCACAACCTAGACACTTCACATATACATTAGTGCCGATGCCACCTGGATGGAATATCACTTCAATTTGTCCACAATGATTAGACTTGAATTCTTCATATCGCTGCTCTTCAACATCATTAAGTTTGAATGCCCACGCCATAATTAACTTCCTCTATTAAACTTTGTAACTTCATTGCCATATTGATCCCAACCATCTACTACTTCTCTAGCAAATATTTCAATACGAGATACATCACCATATAACAATTCTAATCTTCTTCTAACTTCATCTGGTTTGCGTGAATGCTCTCTAACCTTTGCTTCTACAACGCTATGAACTGATGCTGATACACGCTTAACTCCTTTACCTTTTATACCTAATATCACATATTCTGGATTTGATCGTGTTGATACAGCACCCATACCCCAAAATAATTTATCATTTTTAGTCTTCTTAATCCATACGAAAGCAACCACTTTAAATTTAAATCCCCAATAATTCATTAATTCAATACTATCTTGCATCATTGGACCAGTTGTCCACATATACATTACAGAATTTAGATTTGATATCTCATCGATATATAATTTCATATCTTTTAATTCTGGTAATGTCATACATGGATATTTAAATTCAGCACCACGATTACCAGCAGTTGCCTTATCATTATACGACCACGGTGGATCGATATATATTAAATCATACATCAATGTCAACTCCCTTATAAGTTTTAAAATATTCTTTATCTGATATGTAACATTTCCAATTAGTTTCTTTAAGCATTTCAATAAACATTTCAGTATATTTTATTTTAGTTTCTTTATTTTTCATTCTCGAATGACATGAATGACACATAGTTATAAATAATTTAGAACTATTATCACACAATGATTTTGGATTCTCCATTACATGATGGACTGTCATTTTTTCTTTATTCTCATCTTCAGTTTTACCACATAATACACATTTCTTCCCCAAAATATTCTCACACGTTCTTTAAAACTATCGCGTTCAAATCTATGACAATACCCAGTATTTCTTAATGTTACACCATCATTCCAATGTGGATGTTTTGAATCTCGCAATGAAACATTTCTTAATATAGTATTTTTTCTAACAATACAACCACAAGATTCTTGTTTTCCATTAATTAAACTAGTTGTTTTTATCCATTTTTCATTACCACAATCACATTTACATTTCCAGTAACAATTATTATTATTTCTAATTTCATATTCACTAGATGTTGTAAGTTTTCCAAATCTTTTATTTGATATATCAATTATCCTAGATGGTTTTTTGATACAACCACATGAAACATACTTATTTTTTAATTTTTTACATGACAATAATACCATATTACCACAATTACATTGACACATCCATTTTACTTTAAAATTAGTAGTTTCATCACAAATTGAATATAGACATTTAACATTACCTATTAATTTTCCAGTATAATCTAGTGACATTTTTAAATAATTTTGATTCATTTTGGTTGTAACTTTTTTACAATTTATACACTCCATTCTAATATTATTATTTAAATGATATGTATTTCTATAAACTTCAGTTTCACAAACAACACATTTACATAACCACCTTATTTTTAATCTATCATTATCTCCATAATATTCCCATGAAATAATATCATAGTCATTAACAGTTTTCCCAGTATAATCAATTTTAGGACCATAGTGATAGTTTTTGTCACTTGACATAACATTAGCAACGTTCATTACTAGTGTAGTATGTGAGTAATATTATAAAATACATGTTACACCTTGTTTGCATCAAACACCAGTGATTGACTTCTATCTTGAAATGTCACCACCTTGTGACCAATGTAATGATCGCCAACTTTTGTAGCATCCACTTCCATTTGTATTGGATAAATTTGTCCACCATACTTGAAGTTCACAATACTAGTTGCTTGTAATCGATCACCCACTATATTGCCGGTGAGATTTCCATGCAACTTAATCGTCCATCCATCATCAATGACTTGATAAGTAACATTACCTGTAATAACATCACCTGTATCATCAAAAATTATTATGGAAGTAACATCCACACCACCCACATTGGTGTTGTAGGTTTCTAGATATTCAGCACTGACTTGACACATTACTACCATTAATATAATTACTAGTTTTATATATAACATGATATAGAAATGTGGCACATTCGTTATATATAAAATGATTTTGTGTAGTGCATGGATAGAGTTTCGCGTGAAAAATTCCACTTATGCACTACGGTAAAAATAGTTAAGTAAAGTAAACTTTATGCGGTGGATTCTTCGACTTTAGACGCCGAATACTCTTCATTCATTGGGCCTTCAATACTTACAAGCCAATCAATAGTTGCCTGTGAATCTTCCTGTGATACATGCTTCATCATTTCAATTGCATCATAAAGTTGAAGGCGAGCCTTATCAATTGCAGACTTTTTATCTTCTTCTGATAGAGTAGTATCATTGTTAATTATATCAAGATCGATCATTGATGCAAAAAGATAGTTGTTCCACGTTATGAGCGTTGCAGCGACTTCCTTGCTTAATTCAACGTTGAAGGTCATCACTATAAGGTGTGGTGTTAGGATATATAAGCGTTATTATCTGCAATGGTATTATAATCAATGTTTAAATGTAAGGTTAAAAAGAAATGTTTTTAAATGTATGACTAGAAAAACCCATCTGGAAATAACTCTACATTTCTATCATACATTCCACAATCATCTAAACTACACAATTGACAGTAAGGATATTTGCCTTCGCTACAAGTTCTTTCAAAGTTTCCAGTTCGTTTCGATTCCCGTAAATTCTTCAAAACCTTTACTATGGTAGATTCTTTAGAAGGTGCCATATATTCAACTTGACACAGTCTTGGATTAATAACACGCCCAAGTGTAATATTCCATTCATCATATGGTGGTGTATGATTTAATAGATATTTATAGAAACCAAATTCCTTTTGAAGTGATGGTTTATAAATCGATTTACTAGTCTTATACTCCACGATAATATACTCATCATTTACTTTGTCCACTCGATCGATGATACCACGCAACCCCAATTCCTCATTAACCACCATAGTTTCGCGCATAATAGGCATCCACAAATCATAATTATTATTGAACTTCTTGAGTCTACTCCATTCGTAGTCCATGAAACATCTGATCATCTTTTGTTCATATGGACTAAAGCCAGGATGTATCAAACCATACCAATCTTCAGGAGCCACTTCTTTTGCCACTTCAAAAAACTTATCGTAGAACTCATGTATCCTAGATCCTATAGCCAGCGTCGGATTAGTTTCACTCTTAATACCGTCAACATATCTGAACTTGTATTGCATTGGACAATACGAATACGTGCTAACTTGGCTCTTGGAAATCAATTGTTTTGTTAATTCATCCATAATTTAACCTTTAAATAAAACATACCCCACCCATATAATTCTCAATCAATTCAATGAAATATGGTGTCCAATAATCCCATTCATTTTTATCATGGTGCAATTTTGCATGACATGGCCTACATACACAAACATATTTCGTTTCTTCAAAAGGTAGTGTTCTTTCTTCTGGATAGATATGATGAATTATTGCATCTTCATCGTTTTCTCCATGAACTTTACCACACATTATACAAGTATTTTTAAAGAAGTTTCTAACTCTTGCTTGATTATGTTTTTGTATAAATGTATGATGATAACCATGATAATTTATAACATTTTTAAATACTGGATGATTTTCACCTTTACAATGTTCTCCAAACCATGTACCTTGACATTTAGTGCTGCAAAATGACTTTTTATATATGTCAATAGAATGTTGAGTTCGAATTAATTCAACTCCACATTGAGCACAAACTGTTTTCACTCTTGGTATGTAAGTTGATCGCTCTTCACCTTTTTTACCATGTTTCTTATACCAAGCACCAAAACACTTTTTAGAACAAAACTTTCCTCTACCCTCATTGATTACTCTAGAACGAGAAGATTCAAACTTAACACCACATTCTAGGCAAGTCATTTCAATATTTCCACCTTTCCATTGCGGACTTCCTGGACCTTTCATACGTTTAGACTGGGCAGTAAATTGACATTCTTTTGAACAAGTCTTATTATGCCCATTTCTAATTCGATAATATGTAGTTTTAATTTCTTTTCCACACTCCATACAAATTACTGTAAGTCTTCCATCATGAAACTCACCACGATCCAACATCGTTTTACATTCTTCAGAACAGGCATCTAACTTTTCATCACTTTCAAAATTAGATCCACAAATAATACATCTATTAAGCATAGAAATCAAAAAGAAAAATGAAGATTACAAAACTGTAACCTTTATTCGAACTTTACACCGGATTTATCAGTAAGATACTGACGAAGTTCATCAAAGTTAATATTGCTCTTTTCTTCGTATGTATCACCAAATCTACCACCATGAATAATAAACACGTGGTTATTTACAACTCTACGAAGTTCCACATTGAGATCGAGCCAATGGAAAGTGTTCTTCTGCCAATCTGGATCAAAGATACCAAGACGCTCACCTTTGGAACCAAATTTCTCCTTGGCCTTAAACGTCAAAATGACATTCCAATTTGAAGCCTGTAGAAGCCTCATAAACTGTGTCCAACGTTTATTTGCGCGTCCCCACTCCGTTGACATCATATCACCAGTAGATTTCACAGTTTTAAGATCAGTCTGTTCTTGGAGCCAAGCCTTCAAGAAATCCCAAAGGTCACTACAAGAATCCACAATAATAGTACCAACCTGTTCAGATTCACTAACTGCATCAATCAACTGACCAATGACATCAAATGCAACTTCCATTGAAGATACAACATCCAAATGGTTACCTTTCTTCTCTGCGTATTCAACAAGATCCACAATGAAAATCTCTCGTTGAACATCTTCCGGTAACTGTTTAACCAGAATGTTTGCAGATTTTTCAGTGTCAAGGAAATAGATAGGTCTCTTCGCTGTGAGGCAGAAATGCGTTTTGCCGCATTTTGCGGGCGCAAATATGCCCATGCGTAGACATTTGACCGCCGGTATATCAATAGCAGGTTTAAACATCGCGAGGAGGTTTTCAGATGGTTTCTTCATAGATTCCTTTGTATTCTTCTTTGGAGTTTCTACAACCGTAGATTCCACTTTAGGTTCAATAACTTCTGTTGTATCCCAAGACATATTTTAAAACCTCTTTGGATGGTTTAGTTTTAACATTGCACTACAATATTAACTTTTAACATTTATAAAAGTATGCATTAAAAAAGTTACGATAAAAATTGAATTATTTAGAATTAGATAAGTTACGAAATCTTAACATCTCTGCAAGAACATTCCTCATCTGATCCATTATAAATGCAACCCTATCATACACATAAGGATCATTCTCTTGTTTATCAACCATCGAATTAAGTTTCTCCTTATAGAAACCAAATGATTCATATAAAATATTTAGATATTCATCATTATCCATAATACACCATTAATTTGTAGTTTCGGCATTGACCTTACCAGTAGATTTCAATTTTATATTACCAGTCGGACTACCAATATCTGATAAATTTTGAAACCTTCCACAATCATGATTCTCTGGGAAGTCATCGATATCCACCCACACAGGTTCAAACTTACACTTAAATCGCTTACTTCCCTTCTTTCCATTTACATTAAATTTACATTCTAAACAACATACCATGATAATTTCTCCGCGTTAAAAATTAATTTGTATTATTTACCATTTCCAAACAATTATTGAAATAATAGCATCAATCAAATCCAATAACCATTTAAGCATTATTCTATACTCGCTCGCTCATTAAATCAGCAGTAACATACAGTGTATTCTCAATATACTTCAATACACTTAATGCCGCTTCAATGCTTTCAACACTCGATTCTTCTTCAATGACAATGTTGCCAAGTTCACTTTTTAGTTCACTGTATCGACCAATCGCATCCTTTAATTGTATACTCATAAACATTCACCAACTATAAAATTGTGTGGGACTTTAGATTAGTCCTGCTTCCTTGAGACGCTTTTTGGCTTCAGCACCAGTTACATCCTTGCTAGCGATTACTCCCCAAAGTTCATAGTAAGGCATCTTGATGGTTGGTTTCTCTTTGTCTGGAGCAAATGACATCTTACGACCAAACACAATAACCTCATCATGAACACCCATCTCATCAGCGACATCTGCAATCACCGGGGCATATCGAGATTTCATACTGATACCAGTTGTGACATCAGCATCTCCAACCTTGATCTGAATAACCTGATTACGTTCTTTCTCACTACCAGTAAGTTTCTTATACTGAAGAGTTCCTTTTGCACTGAAAGTCTTGTAAGCATCCAAATCTTCGAATTCACAAAGATCACGCCAAATCATATCAAGATCTTTCTCACCACTTCCCTGCTTGGACATAATGGTCAATGCAACGTCATATGACTGATCAAATACACCAAAGTCCTCATATGCATCCTTACTAATTGAGAGACCCTTGCCTGCAAGTCTTCCATACACTCTTGATTTGCGACCAATTGCTGGAAGATTCTTCACACCATTGCCATGTCGATCCTCACAACGCATGGTTCCCATCTTGTACTCATTGACAGCCTTGCCAACATTTTCAGCACCAGGAGTCTGATCAAATTTATCATACACTTTGCTGACGATCATTGGCACCTTGAAAGACCATGCCTCGGGAATGTCCTTACCAAAGTTTGGATTCTCTTTCTCTTCAACTACCTGACCATCATCACCCTTAATCTTAATAGTGCGTTCAGAGTCAAGTGCAATAGCATAATCCTTGCCTTCCTTGGATTTCGCAAGTCTCACGATCTTATTGGTAAGCATTGCATTTGCTACTTCAAGATCAGGTGCATGGTCGACAGGTTCGCCCCAAGTTCCATCTTCATTCTTTTCGGCCCACTTTCCACCATTAAGTGCCCGGTAATATTTCATAGTGATCTGGCGTTTCTTGTAATCATTACCATCTTCTGGCTTTCCAGCACCAAGAATGATAACATCAAATGTCTTGAGTCCACCTTTTGCTGCCTGATCCTTCGCATACTCTAGACCCGAGAGTGAAAACATGTCACCAAGACTGCCTACAACAAGTTTCTCAACTTCTGCATCGATCTTATCAGCAGAATACAGGTCGCCAATCTTCAACTTAATTGCGTTCGTCTTATCATTAATCTTCTTACTTACTTCTGCTTCAGTCAGTTTATACTTTTCAGCCAGTGCCTTTACATCAATAGTCATTTCAATTATTCCTTAACAACTGAAGTGTGTTAGTTGTCTATACACATATTACACTTGACATTATATAAAACCATGAGAAATTTAAAAGAAGTATTTAAGGGTTTGCCTTTTATACAATCACTTTTATAAAAACTAGTTAATCGGCGTTAATAATTCACTTATTGCCGAATTTACGCCATACCATACATATATTATAAATCCAAAACACCTTATACCCCTTTACTAAATTCACAACATTTTCCAAGTTGCATGACCATGAAACCATGATACTGACAATATGCCATGTCATAATACCGATGTTCACTATACATCACAGTATCCAATGGTAAGGCATATCCACATTCCATACAACAAGATACTGATGATGTAGATTTAGATTTCTCTCTAGCGTATTTACTATTAAATTGCTCTAATGAAGATTTACCCATTACAGGCTTATCATCCTTACACTTGCACCCGTCACCACACTTCTTACTAGTAAATACACTACCAACTTTATCATCAATACCCTTTACTTTAATCTGTTTACCATTTACCCATACAGTAAAAGTTTCAGGATCCCATCCACGTTTAGCCAGCATCTCATTAATGTAATCATAAACACTACAAATTACATCTAAATTATCATCATGCTTCATATTTCACCTCATGTAAACAAACTGTAAAACTTCATCAGGATTCAAGAACATAACTTCCTGTAAATAATCACCTTTATAACAACTAATCACATAGAATCTAGTAACTTCATCAGTATCAATCAAAATTCTAGTATAATTCTCTAAATCAAACGGATCTCTTTCATAGTCTTTATAAATAATTAGAACATGTTCCAAATAATTCACCTTATATTTTATAATTAAACTTTTATTTTATATAACAATATTGTTACTAATTTAATAGTGTGAAGATCCATAAATCTTAACACCAATCTATTCCGTAGGCATTTTACCATAATGTTCGATTACAATGCCACCATAAGTTAAACTACCAATCAATCGCATGTTGTCCTTAGTCTTCTTAAAATAATACGATTTATTATAGCGTTTAACCCGAAAGCAAACCTTTTCCTTGCGAACAAGTATATCGAACAAATAGTGCCGCGCCAAATGTCTAGTAATATTATAACGATCAGTAAAGTCAGTGGTAAAGTACACTTCATTATTCTTCCAATCATTCTCAAAAAACTCCATGAATAACCTATATAGACTTGAATCGTAATGTTGACAGGTATTCAGGCACTCAATCATCGGATCATCTAAAAACTTCCTACGCTTCTTACATCGATTATGTTCCACATCAACATACTTACAAATATTACAATGAAAACTAGGTGATAGTGTTTTTCGTGTTAATTGATCCTCATTATATTGTTCTATATTCTCAATAACTAAACCACTAGCATTACCAAGATCACTAACTTTATTATGATTATTAATATTATCCATTACTATTTATATAAGTTAATTTTATAATATATAAAACTAACTGTTTAACACGATCAATATCTTTATATAGTGTTAGTGACCAATATGTATGTGCCCAAAGTAACACAACGATAGAGAGAACCAAATGCACGTTGTTTGGTTTTCTTTGTTGTTTTGTTATGGTGGTCTTATTCTGTAACCACTTGCATTTACGCCGAGAAAATAGTTATGGTAGTTCAAACACTTCATACAATGGATGTGATGAATTTGAAACCAGTGATTTATCATATTCTCGTTTAAGCATCATACCGCTGTTAATTGTTGTATAGACTTTTAATCCTGCAATTTTGATTCTATAAACTTGTTTGTCTTTAACCAATTCTTTCAAAACATGTAATATACAATGTCTCTTATGTTGTGGGAATGTTTCTTTCAAGGCATCTAAAGAATATAGATGGTCATTATGAGTCATCAAAAATATCATTACATCACTTTCGATCGACATATAAAAGAATAGTTGAATTTGATTTATTCTTTCTTGATGTTTGCGCAACACTCAATGTTATACAGAATCAATGGAGAATTGTCAACTGGATGGTTATACCTACTTGATGATATGTCAACTCGTGAAAGTTCATGAACATATTCTTTTCTAGTATCAAGCATAATTTGAGTAATTTTGCCGGTAGAAACTCTACTACAATCTCCAGTTTTTGGATAATGTGTTACATCAATTATATAACGTTCATGGATTTCTTGATTTTCCATAAAATTATATTAATTTAAAAGTATATATTATTGTTGCTTTTTAATCCTGCCCTTCACGTAAATTTGATCACTGATGGTTACTATCGTGGATTTTGGGTTGGTTTGTGATTTGGTTTTGAAAGCCCTGGATATTACGGTGTGAAAATAATTACGGGTGATAAGTTCTTCGATGCCGGGGAATTCGACAAGAAACGCGGCATATAAACTGTCTTCAGGAGCAACATCTAAAAAGTTTTGTTCACCATACGTTCGCACGAAATCACGGATCTTTTCAGATTTGTGAGAAGGATCCATCCTAATTTCGCTTTTGAATTGTGCGTGAACATCATATATATATTCCATACTAGTATATAAGTATTAATATAGAAGTATTTAAATGTTCCCACTAAATTTATATATTAGTATGTCGGCGCGAAAATCATTAGTTGGTTGAATATTGAGCAAATCGATTAATACTATTGTATTCCTGTTCAACCACACCAAAAGGTTACGATTACCATTATATAAATCTAGTGCACATGTTAGTTCGAAGTGCGAACAATTCCAGTTATGAACTAATAAGCAATATTAAATGGTTGCAATCGAAGAATAGGACGAAACACTCGCCATAACAAAACAACAAAAAAGAAGAAAGAACGAGCCTTTCAACTTTGTATTGTTTCGCTACTTGGGCACATACATATAAGATGTTGACATTATAAAAGCATTATGTTGGTGTGAAAATAAAAAATTGATTTGTAGGAGGATCATTGTGAGGATATTTCTAGAGAGGACATTTAACTAGTAACAAACTGATCGTCTACATTACCCATATATAAAACTATATGGTGATATTATACATCAAATTTTTTCCTAGTGTGTTTGTTGAATCCTTCAAAGCACGTTGAATTTTCTAGCACGTTATGCCAGGGTGGACAATACTTGTGACATTGCGGTGATATGTAGTATGCACAGTTATAACATACATTGAGTTCTTGATTAGATTTGTTAGTGTCATAGAAGGTTTTTACTACATTAGTTATGAGATCTGGTGTAGATAGTTTAGTGTCTTCGTAATTTGCAGGTTTATCAAATAATGATGATTTCTTTACATTATGGGTGCGCGATGGAATGAAAGTATTGTTGATGCGTTCTAATGCTTTAGTTTTCATTTCGTTGTATTCTTTTAAGGTAGTGTCAATTTCAACGGGTTCTATTTTAATACTTGATGCATCTTTAACACGATCATTGCTGATCTTACTCCTAAACATTCTAACTTTGCCATTATCATCCTTACGGCGAATGTTTAGGTTATGGCGCCGGTAATATATGTTGTGAGTTGGTGCAAATTTATCGAATTCACCGGTGTCAATTTCAATGTAGTGATCCATGTTTGGTAATTCATCACTGATGATAAGGTTGGTGGGATAGTTGTTGTTCTTGAATTTCTTGATGAGATGAGTCGGCTTTGGGAGTTTAGGATCCAAATTGGCGTAGGATACATACATAACAATGATGTATGTGTGGGGTTATATAAAATAGTATGGATTAGTTGTGGGCTAAATATTCCTCGATGAAATATTTGAGCATAAAGTTTACTTCTAGATTATGATCATTATAACGTAGAGTTGTTCCATAGGGAGATGATATGACTAAATCACAGAACGATGGGATTATAATTTCATTAAGATCTTCAATGCCAAGAGTTTCATATAATCGTCGTTTCTTAATCAAGTAGATTTTATGATCATGATCAAGTTTGGTGTCATCTATAACTGTGATTGTCATAATTAAATGTTTAAATTTACCAGTTAATATTTAATTGTAGGATTGTCGTATTCCGTGGTATATGTATTGATATTAGTTTCTTGGTGGATTTCGCGTAATAGTTCATTTTGTTCTTGTAATAATTTAATTATGGTGGTAAGTTGTTTATTTATTAATGTATCACGCGATGACAACTTGCCTTGTAATTCAATGTGATTTGGTGCAGTACAGATCATATAACTAATATTATGTTTTTACAATTATAAAATAGTAATGGTTACTAGGATCTTGGCGTCAAAATAGAAATTGTTACGCGAAGATCACATTTGACTTATTTTGAAATCTTTCTTGTCCACCACGTTAACGTAGACGAATGCTCGCTTGTGGCATTTGTTACATTCAATGGCGATTTCTAGATAGTTGTCATCGATACCAATAAAATGAGTGCGTGTTGTGATATCCACGCTCTTACAATGCTTACAAGCAATTGCCAAATTGATGGTCATATAACACATCACAACATAATGACGAATAATGCTACAATGGTGATTGCTTGTATAATGCCTATTGCCATGAGGAGTTTGTAAGAATTGTTGATCCTGTTGTGTAATGATGATAGTTCATAATCCAGGGTTGATAGATCTTTATCAATTTCGTCTATATCGTTACAAATTTGAGTTTGATTGATAGCAAGTTGTTCCACAGTTTCAATTACTGTGCTTACAACGGTGGAATTTGCTTCGTCTTCAAGTTGCTGTACAGTTTCAAGATTGTCAATGATTTCCTGTTCGGTGATGCGATCATTTTCAATGTATCGTCCTTTAATGAACTTTCCCATACTAGTATGTTAGCGTTAGTATTATAAAATAGTTATTATAAAGAATAGGTGGTGTGGTCATTCACCAATTACTTGTTCGATCACCCTAGACGCTATATATGTGCTGTTGTCAAGGTTGTGCTGATCGGTGTTAATGATAGTGTATGGGTAGTTGAACATTTCTAGAATCATTTCGTAGCGGGACTGGATCATGGTAGCATACTGTGTGGTCATTTTTTCATTACGTTTTTGGCAACGTGCTGTTAGGGTAGTAGGATCGGCCTTGGTGAAGATTACGTGATCAATCCAGAGGGTGGGTGGTTGGTGACGTTCGATGTAATCGATTGCTTCTAGGGTTGTCCATCCATATTGATCTTCAATTGCAAGTGATTGATAGACAAAGTTACAGATCATGGAACGATCACTAATGATGAGATCGCGCTTATCTGGTATGATGACTTCATTGTAAAGTTGTTCGCGATCTTTTGCAAACAATTCAATTAACTTTAATGCATCATCACATTGTTTAATAAGTGCAATGTTGTGTGCATAATATGGTTCTTTGACGAATAGAGCATTGGTGAATAATGGATCACTGGATAATCTACGATGCATTGATGATTTACCACTAGCATCACAACCAGCCAGTGTTATTAATTTGCGTGTCATAACTAGTATATTTGGTATGATGTTTTATAAAACTATTACATGTAAAGTTGATGTGATCACTAATTTTATATACGGACAATCACAACTATGTATTGTTACTACTACTTTGACGGGCGGTATGTGACAAGAACCCCGCTTCAATTCTTGAAGCAAGAGTCTTCATAGCAAGAAACGCGCTTTATAGGTATAAACCTATTTAAGCGGCACTTGCGATTTAATGCTCTTATTTGTTAGGTGGTGTTTTGCTCCCATCACTTAACCATTAGTTTAATTGGCGTGAAGAATACATTCTTTCGCGCCGAAATATACAATTAGTTTTATATAATATTACGCACATATAATACTGCTATGGATGAATTTATTGATTATGAGAATATTTCTGATATGAATGATATTGTGGAAGATATAGAATCTGCTGAATGGGAAAGAAAAGTTCGATATGTTCGCGGTGTGGTGAAAGCCAAGATCATTGAAAAGGAGAGAGCAGCCGAAGCATTATTGGAGGCCAATGAAAATTACGATAAGGTTGAAGAAGAATATAATGATTTGATTGCTAGAGATATTGATGATTTTGAAGTTCCAGTAGATTTTGAACGCAACACATTATCCTCTGTCACAGTTTCTAAATATAATGGTAGAACTATTATTCCAAGTGGGTGGTCAGCGGTTTTTAATTCTGATGGATCTTCCTGGTCAGCAATTTACTGATCACAACATTCTATCACTTTTATTTTTAAATCATTTCTAGTAACCATATAGATCATGGTTTCTATTAGAGTGCTATGATCATTGAATATTAATGCATGGGTGGCGCGTCGAATCATTGCAAATTGAGAACTGATAATTGGAAGTGCACCACAATTTCTAGTAGGCATTTCAACTTCGATTGGGATCTCTGTTAAAGATAACATACTGATTAAGGCAATATCACCCGTAGTATAATTGGTGATTAGGATTTTAGATATGTCGTGATCGCAGAGGTAGTCGATGAGTATATCTTGAGCAAATTTGTAATTGATTGTGTTGCTAGAAATGATATGTAAGTTGCTGGGTTTCATCACGATAATATTGTAATGTTTACAATTAAAAAATAGAAAGGTAAATCCTAGTAATTTATACTTTGGTGATCTCAATTATATTGGGAAAGAAACTCAATGGTGGAAATCTCATACCAGTTACGTTGATGTTGTAAGTTTCATTTAATTTTATCTTTGCATAGCGATTTGATGCATCAACTTTTCCAACAAGCCAATTGTCACTTATAATGTAGACGTTATCTTCCATATCAACAATTTTGTATGGAGTTGTAGGTATTTTTTCTTGTATAGTGATAGTTTTAGATGTTATGGTTACTGAAGAAATCAACATTAAAATTCCAAGTATAATTATAATTAGAAGTGCAAATACCACTTCAAACATTTCAGCATTATCACGTTGCATATAATTTTATATGTAAGTGATAGTATAAAAATAAGATGTTATTCTAATGTGATATTTTGTTATTATAGTGAACAATATCAAGTTCACTTTGTCAGATGGATGAACAAGTTCTTGTGGTTATCATCGATCGTCATGTGGTGGTTATCAAACTACAGCAAGTGTGACTTCATTGAGTTTAGAAATCAATCTCACGCTATTGTCAATTTTCTTTTTGTTGTATTGTCGTTCACGGAGTTCTTTGGCGATCACCTCGGGAGTTTTACTTAATCGGTAGACGTTGGTAGGTCGCCCGATATTGTTTTTAATTCGTTCGCTGATGGCAATGAAGTTGTCCTTGGTAAAGTCACTGATGATGTGGCTTACAACAGGCTGCTGGAGATCAGTCGCGCGTTCAAGTTCATGTTGAGTGAACTGTTTACGGGTTAAAATCTCTGTGAGAACTTCAGCCTTTTTGGGGTTGAGACCTAGGGTTTCAAGCGCCTTTATAATTTCTACTTGTTCCATACTAGTTAATATGATGTAATGAGATATATAATTATCGATTAGAAGGTAGTATATACTCAATGCCATTTACGAGGTGACTTGAATGTTTTACATTCGCATACAAGGTTGAATGTTGTATATAAGGCTTTAAATGCAAATGAAAGTGATTTTGGCGTGATTATTATATGTATGCGTATATAAAATAGAAGTTAAGTTGAATTCATATCTTCTAATTTGTTCTGGTAATAGGTGAAGATTGAACGTGGTGGAGACATGAAATGTTTACGGGCTTCAGTGCTTACTTGTTTGGCAATTATCGGCATTGCGATCTTGACGTTTTTGAATTGTTCGGGGCCGATATCAGCAAGAACTTTATCCAATGCCCCATAAATTTCACTGTCAGAAAGTGGTGGTAGTTCGACTTTATTGGGATCTATATCCTTTGGGATCTTATCAAGTTTTAAAGTATCGTGCTTTTCCTTGACGGCTAACAATCCATTGTTGTATGATGGTTTGTATGACTTGATTACAAAGCCCTCGATGTCTTGATGATCACGAAGCATACTGTCTCTGTAGGTGTAGAGATCTTCGATGCTGGTGTGTCTGGTGATTACCTGAACATCGATACATGGGATGTTACTGTGATGGCATTGTTGATGAAGGAAGTTATAGTGGGTGAATTGCTGGGTCTTGGAAGTCCATAGATCGAATGCTACGAATGATGGTTGATCATAGGTTTTAATACGGGTGGGAGATCGTCCTTTGGCCATCAACTCACCATAAAGGATGTAGTTATTACTCCAGTTACGAGCATCGAGTAATAGTTCCTTGATATTTTCTAGAAGTTGACCATCATCAATGCTTCGCGCAATACTCAAAAATGATGGATCTGCAATTGGTTGATTACGAGATCCCATTATGAGATTGTCTTCGTTGTCAAGATAGAAGCGAACATTGCTACCATCATGTTTAGGTTGCCAGAGAAGTTCTTCACCTAATATCATACCGGGACCAGGATACAATAATGCTATGCGATTGAGATGTGGATAAGTGATGTCACCGAGATTTAATGATACTTGTTCTTTAACGTTAAACATTAAGTGAACAAATATAATTTACCATATATAAAGAAAGAGATAAAAGTTATATAATAGAAATGTTAAAAAGGTGTCAAATAGTTTGTTATAATCGTGTGATGGGATTGATCCATCAAATGATTTAGTGTGGTAATAAGAGAAAATCACGAAAATAATTATACATACATGTAACTCACCGGCTTCATTACTAGAATTATCCGGCCAAAAATATTAGATGGTGATGAACCAAGTCTACTATCAACGTGTGGATGGTTTGGAAATTTAATGATGGAGTCCACATCAGCCCATCGTATACCGCCATTCCATTAAGCGGTCAAGTTTGTTGTAATGTGATCATTGTGGAAGACTATTCATTGTTTATCCACATGTTTTAAACTTCTACCCGTGATAGCCGTAAATAACTCAATTGTTATCATTGTGGTCATCTATCTACCGTTTGTTTATTGACCAGCAGGGAAGTTCTAGTCTTGCATGAAGTTACCTTCATTCTGCACATTACATAACTTGTTTGCATTCTCGATATCACTCCCATGCCTGAATGCTAGGCCGAACGTCACGTTTGATATCCAACGTCAACCGCTTATACTGTTTTTATCGGTTGAAATATCCTACAGGGCATCCATAATAAATGGTTGCTCAAGTTAGCAGTGGATTGATGATGGTGAAAGGAATTGAACCTTCGTTAACCAACATTAGACGATAGCAAACCGGTCAGACTATCGTAGTAATACACCATCAATACCTTCTGATATCACTCCTACGGCGAAGGCAACCTGCGAGTCACGTTTGATACCCAACGCACCAGATCGAGCGGTTTCACCTGGTGAATCACATTCCAACTTAATGGACTTGCCGCAGTGCTGATAACCAGCAATAGGAATTGCACCTATATCTCCACCAGGAACGATGGTGAGATTCTGTTACTCCATGCTGGTTAGAACTCTTTGTTCGGTCACCCAATTTGTTTCCATGATAACGCTCGTGGATAATCGCAGTAAACTTCCAAGCGGTAAATTCTGTTTATTCGTGCACTAATAAACTTATTGGTGGGTTTACTTCCACCTATAACTGATGGGTGGATTCGAACCAACCCGTTGCACACCCATTGTGTCATCGGTTACGGTTGCCACATTTGCGCAGATGTGGTTTACAACCATTTTATCAGGTTTTGGATTTGTTCCTGGGAAATTAAACCTGCAAAACGCCCACGGTTAACGAGCGTGCCTCGGCGGTTTAACAACTTTGATAATGGGGTTCTAAACCTGCTGAATTGAGACCCACATAACCAGTAGTGGATTCGAACCACTCCTCTTTCTCTTCCACCCGTCTGTGGCTGGTTACTCTCCTTACTCTCGCCTGGGATTTTTATCTCGCAGAGGATTTCAGGGATAACCGATTGGGGATTCGAACCCCTTAATTCCCATTTGGTTTATCGGTTACGGTTGCCACATTTGCGCAGATGTGGTTTACAACCATTTATCCGTTTGTTGGATTTGCAATCCCAACCAGGCGTCTTACATTCCCTGTCACCTGCATTCCA
>Ga0074195_1000630_pt1 | contig 63542 bp, 52 predicted proteins | sample EPASupsiteHSE623_FD_64525 | JGI IMG/M metagenome (GOLD analysis project Ga0074195, IMG submission 64525) | Bioremediated contaminated groundwater from EPA Superfund site, New Mexico - Sample HSE6-23 | ecosystem: Environmental > Aquatic > Deep subsurface > Groundwater > Contaminated ...
CATCACTTCCGGAGATTTCAATGTTGATGAAAACGGCAATGTAACTGCCAATGACATTACCAGCAATGGCAACCTCACTGTCCAAGGCAACTTCACGGTATCCGGCAGCCAGACATATTCGGGCAGCGCAAGCTTTAGCGCCACCAGCACGGTTCCCGCGTTGCTTGTCGAACAAACCGGCAGCGGCAATGCTTTGCGGGCTGACAACGTGACGATCAAGGATTCAATGATTGCCACAGACAATGGCGGAACATTGCAATTCCAAACCGCGAACAATTACCTTGACGCAAGCGGCAACCTGGTTCTTGAAGGAGATATTACCGCGGGAAAATACAGCGGCTTAACCATCAATCCCACCACCAAATCTTTGACTGTTTCCAACGACGCAACTGTGAGCGGCACCAATACCGGCGACCAGACAATTACCCTGACCGGAGATATCACCGGTAGTGGTACGGGCAGTTTTGCTACCACTATCGGCAACGCAAAAGTTACCAATGCCATGTTGGCCGGATCAATTGCAGCCAGCAAACTGATCGGAACAGATATTGCCACCGTAGGCACGATCACCACCGGCACCTGGAACGGCACCACCATTTCCCCAACCAAAGGCGGCACCGGCATTGCCAATGGCGCCAACAACACCATTACCTTTACTGGCAACTATACTCTGGGATTGACGCTGAGCGCCAATACCAGTCTAACCTTACCGACCAGCGGCACGCTGGCAACCACCAGTGACAAGCTTAATGCATTTGCGTCCACCAGTTCTTCAGAGTTATCCGGAACCATCAGCGATGAAACCGGCAGCGGATCCCTGGTATTTGCCGCCAGTCCGACATTTACCACGCAGTTGACCACGCCCAAGGTGGTGGGCGATACCACCGGGCTGTACCTAAACGAAGACGGCGGCGCGGGAATATTCGTGAAGGACGGCGGGAACGTGGGGATCGGCAACACCAACCCATCTTCCAAACTCGACGTCACCGGTGATATCCGCATCAGTAGCGGTTCCGGCGGCCAGATCATCTTTGCCGACGGTTCCACCATGGCCTCTTCAGGCTTGGGTTCCGCGGCCGCGCTTTCCAATACCACCGACGCCATCATGACCGGCGATTCCGACGCCAACAATACCGGCGCGGTGATCCTCAAGACCGGATCCAATGACAGGTTGCATATATTGAATACCGGTAATGTTGGCATTGGCACGACTAATCCGCTTTATCCATTGGACGTGACTGGAACCATACGGAGCACTTCATATATTCGCGCCACGAGTTTTTTAGCGGATACCGGTCTTTTCTATACCACTAACAGCGATCTTTCCATTCAGGCTGGCGGGATTCATAATGTTATTTTAAAAACAAATGGCAGCGAAGCCGCAAGAATCACGGATCTTGGCAACATCGGTATTGGCACCGCCACCCCCAATACCAAACTCGACGTGAGAGGCGGAATCAATGCCGGCACCAATGGCACGGAATTCACGCTGTCATCCAGCGGCGCCGTGGTTGCGGTTACCTACAACGGCTTAACTCTAACCTCCCAAGCCACGGGCTACACCATCAGCGGCGGCACTGCCAGCAAAACATTAACCCTGGACGACAATCTGTCTGCGACCACCATCAATTCCCATCTTGCCAGCACCAGCAATCCCCACAGCGTGACCCAATCCCAGGTGGGCCTGGGCAGCGTGGAAAACACCGCGCTATCCACCTGGGCGGGAACTGGCAATATCGTTACCGTGGGCACGATCACCACCGGCACCTGGAACGGAACCACCATTTCCCCGGCCAAAGGCGGCACCGGCATTGCCAACGGTACTAACAACACCATTACCTTTACTGGCAACTATACTCTGGGATTGACGCTTAGTGCCAATACCAGTTTAACCTTGCCGACCAGCGGTACATTGGCAACCACCAGCGACAAACTTAACGCGTTTGCTTCCACCAGTTCTTCAGAGTTATCCGGAACCATCAGCGACGAAACCGGCAGCGGTTCCCTGGTATTCGCCACCAGTCCGACATTCACCACGCAGTTAACCACGCCCAAGGTGGTGGGCGATACCACTGGACTGTACCTCAACGAAGACGGCGGCGCGGGAATATTTGTGAAGGATGGCGGGAATGTGGGGATCGGGACGACGGCGCCTAGTACTACTTTGCATCTGACTGCGGGTGGAAATGTTGGAAATGCCGGTGGAAGTCTTGGATTTTCTGCTAATTCAGGTAATGTCCCGATGGCGCAAATTAAAGGACTGCTTACTTACAGCATATCTTCCGAGGACCAGGGCGGCATGGCTTTTTACACTCGCCCTTACGCTTCAGGGGCGGGTGGGCAAGATTTAGCGGAAAGAATGAGAATTAATAATTATGGTAATGTTGGTATAAATACTTCTGCGCCTGCAAGTTTATTGAGTGTTGGCGGTGCTGGTTCTTCCAACTATGCCATTTCGGGAATTGGAACGATAAGCGGTATTTATGGTAAAGGAGCTTATTTCGGCGTTTATGGCGACGGCGATTCAACCGGAACCGGTGTTTATGGATATTCGTCGGGAGGTGGCATAGGGGGATTGTTCGGTTCAGCGAGTGGCTATGGATTGATAGTTAATTCCGGTAATGTCGGCATCGGGACGACGGCGCCGGGTGCGAAGTTAGAAGTTAATGGATCTATTGTAGCGCGCTCAGGAATGCAAGCGTATTCGTCTGGAGTAGGGCAAACAGATCGGCGTTTAACTATTAATACCAATGTCGCTGGTTTGGCGACGATTTATAACTATGATGAAGGCGATTTATCAATGTATCCCATCCAAATCGGAAGCAATACAGCGGGAACAGGACTAACAATTTTAGGCGCGGGCAACGTCGGCATTGGGACGACGAATCCTGTTGCCTCTCTTGATGTGCGCAACATGGTCCATTTTATAGGAAGCGCAGGGTCTTCAAGTTCAACTTCGCAGGGTGGATATTTGGGCTGGAGCAGTATTTCGGGAACTGGTGCGACTGATTTCATAAATAATCGAGGAGAAGGATCGGGAGGATTTAGATGGTTTGATATTCCTTTGAATGGGAATTTTTCTGACAATGCAAGCGCGCTTATGATTCTTACTGGAAGCGGCAACGTCGGCATTGGGACGACGAACCCGGTGTCGAAATTATCGGTTGTAACAGAGGGGGCTGAAAGTACCATAGGGAGTATTTCTTACGGCACCGCGGTAAGCGCTAATTTGGCTCTATATGCTCCGCGTGGGATACAAGCGATTCCAACAGCAAATCAAGTAGGCGATCAGCTTGGAGCAATATATTTCGGAGGATGGGATACTAATCTTTCCAACGGAGCGTCAATTTATGCCGTAGCTGACGCGGAATGGGGTACGGCGGGAGATTCGACCGATAATCCTGCCGATTTGATATTTGCTACAGTACCTGACGGATCTTCTACCCGCTACGAGAGGTTGCGTATCGATAGTTCTGGCAACGTGGGGATTGGGGCGGCAAACCCAAGCACTTTGTTGACAGTTAACGGAGATATTACCTTATCGAATCATACTTCAAATCCAGCTATCCGAATGTGGCTTGATAACTCTTATCAAGATTCCATAATATTCAAACATCCGTCAGAAACTGGTGCGGCGGCAAAGATTGCTACCATCGGATCAGGAGGATATGCAACGAAAGGTTTGGCTTTTTATACCAGTAATGCGCTTGATTATACTACCGATGCCGAAGAAAGAATGAGGATTGTGGAAGGCGGTAACGTCGGCATCGGGACGACGGGTCCGTCGGGTAAATTGGATGTTCATGGAACTTTTTATAAAAGTTACAACTCCGGTTCGTACGATAGGGATTATTATATCGGTAGCGGTTACGAACTTGACGGGACGGCCCATGCCAGCGGCGGCTATACGTTATATCACCGCTGGGGAGATGACGGATACGGGAATAACGGTTGGACGATGGTGTTTGGGACAGCGGGCCATCCGACTTTGGCAATGGTTTCCGATAAGGTTGGTATTGGAACGACCAATCCGGAAACAAAATTGCATGTGAGCGGCGGGCATATTCTGCTGGATAATAATTACGCGATACAAATAAAGGATGCGGCCGGGACGAAAAGAAACTTATTGGGCGTGGATACGGTTAACCAGGTGATACTTGGCGATTCGTCTTTGAACGCGATATATCTTACGTCCGGGGGCGCAGTCTATTTTTATCCCGGAGGAGCTAATAAAGGAAGCATCGACACGGCCGGAAATTTGAATATCGGAGGCCAGGGATATAAGCCTGGCGGCGGTTCCTGGGCGGCATCGTCCGATATCCGCTTGAAACAAGACATTGTCCCGATGACAAACGCTCTCGAAAAACTGACCCAGCTTAACGGAGTTAACTTCAACTGGGTAAATCCGCAGGAGCACGGCAATGATACCCGCCTGCAAGGCGGGTTCATTGCCCAGGACGTGCAAAGGATTTTCCCCAACTGGATCCAGCAAACAGATCCCAGCGGTATCGACAAAAACCTGATTCCCCGGGGAGAAAAATCATTGAGCCTTTCTTTACCTTTTGAATTTGACGCCTTGATCGTTGAATCAATCAAAGAATTGGACACGAAAGTATCCGATCTCAATCTGCGCCTGGACAGCCGGGGAGCGCTCAACGCGACTTCCACGATCGATAGCGGCCTGGCGGAAAACAACAGTTTCATTGAGATCGTTAAAAATGTTCTGGGCAAGCTGGGAATCGCGATCGGCGACGGGGTGGCGAGTTTGAAGGGGGTGGTGGCGGACACGATCACGGGAAATAAGATTTCGTCAAAAAATGTTTGCGCGCGCGGCGACGATGGCGAGGAGGTTTGCCTCAACAAAGACCAGCTGAAAGATTTGATCCAGAGAGCCGGTTCGTCGGTGACCGTCAACCAGGTGTATGTTCCGGCGCCGATTGTCGATTCGACCACGACCCAAAGCGGTTATTAGGAGATGATTTGATTTCAGTTTTATTTTGGCGCGGCGCATTGTGCTATAATGGAAATGCGATATTTGTTTGATTAAATATTTTTTACCGTGGAGGAAATTCAAAACAAAAATTATATTTCATTGATCGAAGCGGCCAAGCTGTGCTCTTATTCGGAGCCTTATTTGCGTTTGCGCGCCCGACAGGGAAAATTGAAATCAATCAAGCTTGGAAAAAAATGGGTTACGACCGCGTCATGGCTTGATGATTATGAACGGCGCGTCCAAGAATGGCGCGCGGCCGCGGAAGCTAAAAAAGAAAACGCTGCCGCCGTGTTCGTGGCTGCTCCGGCCGAACTCTCGGGAGTTTTGGGGCCGGCAATCGATTCGCCGATCGAGCAAAATGATTTGATACCGGAGGCTGATCCGGTATCAACCCCGGTCGCGGTTTTTTGCGCCGCGCAGGATCCTTTGTTGCCGCCTCCGGTTCCCAAAAGATTGCGGCCGCTGGGGTTTTCCGGCCAGATATATCCCTTGCCCAAGCAAAGCCAGTTGCCGGAAACGCAAAATTACGGATGGTTTGGGGCATTGGTTTCGGGTGCGGCTTGCGCTTTGATATTGTTCCTGGCGGTTAATCCGGGCGGAATTTCAAAGCTCATGGACATGGGGTCGAGCGGAGCGGGCCAAGCCAATATCGGCAAGGCGGTTGTTTTTAATGAAGAATTGCCTTCAGCGGTTCAGGATCAGGCTCAGCTGCTTGAATCCGCGGAATCTTTAAAACCGGCAGCCATAGATTTGGCGCCCGCGGTTTTTGGAAACGATCCGTTAAAAGAGCTGGTTTCCGCGATCGAAGCATTTTTCAGAAATTTTTAGCTGTTTGCAAATATAAATGGTTCAATTCGCGTTTCAATCAAAATCGATCGACGGTAAGGAACAAAAAGGAGTTCGTGACGCCGAAGATGAAATTCAGTTAGCGCACAGCCTTCGCCAGGAAGGCTTTGTTTTAATACGCGCCACTCCGGTCAATGCCGGGAAAAACAAATTCCATTTTTCGCTGCCTTCGATGGGGGTGAGTTTGAAGGACAAGATATTTTTTTGCAAAAATCTGCAAGTCATGGCCTCGGCCGGGCTTTCTTTGCCGCGCGCGGTCGCGATACTTGCCGACCAAGCCGTTAATCGGACCTTTCGCCAGGCGCTCAATCAGGTTAAAGAGAACGTGATTAAGGGGGAGTCGTTTTCCAATTCGCTCGCTCTCTATCCGAATATTTTTTCAGATTTTTTGTGCAATATGGTCAAGGTTGGCGAAGAGACCGGAACGCTGGAACATGTTTTGGGCATCGCGGTCGCGCAAATGGAAAAAGAATATGCGCTAAAATCAAAAATCAAGGGCGCCATGGTTTATCCGGCGGTTATATTGGTCGTAATGCTGGGTATCGGAATGCTCATGCTGGCCACGGTCGTGCCTCAATTGGCGGCGACATTCAAAGAATTAAAAACTGATTTGCCGGCGACAACCCAGCTTATCATCGGAATGGGCGGGTTCATGCAAAGTTATTGGTGGGTGGTGATTATCGGCATGATTGCCGTCGCCGCGCTTGTCGCCCGGTTATTAAAAACCCGTCGCGGCAAAAAATTTTTCGACGATGCGGCGTTGAAAATGCCGGCGATATCGACCATCGTGCGCAATGTTAATTCCGCGTATACTTTGCGCAATCTCTCGGCTCTGGTTGGCGCGGGCGTGTCTTTGCCGCGCGCATTTGAGATTACCGCAGGTACCGTTGGCAACTGCAATTACACCGCAGCGCTGTTGATAATCGAGGAACGCGTCAAGAAGGGCGAAAAATTTTCCGTTGCGATAAAAGATTTTGGAAACCTGTATCCGGCGACAGCCATTCAAATGATTGCGGTGGGCGAAGAAACCGGCGAGACGAGCAATATCTTGTTGAAGCTGGCTGAATTTTATGAGAACGAGGTTGATGAAGAAACAAAAAATTTCGCGGCCATAGTCGAACCGATGCTGATGGTCGTGATCGGCGCGGCCGTTGGTTTTTTCGCGGTTTCAATGGTTCAGCCGATGTACTCGATGATGGATTCGGTAAAATAAACGGTAACGCTGTTTTCCAATTAAAAATTAATAATGATCAAAAAAGCGAATAAAAATCGCAAACAAATAAATTATTATAAACAAGGATTCACGCTGGTTGAAGTGCTTGTTGGCGTTTCGCTTCTGGTTATAGTTTTCGCCGGTATTTTCGGCGCTTACCGTTTAGGAATGAAAGTCGTTGGCTTAAGTAAAAATAAAATTACCGCCACCGCGCTTGCTAATGCGCAAATCGAAAAAATACGCAATCTTTCCTATGAATCGGTCGGTACCAAAAACGCGACGCTTCCTTTGGCCTTGGGCGCGCTGGACCATAATTCAACGGCAACCGTCGGAAATGTCACTTTTGAAGTTGTGACAGAGGTGCGGTTTTCAGCCGATCCTGCGGATGGCATCGGTTTGGCCGATTCCTGTGATCTTGATTATAAAAAAGCGAGCGTCACCGTATCCTGGGGCGGTACTTTCCCCGGGAATGTGTTTTTTTCGACGAATATCTCTCCGAAAAACCAGGTCCAGGAGCTGCAATCATGCCAATCGCAACCGGGCGGAGTTTTGTCGGTTACGGTTTTTGATGCCGCTGGCATTATGATACCGTCGCCGAATATCAAGATTTATGATCCGACCAATCATGGTTTGGTTGCGTCGGCGACTCCGACGGACGGCAAGTATTCTTTTTTGTTGGCGCCGCAGGCTTATCGGGTCGAAGTTTCAAAAACCGGCTACAGCGGTGCGCGAACCTATAGCACCGACGAAGTTGCCGTTCCCGACAGCGCCGACCCAACGGTGCTTGAAGGCGATCAGGTGCCCATAAGTCTTTCAATTGCTTTGGCCGCTTCAATATCGGTTGACGGCGTTTCTCCCAACGGTCAGGATAATTTTGCGGATAGTTTTGACGAGTCGCCGCAAATATCGGGTTCAGACAGTATCCAGTTGCTCGAAGGGGATATTTTGCTTTCCGGCCCCGTTTACTCTTCGGGCGGGTGGCTGATTTCAAGCGCGATCGCGCCTTCCGATTTGGTGGCATGGAATGAATTGAGATTCGACGATTCCCGGCCCGCAGCAACAGACTTGTTTTACCAGATTTTATATTATGACGGAGCCAACTGGGTTCTTGTCCCCGATTCGGATTTGGGAGGAAATAGCACGGGATTTCGCACGTCCCCAGTCAATTTGGCGGGTTTGGACGGGGGAGATTACGCGCAAATAAAGATCAAAGGCAATCTTTCAACAAACGATTCCAATTCAAGTCCGCGCATTCACAGCTGGCAGGTTGTCTGGACGACTGATTCGGGCGTGCCGGTTCCCGGCGCGGCGTTTTACGCGCAAGGGACGAAAAGTGTGGGTGAAGACGATTTGGGACAAAAAGTATACAAATATTCGCAAAATTTGGTTTTGGACGGTTCCGGACATTTGGATATTATCGGTGTTGATGGCGATGCCTATCAATTTTCCGTCAGTCCGTCCAGTGGCCTGAGCCTGATCGGAACAGATCCGGCGGTGCAGCCGATAAATGTGGCGCCGGGGGGTACGGCGCAGGTAAAATTATTTTTGCGGGCGCAAAACTCGCTTTTGGTCACGGTTCAGAACGACGTTACTCTCGGCCCGGTGTTTTCGGCGGCGGTGCGGCTGGTAAATTCCGGAAGCGGATATGACAAAACCCAATATACCGATCAAAAAGGCCAAACATATTTCGCGCCGCTGAGCAACGGAACTTACGACTTGTCGGTTTCGGCGCCTGGATTTTCCGGATATTCCGGCACGGTAACCGTTTCGGGGTCGAGCGTTGAAATTATTAATATTCACCAAAATGAGTGACGGGATACATTCCGGGCGCACAGTCGGGTGCCTTGCGGACCAAAAAAAAATCAATGGATTTACGATTATTGAAACGCTGGTTGCGATCGCGGTTTTTACGCTGATATGGGGGGCGACGATGAGCATGATACTGTTGGTCTACCGGACGCAGGGTTTTGCAATGGAGCAAGCAATGGCAATCGATGAAGCGCGTCGCGGGGTGGATGTGATGGCCAAGGAGCTGAGGCAGGCGCGCTATGGAGACGATGGTTCCTATCCTCTCGAAAAAGCCGCTAGCAAAGAAATAATTTTTTATAGCGATGTCGATAATGACGGCCAGACGGAAAGGGTGAGATATTACTTGGCCACTGTGAGTTCGGACGCGCAAACAAAAGAGTGCGTTTCGAATTCGCAAGGGGGGTCATGCAGCGTCAGTTTTACCAATTATTTGACCGGAACTTTAAAATCGGCGCAAGTGAGAGTTTCAACGGAAGGATATTACGGGACGTCCAGCCGCTATTCCCGCTTCAGGATCGACGGAGGAACGCCGGCCGATATGTGCCTTGGTTGTTCCGAATGCGCCAATGCGTGGCAGGGAACGCAAACTTACGACGTAACTTCGGCGGCGGCGGATAATTCGATCCAATTCAGCTTAAGCAGCACCAACAGCGTGAAGCCATGGTGTGATTGGATCAACCCCGATCACTCGATAAAAGGGAAATTCGAATTTTCGTTTACCGAGGAAATTCCGAACGTAGGCAATGAATTGCGGCGGGGAGTGATTGAACCGTCGGGCAGTCCGGTATCTTATCCGTTGAATCAGGAGCAGTCGAGCATCATAACCTCATATGTTCGCAACGCGCCGCCGATTTTCACTTATTACGATAAAAACGGCGCGCAGATAACCAGTGATCCTTCAATGCTGCGCGATACGAAAATGGTTCGGCTTTTCATGGTCGTTAATATCAATGTTAACCGCGCTCCGGACGATTATGATCTGGAGCAATATATTCAGATAAGAAATCTCAAAGAAGAATGAACCAATGCTAAATTTCCAATTGCCAATTGCCGATAAATGTTTGCGAAACAAAGGGACGATCGTTACTTACGTCTTGGTTTTTGGCGCGATTTTTTTATTGCTCCTGTCCGGGCTTTTGGGATATATATTATTGCAATTGCGCCAGTCTTCGCAAAAAGTTTCCTGGAACGAGGCGCTGAATATCGCGGAAGCGGGGATGGAATATTATCGTTGGTGCGTGAACAATGGCGTTGAATCCGGGTGCGCCGGAGAGAGGGACTATTATGACGGTAACGGGGTTTTGGCCGGCAAGTTTTCGGTTGACGCCGATTCGATGTCGTCTTGCGGCCAAACAACCCAGAGACAAATCGTTTCAACCGGATGGACAAAACAATTTCCTTCTTTGCAAAGAAAGGTGAAGATAACCTATGGAAGAGAATCGATCGCGAAATATTCTTATATATTGAACAACAGCGTGTGGATCGGCGATGACCACGATATAAGCGGGCCTTATCACTCCAATGGCGGAATAAGGATGGACGGCCAGAACCAGTCGCTGATGACGAGCGCGGCAATCCGCAACAATGTCGGCGAATGGGTTTGCACGAGTTCTTTCGGGTGCGATCCCTGTCCGACGGGCGCGGGGCGATGCCGGGTATCGGGCGGGCAATGCATCTGTCCGGGAATTTTTACCACGACTTCCAATCCGACGGTGAGCCTGTTTAAATTTCCGGTGCCGCCATTCGATTTTAACGCGATAACCATGGATTTGGCCCAAATTAAAGATAAAGCCAAGAATGGCGGCGGAATTTATTTTCCAGTCTCGACCGACATTGTTCCGGGAAGCAAAGGCTATCATTTGAATTTCAAAAGCAACGGTACGGTGGAAGTGTGGGCGGTAATGGCTTTGCAGCAGACTAACGGTTACAGCGAAGAGGACGGTTGGCACCAGGATCGTTTTACTATCAATAACGAGTCGCTTTACGGAACATATCTGATTCCGGCTAACTGCTCGGTAATTTACATGGAAGATAATTTATGGGTCAGCGGAACGGTTAAAGGGAAAGTGGTGGCGGCTTCCGCCAATTTAATTGGTGCCGGAATCGACACAGACATCATTCTTCCCGGCAGCATCACCTATTCAAATTACGGAGGTTCGGACGGATTGGCGCTTATTGCCGAAAGAAACGTTCTGATCGGGCCGCAATCGCCCAATAATATGGAAGTGCATTCCATTCTTGTCGCACAGAAGGGCAGGTTCGGCCGGAATCACTATCCTGACAATTTTAAAAATGACCTGGCGATCTACGGTTCGGTCGTCAGTTACGGACGTGTGGGAACGCAATGGACAAGCGGCGGCCAGATGGTTTCCGGATACGCGACGCGCCATACGTATTTTGACCAGAACCAGGTTTATAATCCGCCGCCATTTATCGCGCACATGAGTTCGGATTACGAAATTGTAAGCTGGCAGGAAATAAACTAAAATAAATATAAATTAACTTTCATTTTACACGGACTCGTCCGTAGAATTTCGTTTCAATAAGGCCAGGCTATTTTCGTTATGTTGGAATTTTTGAGTTTATCAAATGACGCTTTCGGATTGGAAATTACCGATACGTTTGTCAGGGTAATGAAATTTGCGCCTCGCGGCGGAAAGGCAAGGGCGGTTTCGGCTGGTTTGGCGCCGATTGCGGCAGGGGTTATGAAAGACGGAGAAATCAAGAATGAAAACGGTTTGGTATCCGCGATAAAAGAAGCGATTGCCAAAGTGGCGGGGGAAAAAATTAAAATCAAGAGAGTGGTTGTTTCATTGCCTGAAAATAAGTCATTTTTGCAGGTGATAAAGATGCCGAAGCTGCGGGACGAAGATTTGCGCGCGGCAGTCGTGTTTGAAGCTGAAAATTATATTCCGCTGCCTTTGGAAAAGGTTTACCTTGATTTTGAGATTGTTTCGCCGCCGTCCGCGGCGGAAAATGATAATAGCGGATGCGAAGTGCTTATCGCGGCTTTTCCGCGCGACGCTGTCGATTCGCGCGTCCAAGCGATCATGAAAGCCGGCTTGTCGCCGGTGGCGATGGAGCTTGAGTCGCAAGCTGTTGTGCGGGCGTTGCTATCCGGACGAATTTCCCAGTCGCCAATTGTTATCTTTCAGATTGGCGATGACAAAACCAATCTCATTGTTTATTCCGAAAATTCGATTCGGTTCACGTTTTCGATTCCGATATCCAACCGTTATTTTCTGGAAACGATTGCCAAAAGCGCTCAGGTTGATATTAAAGAAGCGGATATTTTGAAGATTAAATGCGGCATCAAAGAATTTACGCGCATGGCGGAGGAAGAAAAAAACAATGATTTGTCAAGTTTGCCGCAAGTCAGTATCGAGAGGAGGAAAATTTTTGAAGCTCTGGTGCCCGGATTAGTTGATTTTGTCCAGCAGGCAAAAAAATGTTTGCAATATTATCAGACCCACGAAGCCGGCCGCGGCGCCGTTAGGGGGACGATCGAAAATATTTTGATTTGCGGCAGCGGTTCCAATTTGATGGGATTGGATGAATTTATCGCTTTAAAGCTTAACGCGCGCGTTGAACGCGCATTGCCGTTCATGGGCGCCAAAACCGTTGATTACGAAGGCGGTATTCTGCCGCGTCAAAGTTTGTGCGGTTTTGCCGTGGCGGCCGGATTGGCCATGCGGATCTTTGACGATGAAGCGCGGGATCATTCCGATCCGGGCAATATTCGGGCGGCAGCCCGCCGCGGTCTGAAAATCGAGCGCGAAAGCAAAGAAGTTCCAACGAAAAACCCATCCGGCCCGCGGCGGATAAAGATCGGAATATGATTAATCTGTTGCCAAAACAATGGCAGGACAAATTAAGAGAGGAGAAGATTTTCAAAGAGGTGGTAACCTTGGGAATTATTGCCGTGGCTGCGTCTTTGGTCCTCGTCCTTTCGCTGTGGCTGGTTTTGATTTTTTATTCCAATGATCTTAAATATGCCCAAATAGCATTGGCCGGTAAGGGGCAGCAAATGGCTATTTTCAATATTGAATCCGCGGAAAAAGAAATAATTTTCGATAACAGCTTGGTTTCAAAATTGGATGAATTTTATAAGAAACAGGTTAAGATTACCGACATTTTCTTAAAGGCCGCCGGTTCTTTGCCGGAAGGAGTGACTCTATCTAGTTTTGGATATTCCTCAGGAAGCGTGAGTCTTGAGGGATTCTCCCCCGACCGGGATTCTTTGGTTGTTTTCAAGGCGAATTTAGAGAAGCAGTCCGGTTTCAAGAAAGTTACTTTTCCTCCGGAAAACTGGCTTACGTCAAAGAACATAAATTTTACCGCGTCCTTCAAATATGAGCCTTAACCGAAAAACTTTTTTTACGGCAGTCGTGTTTTTGACGCTGTTCGCAGGCGTGATTTTTTTCGTTTCGCTTCCGCTGGTTGCAACCATTAAAAATATTAACGCTGAAATTGCCGAACAACGGCAAAAAATCGCCATCTACGACAGCCGCATATCGAAAACGCGGGAATTTGAAGCTTTTGCCCGCCAGGAAAAAGATATGGACAATCTTAGCCGGGTTTTCGTCGATGGCCAAATGCCGCTTGATTTCATTAATTCGCTGGAAACCGCCGCGCGCGATGTCGGCGTGACAATCAAACTGTCATCGTCCCTGTCCCAATCTGTTCGAGCCAATGTCGGGGGCTGGCCTTCGATAAGCATTGAGGCGGAACTTTCCGGCCAGATACCCGGAATTTTGCGGTTTGTCAAAAAAATTGAAAACAGCCCCTATTTGGTGGAAATACAAAGTTTTAACATTGAAGCGGGCGCGCCGCGGTTAACCGGAGAAAATTCAACAGCGGGCGAGACCGGTGCCGGAAACGCGCACATTTTAATGAACGCATATGCGAAATCACAATAAAAAATTCCATCCGTTAAAAACCGCGGCAATGTTTTTGGATAGAACGGCGCGGCGGCCCTTGCCGGTATTTTTGACGCTTTCGGCGGTTGCTGTTGCGGTTGCCGCTTGGACACTCTACGGTTTTCGGGCGGGTGTTTCCGGGATCGAGGAAACGGCCGCGAACGGGGCAAATTTGTTCAGCGAAGCCAAATCGAAAAAATACAGAGATGTTTTTTTAATAATAAAACAACGGGAAGCCGACTATGTTGAGGCGGCGAGCGCGACCTATCCCGATGTTTTCCGATCCGCGCAAAAGTTAGATCAAAGGTGAGTTTTAACGGCAACATTCCGAAATGTAAAATAAAATAAGTTCCGATCTCTACCGTTTGGTTGACCGAACTTAAAAATTAGGCAATAATCTCTTTGTCGCGATTTTTTAGCTTGTTTGCGGTATTTTTGGTTTAAGATAATTTTGCCCCTGTAGCTCAATGGATAGAGTATCTGCCTTCGTTTCGCTCGTATTACGCCCCTATAGTTCAACGGATAGAATGCTAGCCTTCTAAGCTGGACATGTAGGTTCGACTCCTACTAGGGGCACAAGAGTGGCGTAATAACAAGAAAGCAGATTATACAGGTCCGATTCCTGTCAGGGGCACGTGTTGGGTATAATGGGCGATAACCAATAATTTGGTTGAAATGAAGGGCAAAATAGGTTAATATCGTTTTGCCGTGCCGATCCGTTTTGATTGACGAAAAATAATTAAATATATGGTGGCCATGGTGTAGCGGTAACATGAGAGTCTGTGGAACTCTCGTCACGGGTTCGAACCCCGTTGGTCACCTGTTTTCAAAAACCGTCCCTTTGGGCGGTTTTCGGTTTGGTATTTGCGAAATATGGTAAGCGTTGTTAATATATCAATATAAATTGATATTATGGTTTTTAATTATTGCGGCAATGCCCAAACAAAATCAAGATTTTGAACAAACTCTGAATTTGCTAAAACTATTAGCCGAAGAGAATCGGCTTAAAATTTTATACATATTGAAAGGTGGTGAGCATTGTGTTTGCGAGATTATTGAGCGTTTTGGATTGCCCCAGAATTTAGTGTCGCATCACTTAAGCAAGCTGAAAGAGGCGGAGTTAATCCAAGGCAGAAAAGATGGAGTTTGGGTTCATTATTCGTTGACCGATAAGGGTCGTAAAGTAGCAGACATCATATTTCTTTTTAGTAACAAAGAATAAATTTATGGAAAACAAAATTAAATCAATTGAAGTTATCGGGTCAGGGTGTGGTAATTGCAAGAAATTACACGAATTGGCGATTGCTGCGGCGGAAGAGTTGGAAATTGGCGTTGAGGTAAGTTATTCCAACGATATCCAGAAGGGTTTGGGGATGGGGGGAATGCAATTTCCAATAATGGCAATCAACGGCAAGGCAGTTCTTACGGGTAAAGCCGACATGGAGCAAGTTAAGGCCGTTTTAAGAGAGAATAGAGGTGGAGATAATCAGGCCGGTTGTTGTCCTTGCGGTGGAGATTGCGGTTGTTTGTAAATTTAATAATTATGGATATTTTTTTACCCATTCAAGCGCTTGCCGATTTAGTTGTTAATAACTGGCTTGGCATTACTAATGAATATTGGGCAAATGCTTTAAATTTCTTTATTTATGATACTATAAAAATCGGGTTTCTTTTGGTGTTTATCAATTACATAATGGCGGTGGTTCGTTATTATTTTCCAGTGGAAAGGGTGAGAGATATTCTGGCGGGGCGCAAGTGGTATGGTTTTGATTATATTTTGGCGGCGTTGTTAGGAACGGTTACTCCATTCTGTTCTTGTTCTTCTATTCCGTTATTTATCGGATTTGTGGGTGCGGGCATTCCATTGGGGGTAACTTTTGCCTTTCTTATTGCTTCACCATTGGTTAACGAGGCATCGTTGTTTATATTCCCTTCCATTTTCGGGTTAAGAATGACAATCGCGTATAATTTATTGGGTATTGCGGTGAGTGTGGCGGCAGGAATGGTAATCCAGCGGTTAAGGCTGGAAAAAAGCGTAAATCCAGCCTTTTTAACATTTAAGTCACGGCATGAAGCGATAAGAGAGAATGGGGGCAAGAAAGTGCCTTTGGCAAAGAAGCTGGCAATTTGGCATAAGGACGCGATTGGCCTTTCTAAAAGTCTGTTTCCTTATATTTTGCTGGGCGTGGGGATAGGTGCTTTGATACATGGGTTTATCCCGCGGGACTTCATTGAAAGCCGATTATCATTGGCGGATTGGTGGTCGGTGCCTTTGGCAACTATTCTTGGTTTGCCATTATACGCCAATTCAGTGAGCGTTATTCCAATAGTTGAAGCGTTGACTGGTAAAGGTGTTCCGCTGGGGACGGCGCTGGCATTTATGACTGCAACGGTTACTTTATCCATTCCGGGGTTATTGATACTAAAAAAGGCAATGGATTGGAAGCTATTATCGGCTTTCGTTATTGTAACGACGGTTGGAATAATGATAATGGGCTATTTTTTCAATTTGGTGAAATTATAACCACATAACGAGATGAGGAAAATTATAATAATTTTAATTATTTTAGGAATTATTACGGTTTTAGGGATAATGTCGGCATCTCCTAAAGAAGAAACCGTTGGCGGGGAGGCAGATGATATTGCTACGTCCATAACGCCTCATAAGGATACTAGCAATATGTTGGTGGCGGTAATTCCCGCAGAAAGGGTAGAGGTGTTTTTGTTCCACCGCACCCAGAGATGCACAACTTGTATTGCTATTGGAAAATTGAGCGGTCAGACCGTTGAAGAGCGTTTTAGCCAAGAAGTTTTGAGTGGAAAAGTGGTTTTTCGGGAAGTAAATATTGATGAGCCGGAGAATAAAGAGCTGGCCGAAAAATTTAAAGCCAGCGGTTCATCGCTTTTCATAAACGCTATTCGTAATGGCAGCGATAATATTCAGGAAGATACTCAAGTTTGGCGGCTGACGTCGGACGCCGAAGCTTTTAAGAACTACTTGGCGGGAAAGCTTAGCGTATTGTTGGGAAAATGATGGATATTTTAAACAGTTTTATAGACAATAGTAATCTTCCGACTTTGACCGCTTTATTGCTGGGTATTTTGACTTCAATAAGCCCTTGCCCATTAGCGACCAATATTGCGGCTATTGCTTATCTTTCCAAGAGCTTAAAAACCGCAAAAAATACTTTGGCAAACGGGTTCTCTTATGCTTTTGGCCGCGCGGCAAGCTATACTTTGCTGGCAATTTTGATTTATTATGGTCTTTCGGCGTTTGCAATTTCCAAATCTATGCAAGATTGGGGCGAGAAGTTATTGGGTCCGTTTTTGATAATACTTGGGCTGGCAATGTTTGGTGTGATAAGGATAAACATTTCAAGCGGGGGCGGTAAATTAGAGAAATTAAAATTGTGTTTGGCGGAAAAAGGAAGTTTGGGTGCTTTTATGCTTGGAGCCTTGTTTGCGATGGCTTTTTGTCCTTATAGCGCCTTATTGTTTTTTGGAGCGCTTATTCCGTTGGTATTGAAATCGTCAGGCGGTTTATTGTTGCCGCCGGTGTTTGCGTTGGGAACGGCATTGCCGGTAATTGCATCATCTTTTCTGATCGCTTTTAGTATGCAGAAGATTGGGAAGGCATTAAAGACTATGCAAGCGATTGAAAAATTTATGCGTTATGCAGTTGCGTTAATCTTCGTTTGCGTCGGTATTTACTATTTGCGTTTTTTATTTTGATTTGGAGTAATGGTGAGCGGAGGGGTAGGGTTAATTATATTTTTTCAATTATGCGGCAATAAATGAGAAGGCGGGTTTGCTTGCTTACGCGGCCGCGGCGATGGTTTTGTTTGAGGGATTTGTCGTGGTTTTAAACAAGGGCATTTGTCCGCTCGGATCGATTCATAGAAAATTCGGCGACAATAAAACTTTTTTCGAATTATTTCTTCCCGAATCCATCGCTTCCAGGGCGATTTTTTGTTATAATTGAAAATAAATCGCCCGATTGCGGAGCAAACAGGCGTAAAATAAATTGTTCCGCAGGGCAGGGAGGTGTTTTTTAGATTAAATAAAACAAAATGAATAAAAAAATATTCGCTTTTTCGTTGTTGGCGGTTTTCGGTTTGTTATCTTTCCCGGCGCTGTCGAACGCATCATGCGCGCTTGTTAGCGGCAAGACGTATTATACCGACGGAGTCAGCCATTTCAGGGATTCGGCGTGCCATCAGGAAATGACCGCGGCAGACTTGAACGCAGGAACGGCAACAGCCTCGACCGAAACCGGTTCCGTCAGTACCGGTAACGGCAATTGCCGTTACAGTCTGGCAAAAAAACAGTACACCGACGGTGTTTCGTTTTTTACCGACAACAAATGCTCTTCGGAAGCGCTAAACGACGGCGCGGTGGCCGCGCCAAATGTTTCAACCGCGGCCGCGCCAACGCAAACCGCTTCGGTCGCGACGGCATCCGCAACAAATGAACGGATCGCCGCGCTGGAAAAGAAGGTTGATGTCTTAATGTCCATTATGACGCAGATTTTGGCGCTGTTGGCAAAAAAATAATCGGTTTAATCCGGATTTAACAAAATCTATGAAGAAAAATATTGTTTTGATGGTTTTATTGTTTCTTTTTTTGGCGTTCGCGGGGTTTGCGGCATTCCAATATGTCGGCGGTAAAAAAGGAAATGATGTTCCGCAAAAAAAAGATGTTTCCGAAAAGGCGGAACCGCCGCAACAATCGCGTGCCGATGCTTTTTCCAACGGCCAAATCTACAAAGTGTTTGTCGTCGATAACTTCGAGGTGAAATATCCCGACTGGCCGAATATCGATTTGAAAAATGTTCCCGACGCCGGAAAAATCAAAGTTGCCGTTACCGATCAGAATTGCGTTTTCATGGTGAAAATCGCCGATATTCCCGCCGGAACCACATTTAAAGCAAATACGGAAAAACTGCTGGCCGATCAGGCCGAGAAAATCTCAAAAACATTGATAAGGGAAGTCGGAGACCGCCAGGCCCATTTCGAAGGGGAAGTGATCGCGGGGAAAGCCAAGATGAAAAATGTTTCGTATACTTATCTTGTTTCCGGAAACCAATCGGCGGGTATCGCGTTCGCGGCAAACGTCGATAATTTCGACGGAGCTTGCCAGCCGATAATCGATGAAGTCATCGCGAGCGTCGTGGCGAAATGATCAGTTGTTCTGGATGGTGTTTTCTCGCGGTTTTGTTATTATAAAATGGGTTTAGGTTTTGCCATAAAAACCGATTTGATAAAATCCAGACTTCGGGATTTATCAAGCCTGGCGTAAAAACCATTTCACATGAACGAACAAAAAAAGATTTTAATCGTTGACGATGAAGCGGTTTTGCTTAACTTGCTGAGTTCCAAGATCAATTCGAACGGATTTTCGGTTATTGAGGCCCGCGATGGCGACGAAGGCTTGCAAAAAGCTTTGAGCGAGCATCCCGACTTGATTTTGCTTGATATTATCATGCCCAAGATGGATGGGATCACGATGCTGAAAAAATTGCGCTTGGATTCTTGGGGACAAAATGTGCCGGTGATTATTCTTTCCAATCTGAATACCGCCGAGTCGGTGGAAAAATCACTGGCCAACGGCGCTTATGATTACCTGATCAAAATCGATTATACCCTTGACGATCTGGTGAAGATTGTCAAAAAAAGACTGGAAAAACAGGAAGCTTTGAAATAAGCGCCGAATTAAATGGTGCTGTAAACAAAGTATGAATATGGATGAAGAAATTTTAAAAAAGATCCAGGCCCAGGATGAAAAGCTGGATAATATTTACCGTTCGGTTGAGAAAACGAGGAAGTATTTCATGTGGACGCTGATCATAACGGTAGTTCTGTTCATTCTGCCTCTTCTCGGTTTGTTATTCGTGATCCCGCAAGTTTTTAGCGTATACAGCGGCGCTCTGAATTTTTAAAGTCCGCCGGTATTTGACTTTTAGCTTTTTTTGCGGTTAAATAACTGTGTTCTGAAATAAAACCTATTCGGCGGGCTTTGTCCGCTGAAACCCGGCGTGGATTTGTGCGAAGCCCGCCTTCGCATAAAAGCTATGGCGGGTGAAAGCGGGCGTCGTATAATGGCTATTATGTAACCTTGCCAAGGTTAAGAAGAGGGTCCGACTCCCTTCGCCCGCTCATGCCAAAAAGCCACCTTGAAGGTGGTTTTTGCTTACTTTCAAATAACCTGATTAACGGATAAAATATATAATTAAGTCAAGACTTGACAAGATTACCGATATGTGCTAAACTATATTGGCTCTACCGGAAAGTTCCTTGAAAATTTAATAGGACGAAGGACGAATCGGCGGAGGAATGAAAACGAGGAATGAAAATGGGTGAATTTAGGTATAAGGTTGGTGACAAGGATGTGTTTGTCGTCAAGGTCGGTTCAAGAATCTTTGATAGCAATCCCGATAGTGGGGAGATGGAATTTTTTGTAACCAGTTTAAAGAGGTTTGCATCTAATTGCCACATAATGGTTGTCACCGGAGGGGGCGAGTTATCTCGTCGAGGTGATCGATTGATGCAGGTCATTGATCGCAACGCTAGCAAAGAGAAGCGTGATTTAGTTGGGATCATTGCGACAAAATATCACGCGCAATTTTTAAATGAGGCGCTTGATATTCGGGTCCCGATTTGGGAACGGGAGCCGACAAGGCAAGAGATAGGCGATTTTTTGGAATGTAGGCACCGCAGGATACAAATTGTTTCCGGTTGGTATCCTGGCTCATCAAGCGATGGGCCGGCGATAATGCTAGCTGACAAGGTGGGAGTAGACCTTATCAAGATTGGAACTCCCGTTATGTTAAACCCGGATTATCCAGAAACAATAATCAACTATATGCTTTGGCAAGACTATTTCCAAAAATTTCCTTGCCGCCGCGATCCCTCGGGCCGCGTACCGATCGATGCTGATTCGGCAAAATTTGCCCATGATTGTGGGCTCAGCGTGGCGATTGGCAGCTGGGTTGACTTAGTCGAGTCATTGGATAGCTTTTTTAAGCGCGGTACCGTGATCATACCTAGTTGGGGCGTAGAATGAGATGAGAGGTGATAGGAATGGACAAGAAAATACAAGAATATCTAAAACTCGCTGAAGAAAAATTGCGGCGCAAGAACTGGAGAGAGTCGGTCTACGCGCTGAACATAGTTGTTCAGAATGTTCCGGACCAAAATCCGGAACAGGATGAGGCGTTGAAAGAAATCGAGGTAAAGAAAGAAAAACTAGAATCTTTTTGGAGAGAAGCATATGGCGAGGGCGGGCAGAACGCTGAAATCCCCGCGATTCCTTGGGGATTAGTATGGAGAAAGGAAAGGAACGCAGAGATCGACAAGGCCAAGCGGTTTCTCCAATCCGCAGAAGAGCGGATGGAAGAAGGAAAGGCTGGGCCAGTGATTGCCTTACTTGAACCTATTGTAAGCTTGATTCGAGCGAATAGAATCACATTTGAGGAGATTGGAACCACGCAAGAGTTGGTTGCGGTCCTATGGCGGAATGCCCATAACCAAGAGGCTTCTTGCTGGGAGAAGAAGGCGGGAGAAATGATGGGCTATGCCAAGCGGCATCGGCAACAGGCAGAAAGGTTCCCTTAAAAAAAGTCGTTATCGTCCGGTTTCGGCGGCAACCAGAGCCTCAAGAGCCACAAATATAAATATTTGCTTAGCTAAAAAAAGCTAATGCCAATATTTTTTGTTTTTCCAAAAGTTTTATAAAGTTATACAAATTTTAAAAATTAGTTTAATTTACGTGCTGTTATAAATTTTAATAATATTATGGCGTGGTTTAGATGCGGATGGGGGTGCATATCCCGGTCACGCGTTTCCAAAGAAACCGCGAGAACCCTACGTTTTTCTATTTTTTTGTTGACAATGGGTGGCGCGTTTGCGAAAATAAAACAAAGAGTAATTTTCCGCGCGCTGGCGCGCCAGTTTTTAAATATATTGCTTTCGCATATGGCGTCTTTCATGCCGATCGCGGAAGTTTTACAAACATGAATCAAGAACTCGTGGATTACATCAAGCAGCAAAGGAACATTAGCGTTTCAAAAAACAAGATTATCAATGTTCTTTTGGAGCAGGGTTGGCACCAGTCCGAGATCGATGAGGCTTTCGCGGCCGCGGACGGCGATGGCGGCATGGCTAAAAATAACGGATCCGGCGAGGGCAAATTCGCGGACTTTGAACCGACGGAGGGATCGGGCGGCGGCAACCGGAAAATGATTATATACGCAATATGCGGCGTGGCGGTGCTGGCGATATTGGCGGTCGCGGTTATTTTTGTTTCCATTGGCGGCAAGAAAGATACGGTTGATGTCCCGAACAACGCGGTTAATAATAATGCGGCGGCAACCGATAACGCCGCCGATGACAGTCAAAAAAAAGCGGAAGATCTTGCCCAGGCGCAAGTCGATGCCGCCATGGTTTCGGCAATTAATAAATTGGAAGCTTCAATCCAGCCTCCGGCGGGGTGGACGGTACGGGAAGGAATGGTGCGCGAGCGGCCGCTGGCGGTTTTTTTCAAGCCGACGGTCGAAAAAAACAGTTCCGGAAAGAGCGTTTTTAACGAGAATATCAGCATTTCGCAAGACGTTTTCAAATCAGTCAATGTTGCCGATGCGGCAGGTTATATCGCCAAGGCCAAATCCACGATAGAATCCACGGTTAAGGGCTATAAAATCGTGTCGGAAAAAAAGGTTAAACTCAGCGACGGAACGGAAGCGACGTTAATCACGGGAACTTACACCCAAAACGAACTCGCGCTGAAAAATACGCAGTTATATGCATTTAAAGGAGATAATGTTTATGTGGTGACCGGGATTGTCTTGGAATCGAATTGGGCCAAGGAAAAGGATATGATCGGCACATCAATTTTGTCTTTTAAATTTCCCGCCGGCGAATAAAGCCGGGTCATTTCCCAAGCCCCTTTCCGTAAAGAAAGGGGCTTTCATTTCAATGTTATTCCGAGGTAGGCCCGGGCTTGCCCGGGGGACCGATGGAATGAGGATTCCAAAGGAAGCATCCTTTGGTCGCTGGCCGTGGTTTCAGACCACGGTCGGCGAAACACCTATATAAAATATATTTTTGATATGGTTAATAAAAATGATACTTCGGATCTGGCCAATTTTTTTGGGACGGCCGCGGGCATAATTTGTTTTATCGTTGCTTTTTTGATTTTTTCTTTTATTCTGGTTGACAACAAATACGGCCAAATGATCCGTTTCTATTATGCCAAGATTTCGGATTACGCCCATCGGCAATGGCAGGCGGGCGAAAACCCATTGCCTATAAAATAAGCTGCACATTGACTGATTTTTATTGCGCGAAGTGGTAAAAGCAGTGAGAACAATAATTATTCCATTAGCATGAAAAAAAAGATTTATATCGTGGGTATCGGGGGTAGGACAGGAGTTATGTTCGGCCGCGAATTGCAGGAAGCTTGCGATATTATCGGGGTTGGAATGAATCGCGAAATAAAAGCGTTAAACAGCGGGAAAATCAATGTCCGAAGGGCCGGTCATTTGCCGGAAAATTTTTGCGCGAAGGCGGTTTTGCCCGATGATTTTCTTGCCCAGGCGGGAAAAAAATATCCGGATTTTATTTGGATGGCGATCAGGAACCCGGTGGCGGAAGCGGTTGAGTTCTATTACCGCAATTTTAAGGGCAAGGAAAATATTCCGGCGCTGGTGCTTTCCCAGAACGGTTTATCGGCAATAAACGACGCCAAGGCGGGACTTGTCCGGGCATTGGGGCCGGACGCGGAAAGAGTGCAGATTGTGCGGGTGAGTTTGATCAACGGCGTGGACATGAAAATAGAAGATGGAGCAATTTTTGATTCTGCCGGAGTTGCGGCGCACCGGAGCGGGATGGCAGAAATCAGTTACAAAACACCCATTAAGTTGGGATTCGGGACAATTTCCGGCCAGAGCGATGATTTTAAAAAAATAATGCGTGACGGCCAAATTAAATTCCAAGAATTTAAGGGAGCGGACGTTTTAAAAATGGAGAATTCGAAATTATTCACCAATCTAATTGGCATGGCGGCCGCGGTCCGCGGGTTATCGGTGAGCGCGGGATTGCTCGATAAAAATGTTTTTAAAGAGGAAGCGGCGATGCTTCGGGAGTATGTTCTGGCCGTTAAAAAGTCCGGCGGCGGTTTCGTTGCTGATTTTTGCGGCTACCCGATCAATTTTTTAGCCGGAATCATGCTGTTGCCGCCCGCATTGCTCGTGCCTTTGCGCGCCATATTCGAACGGGTTGTCGCCAAAGGGCGTAACCGACCGAAAGATTTGTCCGAAATCGACTATTACAACGGCGAAGCGGTAAAGCTGGGCAAACAAGCCGGGATGCTCACGCCAGTTAATGAAAGGATAGTCGCCGCCGCCAAAAAGATTCTCAAAAATCGCGAGCCTTAAAAACAAGAAGCCGGTTTTTTTCGCGCGTTCAAGTTATTCACAATTGACATTCGATTCCATCTTTGGGAAAATAAATTAATAAACTTTGTTTTTATAATTTTTTTAATTGGAATCATTTTCCAAAACAATATGGATATTAAAAAATTCGTTTCCGGTTTTTCCCCTCGGGCGAAAATGGTTATCGCCGCGAGCTTTATTTGTTTGGCGGCGATCGCGATGGCCGCAGTTTTTAATCTTAGCAATAATAATGGTTGGAACACGGCCCAAGCGGCTTTTACCGTTAATAAATCGGTTTGCGGTACTGTAGCCACGACTTGCGACAGGGTGGGTGATTATGCTTGTTCCACGGCGACTACCGGAGCCGTACTTTATTGCTCAAGCGATCCTTACGGCCGCGGAAAGGAATGGACCGATCCCAAGATAACGTCCACCGGCGATTGTCCGAAAGCATGCGATCCGTCGAAATTGACTTCCACGGCGACGACAACCGGTACGACGACAACTCCGGGAGCGGCTGTGACGAGCATGATGTCGCCGGTATTAAAGATGGGAGGAATTTGCGTCGGGAAGAGCGATGGCGAGGCATGTGTGGCCGGTTTTCCGCTTAAGCCGCTTTCTGAAATTTGCGGATACGATGGAACAACTTATTCCTATTGCGCGCGGATCAATGCGGGAGCTTCTGGCGGAAGATGTCATGTTGGTGGAACAAAAGAAGACTATTGCGCCACATGCGGCGAATATGATCAGGATCAATGTTTTTGCACATACAAAAAGGATTCAAGCTCAACCGTTACGGATAAAATATTTACCGGGCCCTACGAAAAGAAATGCGGCGACAGCAATACTCCTTTCAAGAATTTCGAAATTTATTGTTCGACGGGAAGTGGAGCCGCGGAGAAAAAAGCATGTTTGAACAGCACATGTTCGACCGGCGGAAGCGGATGCGTTGTTCCGCCGGACCCGGGATGCGAACAGATGAACCAAGACGTGGTGCAGCTGATAGAATATCATCGGAACGACAAAGTGACCCTTACCGGACAGAACAATCTTGACGCAAAAGATGGCGATTTCAAAACAGTTGAAAGCCTACTGAAAAAAATCAGCGATAATGGATTATCGGCAAACAAGATACTTTTCCATGTTTTTGTTGATAATATCGCGGTGGGAGGATCCGCGGATATTGCTTGCGCCAGCGAAAAGGCGCGGGATTGCAAAGATGATAATGGCGGTCAGCAATATTCCTGCAGCCCGGTGGGCGGAGCCAAAACCGGATCGGGATGTTTTGTATGGAGCTGGGCTTCGGCATCGGGTTCGGTGGTTTCTTGCCAGGGCAGGGGTTGCGAAATAACCGATGGAGGGAACGCGGGTTATTGCAAGCCGGTATCGGGATCTGTAACCGGGCTAACGTGCGATGGCACGGGCAACAATTTGGGTAAAAAAACAGAGGTGGGAAGTTACAGTTGCGGCGGCGGCAATAGCACCATAAATAATTCTTATCAGTGCATTGAGGTCAATGGAAAAATTACATGGAGCGATCCTATAATTTGCGGATCATTGGGGTGCGGCATCGACGGCAGATGCGTGGGCGGCCAGGATTGTTCGCAGGGCAGACCATGTTCCACTAAAAACGATCAGTGCGCTTCATTATGCGGTTCGGGCTGGAGTTGCAAGGCAATCGGCGGAACCGGTGCTGTCAGCGGAACCGGACATACTTACAACATTAATCCGTCGCTGGGCTATTCCCCTTATGTTAATAGCGGCAATGTTGTTGGCAATTATGATGGAACTTGCCAAAACACAGCGCAAGGTCAGAATGGCTGCACTAAGACCGGCTTTGCTTGCCAGGGTAAGAACGGTTTTTATACTGATACTTGCATTGATTCGTCCGGTTCGTCGGATTCGGATTCGTCGGACAATTCTTCATCGGGAAGCGGGAGCGCTTACACGCTGACATACAGTTGCGATCAGAGCGGAAATTGCGCCGAATCAAAGGTTCCTTGCCAATACGGATGCAGCAAGTCGGGCCAAAACCATAAATGTGCAATTAACGAAAAAGATTGTTCCAACCCCCAGGGAGACGACAAAAAAAACGAGGATAAGGAAAAACAGGAAAAAGAAGATAAAACCGCGCCCACGGTTTCAGTAACCGCGCCGACCAACACAGTTGAAACAAAAACCGCTGATCTTAAAGCGACCACAAACATTAAATCGACCTGCACTTACAGTGATAGCGTCAGTTCGGTTTCGGGAATGACAATGACCAGCAGCGACCAATATCAGCACACCGCGTCGCTTACTTCTTTGGAAAAGAACCTGACAAATTGCAAGGCGTCTCACAATATTACGGTTACGTGTAAAAATGCGGCGGCAAGCTCAAACGCCACGAGCGCGACAGGAACCGGGCAAACCAGTTTCACGGTGGATCTTTCCAAGAACTCCGAATACGCGCCCAAGGTAACCAGCGGCATGGATGCCGAAAAGTTTACGGTTGCCAATCCGATATTAAAGGCGATTACCGATCGGCCCGCGGACTGCGAATATAAAAAAGGAAGCGATTTTGCGATCGGTTCGGGAACCAAGTTCGATACCACGGGAAGCTACAGCCATAACGCGCAACTGACCGGATTGGATAACAACAACGGAGAATCATATGTTTATTACGTGGTTTGCAAGGACAAGGATACTTGCGCAGCCAATACGCCTGGAATCCAGATTAAATTCAAGGTTGATTTAACCGGATCCGCGCCGACAATTGCCAATGTTACGCCGGCGACGCAAAATGTGGCCAATCCGACTCTGTCGATTACCACTGATATTCCGGCCACTTGCCAATACAAAAAAGACAGCACGTTCGTTTATGGCGACAGCTCTGCGACACAATTCAGCAATGACGGCGATTACAGCCATACGGTTTCTTTGGCAACCTATGCCGACGGGAAATATACTTTCTATGTGGCTTGCAAAGGCAAATCCACCGGGACGGCAAAAACCCTGGCCGAAGCGATTGTGACCACGATCAGCCGTTCCACGACCGGCCCGACGATTTCCAATACCACTGCTGCCAGCCAGACTACCAGCACGCCCACCCTTTCGATTGTTACCGGGACGGCCGCGACTTGCCAATTTAAAGAAGGCGCTGATTTCACTTATGGCAGCGGTACCCAGTTTACGGTTGACGGTTCAACGGCGCACAGCGTTGTTCTGCCGACTCTTGCGGACGGGCAGCATACGTATTATGTGGTTTGCAAGGATGTTGCTACGGGTGAAGTCAATTCTTCGGGAACCCAAATTATTTTCACGATTGCGGCAACGCCGATGACTTGCGCCAGCCTTTCGTCCAATGACAAGATGAACGATAATGAGCGGGAAACGACCAGCGAAGATGATGCCGACTCAAGATACTTATGGCGGTCGGTTGAGGCGGGGACGCGCGATAAATTTACCAAGGTTGATTGGTACGCAGGATACCAATTTACTCCCAGCGGCGATGGCCAGGTTACCCAGTTGTGCGGTTATTTCGGCGACGGCAATACGAATAAAATTACTTTATACAATGGTTCTTATTCGGCCTTGGCCACGGTTACGGTCAGCGGTGAAAATGCTTGGAAATGCGTGAATATCAGCCCGGTATCGGTTAAAACCGACAAACGATACTACGTAATCGCGCGAGTTAAGGACAATCCGATTTATTACGAATATAAATCGGGATTATTGCCCCGCGACGGGGAAAGCGCGACAGTTGAGTCGGGTATCCGTCAGCTCGCCAGCGACAAATTCGGCACGAACATCAAAAAATACGATTATATGGTTTTTGGACTGGTGGACGTAAGAATTAAATTGGCGGCGGCAAACACCACCGGACCGGAAGTTAGCGCGCCGGCGATTTCCACTTCCGACGGAGTAATCTCGGTCCAGACAAACATTGATGCGATTTGCCGGTTTGATCGGGACGACGTGGACTACTCGAGCATGAAATACACATTTAGCAAGACATCGGGAAAGATCCATGGGCAGAAAATCTGCCAGCTGGAAGCCGGTCCGTTCACTTTCTACGTGAAATGCAAAGGGGCGACCGGAGAAAACAACGCTTCCACGCCCATCCAGTTTGAGGTTACGCAGTGACTTTGAACAATCATGGTCCCGCCCCAACAGAGGCGGGACCATGAAAGGTCTTTATTCTTTAAGAAATTCCAATAAACAAAAACATGCCATTTTTACCGGTTAAAAAATCGATTGATTATACTTTTATTTTCGGCAAAAAAGCAACAGCTGATTTGCGCACCGGTTCAAAAATATTGGCGGCGTCTTTTGTTTTTTTTACGATTTTTTCCTTAATTCCGAATGATTTGTTTGTGGCACACGCGATTAATGTCGGCGGTGCATCCGGGCGCGCCATTGGGGCGGGCGGGGTGTTTCGCGTGCTTCCCGGTGCTACGTTTGGGGGGTCGAAAACAGGAGAAGGAGGAGGGATGACCTTGGAGGAAGCGATTGCCGCGCTGAAAGCGATAATGAAGGGGCAATTTAACGACCCGGCGTTTATACAGGCATTGATCGCTTATATGGCGGATACCGGAGCGGATATTAAGACCTTGGACACCAATCCGCAGCAATTTGTCGATAATATGACAAAATACATAATATCGACAAATCCGGATGCCCAGGGCAAAGCGTTGGACGAGATCGCGAAAGAATCGCCGGCGGGCAGTTTTCCTATTAGCACCGGAACGTTAACTGATGCGCAAAAAGCTACCCTTAAGAATTCAGCGACAACATTGACGACAACCACGGTAACGACGAAAGATTCTTCAACCGGCAAAACTACAAAAGTCACGGTGACTAGTTCGACTGCCGCAGCTTTGGCTATTCGCCAGTGGACAAATCTTAAAATGCCTCTCAACGCAGATAATTTGCAAGAATATGCCGCTGCCCACGGAGAAAGGGTGAACCCAAATACAGGCAAAGTGGAATATTATAGCAGCAGCTTAAAGACTTGGGTGGTTGATGCCAGCGTTGAAAACACGTTGTCCGGTCATGTGGTGCAGTTGGATGACACTGATGCCTGCGTCGACGCTTTTGGGCAAGGATGGTTGGGGTCGGGTGGCGGCAGCGGGGGGAGTTCGAAGGGCGGTAGCAGCAGCGGAGGATCGAGCGGCGGCGGAACTACTGAGCCGGTTAAACCCACAATCACGAATACTACCAACGCAGTTCAATCTTGCGCCAATCCTATATTGTCGGTTTCCACGAACCGCGCCGCGGCTTGCCAATACAACGAATCGGGCGGTTTTAATTATGGCAACGGAACAAGTTTCAGTACCAGCGGTAACTATAACCATAATACGGGTTTGAGCAATTTGGCAAACGGCGATCACACTTATTACATAATCTGTAAAGATAATTCAACCGGCGGCGTGAGCGACGCGCTGAAAGTTGAATTTAAAGTTGATCTGTCGCTTGATCCTGAAAACGCGCCCAAGGTTACCAGCGCCACGTCCGACAAGCAAACCAACAGTACTCCGGAATTGGCGGTGATTACGGATCGGAAAGCCACTTGTCAGTATAAAAACAGCAGCTTCACTTTTGGCGCCGGAACCGCACTTGCCACCAGCAACAATTACAGCCACAGCGTGTCGATTGCTTCCCTGGCGGACGGATCGCACACTTTCTACGTGATTTGCCGGGATAATACGACCAACGCGGTGAGCGCGGCAAAGCAGGTTACGACTCTGCTGGATCGGACCACTGGCAATGAGCCTGTGATTACAAATACGACCAATAGCTACCAAACGGTTTCTAATCCGTTGATGTCGATAACCACTACCCGCAATTCGACCTGCCAATATAAAGACAGCAGCTTTGCTTATGGCAGCGGAACCCAGTTTACCACCGACGGCGCGACAAGCCACAGCGTCCAATTAAACAACGTCAGCGATGGCCAGCACACATATTATGTGGTTTGCAAGGATGCTGCTTCCGGGGCAATCAATACGTCCGCGGCGCAAATTATTTTCACGGTCGCGGCGACTGCTCCGACGGTGAACAATATCACGCCGGCCAGCCAAACCGGGAGCGATCCAGTGCTCGCAGTGACCACGGATCGTCCCGCGTCCTGCCAATACAAAGATAGCAGCTTCACTTTTGGCGCCGGAACCGCGCTTGCCACCAGCAACAATTACAGCCACAGCGTGTCGATTGCTTCCCTGGCGGACGGATCGCACACTTTTTACGTGATTTGCCGGGATAATGCCACTGGAGCTCTTAGCGGGGCCAAACAAATTGTAACCGCGCTGGATCGTTCGACTGTGGCCGGCGCTCCGGTGCTTACCAATGCGACATTGGACTATCAAACAACAAGCAGTCCGATTCTATTAATCAACACGAATATTGCGGCCACTTGCCAATATAAAGACAGCAGCTTTGCTTATGGCAGCGGAACCCAGTTTACCACCGACGGCGCGACAAGCCACAGCGTCCAATTAAACAACGTCAGCGACGGCCAGCACGCGTATTATGTAATTTGCAAAGGAGTTGCCAGCAATGTTTCCAGCGGCGCGGGATATCAAGTGATTTTTACCGTCAGCGCCGGAGGCAATGTTAATAATTGCGCGAGCTTGAGTTCGAATGACCGAAAAAACGATAACAATCGTTCCAATGCCGGAAATACCGACGCCAATTCGGTTTATCCGTGGCAGGCCGCGGAAACTGGCACCCGGGAAAGATTTGCGAAAGTTGATTGGCACGCGGGATATCAATTTACGCCGAACAAAAATGGCCGGGTCACTCAATTGTGCGGTTATTTCGACAGTGGCGCAACCAATAAAGTGACATTGTTCAACGGTACTTACGAAGAGCTTGCCAGCGCCCAAGTCGCCGGCAGCGGTTCGTGGAGATGCGTTGACATCAGCCCGGTTTCCATCGAGGTTGATAAGCGCTATTACGTGATTGCCAGAGTGGAGAACAACCCGATATACTTCGAATATAAATCAGGTCTTTTGCCGAAAAACTCGGGAAACGTCGTGATTGAAGCGGGAATCCGGCAAACGATCATTAACAGCAATTTCAAGACCGATATCGTCAAATATGATTACATGATTTTCGGATTGGTTGACGTTAAAATAACTTATTCCCAATCGGGAACGGCGGGTCCGTCGATCAGTTCGATCGGCCCTGTCGGGACGGTGAACAGTTCGAGCGCGAAAATTTCGGCGCAAACGAATCAAAGTTCAACCTGCAGGTTCGACCGCGACGATATCGGCTATGGCCAGATGAGTTACGCTCTGCCGAATGAAATCAACAACACTTTCAGCCAAAAAGTATGCAACCTTGAAAACGGCAGCTACACTTTCTATGTCCGTTGCAAGAACAGCGCCGGCGCGGAGAACAACGCTTCAACGCCGATACAGTTCAATGTCGCGCAGTAATAGTACCGATAGAACCGGAGTTTGCAGTCGTATCCGCCGAAATCAAGAATAATCCGCCAAACAACCATTGATTTTACAATATTAATTAATTTTAGACGGTTGGACGATCGCCAGCAATCAATTTTTTGAAAAATTTGAATTTAAAAAATTATTGCAAAAAGCAATTATCCGACAAGATCAATTTATGTCCCTAACCAAAAACAATTTAGAAAAAAAGATTTCTGTCAGCGCGGGATTGGTTGCGTTTGCGGCGGCGGTTTTGATTTCGCAAAACGTTTACGCGGACAGCGGTCCGGTCATAACAAACCTTAATCCGCAGGGATTGGTGACCACCCAAAACGTTAAAATAACTTTGGATACCGAAGATTTGGCAAAATGCCGTTATTCCACCGGTGACGCGAGTTACGACAGCATGAATAACAATTTTGATACTTTGGACGGCTTATACCATTCGGCGTCTCTGGGATCGCTTAACAAGGGGTCGTATACTTATTATATCCGCTGCAAGGATTTTGAAGGCAATTCAAACGGATCAAGCGTGACGGCAAAATTTAACGTGGGCGAAGTGAGTTGCGTCGGTGACAATTGCGGGACAACAAATCCTCCGGCCGGAGGCGCCGGGCCGGTTCTCTCGGGGTTGTTGCCTTCGGGGACACTATATAACGGAACGGTCGTTCTGTCGGTGACCACTAATGAAGCGGCTGAATGCCGTTATAGCTGGTATGACAAAGCTTTTGACGCGATGACCTTGCCATTTGCGACGTCTGATCGTTTGTACCATAGCGCATCGGCATCACTTTCCAATTACGGTTATTATACTTATTATGTCAGATGCCGGAATACCGCCGGCAATGTCAACCAAGTTACTGGCAGAATCAGTTTTCGCTATGCCACAAAAGTAACGACGCCAGTTGTTCCGGTAACTCCCGCGGATAAGACCGCGCCGGTAATTTCCAGCTTGGTTCCGTCCGGGGATGTGAATACGGCAAACGTGACAATTTCCTGCACGACCGATGAAGCGGCGATTTGCAAATACGGGACTACCGATGGCGAATTCGATTCTCTTGCCGATACGATGGATACCGCGGGCGGCATGACCCACAACAAGGGCGTTGCTTTGACTGCCGCGGGCAAATATACTTATTACGTGCGCTGCAAGGACGCAAAAGGCAACAAAAACACGGTTTCGAGCCAGATCGGGTTTAATTACATCGCCGCCGCCAAAGCCGGGCCGGTTATTTCGGACCTTCGTCCGGCCGGCGGAGCGGTTTACCAAAAAAATGTCGGTTTGATAATTACCACCGACAAACCTGCCGATTGCCGTTATTCCGATAAAGACGTTGATTTTGACGCAATGCAGGAAACTTTCAGCACCAGTGACGGATCGCTGTATCAAGCGACGGTTACGCTGGATTCTTTCGGATCATACGCTTATTACGTGCGTTGCAAGGACAAAGAGGGAAATAAAAACGATAAATCGGAAGTGATAAACTTTGAATATAAGGAAAATCCCGATTCCGAAGAGACTGTCGATAATTCAAAAACAAATAATACTGCCGACGCCGGCGTTACCTGCGCGGAAGTAAGGGCGGGCGAAAAAGACGGCGCGTGCGATCCGACGAATGATTGCATTTGCGATCCCGATTGTCCGGCCAGCGGCGATGACGCGGATTCCGATTGCGCCAATGCGGTCACGACGGCCGCGCCGGCGCAAAACAACGCCTGGGTCGCGGTTGTCATTATCGGGCTGCTTTTGTTGGCGATTGCGGTGGTTGTTATCATAATAATAAAGAAGAGAAGCGGCGACGAGGAAGACGTCGAATTGCCGTAGCCGCGAAAAGCAGTGCCGAAGCGCATCTGAAAAATATATTTTTTAAATTTAAATCCGCGCCCGATGGGGCGCGGATTTTTCGATGGCCGCCGATCCGTCATGAATTCGGCGTCAAGACAAGTTATAGGTAATTTTCTTAATTTTGTACGTCATTTTCGAAGGATGATCGGTTTCGATTTTGTCGCCGACTTTCCGCCCGATCAAAATTTTTCCAACCGGAGATTCGTTTGAGATCATTCCCCGGTCGGGGTCGGCCTCCAAGGTTCCCACGATCGTGAACTCGCTGTTTTTCCCGTTGGCGTCCACCAGAATCGTGGCGCCTAGACCCACGGAAACAGGTTCGTTTTTAGCCGGGGTTTTGATGAGGCTTGCATTTTTAAGAATGATTTCGATTTCCGACAACTTGATGTCGAGCAGGCTTAAATCTTCTTGCAATGCGAGATATTCGGGATTCACGTCTTCGGAATGCAAGATCACCGGCGCTTCGCCTTTGGTTTTTGAAAGCTTTATCTGCTTTAGCTCTTCGTATTCCCTTTTTATTTTTTTAAGTCCTTGGCGGGTCAAATAGAATTTTTTCTCTTCTATCATGGCCGTTTACCGTCTCGGGCGGTTTTTGCCTTAAATCGCGCGATTATGGCGAAAAAAGCGGCGCGGCGGTTTTTAAAAAATTTCCCTTTCTGGGGGAATTCTCTGCGAAGCTTTGATTTTTCTGTTATTATTATTCTATGCCTGCGGTTTTTTTTGTCAATCCGGAGATATTATTTGATTTTTGGCGGCAGCGAGGCGAATGAGAATATTTGATCCGCAGATATTTTGCCGGATCAATCCGGTTTGGCGCAAGATCGATTATTGACGCTTTATTTGGCGGGCGGTAGTCTATAATTAATAAGAAAAAACACTGTTTAATGTTTCGCATTAAAACCAACAAAATTATCCGCTTTCTGCTGGTTTCGGATTTTATGTTTTATTCGGGTTGGGGATTGATTCTTCCGGTGTTTGCGGTTTACGTGACCCAAGAAATCGAAGGCGGGACTATTTTGACGGTTGGTATTGCGGAAGCGGTGTATTTGATCGTCAATTCGCTGCTGCGCGTCCCCTTTGGAATATTTTTGGACAGCCGTCCCAACGAAAAAACCGATTATTTTTTCATGACCGCAGGCTTGTTCGCGGCTTCGCTGGTTCCCTTTGGTTATATTTTTTCGACGAATATCTGGCATATCTATTTTTTTGAAGCGCTGCGGGCGGCCGCGCTGGCGATGAGCGTTTCCGGCTGGTCGGCGATTTTCACGCGCCACATCGATAAAGGGCGGGAAGCCACCGAGTGGGGTATTAGCGCGATGTCGGTGGGGATCGGCGCCGGCATTTGCGGCATTATCGGCGCCGGCGCGATCATGAATTACGGATTCCAATCGGTTTTTGCCGCCGTTGGTTTTTTGGGATTGATCGGCGCCGCAACGCTTTTGTCGATTCGCGGTGATTTTAAAAAATTCATGGGCCACGGATTATATTTCAGTCTTAAAGATTTGGCGCAAAAAGTCGGCGAATAAATTTATATTTCCCATATGTGTTCCTTCGGGTGGGGTTTAAACCCCACCCGAAGGCCAGAGGATGCTTCCTCTGGACTCCTCATTATTTTGTTCCCCGCCGCAGAGCGGACGGGGTTTGCAAAATAATAAACTGTTCCGGAGCAAGGTTCCAGGCATCATTCGCGCTCCGGGCAAGCATCCAACCTATGATAAATAACGAAATCGCAAAAATTTTCTATGAGATCGCTGATTTTTTGGATGCCGACAAAGTGGAATTCAAGCCGTTTGCTTATCGCAAGGCGGCGCTGGCGCTCGAAGGGCTTGGAGAAGACGTTAAATCCGTTTATGAACAGGGCGGATTGAAAGCGGTTGAAGAAATTCCGGGAGTTGGAACGAGTACCGGCGAAAAAATCGAGGAATACATAAAAAAAGGCAAGATATCATACTACGAGGAGCTGAAACGGCAATTGCCGGTCAATTGGGAAGAAATAACCGCGATAGAAGGCGTTGGCCCAAAAAAGGCGAAATTTCTTTTTCAAAAGCTGGGGGTAAGAAATCTCGCCGATTTGGAGGCGGCGGCGCGCGCACACAAGATTGCCGGATTGCCCGGATTCGGCGAAAAATCGGAGGCCAATATCATTCAAGGGGTTGAATTCCGAAAACGCTCGAGCGGCCGTTTTTTGCTGGGCCAGATATTGCCGCAGGCCCAGGCGGTCAGGGGTGAGCTGGAAAAACTCGGGATTTTGGAAAAAATCGATTTGGCCGGTTCTTTGCGGCGGCGCAAGGAAACGATCGGGGATGTCGATTTTTTGGCGATAACTTCATCCGCGGCAAACGGGCATGATTCCGGCCGAATAATGGATTTTTTCACTTCACTATCCGATGTCGAAAAAATTTGGGGGAAAGGAAAAACCAAATCTTCGGTAAGGATGAAGGACGGATTCAATATGGATATCCGGATTTTGCCGCGCGAATCGTACGGCGCGGCGCTGCAATATTTTACCGGATCCAAAGAACATAACATTTATCTGCGGCGCCGCGCGCAGGGGAAAGGGTATAAACTTTCCGAGTACGGGTTGTTCAAGGGCGAGAAGATGGTTGCCGGAATTGACGAAGAGGGCATTTATGAGAAACTAGGATTGCAGTGGATACCGCCCGAATTGCGGGAGAATTCGGGTGAAATCGAAGCGGCGGCCGTTGGTCGGCTGCCAGCGCTTATTGGCTACGGCGATCTTCGCGGCGATTTGCATTGTCATTCGAATTGGAACGGCGGCCAAAATTCCATTGCCCAGATTGTCGCGGCCGCGCAATCGATGGGTTACGGTTATGTCGGCATTGCCGACCATACCAAATTTTTAAAGATAGAAAACGGTTTGAATGAGAAAGATTTGGCTAAACGCAATATTGAGATTGACAAATTGAACGATATATTGGAAAAGGAAGGAAGCGGCTTCAAAGTTTTGAAAGGGTGCGAGGCTAATATTATGGCCGACGGGTCGATTGATATCGATGACCGGGCGCTGTCGGAGCTCGACTTCGCGATTGCCGGCATTCATTCAAATTTTAAAATGGATTCAGGGCAGATGACCCGGCGGTTGATTCGAGCCATGGAAAACGATAATATCGATATAATTTCCCATCCCACCGGCCGCTTGCTGCAGAAACGCCCGGAATATCAGGTTGATTTCGAAGCGGTTTGCGCGGCGGCGCGCCGGACCGGTACGATTTTGGAAATCAATTCCTATCCGGAGCGGCTCGACCTTAACGATCAGCATGTCCGGATTGCTTTGGGGCACGGCGTGAAGATGGCGATCAATACCGATAGCCATGATATCAGTCACTTGCGTTTCGCGGAATTGGGAATTGCGCAGGCGCGCCGCGGATGGGCGGAGCGAAAAAACATTATTAATACTTATCCGGTTCAAGAATTGTTTGAATTTTTCAAGAAAAAACGAGTTTAAAATTAACAGCGTTGATATTAAGAACCAAACTGACGAATAAAAAAGATTATTTTCCATTTTGATTCTTGATTCCACATATAATATCTTGCCAGTTGAAATTTCCGCCGGGGCAATAGTGTGCAGAAAAGATAACCGGGAAAACGTTTTTCTTCTTTTGCGTTATCCGGCGGTTAACCATCGTTCGGGAAAGGATTATTGGGATTTTGTCAAAGGCCATGTCGAAAAGGGCGAAAAAGAATTGGAAACCATAATCCGCGAAGCGGAGGAGGAAACCGGTTTGCGCGATCTGATATTCGTGGACGGTTTTTCCCGGAAAATGGAATATTTTTTCATTTATCAGGGAAAGAAAATTTTTAAAATCGTCAATTTCCGTCTGGCATTCACGAAAACCAAAGAAATCGTTCTTTCCGACGAGCACAATGATTTCGCGTGGCTTCCTTATGAGCAAGCGTATGCGGCGCTGTCTTTCGAAAACGCCAAATCGGTTTTAAAAGACGCGAATGATTTTTTGCAAAAAAATGGCTGAACAATCTCGGGCTTTGGTGTTGATGTCGGGCGGACTGGATTCGATGCTGGCGGCAAAAATTTTGGCGGAGCTTGGAATCGAGGTCGTGCCGGTTTGTTTTGAGAGCTATTTTTTTTCGTGCGACAATGCCCGCAAAGCGACGTTGGCGATCGGAATGGCGTTGCGCGTCGAGGATATTTCCCAAGCGCACCTGGGGATTGTTAAAAATCCGCGCCACGGCCATGGCGGAGCGATAAATCCCTGCATTGATTGCCATTTGCTGATGCTTAAGACCGCCAAAGCGATCATGGACGCGGAAGGATTTGATTTTGTCGCCACCGGCGAGGTTTTGGGCGAGCGGCCGATGTCCCAAAACAAACTGTCGCTTGATATTGTCGAGCGGGAATCGGGTTTGGCCGGAATTTTATTGCGGCCGCTGTCGGCAAAATTGCTACCGGAAACCGAGGCGGAAAAACAGGGGTTGGTGGACCGGAATAAACTGTATGGCATTTCCGGCCGTTCGCGCAAGGTTCAAATGGATCTGGCCAAGCGTTTCGGTATAGATTATATTCCCCAGCCGGGCGGCGGCTGTATCTTGACCGAAACCGAATTCGGCCAAAGAATGAAGAAGCTTATTTCAATCAATACTGATTTTGACGGTTCGGACGCGCGAGTATTGCGGTATTGCCGTCCCATCTGGGAAGGGAAGCTTTTGCTGGCGATTGCGCGCAATAAAGAAGATTGCGAACGTCTTGGCGGGCTGGTTAAAACCGGAGATTTCTTTTTTGAGCCGAAAAATTTTCCCGGTCCGGCCGTGCTCGGACGTAATTTCGGAGATATTTTGCGAAAAGAAGAAATTGAATCGCTCGGCAAAAAATATTTGTTGCAATATTCCAAAAAAATTCCCAATGAACCGGAATTTTCAATCAAAATCATCAATTAAGGAAAATGTTTTTGCGGTCGTAAAGAATATACCGCAAGGTAGGACATTGACCTATAAACAAGTCGCAAAACTGATTGGCCGTCCGAACGCTTATCGGGCGGTGGGGAACATTCTGCATGCCAATTATGACCCGGCGATTCCCTGCCATCGCGTTATCCGTTCCGACGGCAAAACCGGCGGTTACAACCGCGGCGCGGAAAAGAAAAAAGAATTATTGGCTGAGGAAACAATCAGGTCGTGCGTTTTAAAATAAATCACTTCGTCGCGGCGAGGTAATTTGCGAGATTAAATAAATAACTCGCCTCGATAATGGTATCGGGCGAGTCGGGTCAATTTCAATTGAGCCCATAATTTCTGCCAGGAATTGATCTACCGTGGCAGTTTTTCCATTTGTAAATGCCGCAGGGGCATAAAGGTAGCCCCTGTCTTGGATCGTCATGACTCCTTCGCAAGGGTCCATCGCGATCCATCCTTCGCCGCGCGGATCTTTCGCCAGTATCCAGAGATGGCCCCGGCCGTTACTTTCCGGATCCGAATAGCAAAGTTCGAAATCAATTTCCGGATGATACAACAATATGTTCCTCCTGATGTTTTCGGTGCCGTATTTGCACCAGTTCCATTCCACCAAGCCTGTTTCAGAGGAAATTTGAATCAGTTTCTCCCGGAAAGCAATATTTCCCGATGGCGGGAAATAATTTATTGCTGTTGAAGTGGCGGCGAGCGCAAATAATACCAAGATTGTTAATATTGCTGATTTCATTGTTACCTCCTTTAGCGATACCGCAACGAATGTCGGATCGTTAGGATTCCGACTATGATTGCCGCGATTCCGAAAGCCAAGTTTTTTTCGATCCAGACAACAATGATTCCCCCCACAATGATTACACAACCGATACCAGCTCCCGCATATGGGGCAATTTTATGCATATTGTCAACGGACATGAAACGACAGTAAAATTAAAAATGGCAAATGTCAAGTTTTCTAATGCGGATAACCTCATTTGCCAGCCAACAGCGCTAAATGATAAAATAAAAAATAATTTAATACTTTATATGCATTATTCGGTTCCGAATCGAACAAAAACTTTCGGTATCGCATTATTGTGCGCTATCGTTTTATTTTCTTTTAATAATGCCTGCGCCCAAACAACATATTCCGGCTCCGTTAACAATCCGATTGCGTTTTTCGAAGCCAGCCTGGTTTCTTTTTTTGATTGGGCCAAGTGTAATCTCGGATTCGGCTGCGTTGATCCAAGCTCAACCGTCCAGGAACCGGCGCAAACACATCCGGATGCAGCCGATAACTCAAAAACAACCGTTGATAACCAGCCGCAGGAAATGAAGCAAGTTACGATCGCGCCGCCAATTCAAACAAGCGAAACAGTAAAACCAATTTCAACGCAAACAGAGCAACCGCAAACCATCCAACAAATCATCCAGCCGACCAAAGAGATCCAAACCATCCACACCGTTTCCACTAATACCCAAACCGTGGTGGCCGATCAAGATTTGCGCGACCAGGTGGCGCGCATCCTGCGCCAGCTGGATTCGGACCGTCCGAACTATTCCGTGGGCCAGAGCGCGTCTTTACCCAGCAATCTCGTTGGAAAAACGCTAAACATCAATTCAAGCAATTTAACCATTGCCGATGATGGCACGTTAACCTCCCGGGGCGCGTTGAGTATCGCGGGTCTGACCACGTTGCAAGGTGGCATATCTTTGCCCAGCGCGGTTCCGGTTGTTACAACCAGCTCCCTTTATAACGACAATGGCGATCTGAAATGGAACGGCAGCACTGTGGGCCTGTCCAGCAGCATTTCCGGCACCGTCGGATATCTGTCCAAATTCCTGACCGGCAGCACCATCGGCGACTCGGTCCTTTATGAATCCACCGGCAAAGTTGGCATCGGTACGACAAACCCGTTGTCGAAATTCGATGTCCGGGGCGGAATCAATGCCGGTGCCAACGGCACGGAATTCGTTTTAACCGACGCGGGCATCATCACCGCGGGTACCTGGAACGGCACCGCGATCGACGTTTCTCACGGCGGCACCGGAACCACGACCGGCAGTATCACTGGCACCGGCGCGCTGACCTTTAGCGCGGGCGGCACAAACCAAAATGTGGCCCTGATCCCCAGTGGCACAGGTTACACACTTTTGGGCGGGAACGTGGGGATCGGGACGACGGCGCCGACGGAAAAACTGGATATTTCATTTGGAAATATCAATTTGAAAAATGAACCAGGGCCGGAGACTTCATTGACGGCGACGGTTAGTTCTGAGGCGGGTAATTTGAGCGGATATTATAGATATCGAGTTGCATTTGTTACTAATGAGGGAGAAACTGAACCTAATTATAGTATTGCTGTCGCATCTCCTTCGAATCAGAAGGTTGATCTTACGAATATCCCGGTAGGATCAAGTAATGTTATTTCCAGGAGAATATATCGAAATCAAGCAGGTGATAATTCCGGAACTTTAAAACTTGTTACCACTATAAGCGATAATGTGACAACGACTTTTACAGACAATACCGCTGATAATTTACTAGGCGAGATATTATATCCGAAGAATAGCACTGGCGGGGTTTTAAAATTAAACGGAGGTTCGATTTTTCAAACAAACAGCTTGATAACTATAGCAGGAAAGGGTGCTGCGCTTTTAAACTATGGTGTAAATAACACGGTATTTGGTACGGATTCTTTGCATTACAATACCTCTGGTTTTAGTAATAGTGCATTGGGGTTTAAATCTCTTTATTCAAACACTACAGGCTATTCCAATAGTGCATTTGGCAATTCGTCTCTATATTCAAATACTACGGGATATTGGAATACGGCAGTTGGAGGTACTGCTTTATATTCAAACACTACGGGCTATATGAACGTTGCCAGTGGTGGCGAGGTTCTTTATGCGAATACATCGGGAATGTTCAACGTGGGTGTTGGCGCGGATGCGCTTCGCTATAATACCGAAGGTAGCAGTAATGCTGCCGTTGGTACATATTCACTTTTTAGGAATACGATCGGTAATGATAATGCGGCATTTGGGCGTTATAGTCTGGATTATAATACTATTGGCAATTATAATATTGCACTTGGCGGTTATTCCTTACATAGAACCGTATCTGGATCAAATAATGTTGCGGTTGGCTATAACTCCGGCCGTGGTGTTTCCAATAATTCGTTTTCAAACAACTCGCTCTTTGGCTACCAATCCGGCTACGGATTATCCACCGGTTCCAACAATTTGCTTCTCGGCTATCAATCCGGTGACAATCTGACCACGGGCGGGAACAATATTGTCATCGGTTATGATATTGACGCGCCCAGTGCGACCAGTGCCAATACGCTTAACATCGGCAATCTGATCTATGCCACGGGCCTTGACGGCACCGGTACCACGCTTTCCACGGGTAACGTGGGGATCGGGACGACCGCACCAGGGGCAAAGTTGACATTGAATGGAGGTAATTTTCAGCACATTGCCGCCGGCAATCCGACGCTTAAGGGGAGTCTAAGCGGCAAAGGCTATGGTGTCTATGTCTCCGGCAAGTACGTATTTATTGCCGCCGGTAATCTCGGTTTTAAAATTGTTGATGTTTCCAATCCAGCTAGTCCCGTGACAATATCTTCCAATTCATTTGCCGCGGTTGCCGATATTTATGTCTCCGGCAAGTACGCCTATGTCGCGGACGGCGCGTCCGGATTACGTATCGAAGATATTTCAAACCCGAAAAGTCCTAACTTGATCGCAACCATCGCAACAACCGGTGCCAACGGCGTCTACGTCTCCGGCAAGTACGCCTACGTCGCCGATTTGGCCGGCGGTTTGCGCGTTATTGATGTTTCCAACCCGGCCAGCCCGGCGCTTGCCGGTACCAACGCGCTTAGCAATGCCAATGGCGTCTACGTTTCCGGCAAGTACGCCTACGTCGCGGATGGTGCGGCGGGGTTGCGGATTGTTGATGTCACAAATCCCGCCGCCATGACAGTCGCGGGAACATACAATACTCCTGATTCCGCAACTCGCGTCTATGTCTCGGGTAAGTACGCCTACGTCGCGGACGGTTCCAGTTTGCAAATTATCGATGTTTCCGATCCTACCAGCCCGGTGCTTGCCGGCAGCTATTCTTCGGCAGCCGATTATTATACGGGCGTCTACGTCTCCGGCAAATATGCTTATGTTGCTTCGGGTTCTGATTTTGACGATGGGTCGGGCTTGCGCGTTATCGATGTTTCTGTTCCAGCTACCACAACTCTTGTCGGAGCATACAATACCGTAAGTTATGGCGTTTCACTCTACGTCTCCGGTAAGTACGCGTATTTGACGACGAGCAGCAGTACAAGAATGGTTGATATCAGCGGCATCGAAACTCCTTCGCTGTATGCGGGCAATATTCAGACCAACGGCATAACGATTACGGAGAATGCCAATATTGCCAATGATTTATATGTGCGCGGAGGCGGTGATTTTGGCGGGTTAACATTATTCCAAAATGGTTTCTTTTCCAGCGCCGATTCGTTTTTTTCCGGAAACGTTGGCATCGGCGTAACTTCTGCCGCGACCAAGCTGCAGGTTCTGGGAGATATCCGAACCGGAACTTCCGGCACTAACGGTTGTGTCCAGGGTTTTGGCGGCGCTTCAATTGCGGGCACTTGTTCCTCGGACAGTAATTTGAAAGTCAATGTCAATTATCTGGGGAACATCCTTGATCGCTTTGTCCAAATTAAACCGGCCACTTTCCAATGGAATGAAACCGCCCAGGCGCTATACAAAAATTCCGCCGATGCTATCAATTACGGTATCATTGCCCAAGATTTGGAACAGCTATTTCCGGAATTAGTTGCTACCGATTCCAATGGTTATAAAATGGTTAATTACAGTGCGTTGAATATTTATGCTTTGGAGGCGATTAAAGAGCAGCAAGCGGAGATTAATAATTTGAAACTAACCTTGGGAATTGACGGCTCGATTGATTCCACTTCCACCGTTGATGCTTTCAATGCCGCGGCGGCGGAACAGGGAAACATTGTGGCGATTGTTAAGAACGCTTTGGCGAACTTGGGGATGGTTTTGGAGAACGGGGCGGCGAGCGTTAGGGAGTTGTTTGCGGAAAAAATTAAAACCAATGAAATCACGATTAAGAAAATAAACATAATCGACAGCATATCCGGGGAAACATACTGCACTTGGCTGGAAAACGGCGAATGGGTGAAAACCAAGGGTGCCTGCGGCCAACCGGCAGCAAGTCCCGTGCCCCCGGTCAGCTCGGCCGGAAACGGGAATTCCGATAGCGGATCGGATGGGACAAATAAAAACATCGGTCAGGCCCAGCCGCTAAGGAATGGGACATCGACCGACGAAGAAGGGGGAATATAAAACCAGAATCAAGAAGACGCTCAATTTTGAGTGCGGGCAACACTGATGCCGATTACTTGCGCGGCACCGTTTTCCAATAAGACGCGGCCGCATTCATTTATCGTCGCGCCGGTTGTGATTACGTCATCAATTAAAAAAATCGGTTTATTTTTAAAAGGGGCATTGTCCAGGCAGGCAAACGCCCCTTTTATATTTTTTTGGCGTTGGATTTGCAAGAGTTCGGCCTGGTTCTTTGTTTCCCGGGACCTGATCAGATGGTTTGAGTACGTTGGAAGCTGCCAAATCCGGCCTAGACGGTTTGCAATGATTTCCGCTTGGTTGAACCCGCGCCAGCGAAGGCGTTTTTCCGCCAGCGGAACCGGAATAATCACAAAATCGCTTCTGTCAAAATTTTGTTCGGCCAAAACAAAATGATCGGCGATCAATTCCGCCAGGGGAATTCCAAGGCTGTGGCGGGGCGGTTCATATTTGAAATTAGCGATCAGCTTTTTCACAAACCGGTTTTCATATGAACAAGCTGAATAAATATCGGCCAGGAATTTTTGTTCGCGGTCGGGCCGGTGCACCGGACAGACGTCGAGCAAGCTTTTGCAGTCATCGCAAAGAAATTCGCCGTATTTTTTGCAAAAAAAACAGCGTTTCGGAAAAAGCAATTCTTCGGCGCCGGCGACGACTTTTTTCCACACGTTGTTGTTTGTTTTATTTGTATGTATGATATAATTATAGAATAAAAGTTCAAAATCCAAAGCTCAAATGTCAAATCAAGTTCAAAATCAAAAATATTAAATATTAAAAAAATTTTTATATTTGAGTTTTGACATTGATTTGACATTTGAAATTTGAGTTTTGACATTTTCCCGGTGTTGCCAAAACTGTTTACGAAAAAATTTCTGGGAATAGATATCGGTACTTCTTCGGTCAGGATTGTTGAACTTGGGAAGGATGGCCGCAATTTTGTTTTGTCCAATTACGGTCAGATTGACATTGATAAGATCGAAAGCGAAACGCCAAAATTATTGAAAAGGGCGGTGGCGGTTTTTTCCACCGACGAGCTGGCGGAAATGATCCGGACGGTGCTGTCCCAGGCAAAAATAAAGACCCATCAATGCGCATTGTCGATCCCGGATTTTTCAACTTTTTTCACTACTTTTAGCTTGCCGCCAATGACTGAAAAGGAGCTTCCCGAAGCCGTGCTTTTTGAAGCGCGCCAGCACATTCCTTTGCCGATTGACAGCGTGACTATCGATTGGCAATTGGTTGGGGGCGGTTCGGGAAAGTCGGAAAAAACGGACATTACTTTGGCGGCAATTCCAAACGATATCATCGACCAATACAGGCAGATTGCGAACAAAGCCAAGCTCGAAGTGGTGCTGATGGAAGCGGAAATGTTCGGATTGGTGCAGGCGCTTGTCCCCAAAGATGACGATTCCCCGTTATGCCTTATCGATATCGGCGCCCAAAGCACGGTTTGCAGTCTGGTTGAAAGGCGGGCTTTGAAATATTCCCACAGTTTTGACCGCGGAGCGAATTACATGACCGAGGAACTGTTGAAACGCCTGCCGGTTAAGGAAGATTTGGCCAACGGCATCAGGGACATTTATGGATTAAGAATGATTTCCTTGGTTGAACCGGAAATCAAAGAAAGAATCAAGGCGGCGTTGCATGAAGCGCTGGTTCCGGTTTTTAAGGAAATCGAGATAATGTTGGACGATTATCGGCGCGCGGCGGGCGCGGAAGTCGCCCGGATGGTTTTGTCCGGTGGGGCGGCTACCGTTTTGGAAATAAGAGAGCAATTCGCCGATTATTTCAAAAAAGAAGTCCAAGCTGCCGATCCATTCAAGGGCATGGAATATCCTTCGCGCATGGAAAGCGAATTAAAAGCGATCGGTCCATCGTACGCCGTGGCGGTGGGTATGGCCGAGCGCGGGTTCGCATTCACTGAACGACACAAGTGAAAAGATTTTTTCGGCCAGTTTGGTTTTCAAAAAAATCAACAATTAAAATAAATCAAAAAAATGACCACGCCACCAAAGAAACAAACGGGATCTTTTTTGGAAAACGCAACGTTTTATTTTTCCCTTCTATTGCTTGCGGCAATGGTTGGCGCTTTTTTCTATTTCAGATACCTTGTCGTTCAAAGCAACGATGAACTGGCTGAAATTTCCGCTCAAGCCGCAAAAACCAAGACCGAAGAGCAAAAAAATTTGGAAGACAGAGTGTTGCTGACACAGCAGAAATTGGTTGATTTTTCAAAAAAAATTGGAAGCCGGCAGTCGAGCGCGACTTTTTTTGACAATTTCGAGGCATTGGTTTTGCCCGAAGTCTATTTTTCTTCATGCGATCTTGATTTGCAGAATATGACCGCTTCTCTTTCCGGCCACGCGGACACCTTCCAGGGATTGGGGCAGCAGATATCCATGTTCCGGTCCGCCGGTAATTTTTTTGACAGCGTCGATCTCATAAAGGTGGCGATTAGTGAGGACGGGGGGATAGACTTTGAAGCCAATATCAATATCAAGCCGGAAATGACCGCCTTTAAATAATGAGCCGCGGGATCAAATAAATTACCCCGCCGCGGGGCGGCGGGACATTCCCTTCGCTACGCCACGGGAAAAGTTTGATTAATGTTTCCACTCGCTTCCTTAGTCCGGGCCGGTATTCATTTTCCGTTTTGGCGCGAATATTCTACCAAATTAAATAAAAAAATTTTTCAATAATCAAACCAGGTTCGCGGACGATAACCGCGATCCGAATTAAAAAATATGTCAAGAAATTATTTGGAAGCGCTTATTATAATATTGGTAACTGTCGCGCTGGGTTATTTTTTGGTGTGGCCCAAAAGCGTTGAATTGAAAAATTCCAGGCAGCTGATAGAAGAAAAGAATGCGGAAATAAAAAATCGCCAGGATTATTATGCGAATTTGGAAAAAGCCATTTCCGAACTTGACCAATATGGAGAAATCGTCCAAAAAATCGATACCGCTTTCCCGGTCGATACGGATGCGCCTTCGTTCATGAATTTTCTGCAGGCAGCGGCAATGCAATCGGGATTGATACTTGGGGGCGCCGGTTATTCCGGGACGATCAGCGCCCAAAGTTCCGACGGAGGCGATGTAGCCGCCGTAGCGTCTTTGTCGACAAAAAAATATTCCCTCCAAAATTATTCCGTTTCCGTGGAATTGACGGGGAGCTATGCCAATTTCAAAAATTTTCTTTCCCGAGTCGAGCATTCGAGCCGTTTGGCCGAAGTGGGCGCGGTTAAGGTCAGTTCCAAAAAGGACGGGGGTGAAAAAAAGGATTTGCAGCAATCCTTAACGGCGGAGATACAAAATCCATCCGATGCCATTCTTAATTATTCCGTTAAGTTGAACGCCAATTATTATCAATAAACAACGCGCGACCCAGTTAATAACCAATAATAACCATGGCAATAACTTTTGAAGAAAAAAGCAATATCGGTAAAAACATTGTAATAGCTTTCACGCTCGTTCTGTTGCTGGCCGTGGCGGGTTTCATGGCGTGGAAATTGTCTCAAAGCTCGCAAGTTGAAACCGCGGTTGTTCCCATGAACAACGTGCAAATCAACAAGAAAGTGCTAAGCGACTCGAGAATTTCGTCTTTGGAGCTGTTTCCCGAAATACCGGTGGCTACAATCGGAGAGGTGCGGCAGAATCCTTTTATTAAGGAAGTTCCGGCGCCGAAAACCGAAACTCCGGCTGTCGATTCCGTCAATTTGGAAACACAGCCGAAACAATAGAATTTTAGAAATTCATGCCATCCCGCGGGTGATTTGTTCCAGTAACTGTCTGAAAAGTATACTCGGCTGTAATTTCCATCTTTCGGTTGCGAAAAATTCATCAGTTGTCGGCAGGCCTAACTTAAGCATGCTTTCTCCCTCTTCATTTTCCTCGCTCGAAAGCTGAAAATTTTGCTTCGGCTAAACTCTTCAGACAGTTTCTTAGATTAATTTTGGGCCAAAATGTCTTTTTTGATTAAACAACTTGTTCAAAACAAAACAGTTAGCCAAGATCAGGCTGCGGTTATTGAGGCGGAATTGAAAAGCAGTTCTGGAAAAACCGAAGAAGAGTTGATATTGGCTCAGGGTCTTATCGGTGAGGAAAATCTGTTCAAACTCAAGGGTGAAATGCTGGGAATACCTTTTGTTTCAAGCCCGCCGGAAGACATTTCCCTCGATATTTTAAAAACCATACCTGAAGAAACCGCCAAATTCTATCGCATGATCCCTCTGGGGGAAAAAAAATCAGAGGCGCTCATCGGCATGGTTTATCCTGAAGATTTGAAGGCGCAGGAAGCGCTTAAATTTTTGGCGCGCAAAAATGATTTTACTTACCAGGTTGTTCTGATAACGCCCAAAATTTTCAGCGATTTGCTCGGGAAATACCGCGATCTCAAAAAAGAAGTTGGTAAAGCGCTTGAAGAATTCCAGGAAGAAGAAACCGGCGCGGAAGCGGCCCATAAGCCGCAGGCGGAAATGGTTTCGACTGTTGAGGACGCTCCGATCGCAAAAATAGTCAACGTGATTTTGCGCAACGCGATTGACGGCGACGCTTCCGATATTCACATTGAACCAAGCCGGACAAAATTGCGCGTCAGGTTTCGCGTCATGGGCGAGCTTTATTCCTCGATTTTTCTGCCGCTCAATATCGCCAACGCGGTGCTCGCCCGCATCAAGATCATGTCGAACATGAAAATCGATGAAAACCGCGTGCCTCAGGACGGCCGTTTTTCGCTGAAGATCGATTCAAAGAGCATTGATTTCCGCGTTTCGACGCTGCCGACCGCTTTGGGAGAGAAAGTGGTGATGAGAATCTTGGATCCCGATGTTGGATTCAAGACGTTCGAGGACTTGGGATTGGACGGCCGGAATCTTGAATTGGTGCGCAAGGCCGTTGACGAACCTTATGGTTTGATTCTGGTTGTGGGTCCGACCGGTTCGGGTAAAAGCACCACTCTTTACGCGGTTTTGCAGGAAATCAATAATGACAAAATAAATATCGTCAGCCTCGAAGATCCTGTCGAATATTTTTGCGACGGAGTCAACCAGTCGCAGGTGAGGCCGGAGATCGGTTTTGATTTTGCTTCGGGGCTGCGCAGTATTTTGCGCCAGGATCCGGACGTGATCATGGTGGGCGAGGTGCGCGACGAAGAAACTGCGCTTTTGACTATCCATTCCGCACTTACCGGCCATTTGGTTTTGAGCACTTTGCACACGAATGATTCTTTGGGCGTGGTGCCGCGCCTTGTTGATTTGAAGGTTCATCCTTATCTTATTCCCTCGACTCTCACTTTGGCGCTGGCTCAGCGCCTGGTGCGATGTTTGTGTCCTGATTGTAAAAAGAAGGTTGAGGCCAAGGGGTATCTTAAGGATAAGATCATTTCGGAATTCAACGACATACCCGAGATGTCGCGCGGCGGAGTGAAACTATCCGATCCGGTCGAAATTTGGGAACCGGTCGGATGCGCGAAATGCCATCGTCAGGGATTTTCCGGACGCGTGGGCATTTTTGAAGCCTTGGAAATGACGCCCGAGCTTGGAGAAGTGGTTCTCAAGAACCTGTCTTCGGCGGCATTAAGCGCCGAGGGGAAACGGCAAGGGCTGATAACAATGAGGCAGGATGGAATTTTGAAGGCAATAAGAGGCGTAACCACGATCGAAGAGGTTCTTAAAGCGACCGAAGAAGATATAACCGCAGTAATTGTCGAGAAGGAACTTTGACAGCTTTTCATTTCATGGATAAATGCGTTATAATATCTTAATGAATTGCGCGCGCTCTTAGCCGATTCGCGTTGGGCGCGCGGTTAACAGCGCAGAAAATTTATAATGAGACCATTGAATAATTGATTTTATGGACAAATTCAAGCCTGTCGAAATCTTTGGTTGGGCTTTGACGCAACAATTATTCAGCGGTCTAAATATTCCACAAATATGCTTGCTAAAACAAACGAAAAAAGCGGAGGGGGGAAAAGGCTGCTCGTGGTTGAAGACGATCCTTTTTTGTCCGATATCTATAATACCAAGCTGAAGCAAGCCGGATTTGACGTTGAATTGGCGACGACGGGCGAAGAATGCATGCAAAAACTTGTTGAAGGGAAGTATGACCTTATGGTCCTTGACATTGTTTTGCCGCAGCTTGACGGCTGGGAGATATTATCGCGAATAAAGGAATTAAGACGGCAAAACAGCAATCCGGCCTTGAATGACCTGAAGATCATCATTCTTTCAAATTTGGGCCAAAAAGAAGAAATCAAGAAAGGATTGGATCTGGGCGCCAACGGTTTCATGATCAAGGCCCATTTCACTCCCAGCGAAGTTGCCGAGGAAATAAACAAAACATTAAAGGCGGCCAGTTAAATAAGCGAAAATTGAAAAATCAAAAAGAAAAATTTTGGCATAAGAATTTTTTTGCCGCAATTTTAACTTTTGATATTTCATTTTTTAATTTGCAACATGGATTATCCCCAATCGTTGGAAAAATACCTTGAAATGACAGTCCAGAAAGAAGCTTCGGATCTTCATCTTTCGGCTGGTTATCCGCCAATTATGCGCATTAACGGCGAATTGTGGGCGATACCCAAAGAGCCGGTTTTGTCTCCGCGCGACAGCCAAGGCCTTGCGTTCGCGCTTATGTCCGCGGAACAGCAGAATCAGTTTTTGAAATTCAAAGAAATAGATTTTTCTTATTCGCTTCATGACAGAAATCGCTTCCGGACGAACATTTTTTTTCAAAAGGGATGCATTTCCTGCGCTTTGCGCTTGATACCTACCAAGATCAGAACGGTAAAAGAGCTTAATCTGCCTCCGGTCGTGCAGAGATTTGCCGAATCCGAGCAAGGATTCGTGCTTGTTACCGGCCCGGCGTCGCACGGCAAATCAACGACTTTGGCGGCGCTTATCGATTCGATAAACCATTCGCGGTGCGACCATATAATCACGATCGAAGATCCGATCGAGTATTTGTTCAATCCCGACTGTTCCGTGATTGAGCAAAGGGAGCTTAATTCGGACACCTATTCGTTTTCAATGGCGTTAAGATCAATGTTTCGCCAGGATCCGGACGTAATCATGATCGGCGAAATGCGCGATTCGGAAACAATTTCCACGGCTTTGACCGCGGCGGAAACAGGCCATCTGGTTTTCGCGACTCTGCATACCAATTCGGCGTCCCAGGGCATTCACCGCATCGTCGATTCATTTCCGGCTGAGCAGCAATCGCAAATTCGCGCCCAGTTGTCTTCTTCGTTGCTGGGGATTGTTTCCCAGCGGTTGATATTGTCGACAAAGGGTGCGATGGTGCCTGCTTGCGAAGTGCTTTTCAATAATTTTGCCGTGGGAAATCTTATTCGGGAGAACAAGATACACGAAATTCCGCTGGTCATAGATACATCTTCGAAAGTTGGGATGATTTCGCTTAACAAGTCCCTATCGCTGCTAGTCAAGAGTGGAGATATAACTTTGGAAAAAGCAATGTCCTATTCCTTGAATCCCCAGGAGCTGGAAGCATTAATTTAATTGAAAATTTAAAAATCAAAATGAAAAATTTTGGAATTGGAATTTATTGTGAGAGATTCCAGTAACATGTTCCTTTAATTTTGATTTTTGTATTTTGATTTTTTATGCGGTTTAATTATCAAGCCAGAACAAATAAAGGCGAAATAAAGTCGGGAGCGATCGAAGCCGTTTCAATGCAAGCGGCGGCCGAGGCGTTGCGCCGCGATGATCTTTTCGTGACTTTTTTAAAAAAAGAAAACGAAAAATTATCCAAAGGACTTCATTTTTTCGAGGGAGTTTCAGGAAGGGACGTCGCGATTTTTTCGCGACAGCTGGCGGTTATGTTCCGCGCCAACGTTTCTTTGGTTGAGTCGTTACGCACCATCGGTTCCCAGCTTCCAAACCAGAACTTCAGGGAAAAGATTTTAAAAATTTCCCAGATTGTCGAAGCCGGTTCGACTCTTTCGTCGGCTTTGGCAAAATATCCGGACATTTTTTCGCCCTTTTTCGTATCGATGGTGCGGGCCGGCGAGGTTTCGGGAAATCTTGCTGAGCAGTTCAACTATTTGGCGGACTATCTTGAAAAGCAATATTATCTTTCGGGAAAAATCAAAGGCGCGATGATTTATCCGGCGGTGATCGTGTCGGTTATGGTCGGAGTGTTGTTTTTGCTGAGCTATTTTGTGATGCCCAATTTGATCAGCATGCTGAACGACGCCGCCATCGATCTGCCGCCTTTGACCAAATTCGTGATTGCTGTCACCAATTTCATTCGCGGTATCGGAGGCATATTGCTCCTGCTTGTTTTGATCGGGATGGTGGTGATTGTTATGCGGGCTTCCCGGACCGAGAAGGGGAAAATTTTTTTAGATAATCTTTATTTGCGGATCCCGGTCGTTAGAAATCTTTTAAGGATGCTTTACATGAGCCGTTTCGCGGATAACCTGTCGACATTGATAACCGGAGGCATTCCCATTACGCAGGCTTTGGAAATAACCGGAACCATTGTGGGAAATACTGTTTATCGCGATGTGATTATGAAAACATGCGATGGAGTGCGTAAGGGCCAAACGATTTCTTCAATTCTTTTCAGTTATCCGGAGTTATTTCCGCCGATGTTTTCTCAGATGGTTCTTGTCGGCGAGCAAACCGGTTCGCTGGATAAAAGTTTGCTGGTAATGGTCGCATTTTATGAAAAAGAGGCCGAACGGGCGATCGACGGGATGCTGATACTCATCGAACCGGTGCTGATCTTGACGCTCGGTTTGGTGGTGGGCGGCGTGGTAGCGTCGGTGATGGTACCCTTGTATCAATCGATGGGAAGCGTATAGTTCGTGATTGGCTGCAGTTTCCAGATTTGTGATACTGATAATTAATATGAAAATACTGCGGAAAAAGCAAAGCGGTTTTACGCTGGTTGAATTGTTGGTGGTTGTTGCCATTATCGGCATGCTGGCGAGCCTCGTGGCGGTTTCGACGGGCGATTCGCGCGCCCGCGCCCGCGATTCCCGGCGGATGTCGGATTTGCGCCAGATACCGTTGGCGCAGGAAGCGGTAATGAATGACGATCGGCTGTATCAAGTTTCCGATACTGTCGTTGGTATTCTTCCCGCGATAAAAAATGCGGATCTCCATCAATACCTGATGTCCGTCAAGGATCCGAAAAACAGCGAAGGGTATCAGTATGTTTGGGTAAAAAACGATGCGCCGTGCAACAGTTTGCAGAGGGGCGGGTATTATTGCATTGTTGCCAAACTGGAAGAGCGCGGAATCAAATGCACTTCGAATCAGGTCAGATATTTTGTAGTGAATAATCGCGGATCAAAGGAAGCGTGCGTTGCCGCTTCGACCGATTATGTCGCCAATCCTCCGACGTGCGACGTGTGTCTTGGTTTGTGATAAAATGGTTTGCGGAAATTCGATTGGCGGTTGCAATCATTGATGATATAATGATTTAATAAAGAATAAACGGTAAAGGTCGAAATTGTAAAATAATAAGCAATTATTATCGCAATTGATCAAAAACTGTCAGGTTTAAATAAACGTAAAAAGCTATGAAGAATCACAAAGAAGGTTTCACCCTTATCGAATTGTTGGTAGTTATCGCCATCATTGGTATTTTGGCGGGCATGGTACTGGTGTCAATGAGCGGAGCGAGGCAAAAAGCGCGCGACGCCAAGCGGCAGTCAGACATGCGCCAGATAATTTCGGCGGAAGAGATGTATTACGGATCGCAGGATAGATATACTTCGACCGCGGCTGATGGCGATGCGACCGCAACGACTATCGGCAGTTCGACGGATGGCGGCACGGTATATATGACCATTCCGGATGATCCGGGAGGCTTTACGAACGCCGTGGCTTGCGGAGGGACGCCCGGAGCGGGGGAATACGCTGGTCAGGGGAACTACTGCGTTATTGCTAATTCTTCTGATACGCAGAAATTTTGCTATTACGCCCGCTTGGAAACTCAGGCGAAATATTATACCGCTTCGCAGGGTGGAAATGTGCTAAAAACTGCTGTTCCGACGCTAGCCGATTGCAATACGGCCAGCTAGTTTAATGAACTGAATTTTAAAACCGGCGGAACGCCGGTTTTTTTTGTTGTTTTTCCGTGATAATATTAATTCATGATATCAGATTTTTACTTTTGGCTTGTAACCGTCGCGATTTTTGGCATTGGAACAATAATCGGCAGTTTTTTAAATTGCATTATCTGGCGTTCTCACGCCGACGAAAGTGCCATGAAGGGGCGTTCTTATTGTCCCAAATGCCGCCACGGTTTGGCGTGGTTTGACCTTGTTCCGGTGTTCAGTTTTTTGTTTTTGCGGGGATTGTGCCGTTATTGCAAAAAAGGAATTTCATGGCAGTATCCGGCGGTGGAATTGATTACCGGAATTTTTTTTGTTGTTTTTGCTTTTGAGTTTGCGCCCGGATTTTTCAACGGACAGATACCATTGGTTGTTTTGGCCCAGCTTTTATCGTATTGGGTGATTTTGTCATCGCTTGTGGTGATTTTTGTTGCCGATTTGCGCTGGTATTTTATTCCTGACGGGGCGGTAATTTCCGGATTTGTTGCGGCGCTGATTCTGCGCGTTCTGCAATTTACCCAAGGGGGATTGTATTTCGGTCAGTACGACTATCAAATACTGGTGAATCCGTTTTTATCGTCTTTTTTTTGCGCCGCATTTTTCTTAGCGATATTTTTGCTGTCGCGGGGCAAATGGATGGGGTTTGGCGATGTTAAGTATGCGCTTTTTATGGGAATGGTTCTTGGTTTTCCCGATTCTTTGGTGGCGCTATTCTTGGCGAATTTTTTTGGTGCTATAATAGGATTAACTTTGATCCTGGCGAAAATTAAAAACATGAAGTCGGAGATACCCTTCGGTCCGTTTTTGGTGGCTGGAACAGTGATCGCGCTTTTCTTTTCCGATTCGATTATGAGCTGGTATCTGTCGATAAATTATTGAGGTGCGGCCAGTGATTTTTTGGTAAAAACCGAGTCGATTTGTTTTCGGGCGCAAGAGCAAGCTTTTTTGGGGATAGAATTGGGTGCAATCAAACTATAATCATCTGAAATGTTCAAACCGGATTTAAAATTAAAACCCAATGTCGCGAAAGCCGGTTTTACGCTTGTTGAATTATTGACCGTGATGGCAATTATTTTCGTTCTGAGCGTGATGGCAATTTCAAATTATCACCAGGGTAACCGCCAGGTTATTTTGGACATGCAGGCAAACCGTTTCGCGCAAGATTTGCGCCGGATGCAGGAATGGGCGATGGCGGCGCACCAGCTGGGCGGTGTGCCAAAACATGGATACGGCGTTTATGTTTCCGCGGTCAGCAATTCTTATATTCTTTATGCCGATAATAACGGGAACGGGAGATACGACGGAGGATTGGAAATGCAGGAAACCATACCTTTGGACAAAAATGTTGAAATATCGTCCTGCAATCCCAATCCGGCAAGCGTTGATTACATGGTGCCCAGCCCGATCACCAAAATAAACGGAAACGATGCGTCGACGGTGCAGACCGTTACTTTTTGGATTAAAACCGATCACACCGTTACCCGCACCGTGACTGCGAACAAAGCGGGATTGATTTATGTCAAACAACCCTAAAAAAAATTTTATTATGAATCGCCGGGGATTTACTCTGGTTGAAGTGATAACAGCCCTGTCGATCATAATGGTGGGTATCGTTGGCGCGTTTCAGCTTGTTAGCCAAAGCCTAGCGGCATCAAACAGCGCGTCGATGCAATTGACGGCGGCGTATTTGGGCAAGGAGGGTATTGAGATCGTTAGAAACATCCGCGACGATAATTACTTGAAATACATTTTTAATGAAACGGGCTATGACAGCGATGCCACTTGCTGGATGAGTGGATTATCCCAGAACGGAATCCCGATTTCCAAAGATTGTTCAGCCGGATGCGCCGCAGACTATACGATGCGCGCTCTCGATACCGCATATGTGGGTCAGAATCTGAAATTTGACGGTAATTTCTTCAATTATACGGCAGGCAGCGCGACTCCTTACCGGCGGATCATTACCATTACGCCGAAACCAAGCGTTTTGGATACCGATTATTTGAATGTTTTGATTGAAGTGCGCTGGACCGACAGGGGGAAAGCGCGGTCGTTTAAAATACAGGAAAATCTTTATAATACTTGGCCGCAATAGAAATTGCGGATTAAGGGACGCGGGACGCGATGCAAAATGCAAAAAAAGGGATCAACTAAAAAACATAAGGAAATGCGGGCGGATAGCCGCGGATTTACGCTGGTCGAGATGATGGTATCGATCACGATATTCGCGTTGGCGATGACTGTTGTCTCGCAGCTGTTCTTGTATTCCTTGCGCGTTGAAAGGCGGTTGATCGCGCATTCACAGCTGGTTAACGAGATGTCGTATGACATGGAACATTTTGGCCGGGGCATGAGAATGGCCAAAAAAAGAATGGTTGCGGATCCGAATACTTGTTTGGACCGGGTCGGGGTTAATTTTAACGAAATCATGTCTAACGGATCGGTTACGGGGATAAAGTTTCAGAATTCTAACTTAATCGAAGGGCAAATAGATTGCGTCCAATATTATATTTGCAGCCCGAGCCAGCCCTGCCATCCCGCCGGCTATCCGGATGATGTGACCGTATTGATGGAGAGCCATTCGGGGATCAACGGTACGTTCAATCTTCCCTTGACTTCTCCGAAAATAAACATCACAAATTTTAAAGTGCTTCTTACGGGTGAGTCGCAGGAAGATGAAATTCAGCCGCGCGTAACGATTTACATTCAGGCGAAAAACAATGAGAATGAAAGCATGGAAAGCCAGATCACGGTATCCCAGCGCGATCTTGATTATCGAGAGCGAACGGAATAATACGGCTAATTTTTTTAAATTATGTCAACAAGATTAGGACCACAATTGAGTGCGTTTTTAGAATTTAACCGCGGCCGCGGCCGGCGGGGAATTGCGATTTATCTTGCCGCGGTGACGCTGATGATAGTTTTGGCGGTTGCACTGGGAATAAGCTTGCTGTCGATTTATCAGTTAAAAAATTTGAATGAAGCGGGAGTTTCGGTGGTGGCTTTTGCCGCTGCGGAAACCGGTATTGACGCGGCGTTGGCCAATCCTGCGGCATTGGTTCCGCCGTGGAATTCATTTGACCAATCCGTTGGCAATGCCAGTTACCGAGTCGAGTCTTTCCTATGCGGCGCGGCAAACGCATATTTGTGTTTCCGGTCGGTAGGTACTTACCGCGGTACGCAGCGGGCAATACAAATTCAGCAACCGTTATGAAATGGTTTCAACCCCATTCTACCGCAATTATTTTATTTCGGTCGCGCCGAATTCATCACATATCACTTTTCAGTGATAATGACTGCCCGTCGTCAAGTATGTCTCCTCGTTCTTCATTCGGCTCGCTCGAAATAAAATAATTTCGTGACGGATAGGATTTTGAACTCATCTCTATGACCAAGCAGGAAGCAAAAGACCGAATAGCGAAATTGGCAAAGCTTATCAATCACTATCGCTACGCATATCACGTGCTTGACAGGCAGGAAATTTCCGATGAAGCGCTTGATTCCTTGAAAAAGGAGCTTTTTGATTTGGAAACACGCTATCCGGAATTCATCACGCCGGATTCTCCCACCCAGCGAGTCGCCGGAAAACCTCTTGGCAAATTCATTAAATACGAACATAAGGCGCCGATGCTTTCTTTTAACGACGCATTTACGACCCAGGACATGAATGATTGGCTTGAGCGCGCCCAAAAGCTTCTTTCCGAGAACGAAATTTCGCGGCTTGATTTTTTTTGCGAACCAAAACTTGACGGGCTCGCGATTGAGCTTGTTTATTCGGAAGGAGTTTTGGAAGTGGGCGCCACGCGCGGTGACGGGCGCGTGGGCGAAAATGTTACCCAAAACCTGAAAACAATTGAAGCGATACCTTTGAGCCTGCGCGCCGCCGATGAAATCATAAAAGATTTGCGCCGGTCCGGATTGAAAGCAATGGCCGATGCCGCCGATGAAAATGATCTAGGAGAAGTTATTGTCCGGGGCGAAGTGATTATCAACAAGCGCGAATTTGACCGCATAAACAAACGGCAGGCAGAGGCCGGTTTGCCGCAATTTGCGAACCCGCGCAACCTTGCCGCCGGATCGATCCGCCAGCTTGATCCCAAAATTACCGCCAAGCGCCATCTGGATTCCAATTGTTATTCGTTGGCGAGCGATTATGGCCAAAAGACGCATTCTGAAGAGCACGAATTTTTGGAGGTCGCGGGATTTAAGACCAATAACAAATTCAGCAAGTATTGCAAAACGCTCAAGGATGTTTTTGAATTTCACGAATACTGGTATAAAAACCGGGAAAAACTTCCTTACGAAATCGACGGCATTGTCGTGACGATCAACGATAATGCCATTTTCAAGAAATTGGGCGTTGTCGGCAAAGCGCCCAGAGGCGCGATCGCATATAAATTTCCGCTAAAACAAACCACGACGATTGTCGAGGACATTTTGGTTCAAGTGGGCAGGACGGGCGCGTTAACGCCGGTGGCGGTTTTGGCGCCGGCGGAAGTGGGCGGGGTGATGATTTCGCGCGCCACTCTTCACAATGAGGATGAAATAAGGCGTCTTGGATTGAAAATTGGCGATACCGTAGTGGTTGGCCGCGCCGGGGATGTTATTCCCGATATCCTCAAGGTGTTGCCGGAATTGCGAACCGGCAAAGAACGCGAATTCAAAATGCCGCGTACCTGTCCCATTTGCGGCGGGAAAGTCGTGAAAAAAGAAGGCGAGGTGGTTTGGCGGTGCGCAAATCTTGATTGTTTCGCGGTGCAGGAAAGATCGTTGGGACATTTTGTTTCCCGGGCAGCTTTTAATATCGACGGCTTGGGTCCCAAGATAATCAATCATTTGCTGGATGTCGGATTGATCCGCGATGCCGCCGATGTCTTTGCTTTGAAGGAGGGAGATTTGATCCCGCTGGAGCGATTCGCGGAGAAATCAGCCAAAAATTTGATTGAAGCTATCCAGGAAAGGAAACGGATAACCTTGCCGCGTTTTATCTACGCGTTGGGAATCCGCAACGTCGGCGAAGAAACGGCGCGCGCTTTGAGCAATAATTTTGAAAATTTCAAAAAAATAGCAAGCCGGTCGCTTGAAGAACTTCAAGGGGTTGCGGACGTGGGACCGGTAGTGGCGGAATCGATCTATGATTGGTTTTCAAAACCAAAAAATATAAAACTGATCGAAAAATTATTCGCTGCCGGCGTTGTGATTGAGCCATATCAAAAAACTGTCGGGCTGTTGGATGGCAAAAATTTCGTGGTTACCGGCACGCTGGAATCAATGAGCCGCCAGGAAGCAAAGGACAAGATTCGCGCGCGGGGCGGTAAAGCGGTTGAATCGGTGTCAAAAAATACGGATTATTTGGTGGCTGGCGCCAGCCCCGGTTCCAAGCTGGCAAAGGCGCAAAAACTTGGCGTGAAGGTTGTTGGCGAAGATGATTTTTTGAAACTTATCAAACATTTGGTTTAATAGCTATTTTTAATTCTAACTTGGCTTATTGATGAGTTATCCCCAGTGGCGCGCCATTCGCATATACAGTATAATTTAATCAAGAAACGAGCTTCCCGAACGTTGGATTATATGAAGCAAAAACAATCCAATCCGCAACCACAATTTTTGCTGAAAATTGCCCTGGCATTTTTAGTGTTTTTCGGGTTTTCGACCCTACCACAAACCGCTCGCGCCAGTTTCCTCGATGATGTTTTATCCTTGCCAAGCCAGTTAGCCGAAGGCAGCCAAATTGCAATTACCGAAGTATTCCCGTCATTCTTCAACCAAGCCAGCCTGGCTTCGGTCCTCAATGACATCCAATGCTTCTTTGGCTTTAACTGCACGAAGATAACCATTAGCCAGGAACCAATAACCGAAAACCAAAACCAGATAGCCAAAAACCAGAATCCAACAACTAACAATCCGGAACCCCAGCAGCCAGAACCCCAAACCACCACTCAACCCGACCAACCCAAAACCCCGGTCCAGATCACCCAGATCATCAATCCCACCAAAGAGATTCAAACCATACATACGATCAGTAACAATACCAATACCGTAGTAGTTGATAATGATACCAAAAACCAAGTTAACCAGCTCCTCCGCCAGTTAAACTCCGACCGTCCCAATTATTCCACAGGCCAGACAGTATCTCTACCCACAAATCTGGTATCAAAAACCTTAAACATCACTTCCGGAGATTTCAATGTTGATGAAAACGGCAACGTAACTGCCAATGACATTACCAGCAATGGCAACCTCACTGTCCAAGGCAACTTCACGGTATCCGGCAGCCAGACATATTCGGGCGCGGCCAGCTTTAGCGCCACCAGCACGGTTCCCGCATTGCTTGTCGAACAAACCGGCAGCGGCAATGCTTTGCAAGCTGACAACGTGACCATCAAGGATTCGATTATTGCCACAAACGATGGCGGCACATTGCAATTCCAAACCGTGAACAACTACCTTGACGCCACTGGCAACCTGGTTCTGGCCGGAGACATTACCGCGGGAAAATACAACGGCTTGACCATCAATCCCACTACCAAATCCTTGACTGTTTCCAATGACGCAACAATTTCAGGTACCAATACCGGTGACCAGACAATCACCCTGACCGGGGATATTACCGGCAGCGGTACCGGCAGTTTTGCGACCACGATTGGCAATGCAAAAATTACCAATGCCATGCTGGCCGGATCAATTGCGGCCAGCAAACTGATTGGTACGGACATTGCCACTGTGGGCACAATTACCACTGGCACCTGGAACGGAACTACAATTTCCCCAACCAAAGGCGGCACCGGCATTGCCAACGGTGCCAACAATACCATTACCTTCACCGGCAACTACACTCTGGGATTAATATTAAGCGCCAATACCAGTTTGACCTTGCCAACCAGCGGTACGCTGGCAACTACTTCTGACAAACTTAACGCGTTTGCCTCCACCAGTTCTTCAGAATTGGCCGGAACCATCAGCGATGAAACCGGCAGCGGTTCCCTGGTATTTGCCACCAGCCCGACATTTACCACTCAGTTAACCGCGCCCAAGGTGGTGGGTGATACCACCGGACTGTACCTCAATGAAGACGGCGGCGCGGGAATCTTCGTGAAGGATGGCGGGAACGTGGGGATCGGCAACACCAATCCTTCTTCCAAACTCGACGTCACCGGCGATATCCGCATCAGTAGCGGTTCCGGCGGCCAGATTATCTTTGCCGATGGTTCCACCATGGCCTCTTCAGGCTTAGGCTCCGCGGCCGCGCTTTCCAATACCACTGACGCGATCATGACCGGCGATTCCGACGCCAACAATACCGGCGCGGTGATCCTCAAGACCGGATCCAATGACAGGTTGCATATTTTAAATGGTGGCAACATTGGTATTGGTACCGCCAGTCCCAATACCAAACTGGATGTGAGAGGCGGAATCAATGCCGGTACCAATGGCACGGAATTCACGCTGTCATCCAGCGGCGCGGTGGTTGCCATTACCTACAACGGCTTAACTCTAACCTCCCAAGCCACGGGCTACACCATCAGCGGCGGCACTGCCAGCAAAACATTAACCCTGGACGACAATCTGACTGCGACCACGATTAATTCCCATCTTGCCAGCACCAGCAATCCCCACGGCGTGACCCAATCCCAGGTGGGCCTGGGCAGCGTGGAAAACACCGCGCTGTCCACCTGGGCGGGAACTGGTAATATTACTACCGTAGGCACGATTACCACCGGCACCTGGAACGGCACCACAATTTCCCCAACCAAAGGCGGCACCGGCATTGCCAACGGTACTAACAATACCATTACCTTTACCGGCAACTATACTCTGGGATTAACGCTTAGCGCCAACACCAGCTTAACCTTGCCGACCAGCGGCACGCTGGCAACCACCAGCGACAAACTTAATGCGTTTGCGTCCACGAGTTCTTCGGAACTTGCCGGAACCATCAGCGACGAAACCGGCAGCGGTTCCCTGGTATTCGCCGCCAGCCCGACATTTACCACGCAGTTGACCACGCCCAAGGTGGTGGGCGATACCACCGGGCTATATCTCAACGAAGACGGCGGCGCCGGAATCTTTGTGAAGGACGGCGGGAATGTGGGGATCGGGACGACAGGGCCGGGAGCGAAGCTGCATGTTTGGGGGACTGGCGCTATTACGGCGGGAACTTATGGCGATGGAACAAATCTGCCCGATTTTCATATTTCCGGAAGTTATGTTACGACAGGACAAATCATGTCTGTTAACAATTTTGCTGGTACAAGAGTGTTAACAGTTCAAGGCAGCGGCAATGTCGGCATCGGGACGACGAATCCGGATGCGTTATTAACTTTGGGAAAAAGCGGTGCAACCGGATCAACAGCCGATTTGGATTTCTATAGTACATTAACAAACGATGCCAATGTTCTTTACAGAAGCGGAAGAATTTATGGCCAATTTGATGGGACGGGTTCAACGACTTCAAGATTGACTTTTCAAAACAATATCAGCGGAACTTTTGTCGATACTATGAGTTTAAAAAACGGAAGTGTTGGAATTGGCACTACTTTGCCTACTCAAAAGCTTGATGTAGCGGGAAAAATACTTTCCGAAACGACCAGCGCTTCCGCGGGAACCGGAATTTTACTTGACGCATCTGCCGTTACAAGCGGTTATACGACAACTATTGGAGAAGACGATACGGGATCGTTTATTTACAATAACTCCGCTGTTCGCAAGTTTTCTTTGGGTGTCAACAGCTCCAGAGCTAATTTGGTAATTGATACGAACGGGAGCATTGGGATTGGGACAGCCAGTCCGGGAACCCAGTTGCATGCATTTAATTCAACGGGCAGGACGGATATAACGGTTGAGTCTGATAATAGCCACTCATTTTTTATTGCCGATTCGGCATCCAATTCAAGCTCTGGCTTATTAATGAAAGAGGCGGGAAGCAGTAGATGGCAGGTTTATAACGCAGGTTCAGATGATTCATTTAGGATTTATAAATATGCAGATACAGCCGGTGATATACTTACAATAAATAGTAGCGGCAACGTCGGCATCGGGACGACGGGACCCACTCAAAAGCTCGATGTACGGGGTCAGTTGGTGGTTGCGAATAATGATTATGTTGCTTCGTCTGTAGGGAGCGGGATGAGTGTTTATACGGGAGCGTCGTCCGGAGATACCTATACCAATATACAAACCTTCAAGACAGGTTATACGGCAGGAAGCAACCTGGTTTTGCAGCCATGGCAAGGCAACGTCGGCATCGGGACGACGAGCCCGTCCGTAACCTTGCAGGTAGTTGGTGGCTCATATATTGGTAGTGGTGTCGTAAATACGACAAGTGGATATGGTTCATATATTTATGGAGACCATGCGAATGGAGTAGCTTATTTTGATGTTCATACCGAAGTGGCGGGTGCTAACGTAGGCGCGCTGGTTTTTCGAGCTGGACACGGATCGGGCGAATTGGGTTCGACAAGGGCGATATTATATTTAAGTACAGTAAACGGCAATATGACGATATATGGACAAGGGTATAAAGCAGGTGGTGGATCCTGGGCGGATTCTTCCGACCAGCGTCTGAAGGAAAATATTGTGCCGATTACGGGTGCCTTGAATAAGATTATGCAATTACAAGGCGTAAATTTTGACTGGAAAAACCCGCAGGAGCATGGCAAT
>Ga0074195_1000631_pt1 | contig 63489 bp, 60 predicted proteins | sample EPASupsiteHSE623_FD_64525 | JGI IMG/M metagenome (GOLD analysis project Ga0074195, IMG submission 64525) | Bioremediated contaminated groundwater from EPA Superfund site, New Mexico - Sample HSE6-23 | ecosystem: Environmental > Aquatic > Deep subsurface > Groundwater > Contaminated ...
CCTCATGGCTATTTGGTTGAATAGCTTTGTCGGGCCATAGCTATAGATTCTATCAAGTGTCCTACCAACATTGTCTTCGTTGAAGTCTGAGGCTGTTATGCCTGGCCCAAACAGCCGTTCCAATGCCAGATTCTCAAAGTAACTTGGAAAGATGTACAACCTACGCTCTACGAATCCAAGACCGTTGAGAATTAGCCCCTTCATAATCGCAGAATGTGGAAGTTTATGTTCGCGGTTCTTGGGAATCGCCTCATCAATCACTTCTGAAATGCCTAATCTGTCGAAAACTCCAGCTACTAATCCGAGGTGATCCAGTGAATTCGTGGTGATCTTCATGGCAGGCTTTTTCGGGGTCATTTTCGATACGGGTAGATCAAGGGAGGATAAAAAGGTTTCAGAATCAAAGCTCTACCTGCGGGATGTGGGATCACAAGCGTCCGCCTGACTCTTGCCAAGCACGGGTCTCATGGCCGCCGTTTTGAGCCTCTCATTTATCAGCTCCTGGGTTGCCTGCGAAAGAAGTGTCATCGGTCGATTATGGTTCAGCTTGGCGAAGTCTCAGATATAGTATCTGGAGCGCAAAGGCGTGAAGATTGAATGCATATTTGCTTATATAATTTGGTGGCCAGGGCACATTAGGGGCGGAAAATGAATAGAGAATTTACAGGCTATACATAACAGAGAGATTATCAATAATTTACCCTGTTGAGTGCATCCTAATATTTTCTTTTCAAGGTAAGAGAATTCAGAATATTATCTAAATAGGTTTAATTCTCAGAACAGAAGATGGTGATTCGGATGAACGGCTGCCCGGAATGGCACCATCTAGACTGCAATTTGCTGAAGGGATAACTCATGCCCGGTCCACAGAATATAAGAAGGCCAACAGATCTATCAAAGAACCTGCCTAGAATCTCCTTTTTAAATGCTGTCACTTTGGCAATCATTTTTATTCTTGGATACATATCACTGACGTTCTTGCTGAGGAGTGACATTCCTCTGCGCCTTGAACTTACTGACCTGATTTATCCTATTGTGAATGGTCTGACAGCGTGCATTTGGTTCTATGCCGCCCTGCAGTCTGAGGCTAAGTCGCGCGTCCGAATGGCTTGGACTTTTCTGGCCATCGCCCAGCTATCCTTCACATTAGGCGACGTCATTTGGGCGGTACTAGAGTTATACCTTTTTCAGAGCCCATTCCCCTCAATGGCAGATGTTTTTTACCTAATGTATTATCCACTATTTGTTGCAGGCGTTCTTTTCTTCCCAGTACAACCTATGAAGTTCTCAGAGAGTCTCAAGTTATTGATCGATACAGGAATTATAATAATTTCAGCTAGCCTAGTTTCCTGGATTTTTGTAATCGGCCCTACGATCATCACAAATAAGGACGATACATTAGTCCTTGCATTATCACTGGCGTATCCTGTAATGGATTTGCTTTTGCTTTTTGTCTTGCTGGCGCTGCTATTCAGGCAGGTAAGTTCTATAGATCGAGTGACATTAATGCTGCTGTTTTTTGGAGGCATAGCAGAAATTATATATGATTTTACTTATTCCGTTATGGAATTACAGGGGTCATACGTATCTGGCGACCCAATAGACATCCTTGGGGTATCTGGTTATGCCTTGTTCATTTTGGCTGGTATATCATATGTAAATGCTGGAAAACTCGACCTGTCCAAGCCTTTGCTCAGCTCAGGATCTCCGTCTTACCAATTTAGCTGGCTATTTTATATGCCATACCTTTCGGCCGGCATTGCCTATCTTATGCTTATCTGGAGTCGTAGTATCAGCCAGATGCGGCCTTTCACCTACCTTATGGAAGTAGGTGTTGGAATAATCATAGGGCTGGTGTTTATACGTCAAATCATTACCCATAAGGAGAATACATCGCTGTATGCTAAAGCCCAGCAGGAGATCTCAGAAAGAATACATGCCGAAGGTGCCCTCAAAGAGTCCGAGCACCGTCTAGCTGATATCATTGACTTCCTTCCAGATGCAACCTTCGTCATAGATAGCAAGAAGACGGTGATAGCTTGGAATCGCGCCATGGAGGAGATGACCGGGGTCAGCAGAGACAATCTGATCGGACAGGGAGACCTTGCCTACACTATCCCCTTCTATGGCGATCGAAGGAGGCACTTGCTGGATCTCATAGACATGGACGATAAAGATCTTGATTCCAAGTATGAATATGTGCAGAAAAAAGGAAACACCCTTTATGCTGAGACATATGCACCTGCATTGAATGGGGGCAAAGGCGCCTACGTGTGGGCGACCGGGGCACCAGTTTTCGATAATAATGGTAACCGCATAGGCGCCATAGAATCCATTCGCGACATTACCGAACGCAAAAGGGCAGAGAGGACTCTCCAAGAACAATTGAATTTCCTACAGCAGCTGATAGATGCCATCCCTAGCCCGATCTTTTACAAAAGCACCAAGGGTGTCTACCATGGCTGCAACAAGGCGTTTGAAGCTATTACGGGACGGACCAGCGATATGATCGTTGGATATACCGTCTACGAACTATATCCTAAAGACCTGGCCGACATATATTCCGAGGCTGATCGCAAGCTCTTCAAAAATCCTGGTGTACAGGTATACGAGGCTGCAATAGCTCCTGCTGATGGAAGCAGACGCGACGTTATGTTCAGCAAGGCTACCTACTTCGATACTGAGGGCAACCTTGACGGTCTTGTGGGCGTCATCCTGGACATAACTGAAAGGAAGAATATGGAGAATGCACTCAGGGAATCTGAGAGGCGTCTGGCAGACATAATCAACTTCTTGCCCGATGCCGCCCTGGTCATAGATAAAGAAGGAAAGGTCATAGCCTGGAACCGTGCTATAGAGGCTCTGACCGGCTTCAAAGCAGAGGACATGCTGGGCAAAGGGAGTTATGAACATGCTCTGCCATTCTATGGCCAGAGAAGGCCGATTTTGATTGACCTGGTCCTCAGGCCAGAGGGGGATATAGAAAAAGAGTATTCCAACCTCCAAAGAGATGGAGACACCCTCGTTGGCGAGTCTTATATACCAATGCTGGGTGGTAAGGAGGCCTACATCTGGGGTATAGCTTCTGCTCTATACGACTCACAGGGAAATATTGTTGGAGCTATCGAGTCGATCAAGGATATTACAGAGCGCATGCATGCTGAGGAGGAGCTAGCCAGGCAAAATGCACTTCTGAAATCCATTATTGAGAGCCCTGAAAATATCATCAGCTTCTCTCTCGACTGCAATTATCGCTACATCTCTTTCAACGAACTTCACAGGCAGACTATGAAAACCATATGGGGCGTCGATATCCGCCTCGGAATGAAAATGCTGGATATAATAGCATACCCTGAGGACAGGGAGATGGCCAGGTGTAACTTCGATAAGGTGCTGTCTGGAGAATATTTCACAGAGATGGAAGAATATGGCGATACAGAATTGAGCCGCAAGTATTGGGAAGATATCTACAGCCCCATTCTTGATGAGAATGCCCGCGTCATTGGGATCAATGTGCTCTGTATGGACATCACGGAACGAAGGCTGGCAGAAGAGAAGCTGGTCGCTTCACTTCAGGAGAAAGATCTTCTCCTAAAGGAGGTTCACCACCGGGTCAAGAACAACCTCCAGATAGTCTCCAGCCTCCTCAGACTCCAGTCAAGGAAGATTCAGGATGAAGAGATTGCAGACGTTTTCATGGATAGCCAGAATCGCATTAAATCCATGGCCTTGGTACATGAAAAGCTTTACAGGTCCAAAGATCTTTCAAAGGTATACCTCAATGAGTACATAAATAAACTCGTCAGAGATCTGATAAGATCTTTCGAATGTGGAAAGAGGGTGAGGTTCCATTCCGATCTGGAAGAGGCCTTCCTTGGTATAGATAAGGCTATACCATTTGGGCTGATCCTCAATGAGCTTATCACCAACTGCCTAAAACACGCTTTTCCAGAAGCGAGGTCGGGTGAGGTTTACGTGGACCTGAAATCAGATGGTCATCGCCTCACATTGGCAGTCAGAGATAATGGTATTGGAATTCCCGAAGACCTGGATATTGGTAAGCCAAGCTCCATGGGATTGATATTGGTGCAAAGTCTTGTAAATCAGCTCAAGGGCACTTTAGAAGTCAAGATCAATGGCGGAACAGAATTTAAGTTGAGCATAGATATGTAATGTATGACCTGATTTTTATTCTCTTAAGATCAATAGGCCTTAAACCATAAAGTGTATTGTAGTTCTTACTTTTTTGGCGCTCTCAATCTGTTGCTCGATAGATTGCTCCATAACTGAATCAGGGTCTTATTTAAGCCTTGATGTACTATATCATGAACCCTTATTTCAGCCTCGTTGTACTGGCATCTGTCCTACCCGGGGACGGCTAAGCTCTTCATGAACCGGTCCCGTATCTGCTCGGGCGATAGATCTATCACAGGAACCTCGGCGTTTCCTGCTTCCACCTTGGCCACAACCACGCCCTTGCCCATAATGGCCTCGGCCAGTTCCTCAGGGTTTGAGGCGGCACGCACCTCTCTTATTCCAGCTCCTCTGGCCATCTCAGCCAGGTCTGTTGACCTGGATGTGGCCGTGGGCTGGCAGCCAGTAGAGCAGTAAGCCCCATTATCCAGTATCACCAGCAGGTAATTGTCAGGAGCGAAGCTGGCAATGGTCGCCAGAGTTCCCAGGTTCATGAGCACGGCGCCGTCACCATCCAGGGAGATCACCTTGCGGTCAGGTCTGGCCAGTGCCAGGCCAAGGCCAATAGAAGAGGCCAGGCCCATGCTCCCGAGCATGTAGAAGTTCCCTGGCCTGTCCATGACAGAATAAAGCTCTCTGCATGGGAAGCCCAGGTTGCATACTATCAGGGCGTCTCGGGCAGTTGAGGTGACAGCATCGATGGCCTCAATCCTCTTCATCATGCCCCCCTCCAGAAGCTGATATCCAGGAGCACAGCTACAGGCCTGCCCTCTGACCTGGCCAGGTTCCAGGCCTCGGCCATAGCCCATTTTGCTTCTTCTGGCGCGCCAGGCCTCAGCCACCTTATGCCGAGAGTGTTAAGCAGGGGCTCGGTAAGCTGGCCCATTGGCACCTGGGCCACGATGTTCTCGCCCTCAACGCCGCGGTGGCTTATGATCATCAGAAGAGGTATTCTGTAGAGGAAATCCAGTGAGGCCAGGGCATTTATCGAGTTGCCAAGGCCCGAGTTCTGCATGAGGATGGCGGGCCTTTTGCCGCCGAGGTAGGCGCCGGCACAAAGGCCAATGCCCTCCTCCTCACGGGTCGCAGGGATGCAGGTGATATCGTGATCGGATTCCAGGAGGGATAAAAGCTCTTTGAGGTTGACGCAGGGGACACTGGTCACGAAGTCTATCTTGGCGCGTTTAAGGCCGGAATACACTGCTGCGCTTGATTTGGTCATTGCTGCCTCGGAATTGGAAGGACGTAGAGTTATCTGTATACATGCAGGTATTTAGATATGGTTTTATTTAGCCCTGCACGATGTCCTGTTTATAGATTAGTTACTCGCTGTTTTATACGGGTGTTGTGACAGATTATGAAATCTCTTAGAGTGATAACTGGTGTGCTCTCCACTGTATAAAGGCCCTTGGCCAGCAATTGCTTAGCGACGTAAATGTCCCCCCCCGGGGGCGCGTTTTTGGACCAAGGCATTGAGAGGCACAGGGCATAGAGCACCACCCAGAAAGTGTCGGCTATTCTTCTCCAATCAGGTCTCTCATTCTGAATCTTACAAGCTTGTACACCAGGACTCGCTTTAGGGCTATGGCCCTCTGTGGCCACCCAGTAAGCTAATATCCCGGCGTGAATTGCATAAAGAGCTAAAAGGCTAAATCGATGGCAAAAGAGATGATAATATACCAGCTCCCTTATGGGGCGCAGTCGATATCTGCGGTAATATCACCTGGCGTGTCACCAAGGAAGAGCATGAGATGCTGAAGAAGCACCTTGAGGCCATCATCACTGAAGATGGCAGCAATGATTAACTCCTCAGCGTTTTACTCAACCTCAAAAAGCCAGCCAATATCAAACCTGAAATCCCAGCTCTCTGGCCCGTCCATTGGCAGCTTCTGCCTCGGACTCGCGACCCAATGCTTTGAAAGATAATCCTTTGTAGTACCAGGGCCTGTAGTTTCTTGGAGCTATTTCGCTGGCTCTCTCGAAATATTGGAGTGAATCCTCATAAGCACCTTGGCTATAGAGTGCGGCACCCTTGCCAAACCAAGCCGATGTATCTCTTGGGTCCAGCCTCAATGCCTCATCATACAACTCGATGGCTCTGGCCAGCGATTGGTTTGCTTCATCCTTGCGACCTATGGCCTTTAGAGCACCGCCCTTCTCCAGCCAGGCCTTTGCAAGTTTTGGATCAGCTTCAATTGCCATATCATAGCTTCCAACTGCCTCTTCGAACCTTCCCAGTTCAGAAAGCGTGCCGCCCATCATGTACCAGGCATCGACCAGGCGTGGGTTGATCAGCACCGATTGATTATAGGCCTGCACAGCCTCTTCATACATGCCCATTGCAGTCAGAATTTTGCCTTTATGGTGCCAGGCATCTGCATACTGTGGATTGATCTCCAGGGATTTATTGAGACATGGAAGCACTTCATCAAAACGGGCCAGTTCTATCAGGATTTCGCCTTTCTTGTACCACGCGAGTGACGATTGCTGATCCAGCTCGATGGCCTCATCGTATTCCTGAAGCGCTCTATGGAGTATAAGCTCTCTATCAGTTTGGTTTTGTGAGCCGTTCAGCGCTTCTTCAAGCGACTCATTGCCTTTATTCAGCCAATAGCTGGCCGTATCTTCCTGCGATGCAGTAGAGATACAGAGCACAGCCACGGCTGCCGAAAATAGGATGAGAATCTCTCTCGTAAAGCAATCCCCCTTCGTACAGCTATAAAGCCCATCTCTTGCGAAAACTTAAGCCTTCCCATAGCCATTAGTGCAACATCTTTGAAGATCATGGCGCAAGAAATTTAACGTCATATGTCGTACAGACCCCGGAGTGCTGTCATGTAATTCAGGGAGGATGCCTCAGGAGACAATGCCATCTAATCCGGGAAACAATATTCGCCTTCTGATATGCCTCGTCCTCGTTGCCGTTCTTTCAATATGGGCTGTAAACCTGGTTGGACATGCCTGTGCAGCAAATATTACAGTCAAATCAGGAGAGAGCATACAATCAGCTATAAAAGCAGCCACGCCTGGAGACACCATACAGGTCCAGAGCGGCACATATAAAGGTCCGGTAGCCGTGGCCAAAAGGCTGCACCTGGTTGGTAATGATACTGGAGGGGGAAGGCCGGTGGTAGATGCCGGCGGCGCTGGCAGCCCGATTACTCTCATGGCTAATGGTTGCTCTTTGGAAGGGTTTGAGGCCCGAAACTCAGGATCATCAGAGCTTGATGCCGGGATCAAGGTCTCTACAGGCAACATCACAGCGAGGAACAATTTTGTGACGGAGTGCAACCAGGGCATAAGGCTTCAGAGCTCCAAAGGCAGCACAATTGAGGGAAACGAGCTTTCTGGCAACCAGAAGGGAATAGCCCTCTTCCAGTCAAACATGAACCGCATACTCAAGAACACCCTGGGCGGAGATGTATACGGAATACTTGTCTGGAACTCATGGGGGAACAACTTCTCTGGAAATGAGATCTGGAACAGCGAAAAGATTGGGATCTACCTGACATCCTCCCAGGAGAACATCCTTGCAGGAAACCAGCTTGCAGGCAACTCAGTTGGCATATCCCTGATGCTCTCTCCAATAAACCTCATTTCAGGCAATGCCCTCTACAAGAACACAGATCGTGGCATATATCTCAAGAGGTCAGGCGGAAACGTCCTGAAGATGAACCAGATGGAAGAGAACGCCTGTGGCTTCTACATCGAGGGCCAGGATTACTCTGACTTCGATAACGATTTAGACACAAGCAACACCGTCAATGGAAAGCCCATCTACTACCTGGTGGGCGACCACGACCAGGTCATCGACTCATCATCCAAGGCCGGGATGGTCTTTTGCCTTCTGTGCCGCAATATGACAATCCAGGACCTGGCAACTGAGGGAAACGATGTTGGCATATACCTCTACCAGACCAGAGACTCAGTTGTTGAGAATAACATCGCGAGGGATAACAAGCAGTACGGCATAGAGCTTCTGGAATCCTATGGCAACCTCATCACATGCAACAACATAACCAGGAACAACAAGTCAGGGATATACCTGGAGAATTCTTCACTTAATGTGATCAAAGGCAACAACGTCTTCAAGAACACCGCAGGCATAATGCTTGCTGAGTCGAGCATTGGAAACGCCTTCTACTTAAACAACCTGGCCTTGAATGGCGAGTACAATGCAGTCGACGAGGGCGGCAACCTCTGGACTCTTGGAGAGTGGGGCAATTACTATGAGGACGCCAACTGCACAAACCAGGACGGAGATGCCGTCTGCGACTCTGGGCATCCGATCGCAGGAGGAAAGAACGGCGATGACCGCCCACTGGCAGGTCCAGTGAGCTTTGAGGGCCAGAGCCTGGCGCCTACTGCAAGCCTGAAGGGCAGTACCCCTACGGAGCCTGAGTTCAGGTCTCTTAAGGGCATGGCGCCAGTGATGAAGGCTGATGCATCAGTGACGCGGGCAAAGGCGCCCGCAAATCATCCGGACCTGGCAGACTGGGATGATTACGGTGCTGGTGCGACAGAGGAGAACTGGCTCGTATCTCTTTCAGGTGAGGCCAAGGCGCCTTCCAGCCACCCTGATCTGGCAGACTGGGATGAGGATGGAGGGAATGCCTCGAGGGAAAAGAAGATAATAAAGGCTAAAGACGATAAATGGACATTTAACAGGAGCACATCATACCACAAGCCGCCGCCAAAGCCGCTGTACTGATCCAAGCACGGCGCGTTTTAAACCTGCAATCTAATCCGTGATGAATGGCTATCTACACCATTTGCGGCTTCGGTTTATTTAAGGTCAAGGCTTGCGGCCTTCGAAAAAGGTTGATGGGGCTATGCATTGTACCCCAGCTTCCTGGCCACGTAAAACGAGCTGCTGGCCTCCACTACAAGGCCCATGGATTTCTGAGCCTCGCCTCTGCCGATCCAGGCATCAGAATAGATGGGGTTCAAATCGATGGCCTGATTGTAAGCTCTCAAGGCCTCTTCGTTCCTGCCAGACGCCCGAAGTGCATCGCCCTTGCCTATCCAGGCGGTTGGCGCTCTGAAGGAACCTGGCGACGAGGCCTGGATGGCCAGATCAAATGCGTTTATGGCATCATCGTATCTTCCAAGCTTCAAGAGTGCCCGGCCCTTTTGCTCCATGACCTCAGTGTCGTTGCCATCGATCAAAAGTGCCCTTTCTGATTCATTTACAGATTCCTGGAAGGCGGCCATAGCTTCTGCCCTCCGCCCCGTCCTGTTCAGGGCATCGCCCTTGCTTAGCCAGACGGCTGCCAGATCTTTGGCATCTTCCTCGGGGATGAGTTCTAGAGCGCTATCAAAGTCTGGCAGGGATTCATTGTATCTCTTCAGATCGACGAGCTGAGATGCTTTCTGTATCCATGTTTTAGAATCGTTGGGGTCGGTCTTGATTGCCATCTCAAAGGCGGCAAGAGATTCGTTCTCTCTACCAAGCTCCCCCAGGAGAAAGCCCTTGGTGCGCCAGGCAACCACATATCGCGGATCAAGTTCAGTTGCCTTATCAAGGGCTGAAAGGGTCTCTTCTTTCCTGCCCACATACGAGAGAGACTGGGCTTTTGCCATCCAGACCAGAGATCTCTCTTTAGTATTATTCTCAGGTATCAGCTCCAGAGCCTTATTGAATGCCTGCAGGGACTCGTTAGTCCTGCTCATCAGAGTTAGAAACTCACCTTTCCTCTCCCAGGCTTCAAAGTCCTGGGGCTTGATCTCAGTTACCCTGTTTAAAGCCCGCAGCCCCTCTTCCCAGCGGCCAAGGTTCATGAGAACCTCTGCCATGTACCTCCAGGCTGTGGCGTTCTTCGGGTCCTCTTGGACTCGCTCATTGAAGATCTGCAAAGCCATCTCATGGGCCTGGTTTGACTCGTTTTGCCTGCCCAGGCTGCCCAAAGCCCGGCCTTTCCTCATCCAGGCCTCGGCATCCTCTGGATTACTCTTCAGCTTTGCATCCAGGATGCCAAGTGCCCTCTCATAAGCCCTGAATGACTCATCTTCACGGCCTGAGATCTGAAGCTCCAGAGCTTTGTATGTCAAGACAGTTTCGTTATTGGGGTCTATCTGCAGGGCACGGTCAAAGGCCGAGATGGCCTCTTCAGTGGAGCCGTTCAGCCTTAGATCCTTGGCCTTGGTCACCCAGTAGTCAGTGGTGTTCTCCTCCGCCAAAGCAGAGACACAGAGCATAGATATCGCTAACAATGCGACGGCAAATCCGGCTTTCATTTGCAAAACTCCTTCACCAACCTCAAAAAAGTTGACAGGTTCATCCCTGATACCTCAGCTCTTTTGCTTTGGACAGGGCTGCCTCGGCCTCAGAGGTTTTACCCAGTGTATTCAACACGTCGCTCTTGGCCTTCCAGACTGCAGCATTTGAAGGATCTATCTCTATAGCCTTTTCATAGGCCTCCCGTGCCTCGTCCTTCTTCCCAAGCGCTGCTAAGGCAGATGCCTTGCTTGACCAAGTGCGGGAATCACCGGGTTTAATCTCCAAGGCTCTGTCGAAGGCCTCGACCGCCTCCTCGTGCCTCTTAAGCTCACTTGAGAGAAGAACTCCCTTCATCTTCCAGGCCATCTCGTTCTCAGGATCGAGATATGTGGCATTTTCAAATGCCCTTACTGCCTCTTCATAGCTTCCCACGTTGTGGAGGAGAAGTCCCTTCTCAGACCATAAGATTGAATTATCTGGATCTGACTGGAGCGTCCTGTTTGTGATATCCAGCGCCTTCTGGTAGGCTTCGCTTGCCTCATCACTCCTGTTTAGCATCACGAGTGCATTGGCTTTGTTAATCCAGGCAAGCTTGTTACCCGGTTCTATCTCAATGACCCTGTCATATGCCCGGAGCGCCTCTTCATGTGACCCGTTTATGCTCAGATCGTAACCACTCTTCAGCCAGCTTTCTGCAGTCGACTCCTGTGCCACTGCAGAGGCACAGAGAATAGCCATCGCTAAAAAAGCAACAACAAACCTTGCTCTCATTTTCAAACCTCAGAATTCTTTAGATGCTAATCCCCAGCTCTCTGGCCTCAAACCTTGCATCGTATGCATCCGAGTCCCTGTCCAGTGCCTGCAGAGCGATGCTCTTGCCCTTCCAGGCCTTGGCATCCAGTGGATCGACCCTGATGGCTCTATCATAAGCTTTGAGCGCGCCCTCAAAATCGCCCGACTTCCTCATGGCGTCTCCCTTGCCCATCCAGGCCCCCGAAGATTGAGGATCGAGCTCTATGGCCATATTGTAGGCAGATATGGCCTCCTCGCGCCTGCCAAGGCTTGCCAGTGCGTCTCCCTTGCCCACCCACGCACCAGCGTCTTTGGGGTTGATTTGAATAGCAGCATCATAAGCCATAATGGACTCATTGTACCTGGCTAGATCTATGGACAGGGCGTTGCCCTTGGCAACCCGGATGGATGCATTCTTGGGGTCAAGCCCGGCTGCTCTATCGAATGCTCTGATGGAATCCCTGTAGTTGCCCATGCGGGCAAAATCCTGGCCCTTCTCAACCAGGGCCTGTATATCCTCTGCACTTATCGCGTCAGATTCGTCCAGCCCTTCTGGATCAGAATCAGAAGATGCGTCGACTTGGCCAGAGTCACCTGACGATTTAGAGTTCGCACCATCGATAGGTGTGACATTATCTCCCTGACCAACGGCTGGCAGGCACATCGCAGCCAGCATTATCATGATCATTGTCAGTTCAGATTTCATTTACATACATCCTTTATATTCGAAAAAGATGAGGAGAAATCGCTCTGAGCTGCATGGGTTTGGCGAAGGTCGACTTTGGGGTATGTATCACAGCCTAAATCATTCAGTGCGTTATCATCGTCACTCCATTCATCGATCTTTCTGGAATCTATGAGGATAGCTCTGTTGCAGAGATCATTTGTAAAAGGAAAACTCAATAGAAATATACAGTCCTTATAAACCCAAATCGCCGTGCTTTGAAAAATCTGCTCTTCGAATATGTGAGAGTCTTTTTGAGATTTATCATAAAGCTTATTTTTCACCCGGCACCCAGGAGGCATTGCCAGCAAACTGAGCGCTTTACTCCTCAATTTCAAACCTTCGGCATAATCGGGATTAGTCAAAGCTGCCTTATCAAATGCCTCTTTGATCTCATCATATTCTTGACCATTCGTCGGCTCCGGGCATTCCTGGCATCTCTTCGGCCGATATCTAGCAGAAGCCCTTTGTAAAGCTGAGATGCTTATTACACCTGAGATTATGGAAGCCCGTGCCAGTATTGCTTGCGCCCACAATATTGCCTTATTTTCGATATGTACAGCCGATGATAACTTATGATACGCCCTCATTGAATCACCTAAGGCGTCCGAAGCACACCTGATATGCACAAAAGCATCTCAGATGTGCCTCGATTTCCCCACACCCTACCCGCCGTAATTACTTACGACGTATGACGTGAACTACGACATTAAACGAATATAAACTTTGCGGAAGACGTCATAATATAAAGTTGGATTTATTTCTATATGTTGCTCTAAAATGGCATAGATTCTATAGAGAAACCAAAATGGCCACCCAGGTACATATCAGAGAGATTCACTATTTACTTTGAGGGATCTCGTGGAATGGGATGCGGATGATGATGCATATTATCGCTTTATTGCGAAGGTAGTGCACGACCAGGGGCAACATTAACGAGCTCTAGAAGATTTTTGCCGACCTCATAATCTCTAAAGAAGTCAAAAGCAAAAGTGATATGGCAAATCCGGCGGTGGGTTTGTCAACCCGCGAGGATGCCCGGTCCAAAGGCTGTAAACTTAACATAACTCCAGGCATGCTTTCCATCAACCGACAGCTCCTGGAAGCGCTTGCCTATAGGCTTAAGTGTTCCCCGCGGACGCTCTCTTAAAATTCTAATTGAGCGCACTAAGTGGAGAAGGACGATCATAAATTTTGGGCCAAACACTAACAACTGGGTGTCTCAGGCCGACGGCCCCCCTGACCCCGCGTTCGCGGGGAACAATCACGCATCTAGGCCAGAGCTATGGCAAAAGTATGATGGTATCGAGTCAGCATATACCCAATAATGTCTCACCACACCTTCAGATCTATGCCTTCAATCCTCACCATCTTTCCCTCAGAGTGAACCACCACTCCAGAGTGGACCTTCTGCATCATACAGTGATCCGGCAGGAACTTGACCGTTGCGCACACCTTTGGCACCTCTCCACGGACCACAGTCCCCTCAAAAGCCGCAACCATGCAGATCCCCACATCATTGAATTGAAAATCCTTATCCCCAAGAAGGTGCCTTGGCCCAACAATATGGACTGTGGCAATTCCCCTGCTGAATTTTAAGACCTTGGCAAAATGGGTCACAGGACACCCCAGCGGCCGGTACCTGATCACATCGCCCGCAGCAATCTTCGCCTCCCTGTCAAAGGGATATAGATCCTCACGGCAGGATTGCTCGCCTGGAAGCGGCCCTAAAGCGAAGTCCGCGCTGAGGCCGTCGACGATACCAGTAAGATTGGCATCAGATCTGCGATCATGCGAGAGCATGCCTGTGATCCTGGCCAGATTCTTCTCAAACCTCTCCTGGGCAAGGAAGGGGCAGTGTGAGAGGTCGGCCGCGAACGCCAGCTTCTCTGCGAAGTCGGCGCAGTTCCTGTGGCCGCACTCCCCGCAGTTGAACCCCGGCAGAAGATCAGAGATCTCGCTCATGTCATTCCCCTGAATACTCCATGAAGCCGTCCATATGGCGCAAGACTCCCCTGTGGTGCTCTTTGGATATGCGCAGCTCTCCAGAGCACAGTGTGCAGATGGCCAGGGGTGGGTTGTGACGCAGCTTCATCTCGCCTGATGCGTCAGGCCAGGACCTGATCATCTCTGCCAGCTCTGCTGAGCCCTTGCCGCTGAGTCCGTTGGCCTCAACTATGCGACATTTGGGGTTTGCCTCCAGTATTCTTTCCCTGAATACCTCCCTCTCAGCCTGTGAGACCAGGTCGCCCTTGGTCATGACGGAGATATCGGCTGTGGTCAGCAGCGGTCCGACCTTGAGCGGGGTGTTGGGGCCTGTGGTGACATCTATGACGCAGATGGCCAGGCAGCCGTCAGGGTAAGGTGCACATCTCAGGCACAGGCCAGCAGTCTCATTCAAGAGCACATTTGCATCCTGTGACCTTGCCCAGTCCATCATCTCATCGAAGTTGTAGATGGCATAGTGGTCAGGGCACATATCCCTGGAGAGCCCGACGCTGACTGGCACCTCCAGACGTTTGAACCTCTTATCATCCTCAGTCCAGAGGCAGTCTATCTTGACCAGCGCCGGGTGCATGCCGCACCTCTTGAGGTCCTTTACGGCATGCATGAGAACTGAGGTCTTGCCAGAACCGGGGGTCCCTGCTACCACCACCAGCTTCATGCTCTGACTACCTCACCATGGCGTATGGTCTCCCGCAGAGCCATGAGCCAGCCGTCGATCTTCAGCAGGTCCTGGAAGACGCGGTGTTCTTCATCAGTAGTATCCAGAACCTTCACCATGCCGCCGTTCTTCATCACAATCCTGCGCGAGGTCATGAGGGCCAGCATCGGGTCGTGGGTCACCACAACCACAATCTTTCCCTCGCCCGACAGAAGGTTCAAAGCCTCCTGCTTCTTTATTCCAGCATTCTCTATCTCATCGATGAGGACAATAGGCGAATCGCTTATGACTGCAATATCAGCAGTCATCAGAGCCCTGGACTGGCCCCCGGAGAGGATCGTCAGCTCGTGGGCAGGGTTGACGGGCTCGCCCGTGAGTGTGTTTGCAAGCTCAATTACCCTGTCTACCAGGCCGGGGTCCTTTCCCCGGCTCTTGGCATGCATCTTCAGAAAATCTTCAACAGACATATCTGCCAGGAAGTGCATGTTCTGGGAGAGCTGGGCTATCAGCTTCTTTCTGGGGTCGGTCCTCATAGATTCGTCTGGGGCTATGCCATTTATGAGTATGGTCCTTCCAGATGAGGTGTCTCCGCGAGCCAGCTGCTCTATGTCGCCTATGAGAGTGGACTTGCCAGAGCCTGTGGGCCCGACTATGCCTATGATCTCGCCGCGGCCGATGGTGACCTCGTCCAGTAAATCCGGCACCCCATCCTTGTCTACGCCGCCCTTGATGGTCAGATTAAGAGTATCTATCGTCATCCCTCCAGAAATTTAACGGCCTCATCTGAACTTGAGACCAGGATATCGCATCTCAGAGCAGCAGGGGCCAGATCTTCTCTGAGCCTGGACAGGCCGCCTCCTGTAATGTTCAAAAGTATGTTGTCTCCGGGTGAGACCTTCCCCGAGTCGCAGGCCCTGATCAGGGCGGCCACAGCCACAGCAGCCGCATTGAATATATCTATCTCCTCTGCGCTCTCAAAGAGGGCTTTGGCGCTGGCTGCCTCCTGGTTGGTCACTCCATAGATCTCTCCGCCACAGTCTGACAGAGCATCGCAGACACCGCCCTTTACAGAGTATGGAGGCCTGCGGTTGAAGAGGACGTCATCGAACATCTCCTGAGGTTTGCAGCCCGTCCCAAGATCGCACCCGGACCAGGCCGCATATATGGGCGCATTTGGAAGGTTCTGGGCCAGGTGGAGCCTGGGAAGCTTAGATCCAAACCTTCCGTCAACAATTAGCCTCATCGCTGCCTCCCAGGCGGCTATGCCTCCGGTTCCGCTTCCAACTGCCTGGAAGTAATGGTCGGGCAGATGTCCAATTGTAAGTGCAGCCTCAAGCATCACAGTGCCCATGCCGTCCCTCCTGGCTATGTTCCTGGCACCGCCCTCGCCTGAAAATCCATCAAGCGCAGAAATTTTGTCGGCGATCTGTATTGCGTCTGTGTAGTCCCCTCTGATGCCAATGAGCGTGATTTCGCCAACCTTTGAAGCCATCCACAGGCGGTGCAGCGCCACCTCCGGCACCACCAGGACGACCTTCAGCCCTGCAATGGATGCCACCTGGGCAAAGGCCCGGGCGGTGTTTCCTGCTGAGGCTATGACCAGGGTTGTGCCATCGCCGCGCTCCAGGCACCTCTGCACCGTGGGCGGCGCCTCAAGGTCCTTGAAGCTGCAAGTCGACATCCTGGCACCCTTCTCTGGCCAGTAGCCAGAAAAGCTGATGAACAGGTTCTTTAGACCCAGCTCACTGGCAAGTGCCAAGGAGCGGTAGGTTACAGATCCCTCACCAGATCCAGGAATTATGCCCTGAACAGGCAGCCAGTCCAGGAACTTCCATATCCCCGGAAGGTCCTGCAGGCGAAGCCGCCTCTCTGCATAAAACGCCCTCAGAAGGGAGCCGTCACCTTTATTGCAGCTCAGGGCGTAGGGCGGTTGTACCGATCCGCAGCCCACACACCTGACTTCATGCTTGCCCATATGTACGAGTGCAGGAATTAGCAGATATAATGTTTTCTACTTTTAAGGACTTATTCACCTTAATGTATCACCTTTGAGCAAAAAAATCTACCTTTGTCACCAATTTTAGAGAGTATATGGCCTTCTGACATCGAACTGCTTCATGCCAGAGTTGGTCCCAAAAGTAGAAATATCTTGCAGAAATACTACAGTAGTATGCCAAATGCCGACAGGGTCATGAGGGCTGCTTTTCAATCGGATGAGAACCTGAGGGAGACATTAAAGGAGGTGCTCTCTGAGCTTGAGCTCTCTGCGCGGGAGTTCTGCAAGATCTCGGGGATACCTCAAAGCACACTGTACAAGATCCTCTCAGGCCACAGAGAGCCCAATATCACCACCCTGCGGCAGATCGTCAAGACCATAAAGCAGCTGGAAGGCTCTGACGGCAATTTCATAGCAATAATTGCAGCCAGGCCAGTCCTAGACAAGATAAGCGAGAAGAAGATGAGGATCGGGGACAAGATGCTGACGCTTCGTGAGTACTCTGCCACAAACATAGAGGAGGCCATAATCGCAGCCGTAAGGGCCGAGAGGGACGGGGCATCGGCACTGGTGTGTGCACCCATTGTGAGCCCGACTGTAGAGAAGCTGCTCACAATTCCAGTGGCCACGATAATACCAAGGGACAGCGTCATGAGGGCCATTGAGGTGGCTGCAAGAAAGATTGAATGATCAGAATCCTTTTGGTAATGTGCTCAGATTCGGTTGGCATTTATAGTGTTTTGCCAGATGATTTTTCAGGTCGAGGGCATGGATCGCAGAAGATCGGCCATAGCTTTCGCATGAAAAACATGCGATAATAGATAACAAGCGATCTGTTTTTCATCCTTAGGGTACGATTCAAAACCTCGCGGAAAAGAATCATGAGGTTTCTGGGTGCGGCACTAAGAAGCTGGGCTTCTGGGCCGATGGCTTCCCCAACCCTACGCCATGGGAACGTAATGCATCCAAGCCTGATAAAGAGCACTAAACAAGAAATATTAATACGACTTTCTGGGCCAAACACTAACTACTGGGCCTCTCAAGGCCTTGGTCCAAAAATGTGTCCGCGGGGAAGGCTCATGCATATAGGCCAGAGCTAGGGCAAAAGTATGAGAGTATCAGATTAGCACAGATCCGATATCCTTGAAGTACAATGGTACATGCCATCTTCTCACAATCGTCTCGCGGCCAGCACTTATTTTGAGACATCTCTGAGACATACATGTTCCCCGCGGGCACGGGGTTAGGTGGTACGGCCTTGAGTGAAGCTCAGCCCGTTAGTTCTCGCAAAAAGATTGGGAGTTTCTCAGTTAGGATTTATGCAGTCAGGAGTTATGCTGCTGAATGGGCGAAAGCATTCTTCTGCGATAAATCGATGAGAATAGAGACTATGCGTTTAGAGACAACTGACTTAGATGGCGATTTTAAGTAGTGCGATCAGATTTGGCTGGCATCTGGTAAGCTCCCCGATAAAACAGCTTCAGCATTGCTGCTGGATAAACGCCAGCCAATTCTAGGCTCACTACAGATCCTTTCGAAACCCTTTTATCGGCCAGAATTGAATCATCTCCTGTGGGGTATCGATAATGAGATCTATATTCACAATTATTGTATTATTTGCAATATGCCTGGCCACATCTGCAGATGTGCTGATGCAGGCCGGTTCTGCACAGAACATAGGAAGCTTCCAGAGCGTGGGCGGGGACTTCGGACGGTCCTGGGTCAACAATTTCATGGCCCAAAACCAGCCGGCTCCGACACAGAACCTTAAAAACGATCTCTGGTCCTGGGGGGGCGCGCCCAAGGGGTCCACCCTCATAGGCGGCAAGATCGTCCCAAATACGAATACCACATCAGCGCTGAATATCTCTGCCAACTGGCTCGGTGACAGCACCACGCCCATGGGAAAACCCCTGATACTCAACAGCACAACGCCTTATGGCAACTACGGCGTAGTAGGGGCGCCGCTCACTCCGTCGTACCTCTCTGATGACCCCTGGGTCCTGGCACAGCAGCTGGAGAGGCCAGTCGTCACCACCAGCGGACCTGGAGGCATGTATCCCTCTGTCATTTGAAATGGGGAAGGCTCTCCTGCTTTCCACTAAAATTCCTGCCATGCAGACACTGAAGGCGATCTGGTTAGGGCAAGGCGTCCTTTAGGCACTCTGCAAACCATTTTTTATCAGGAGGCCGTCTATGATGTATAGCCGCTTAGATCTCATTTCAAGGCTCAATGTGAGCTGAGCTTCCAATGGATATCACAACATCAATCCTCTGGGAGATAGTAGGATCAGTCGGCGCTCTACTGACCATGTTCGGATTTGTGCCTCAGATCCTGAAGATCGAGAGGACAAAGGCTTCTGACGACGTCAGCCTGCCCATGCTCCTTCAGTTCACCATAGGTGTTTTTCTCTGGATGCTCTACGGCATACACCTGAAGAACGCCATACTGATAATCTCCAACCTTGTATCTCTCTTCACTCTGACCCTGGCGATAGGATTATATTTCAGGTATCGCAGCAGGGGTCAGGTGAACAGATGTGGCAAAGATTGAAAAGCTTTTATGCGCGACTGTGATCCTGGCAATGGCCCTGCCAGTATCCTCGGCTTCTGATGATGCCCTCTTTCAGACGTCCACCATCAGCGCCCTGATGGTTGGCGTCTTTGATGGCACAATGTCCTTCAAAGATTTAAAGAGCCAAGGCGACTTCGGCGTTGGCACCTTCGACCGCCTGGATGGAGAGATGGTGGGGCTCGACGGCCAGTTCTACCAGGTGAGGTCGGACGGATCTGCGTATCTAGTGAGCGATTCCATGAAGACGCCCTTTGCAGAGGTGGCATTCTTCAAGCCCGATGATACTGCGAGCCTGGACGCTGCCTACAACCTCACCGAGCTCCAGAGCTACCTTGACGGCAGGCTTCCCACAAAGAACCTCTTCTATGCCATAAGGATAGACGGGACATTCGACTACGTCAAGACCCGGAGCCCCCCTGCCCAGGATAAGCCTTATCCCACGCTTACTGATGCCTTGAAAGGCCAGAAGATCTTCCAGCTCCAAAACGTGACAGGGACTGTTGTCGGGTTCTGGTGCCCGGCCTATGCCAAGGAGATAAACGTGCCAGGCTACCATATGCACTTCATAACAGCAGACAGGTCTGCGGGTGGGCACATTCTGGACCTCACGCTTAGAAATGCCACAGTCCAGATAGATGACCTGTCCGGGCTCCAGATGGAACTGCCAAAAGATGATGAGTTCTATAAGGCCGACCTTTCTGGAGATCAGCAGGCAGCCTTGAAGAAGGCAGAGAGCAACCCCAAGTAGGCTGCTCTTGGCCTCACCCTCACCATCTCTACTGCCGTTTACTTTTCTACCTTTTTCTAAGCCCTTTCTTGGGCACGATGCCTGCCGTCTGAGTCTGCTGAGTCCACATCTTCGCCCTCTTCCTGGCCAGGATTACCGATGTCAGGTAAAACACAGAGAGGAACAGCAGAGACGATGAGAGCGATATCCTCACAGCCTGAAGCGGGGTCAGGTGGCTCACAAAATAGAGGTAGGGAGTATAGATCGCAAGGAAGGTAGCTCCCGCGATCAGGGCCTGTGGAAACAGCCCGAGGGCCCTGTAGCGGGCCAGAAGATCATTTACCATTACCATGGATCATTCACCGTATCCTTTTCTTCCAGGGTTCGTGTCCTGGTCATATAAAGCCTGGTCCACCAGACCGTGTACAGAGGCGCCAGCACGAAGAGGCTTATGACGCTTGTGATTATCGACCAGACGGCAGAGAGCCACGAGGCCTCAGTACCAGCCATTGAGCCGCTGATCATCTGCATTCCCATGGAGATGGCCACAACCACGACCCACATGAGGAAGACGTCGAACTTGTTGTAGAAGAAGAAGCTTATGCTGGCTTTTATAGCCTGAACTGGACCCAGGTTGTCCACCACCAGTGCATATGAGACCACTGCCAGCAGGAGCGAGAAGATCAGGGAATAGATTATGAGCAATAATGCCCCGCCTGCCAGGAGGCCGATGGTCGTCCCTCCAAGCGATGATATGGCACCTGGGTTTATTGCATCAGGGTTGGTCAGTATATCTCTTGGCAGGGCTGCCAGTCCTGGAATCATGAAGACCAGGCCGGCCATTGAGATGATGCCGGAGATCAGTGTTGCCAGGAGCATGTTCAGGAAATGCCTTCTTCCCTCAGCCCACATGGCCCTCGTGGTAGCCCTCCCTTCAGAAATAGCCTGCTTGGCCATGCCTATGGCACCGGCCTGGAAGAAGGCGCCGGCTGCCAGCACCAGGACGATTGACAGGGCTGCGGCAGGGATCAGGGTTGGCAGGGAATTCTCCAAGAGCTGCAGCACCTCGTCTTGGCTGGCGTCGCCCTGAATGGACATCACGGCCTGTATTGCGGCCGCAATCAATGGAACCATGGCCACAAGAGAGGCCAGGACGCTAAGCAGGAATGGGAGGCAAAGGTTCAAGTTGTGCTTCCAGGTATCGAACCCTTTGCCAAGAAGCCTGCCCATCTCTTCGTACATGTTCTCCCCCTCATCATTAGAATGATTAATACCCTTGCCCTCCGGCTTACTCAATCCCCTTCCAGACCTGGTCGCCTACGTGGTGGAGGGACTTGACGGCTTTGCCGCCACCATGCATCTCGGCGCCGGGCACCAGGGCCCGGCCTATTGCCAGGGGCTTCTTGTGCCTCTCCTCCTCAATCACAACCAGGTCGCCCTCGGCTATCCCCGGATCTGCAGATACGATCCCTGGGCTCATCACATCCGCGCCGTTTACTATAAATCTCACTGCGCCAGAGTCTACAATGACCAGCTTCTTTGATGGGTGGAGCTCAATTGCGCCAAGCACAGTGAAGAAGGGCTCCTCGCCCACCATCATCATGAGCGGCTTGCCATCCACAAAGATCAGGTGGATATCTTCATCAGTCTCAGCAAACTCGAAAGAGGCGCGCCTGAGTGCAGACGCATCGGTAAGCAGGGGCTCTATGGTTGATAAGAGCTTTCGGGCCTCGCTGCCTTTAAGATGGTGGCGAGATTTGATCTTCATGATCAAGGGATATCCCGATAGGTTTAAATATGCAACGCGCAAGTCAGATTTCGAAGCCTTTTGCGGTTATATCGCTGGAGAGAGGTTTAATGGGTCAGAGACCGCTTGATATTCTGAATGAATCACTGAATGGACCTGTCATAGTCAAGCTCAAGGACGGGAGAGCGTTCCGGGGCGAGCTGCAGGGTTACGATATACATATGAACTTGGTGCTCGATAACACTGAGGAGATTGCAGAAGGGGCGGTCGCACGCAAGATTGGCACAGTGATCGTGCGAGGAGATAACGTAGTATACATTTCACCATGAGGTACTGAAGATGACAAAGGGAACTCCTTCAATGGGCAAGCGCCAGAAGAGATCTCACATCAGGTGTCGCAGATGTGGGTCCATATCTTTCAACTTCAAGAGAAAGATCTGCGTAAAGTGCGGCTTTGGCAGAACAGCCAAACAGAGGCTCGGACATTATAAGTGGATGAGAAAGGCCGACTACTAGGTGGCGTCAGAATTTGCACGATGCCTGCGGCGTGGTCGGTATCTCGTTCAATGATGCCGGGAATGTAGCCAAGTCAATATACTTCGCGCTCTTTGCTCTGCAGCACAGAGGCCAAGAGGCCGCCGGCATCTCTGTACATGACGGCAAGGCCATACGCACCCACAAGGGCATGGGGCTGGTTCTGGAGGTCTTTGATGACGCCCAGATCGCCCTGCTCAGAGGTTCTGCGGGCATTGGCCATGTAAGATACCCGACAACTGGCAGATCGTGCATAGAAAACGCCCAGCCTTTTCTGGTCAAATACAAAGATGGGGCCATAGCCGTTGCTCACAACGGCAATCTGGTCAACTCCGCCCAGCTTCGAGAGCAGCTCGAAGAGGCCGGAGATATATTTTATTCTACCTCAGATACTGAGGTCATAGCTCATCTCCTGGTCAAAGAACTCATGAAGAACGACCTGGAGGAGGCGGTCAGAGCCTTAATGCATAAGATTGTGGGCTCATATTCTCTGGTAGTGCTTATGGGGGACACGGTCCTTGGCATCAGAGACCCGCTTGGAATTAAGCCTCTGTGCATAGGCGAGACCAGCTCAGGGGCGATGGTGGCCTCTGAGAGCGCTGCCATAGATACACTAAACGGCAAGCTTATGAGGGACGTCCGTCCGGGTGAGATGGTTGTGATCAAGAGCGGGGAGCTCAAGAGCTACCAGATCACGAGGCTGCAAAACCCGTCTCATTGCGTATTTGAGTACATATACTTCGCCAGGCCCGATAGCATACTTGATGGGAAGCTGATATATGATGTGAGGGTTGGCATAGGCGCGGCTCTGGCAGAAGAGCACCCCGCCATGGCGGACACTGTATCGCCCGTGCCAGACTCGGGCATTACCCTGGCCATAGGATACCATCAGCGCTCCAACATAAAGTACCTGGAGTGCCTGATGAAGAACAGGTACATAGGCAGGACGTTCATCATGCCGGACCCGGCCATGAGAGAGACGGCCGTTCGACTGAAGATGAACCCGATCAGGCCTCATGTGGAAGGGCACAGCCTGGTTCTTGTCGACGACAGCATAGTCAGAGGTACAACAAGCCGGCGCATAGTGGACATGATAAGGAACGCCGGCGCCAAGGAGGTCCATGTGAGAATTGGGAGCCCCCCAATTATCGCGCCTTGCTACCTGGGAATAGACATGGCAAGCAGGGAGGAGCTCATAGCCGCCTACAAGACCATAGCGGGTGTGGAGGCGGTCATTGGCGCAGACTCGCTTGGATATGTCAGCCACAAGGGGCTCGTCAAGGCCATAGGCATACCTGAAGACCACCTGTGCATGGGCTGCCTGACAGGGGTGTACCCTTTGGAGATACCGGGTGAGAAGTGCATCCTGGAGCAGACCAAGCTGACTGAATACACTCTTCCGGATGAGAAGACGCTCAAGCTGGAGCGGGATCACAAAGAGATCAATGCAATATTGAAGCGATAAAAAGAGCATGAGTCCCAGCAGATTCTCATCTTTGCTGGAACTTTATTTAGATGATTTTATAGCGCTCCTGATCCTCTCCTCTGCAGAGGTGCCAGTCAGGCCGTGCTCTTTTTCCACATGGGCTTTGGCATGTTCCATGACGTCTTCTCGATTCATGCCCTTGTACCTGTAGTCGCATGGATGTTCTAAATCATTACAGCAGAAAGTCATGTATTCATCATCTGGCATATTCACACCTCGAATAATTTGGGCCTGTTGTAATATTGATCTCCTTGCAAATAAATGTTTTGCATTATTCATTACTTAAGAAAGCCAAACGCATTGGTGGATAAATGATTTAGAACGCCCTGATTGATCAGCTTAAGCCCTTAAGCCACATCACGAATTAGTTTAATCCATTGGAAAGCCAGCATAAGCAGGATTGGAGATCAAAAAAAGGAAAGGGATTGAAGAAGAGGCTTAAGTTGTGCTCTTTTTGGTCTCGCCAGGTGTAGAGGGCTTGGTGGCAGCCACTGCAGGTGGCTTCATCAGCACTACTGCAACAACTGCGCCCAGGACTGCCAGAGCTGCAACTACCAGGAAGAATGGCTGATAGGCGCCCAGGAGATCCTTGGCCTGAGCAGATACTATGCCGCCAATCGCAGCGCCGATGCCGTAGGCGGTGAAAACCAGGCCGTAGTTCTTGGCATAATCCTTGGTTCCGAAGTAGCTTGCAGTAGCTGTAGGGGCAATGGCCAGCCAGCCGCCAAGGCAGCCCCAGAGCAGAGCAAAGCCTATTGTATAGGCCATTACTGAGGTGTAGTTCGTGTATATGATCAGGCATGCCACAAGGATGAGCGCATAGGTTACCAGGGCTGTATTCCTTGGATTGAGCTTATCAGTCAGTGTGCCGAAGATCGGCCTGCCCACACCATTTGCCAGTGCGAATGGGAAGATCAGTGTGGTGATCATGGCAGTAGCTGCAACTGCTTCAAAGCCAGCGCCTTTCAGCATATCCTGACCTACGGGACCTGCGATTCCTATGGCTGTAAGTCCAGCCAGAGCTCCAATGGTGTAGCACAGCCACAGGCCGTAGAATGTCGTGGTCTTGGTCATCTCATTTCTCATGAGGTTGGCTGCAGGTGCGGCTCCAGCCTTGGGCGCGGGCGGCCTCCAGCCTGCAGGACACCAGCCGGCGGGCGGGAATGCCAGAAGCATGGATAATACAACAGTAATGATGAGGAAGGCTATGCCGAAGGTCTTCATTACAGTCATTATGTCCATGCCGCTTGCGAGCAGGGCTTTATTTATCTGAGAGATCAGGGCTGAGGAGAATCCAAAGCCAAGCACAGTCAATCCTACAGCGAGGCCGCGCTTGTCAGGGAACCAGGCTGCTGAGACTGCAATGGGGCAACCGTAGGCTATGCCCACGCCTATTCCGCCGATGACGCCGTACAGGGGGATGAGCATCGCAGGTGAAGATGCAAAAGAGGCCGCGAACCAGCCAACTCCCACAAGCACTCCGCCTATCATGCTTACCTTTTTAGGTCCCATCTTCTGTATGTAGGGGCCGGCCAGGGGCATGGTCAGGGCAAACATCAAGAGGAACACTATGAAAGGCCAGGTCATATCCATCGCAGTCGGGTTCAGACCCAGAGTCTTGAAATAGGCCGTAATTGGGACTCTCACCACGCCATATGCATAAATGGCACCGAGACAGAGCTGAATTATCAGGCCCACTATCACCATGAGCCAGCGCCCCGATTCAGGGGGCATACCTAATACCTTCACATTATCTGCCATAAATTTCAACACCACATATAAAGATCACTTTATTCGTATACGATACTCGCAATTTAATGTAAACCTGGGTGGAACTATAGGTGTAAACAACTTCCCAAATCCCTCCTTAGACCCTGAGACACTTTTGAAGTATTATTCGATGGCCGGTCCTATCTTTTGCCACTCACGTATTTAAATTTGGCGGCATTTATCCGTAATATCCATTATAAAAATAGATATGAATAATCCAGATATATAGTCCTACGCGAGAATATGGCCGCATCTATGCCTGTATTGCAGAGGTCGTAGCGGCGTGGCCAGCGAATTTCATAAGATTGATCGGTAGAAATGTATCCTAATATGTACTAATTTTGATGGCAATCTCTTTTAAGCAGAATGACAAATATCCAACGAGGTGAGAGGAGTATGTTGAAGAAGAACCCAAAAACCTCCTGGAACAGCGAGGAGAAGATGCCCGCACTGGCCCCCACAGCCTACGTAGATGACTCTGCCACCCTAATAGGAGACGTCAGGATTGGAGAGAGGACCTACATAGCGCCTGGTGTATCTCTTCGGGCTGACGAGGCCACACCCATAATAATTGGCGATGACTGCAACGTCCAGGACAACTCGGTCTTCCACGGCCTGCTTGGGTCCATGATCCAGATCGGCAATAAAGTGAGCATAGCCCACGGTGCTATAGTCCACGGCCCCTGCAGCATAGGCGATGAGAGCTTTGTGGGGTTCAACTCCGTGGTCCATGCCTCGACCATGGGCTGCAAGTGCTTCGTTGGCCACGGCGCGGTGGTCATAGGGATCAGGCTCAAGGATGGGAAGTATGTGCCCCACGGCCTCGTGATAGACTCCCAGAACAGGGCAGATGAGCTAGGGCCAGTGCCAGAGCACCTCAAGGACTTCAATGAGGACGTGGTCAAGGTCAATAATGAGTTCTCCAAGGGCTATTCATCCATGACCAAGTCTTGCGGCTGCAGGTGAAGCTTGCAGGCATCACGCTTTTTTCTTTAGTTCTGGAACCAAGATCTGCCAGGTTCTGCCGGACGGGACCGGCCCGAGATTCAGACCATATTCGGGATCTGAGAAAAATGGGCATAATTTTCTGGGCCAGGCACTAACAGCCGGGCGTCTGGTGGCCCTACCCCCTAAAGCGCGTCTGCGGGGGACATTTATGACTACATGCAAGCACTGGCTGGGAGCTGTTCTATGGATGCGATAGCATGCCCGTCATACTGCAATGAGATTTGAATGGATGTGAATCTGATGCCCTGATACCTCTCCCCCAAAGCGCATCCGCATAAGTCACTCTCTTACTGCCAGACAGGCAAGCCCCAGGGTCCGCTTTGCATACCTCAGCGCCTGAAGACCTGCACGGCCAAATGTTAAATCCTTCCTGCTCAGATCTCTGATATATGGTCAAGATAGGCATGCACGTCTCCATAGCAGGATCGATAGATAAGGCCGTGGACAGGGCCAAAGAGAAGGGGTGCGATACATTCCAGATCTTCTCCAGGAATCCCCGCGGCTGGAGGTCAAAGGAGCTTTCACAAGAGGAGATCCAGAGTTTCGCCTCTAAACTAAAGGCCTCGGGGATAGGCCCTGCTGTAGACCACATGCCCTATCTTCCAAATCTGGCATCATCCAATGATGAGACCTACCAGAAGTCGGCAGATATGCTCTCCTCAGAGCTTCTCAGGTGCCATGACCTGAAGATCCCGTACCTGGTCACCCACCTCGGCAGCCACCTCGGATCTGGATTTGAGGAAGGGTTCAAGAGGATAGTTGCAGCCGTCAAGAGGGCCTTCTCTGAGGCCGATAACGAGGTCATGCTCCTCCTGGAGAACACCGCAGGGACTAAGAACAGCATGGGCGGGTCGCTGGAGGATATTGCATCCATCCTTGAGGCTCTGGACTCGGACCGGGCCGGCATCTGCCTTGACACCTGCCACCTGTTTGCTGCAGGGTACGATATCAGGACGAAAGCCTCTATCGAAGATGTCCTGGGAAGGTTCGATGATCAGATCGGGCTTGAGAGGCTGAAGCTGGTACATTTAAACGACTGCAAGGGGGGCCTTGGGTCCAGGCTCGACCGCCATGAGCACATTGGACTTGGCGCCATTGGAGAGGATGGATTTAAGGCATTCATCGGCCACAGGTCCATAAGGGGCCTGCCCATGATACTGGAGACGCCCATAGATTCAAGAAGGGATGACCTGGGCAACCTCATAGAGGCCAGAAAGCTTGCAGGCTCAGGAGAACAGGCTTAAGAGAACAGGTTGTTTACAACCAGCATCAGGGCATCGTGCGAGATGGGCTTGACCAGATAGGTGCTGGCTCCAAGGTCATAGCTCTTCTGTATGTCGCCGCCAATATTCGAGCCCGTGAGCATGACCACCGGCATCTTATTGAAGCGCGGGTCCTGCTTTATCCTTGTCAGAAGGTCCAGGCCGCTTATGACTGGCAGGTTTATATCCAAAAGCAGCAGGTCTGGCAGTTTCCTGGCCAGGACCATATCCTCAAGAGCATCTATGGCCTCCTGGCCGTCCTTTGCAATTCTCAACCCATTATCCAGCTTGCTGAACTTCAGCACACGCCTCGTGAATGCTATGTCGTCTGGGTTATCCTCCACCAGGAGGATGCTTATCTCTTGAGGGTCCATAGTAGTATATCCACCTTGGCCGGCCATCCAATTATGCCGGACGCGGATATCGTTGCAACTGCTTGGAAAAATAGTTTTTGATAATGAAGGGCGCGTCTGGTCCAGCCACACCCTCACAGATGCTGTAAAGCTAGAGTGGTATCTTCTGGGATGTCTTCCCGCTGGATATGAGTGCCACCCTGCTTAGAGGTACCTCATCTGCCAATTTATAGCCAAGGGCATCTGAGATCTTCTGAGCAAAGTTCACTACCTCCGGGTGCTCCGGCATGGCGTCCCTGGAAAGCCGAAGCCTTGACTTGCCAAGGTGCATGTAGGCCTTGACCTCCACGAAGTCGGGCTCTCCCTGCAGAAGGGCGCGTGCATACCCCTCAGCATCCTGCATGTTCAGGCCGCGGGCCACAGTCATCCTGACCACAGTCCTGGTGGAGATGTCCTTTAGCATCGAGAGGCTCTCCATGATCCTTGGCCACAGGTCCCCTGCGGGGTTGGATACTCTCCTGTAGAGGTCCTCATCAGGCGCATTGAGGCTCAGGTAGAGCTGGGTGGGCTTCAATGCCTCAAGCACCTCGGGCCTGGTGCCGTTTGTGACAAGGAAGGATGTCATGGACCTGGCGCGGATCTCCCCAATGAGCTCATCTAAGTAGGGATAGAATGTAGGCTCGCCCATGAGAGAGATGGCCACATGTGCCGGGCTTTGCGCCTCTGGGAGCCTGGACCTGTCTGTGGTCTCTGCTCCGCCGTAGCCTGTGAGGATTCTTGCCTGTTCCTTCAGGATGCCGTCGAGCAGCTCTTTTGGCTCAAGCCAGTCGCCTGGCGGCCCTACGGGCTCATCTATGGGCCTCCAGCAGTGCAGGCAGAGGTGGTTGCACTGCAGAGTGGGCGTCATCTGGACACAGCGGTGGCTGGATATGCCGTAGAAGTGGTGCTTGTAGCACTGGTCGCCGCCGCGAAGGCTGCGGTTGAGCCACAGGCAGGGCTTGACTGCGCCGTGGGCCACGAGGTGGTAACCCTGCTTGGCCAGGGTCCGCCTAGATTCATCGGGGAGATAATCCATGGGAAGGTGTGGAGAGGCTTCTCGTGGTATATAGTTTTTTCAATCGCAGCAGTATGTGTCTGGCGCCGACGGCTCGATAACGCATCTGCGGGGGGGGGATTTATGATTCTAGGCGATTGCTGGACAGAACCTGTCCGTGGGAAGGAACATTGCCGATTGTACTTCAAGGACATAGGGAACATGCGAATCTGATACCATCACACTTCTGCCATCACATCGACGATAAAAGATAAAGCTTGAGCTGCCCTATCTCTATATCAGAATGCTGAGGCGATGTGCAACACTGCTGTCGGTCTGCTTAGTATTAGCTTCCTTGGCCTTGCCCTCTATAGCTCTGGCCGACCAGAAATCAGTTGTAGCAAGTGAGATCCTGCAGCAGATCAGCTCAGGAGGGCCGGTATATTACGATGGCGTGACTGTAGTTGGAGACCTGAACTTAAGCCAGCTGGGCCGCCCAGTCGCTGGCCACTTTTACCTGATCAACTCCCACCTTCCCGAATCCAGCTTCGAGGGCGTCTCCTTTGAGAAGGAGGTCTCTTTCTGGGGCACGTCCCTTGGGCGCACCAGCTTCAACCAGGCCCGGTTCCTTGCACTCGCCGACTTTTCCAATGCCTCTTTTGGCCATGCCGGCTTTGTGAAAGCCTTATTCGACGAGCCTGCGATCTTCGATGGCGCTGAGTTCAAGAGCAACGTCAGCTTCGAGGAATCCTCCTTTACGAAGGACACACGCTTCAACGGGGCCCTGTTCAGAGGCGATGCCCGCTTCAACTATACCCGGTTTGGCTCCTATTCCTACTTCTCTTCTGGCAGGTTCCTTGAAGATGCCTTCTTCTCTAACGTGGTCTTCCAAAACTCCATAGACTTCAGCAATGCCCGTTTCAATGGCCAGGCCAACTTCTTCCAGTCCAGGTTTGAAAATACTGCAGGCTTTGATGCAGCTTCGTTCAGGGGCCCGGCCCAGTTCGGCCTGACCAGGTTTGATGGACTGTCATCTTTCGGCGATGCCGTATTTTGGGACGATGCCGACTTCGTGCTCTCAAGGTTTGGCGAGGCGGCCAACTTTTTTGGCGCCCGCTTCATGGAGAAGGCACTCTTTGGGCTGGTCAAGTTCGGAGACATTGCCAGCTTCCAGAACGCGACATTTGATGGTGACTTGAACTTCAAGAGCTCACGAATATCGACTCTCATGTTGAGCGATGCAAGCTTCGGGGACAGGTCCCTGATATGGTTAAACGATGCCGACTTCAGCAGGCTTAAAGGCCGCTGGTCCCAGATAGGCGGCCATATGGCCTTTGATGCCGGAGCTTTCACATCCATGGTCGACAACTACAGAGGCCTTGGATGGCATCAGGACGAGGATGACTGCTACTACAAATATCGCCTTATGAGCCAGGCAGAGAAGGGCCCGGGCTGGTCAAAGGCAATAGACGTCCTGGCCTGGCTCTCATGCGGATATGGCGTCCGACCGGGCTACACAGTGGCCTGGGCGCTCCTGACCATACTGGCCTTTGCCCTGATATTCTGGCAAGGAGACGGCATCCGAAGATCGGCAAGACCTCTTCAAGGTTCGGCGGAGGAAGATCCGGTCCCAGAGAAGGCCACATTCAGGAGCGCATTATTTTTCAGCACAATGATCTTCCTATCCCAGGGGCCAATAGACTTCCTGCCAACAGGAAAGCACAGGTACTTCGTCATACTGGAAGGGATCACGGGATGGCTGCTTCTGGCACTGTTCCTGGTGACGCTTGGCAAGGTCATGATACGTTAATGCCTCAGGCGAAGGGTTGCATAGGATGCGCAGCGGCCGAAATCAGACGTACCAAAACGATAAATCCTGACAGGTAATCAGCAGAGATGAGAGTGGCATTATAACCAGCAAGATTTTGATGGCGGCTGCGATATTGGTGATCGCATTTGCCTCGGCTGTATTAGGCACAGCCCAGACGGACGATGGCGGCGGCCAGGTCAGCCATGCCGCCCCATCGAATGCAGCCAAAGGCAGCATCCATCAGGACAATGCCACAGCATCCGCCTCGACGAGGGTGGTTGAGGCATCGGAGATCGCCGCCAAGATGCAGTCAGGGGAGCCTGTAGATTATAACAATGTCACCATAGCCGGAGACCTCTATCCAAGCAAGCCAGCGGGTCCAATAAAACAGGTGGTGAAGATCACCAACTCAACAATCCTTGGCGGTGTGGACCTCTCAGATGTAATCTTCCAGGAGCTCTTGGATCTGCGCCACACCAAGTTTGAGGGCGACGTCAGCTTTGCCAATGCCCAGTTCCTGGGAGATGCCGGCTTTGATGGGGCCTCTTTCGCGAAAGATGTCGATTTCAAGTTCATGAGATCTGACGGCCTCTCAAGCTTTGTGGGAACGGGGTTTCACAGGGATGCAAGCTTCAGGTATGCCAGGTTCAACAGCCCAGTCACCTTTGGCGCGGCCAGGTTCGATGGGGATGTCAGCTTTGCCAACTCCCAGTTTGGCGGTGAGGCCTATCTATTCGGGACCAGGTTTGCCAAAGACGCCGACTTCCAGTTCGTCCAGTTCTCAAAGCTGACCACCTTCATGGGCTCCTGGTTCTCAAGGGACCTGGACCTGACAAACTCCCAGTTTGGAGGCCAGGCGAACTTCATGAGCTGCCAGTTCCAGGGAAACGCCAGCTTTGCCGCGGCCCGCTTCACAAGCGATGTCATCTTCAGAGACGCCAGGTTCCCGTCCAATGTCACATTCGGGCTTGCAAACTTCGGAGGCATATCGGACTTCTCAGGCGTCGATTTTGCCATGCCCGTCTTCTTTGGCGGTGCCAGGTTCGCGGATAACGCCTACTTCAAAGATGCCCACTTCGGAGGGGACCTGGTTTTGGAGAGCGCCAGGATCTATGCCATGCAGCTTGACAATGCCAGCTTTGGCAGGGCCTCAAAGATAGTGCTCAAAGATGCAGACTTCACCAAGTTCGTTGTCAAATGGTCCATAATCAAGGATAGACTGGAGTTCAATGGCGCGGCCTACCTGTCACTTGTCAAGAACTACAAGAACCTGGAGTGGTTCGACGATGCCGACGACTGCTATTTCCAGTACCGGTGGATAAGCCAGACACAGGAGGGCTGGTCCTGGACTAAGGTTGTGGATATCATATCCTGGCTCTCATGTGGATATGGTGTCCGGGTGAGCTATGTCATCTTCTGGTGCCTCTTTACCATACTCATCTTCGGGCACATATTCTGGGCCGGAAACGGCATGAGGAGGTTCGAGCACCTCGGCCTGGAGGTCCCGGGCACAGGCGAAGGAGTCCAGGAACAGCGCGTATCCCTGGTAGATTCAGTTTACTTCAGCGTGGCCATGTTCACCACGTCCCAGGCTCCTGTGAACTACTATCCAGTAGGGCTCTACAGGCACCTGGCAATGATTGAGGGGATACTGGGCTGGTTCTTCCTGGGCCTCTTTGTGGTCGTGCTCAGCGGCATGCTCATCAGATGAGCCCCGGAAAGGTTGATATATCTGGTAGTTATACGAAGGAGGGCCCAAGGGCGCGTGGCCTAGTCAGGATAAGGCGGCAGCCTCCTAAGCTGTAGATCGGGGGTTCGAATCCCTCCGCGCCCGCTTTTATACAACTATTTGAGGATCATCGATTGGATGCGATATTCAGGTTTGCAGTTCTTAACCGTGGAACTCAGGCTGAAGGGATCCTGGCTCCATGGCATTGCAGCCTATCCCATGTGATCTACTCAAGCATAGACTCTGATCAGTCTGCACTGAGATCATTCATAGGAGCTGCGATTAATCAGTCGGGCCCATTCCATAGTTCTCTGGCTGCATCTTTCATATCCTGCCAGGCAATCTTATGGATCTTGCTGCATTGAACTTGAATGGGGCAGAGCCCGCAGATAGGTGAATAGTCTGCTAAATATCCTTACCCAGTTATGCGAATCTCTTGACATCACTCATTTTCAATACCCGGTGCCGAATATACCCTCGTGATATACCATCTGATCTTTAGCATAAATTTAATATACTATGGGATCTTAAAGGTGTAATATATTGGAGGAAGTAATAGGCAGCCCGCGGCTGGATCTGGCTGCGGGGTAGCGAGCGCCAGCAGGCACATTCCCTGCGAGCTCAGGAATGGATGACTGATGTCTGCAGTCGTTCCTCTGCTGGCATCACGGGGGCAGGTTCTCTGCACAGTCTCGCGTGGCAAGGAGCTGAGGACTGCCAAATGTAGCAATGAGGGGAGATCTTGAAGAAGAGGGATGGCACATGAGGGTTATCGTTTTAGTGGTGGTCCTGGTGGCGTTATGCTCTTTGGCTGGGGCGTCTACCATAGTCAGCCAGCTCACAGTGGACACGATAGGCGATAGCAAGGCGACTATGACGCACTACTCCTATCTCAGGGAGAACAAGCTGGAGGCGACAGGATACGCTGCAGATAAGGGCGGAGTAACCGGCCTGAAGACCAAAGACACTGAGTATCTTGAGAACGGAAGGATCAACTTCGGTGATAGGATAGAATACTATGATGGAGCCATTGACGGGCCCATACCCATAGGCACTCTGCCCAATACCAAATCGTACGTCTCTCATGACCTGAACATATCCTTTGATGGAGACCACGGCAGCTCGATGTTCGGCGGTGAGGGTTTCTTCCCCAACAACAGGGTAATTGGAGCATGCAAAGAAATCAGTAGCAGAGATGTGATCGGCTATGCCCTGGGGCCCAGCTACTCTTCATCTGCCTTTGATGTCAATGCATACTTCGATGCAGGACCTTCCAGCATAATTGGCACCTCTGCTGATTACGACCTGCACTGGGATGCCAATGTCAAGGACGCCATAATCACAGTGCACGAGGCCACAGGATACTCCAACAAATCCAAACCAAGCCAGCTCATAGACTGGGAGCAGGAGTCCCAGATCGCTGGAACTACCCATGTGGTAAATGACCTCTATGCAACAGGGCTGTACATACCTGCAGCCGGAAATGAGGACTGGCTGCCATGCTGCAGTGGTACCAGGCCCATATATGCAGACGAGGACTGGCCAAATATGAACCAGGAGATGATCTTCAACTGCAACTGCCCGGGCAAGAGCGCAGAGACCATGGTCGGATCCGGAGGCTTTGCAGCAGTGCTGAGCACAAGCGGACAGTACCTGGTCCCGACTCAGGGCACCTACGCCCCGAGCAAGCAGTGGTATATATCAGGCTATAAGTATCCGGGATACTACAACCCATAGAGCAGAGTTCTCTAGCAGATGGCTGGAGAGCAACTTTTCTCTTTTTCAGCGTGATGGCACAGGAATAAGAACTCGCTGGAGGATCTCTTAATCCGCCTCAGATCAGGAAGCATTCAAGCGTATCAGGCTTTTTGCCTCTCTCGCCTTTGTGGCCTTTTTTTTATTCTTGGGCCTTCGTACATCTGATATAGATCCTGTACCCCAGCAGGTTAACCCAGGGCAGCCTCTGTACAAGCTTTGTCTCAATAAGCCTTGAGAGCTTCTCCTGTACAAAGCCCGGATCAATAATGCCTGCCCACCTGCTCATGAACAGGTATCCCTGATAGGGCTTATAATCAAACCCGCGGTAAGCCTGGACCTGGAACCCGGCATCTTCAACCATGGCCCTAAATAAAGATGGCAAAATATACTCGGGGGGGGTTATTGCCTCTCTTAGAATGTGCTTTCTGACCATGGTGAAGTGAGATGCCTGGTTGAAGAAGTCCACAACCAGCGTCCCTCCTGGCGCAAGCACCCTGTGGAACTCCGCAAGAGAGTCTGCCGCCTCCTCAACAGAGGAGAGGCAGGTGATGACCCCGCTGCTTATGACCTGGTCAAAGGCTTCATCCTTAAAGGGAAGCCTGTTTATGCAGCCCTGGGATAGAGAGACGTTCTTCACATCGGCTGATCTGGTGGCAGCCATCCTGAGCATATTCTTTGAAAAGTCCATTCCCACATAGCTCATATGGCACTGCGGGAACATCCTTATGGCACGCATGAGCAGGTTGCCGTTTCCACAGCCGGCATCCAGAACACGACCTCCGGCACCGCTGAAGCAGAAGTCGGTGACGTCCTCCTCGAACCTGGCCAGGAGGTCGAGTATGAACTCAGGGGTGTCGTCTGGAAGGTCACGTGCGTATCTGAGGTCCAGCCCATCGCCCTCCTTGTGCAGGTTCTCCCAGAACTCGTACTCCTCCTTGAGTGCGCTAAGTGTGCCGGACTCCTTTCTGAAATCTCTCTTACTCATGGCCATTCTCTCCAGCATATACTGTTATCTATACAGGCTATCCTGGCCAGAGTGCAGACCAGTTGAAAAAGGTGCCGCTCATTGCCAGTGGTCGCTGCAGGCTGGACATGAGGTAGAGCAGATATTGCTGATAGAGCCATCAAAATCGGGAGAGGCTGCTAGTACAGCGAGGCTAAAACAAGTCCGCAGATACATCAGGATAGACTTTGCTTCTGGATGGTGCAGTGGTAAGCAGATCCCAAGCCATGGATATGTGATCCAACTAAAACGTCCGGGCAGATACCCAGAAGCATAGAGTATAAGCGCACTTCGAATTGGGTTTGACCAATAGGCAGTCGTCACCAGAGACCCATGACCTGGATTTGAAGCTCAATTGAGCGCTTCCCCACTCAGGGAAATGTGGCCTAATTTATGCCTCAGTGCACTGGTCTACCTGATGTATCTGTGAACCTATTTCAGCCTCGCTGTACTAGCAAAGAAAAGACCAAATCTTCTTAGCCGAAGGCTACCATAAGGTAAATGCGTAATATGATAATTGAACACCTGTTCTACTCATTTGCCATAGCCATGATCTTTGGCCTGGTCTATTACCGATTTACAGGAAGAGATTACTGGTGGATCATCGCTGCCAGCGCCTTTGCCCCCGATCTGGATATTATAGCTGACTTCGCTTTGAGGAAGCTGGGCGTGTTTGTATTGATCCACGGACACCGCATAGTCCACGGGGATTTCCATAATCTGGTGGCTCTGGTTCTCTATGGTCTGATGGCGGCATTCTTGCTTAACCCATTAGGTATCAAGTTCATTGATGCCCTGATCTTCGCCCTGGTTGGCTTTTCAGCCCACTTCTTCGAAGACATCCTCGTTCAGAACCCGGCCTATGACTTCTTGTATCCCATCACCGACAGGGTGTACGGATGGGGGCTGCTCTCCGATGTCCATGACTTTTATGGCATTGCAAACAGGGAGGTTCTGGCAATAGGCCTGGTCCTGGCGGCATCATCTCTGGTAATCAGGATTATATTTAAAAGAAGGTGGCATGCCAGATCTCTTTGGCCGTAACGAGCTTGCTTTAGGACAAACTCAGGGCTAATCCCCGCCAATTCATTGGCGGGATACAGCCCGTACCTATGGTTCTGCAATTCGATGAGTCTGCAAGGGAGATGCCTATGACTTCAGTCATGGGAGAAGGTCACAGATCTTGGCCGCGCGTCCCATCTGCTTTAAGCTTAAGGCCTGAGCCTCTTTATCTCCAGGTACTTGACGCCCTCGTCTGGGTAGGCGAAGATCATCTGCTTCCTCACGCTGTGTGCCAGCCTCACAGCCCTTGAGAGGACCGGCATATGGAAGACATAATCAGTGGGCACGGTATGAACCAGGTACTCTGAGTGAGGAACCTTCTCTGGGCCCGCCACCTGCTTGTAGACCCTGAAGTGGGTGCCAAACTTAAACCCGGTCTTGACCACCAGATCTCTGTCCCTGAGGTCCTTGTAGACCATGTACTTCAGGTCAAAGTCGTTCTCTATGATCCGGGCTTTGGACTTGAATGCCTCCAGGTCCAGGGGCGCTCCAAAGCGCTCGACCACAGATATGAGCCCTCTGTCAAGCAGGTAGGCCGACTCCACCAAAGAGAGCTGGAGCCTGCCGCCGACAGGCTTTCCATAGAAGCCGTGCTCATGCAGGCGCTTTGAGGCATCCTCGTCCCAGAGAACCACCCTGTCTTCCAGGAGTGTGGCGATGCCTCCCTTCTCATCAGAGCTCATCTTGCCAGACATTGACTTCTCCTTGGCCTCATAGAAGGTGATATCGCTTTCTTCATCCACTATGGCCAGCATGAGCTTCTTTCTCATCTGGCCTGCCACCTTCATGGGCTCAAGGATCTCTGGCATGGGCAGAGGAGTGCGCTCTGATATGACATAGACATAGAACTCGGCCGGGGTCTTTCCAGGGTGGCCGCCCCGGGGGTAGACCCGAAAGTCTGGCCTGCCTGGCTGGACGTAATAGCCGCGCTCCCTCAAGTCCTTGTATACTACATATCTGAACTCAAAGCCCTTCTCCAGAGCCGAGGCCATCTGGAAATAGGCCCTGAAGTCCAGCTCTTTGCTGTCCGAGAAGACCCTGATCCTGGACCTGTCCAGGAGGTAGGCGGCCTCGACTAGCGACATCTCCAGGCCTTTGCCGGAGGGCTTGCCGAAGTAGCCCTGATCATACAGGTCAGATACCGCCTCGTGACCAAGCCGGACGCGATCGCCCAAAAGCTTGCCTGTCAGGATCTCCTCTGGCATGGCGGCTCAGCAGCTCAGCTTGTCTGGCCAGACGCCGTGCATGGCACCAAGGGCCTTGTCCACAGTTCCGTGCACCTTGTCTGCGGGGTAGCCTGCTGAGAGCAGGTAGGACTCGACGTGGTTTGGCACGGCTATTGACATCTGCTCGACCATTGATACCGTCTGAAGGATTGTGAAGTCTCCAAGAGCGAATGGTATTATGGCGTCGGAGACCAGGAGCTCGTAGATTGTTGGTGAAATAGGCCTCTCAGTTCCGGAGAGGTAGGCCTCGAGTATCTCGCTTGTCCACTCATGCTTTCTGCCCTCGTCCTGGTAGGGAATGACCACGACCTCCCTGGTGTTGGCGAACTGCTCCACCATCTGGGCCGGCGTGACCTTGCCCTTGAAGACCATATTGAGGAAGTTGGTGTGGGGGACGGTTGTTGGGACCTTAGAGGCGCGTATAGAGAAGTTGACATCCTTGAAGACCGTGCCTGCATCAGTTCCCTGGTGGCCTGCTCCCTTGCCGAACTGGATGGCGCTTGGGGATGCCTTGACCACGGTGTGTGGGTCGCCATGCCTTCTATCGATATTTCCAAGGACGGCTGTGAGGCCCAGCGGCTTTGCGGCAAGGGCCAGCCTTGAGAGGCCGGTTGTGTTGCAGCTGGTGCACTGAACGACCTTTGGCTTGGCGTTCAGGAACTTCTGGTAGTTCTCAAGGCCAAAGAAGAACTCCCGGGAGAAATCATCTCTGAGATCGTCTGATATCTCGACCTTGTTCTCTTCCAGGCCCTTTAGGAGATCCTTTCTGTCAGCGCCGCCCATGAGGGAGACGAAGCAGCCGTGTGCAAGAGCTGCCTGAACATATGGCAGCTCCTCATCTCCAGGAGTTCCAACCATTATGAAGTCTGAGGCCTCATAGAAGTCATCGGCATTGCCTGCGATCTTGACGCCTGCCTTGGTCCACTTATCCTTGTCTGCCGCATCGCTCACGTAGGCATTTACCCCGCAGAGCCTGCTCATCTTGGATACCATGGACTTGGCCCTGGCATGGGGTTTTCTGACCAGGATATTCAGGTCTCCGTCGATGCCGGCGGCCTTCTTGACCTCGCATAAGGCCAGAATGGTTCTCTTATTCTCTGTTCCATCGAAGCCTACAAATCCTGCATTTGCTTTCGTGAAAAACCCTCCATAATGATTTTCTAGAATTATTACCTGGGTTAGGAGAGATATCGCCTTTTTGGCTCTGGCGAGATTGGCTCAGAGTCACTCAGGTCCTCCGCAGAGGCGTGATGGAAGAACAGCCAGCTTGAATAAGCTCTCAGAAATTTTCAAGCCAGCTGTATCATCCAAGCATCATCACTCCTGATAAGGAGTCTAAGTAACTGTATTTGAAGCTTTCTAGAAATAAAATCGCCTGCACTGGAAGAAGGTTCCTCTGACTTGAGGTTCCGTCAATCAACTACCCCGGCCTGAAGTCCGTGGCTTGCGACTACGCAAAAATTCATGCCGCGTAAGTGTGGCTGACTCTTCATGCTGACTGCATTGTGGTGGGTTTTGCCGCTGGCACATCAGGTACAGGAAGGAGGATCATGTGTCATGCTCTCACCCGGACTCATTGCTGAGTATCATGCATTCGACACCGTGTTTGTTCCGTTTGCTGGCACGAGGAATTTTTGCCGCCTCTCTATTCTATATCGCCTCAGTGATACAGGGACGTGCCCAACCATTGCTGGTCTGACTCCAGCAATAGATAATATTACATAGGTTGTTAGGGAAAATATAGTTGATGGCGATATGGGCGCGCTCCTCTCCGGCCTGAAGACCGCGGACTCCGCGCTGTTGTGAGTTGAAAGCGGCATATTATCCCGGGCTGAGCCATTGACCTGCCTGAGTTCGACCAGATGTCAAAGGTCGAGGTCGAGCTCCTGGTTGAGCTGCGCATGTGTGCTGCGGCATGCACTGCATTATATTCCTCGGCAGGTGAGGCTCAGTGGCAGACGAGCCTTCAATGCCTTTATTGGCGGAACATTATCTCCAAAAACCCTAGCTAGAGATCTTTGCCCAGGGATGTCGTGGTGAGCTTAACATGTTTCACGCCTTTAAGGGACATCATTCTCTCTGCAGCCCTTCTGACCTCCTGGCCATCTCCTCTGAGCACCACTATCTCCAAGCAGCTGTCATGGTCAAGATGAACGTGAAGGCTGGACTGAATGATGGCCCCGAAGTCATGCTGGATCGCAGTGAGGTTATCCACCAGGCCTCTTTGGGAATGGTCATAGACGATAGTGATCACGCCCACGCGCTCGCCCTGGACATCGCTCATCCATTCATAATGGACTATGTAGTTTCTGATCGCATCCCTGATGCCCTCTGAGCGGGAAGAATAGCCGCGCTGAAGGATTATCTCATCGAAATTGGTCAGGAGGTTATCTGGCAAGGAAACGCCAATTCTCATTAGATCTTGTTCCATATTCTATCGTGAAGTCGATTAAAGTATTACTTAGTAATAAATCTATTGCATTTGGCCTGAATTGATATCATACACGAGATAATCCTGATGTCTTCATGATGCTGTGCCAAAAGATCAATGCACTGGAAATTTGTTTGCCATCTACAGGACTCTCAATGGCATATTACAACTACAGATTCAGCCTTCTATCACATTCGAGTGGATAGTTTCACTGCTTACCTTCAAGAGACATTTGCCAGCAATCCATGCTAAATTCCCAACCTGAGCACCGGCCTCGGACCTTGGGCTAAGGCTTTGTGCACATGCCCTGGACTCAGGCTCCCAGCTCAGGTTTTGGGCCCAAGATTTGGACTTAGGCTTTAGGCTTAGATTTTGGACTGATGTTTTGGGACTCAGGCTTTGGGCTCAGGCCAAGCATTGCCCATACCTTGTCCATGTCCAGGTAGTGCTCCAGGGCTAAGGCCAGCTCGTCATAGCCGTCACCTCTGGACCTGTCCTTTCTTGCAATATTCCTGCGGCTGTACAGGTAGTCCAGGAATGCATTCCTGAAGTTCTCGTTCTCGAAGATGCCGTGCAGGTAGGTGCCTATGACCAGGCCGTCCCCGGCCACGGCTCCGTCGTCTCCAAAAGCATAAGGACAGTTGTGATTGGAGACTCCCATATGGATCTCGTACCCTGAAACCTCCTGGCCCTGGATCGTTCCAAGTATCGGGCCGCCGCCGGTGACGGTCTTCCTGACCTGGACTGTCTTCTTCTCATAGAGGTCGAACCTGGTCACGGCATCAAGCAAGCCAAGGCCGGGCACAGATCCCACAGTGTCCTCTATACCGCTGTCCACAATCTCTCTGCCGAGGATCTGGTACCCCCCACAGATGCCGAGAATTGGTATTCCCTTTAAGGCCAAAATCTGGCGGTCCATGCCCTTTTGCTTCATCTCCTCCAGGTCAGAGACTGTGTTCTTGGTTCCGGGGATTATGACTGCATCAGGATGGCCCAGGTCCTCGCCCAGGCCCACGTACCTGACCCTGGCCTGTCTCTCCAGAGGCTCGAAATCTGTGAAGTTGGAGATCCTGGGTAGCCTTATCACTGCTATCTCCACCATATCCTGCTCTGACTTAGAGTGCTGCTTGTCGCCCAGAGATACAGAGTCTTCAGATGGCAGGTCCAGGTCCAAGTAGGGCATAACTCCAAGCACTGGAACTCCAGTCAGCTTCTCAAGCTCTGCCAGGCCAGGCTCAAGTATGGCCGGATCGCCGCGGAACTTGTTTATGACTAGGCCCTTAACGAGCGGCCGGATATCCGGCGGCAGGAGCTGTACAGTGCCGTAGAGGCTGGCAAAGACCCCGCCACGCTCTATGTCGCCTACAAGGATTATAGGCGCCTGGAGGTGCCGGGCTATGTAGATGTTGGCGAGATCACGGTCATAGAGGTTGATCTCTGCAGCTCCGCCCGCACCTTCCACTACTATGTAGTCGTGGTCCTTCTCAAGCACCCTGACCGACTGGTCTACAGTTCCCTCCAGCTCATATATGTGCCTGTAGTACTCCTCCGCAGAGCGGTCTGCAACAGGCCTGCCAAGGACTATGACCTGGGAGGTGCGGTCCCCTTTGGGCTTGAGAAGGATTGGGTTCATGTACTCGCTGGGCTCAGCTCTCGCAGCCCAGGCCTGGACCGCCTGGGCGATTCCTATCTCGCTACCATTTTCAGTGACCCAGGAGTTGAGGCTCATGTTCTGGGACTTGAAGGGGGCAACGGCAAGGCCTCGGTTGCTTATGAGGCGGCAGAGGGCAGCCACTAGGGTGCTCTTACCTGAATGGGATGTGGTGCCTAGGACGACTATAAAGCGGGTCATATCAGGCGGATGTTGGTAATTCAAGTTTATTTGCCTTTTGGAAGGTCAGGTTTTGCAGGACTGTAATAATATTTGTTAAGGTTTTATTCAAAATTTACACATAACGGTCACGATAGCAGATCTCTGATTGCTAATTAAGAGTACGAATCAAATGAGAAATGCCATACTTGCTATGAAAAGCATGCAATAATAGATAACAAGCGATCTGATACCCTCATCCTCTTTCTGTAGCTCTGGCCTATCTGCATAATTGAAAAAATTCTGTTGAGTCCAATCCTCATCCAGATATCTATATCAAGCGTTTTATAACTGGCTCGAATGTATAATTTGGATTATCAAACGCCCATGATAAGCTATAATACTCTTGCAAGCCCACCAGAAGATGAGGTCTCTATATGAAAATCCTTATAGCCATTCTGATGTTGTCGCTGTGTCTCCCTGCAGCGCTGGCACAGAGCTCGAATTCAAATATGAATCAGGAGTCCATTGAGGCTACCACGGCCATAACCCTTCCAGTAGACTCGGTCACCATCTATCCTGATGGCCTGGTCTCGGCAAGAAGGATGGGCGCGATGGAGGTCACAGAGGGGAGGCACGAGTTCGTGGTCACAGTTCCAGAGTCTGCAAGCAAGGACTCTGTACAGCTCTCTGTGAGCAACGCTACTGTGGAGAGGGTAGTCTATGGAGGAAACCCGACCTACACTCTGAACATCTCCTCAACAGGGGTCCAGAAGTTCCTGCTCAGCTACCTGATGTACGATGCTGCAACCTGGGAGCCCAGATACGCCATCCATCTGGACAACGACACCCTTCTGATCTCTGCCAGTGCAATAATCGAGAACAGAGGCGGAGAGGATTTGAAGAACGTCAGGCTCAAGCTTGTGGCCGGCCTTCCCCAGGCAGTATTCTCAGGCTATGCCATGGCAGCCCCAGCTCCTGAGGCCAACTATGCCATGGAGGCTGCAATGGACAAGAGCATTGCACCAGCAGCTCCCAGGATCTCCTTCAACAGCCATCTGGAGACTCTTTTCATCTTCGAGCTCCAGGGAAGAAAAGACCTTGAGATGAACAAGGAGATAGGCCTCCCGCTCTTCGAGGGCCTGGTGCCTCTTGAGAGGACCTACGTCTGGGATGCCAGCACCTATGAAGAAGGTCCGGCAATTGAGGAGATCAGAGCCAACAATACCATGCACCTGCCCTGGCCGACGGGCCGGGCACAGCTCTACAGGGACGGAGAGTATGTCTCAACAGTTGAGATACCCTATACTCCAAACGGCACCAATGCCTCCCTTAATCTCGGCTCTTCTGCAGATCTCAAGGTCGAGAAGAAGCTAAAGGATTACAATTTGAGCGAGCAGATCCGGGGCGTCAAGTCCAGCGATAACGCTACAGGCTCCATAAAGGTGACCACTGAGAACTCGACCTACCAGCTCGAGGTGGAGAGCAACCTTGACAGGGCGGCCGCTCTGGAGATAAGCGACATCCGCCCCAAGGAGGCAAGGATTGTATCTATCTCGCCAAAGCCCTCAGATGTCACGGCCACCGGCCTTAAGTGGAACTTGGTCTTAAAACCGCGCGAGAAGGTGACTGTGGAGTACACATACCAGATAGTAAATACTGAGACTGTGAGGTCTATGGATCTGACCAAACAGCAGCAGTACTGAAAAATCCCCTGAGGCCTGGCCGCGGCGGTCAGGCAGCTCTCGGGGCGGCTTTTTTTTGATATTATTGAACAGGCACTGAATGTGGGGTCACCACTATCAGCTTTGGCAAATGTACCTCTAATATGCCGTTATTGTAGCTGGCCCTAACCTGCTCGGGCTTGATCTCCTCAGGGAGCTTGATCTCGCGCTTCATGCCTTTGGGGCTCATCTCTCTCTTGATGTACTTGCCCTCTCTTTGAGCCGGCTTTGCCTCTACGGACAGAGTCACCTCAGTGGCCCGCAGGTCAATGCTCTCCTTGGAGATCCCTGGAAGGGCGATCAGTGCTATGAGCTCATCGTTGGTGTCCACCAGGTCTATCTCAGGAACGCCGAAGTCCTTGGTTTCATGAACATCCTGCATGACATCTCCTACAATCCTCTGAATCATCTGGCGGGCGTAGACCGATCCCTTCATGGCCTCCATTACCGCCTTTCCAATGGTCCTTTCCAGCTCAGTTGGGTTGGTGCCTTCTTGTCTCATTCTTATAACCTCAGGTTTCCTCTCTATCTATGTCGCTCGGTTCTAATAAAGATCTTTTGTATGTTTTGGCCTTGGCTGCCCCTGGAACCGGCCGTATCCAGGCCCCACTTCCAGATCGTCCTGGTAGACTACCTGGCCCCTCACAATCGTCATCCTGGGGAAGATCCCATCCATTCCGTGGTAGGGGGTCCAGTCAGCCCTGCTGTGGAGCCTGTCGCAATTGATCCTTGTTATGGCGCCCGGGTCTATCAAAATGAGGTCGGCGTCCTTGCCCAGGGATATCTCGCCCTTGGCTTTGAGATTGAAGATCTGAGCCGGCCTAAAAGAGGTTGCATCCACCAGCCTTTCCAGGGTGATCAGGTTCCTCTTGACAGCCATAAGCATCAGCGGGATCATGGTTTCAACCCCGGGGACGCCAGGAGGTGCCTCCCATATGTCTTCTCTCTTCTCCTCAGGGAGGTGGGGGGCATGATCCGAGGCCAGTATGTCTATGGTCCCGGCTCTCAGGCCCTGCCACAGGGCGCCGTTATCCTGGGGGTCACGCAGAGGCGGATTCATCTTTAAGAAGGTCCCCTGTTTTCTGTAATCGCTCCTGTTGAGCAATAGGTGATGGGGCGACACCTCGCAGCTCACTTTGCGGCCGCTCTTTTTGGCATCATTTATCAGATCCAGACCCTGGCGGGTGGACAGGTGGCAGATGTGGACGCGATCAGTGGCAAGCAGTGCCTTCTCTATGGCTTTGACCTCAACAATTGCAGGCCTGGCCCTGGAGTAGACCTCCGGGTCGTGCTCGGACTTCAGTGGCTCAGAAAACTTGTTTATGAGCTCTCTATCCTCGGCATGGACCGTCGGCAGGGCTTGCAGGCTCTTTACCTCATTCAATATCCCTTGAAATGCCTCATCGGTATGCTCATAGGTGAAGATCTCACCGATGGCTGACGCTCCAAGATTTAAGAGCTGCTCCAGATTGCCAGGTCCTCCATTTAGCCCGAAATCCACCACAGATCTGAAACGGGCTAAATCCAGCTTGAGGTCGAATGTTTTTTGGTCTGAAGTCCTGGGATCGGTGTTGGGCTGGTCGATCACTGTTGTGACCCCGCCTGCGGCTGCGGCCGTAGACCCGCTCACCCAGTCCTCCTTGTAAGTCGGACCGGGGTCTCTGAAGTGGACATGGGCGTCTATGGCTCCCGGGAGGATGGTCAGGCCCTGGGCGTTGATCTCCTCCTCGGCTTTATGAGATCCGCCAAGAGCAGCGATCCTGCCGCGACTGATCCATATGTCATAAGACTTCAGCCCCTCTCTGGTATAGACTCGGCCGTTCTTTATGACCAGGTCATAGCTTATAGCCAAACCTCCTCAGCAGCCGGCGCCGCTCCTCGACCTTTTCAGGGCCCTCAACTCCTTTGGGCGGGAAGCCGTCCACCACACCCATTATGCCGCGGCCCTGCTCTGTGACCGCCACCACGACCTCCAGGGGATTGGCTGTGGCGCAGAATATGGAGCAGACCTCGGGGACGTTCTTGATTGCATTAAGAATATTTACTGGGAATGCGCCCTTCAGGAGTATGACGAAGGTGTGGCCGCAGGATAAGGCCAGGGAGTTCTTTCTGGCTGCATCTATCAGCTCCTGGTCATTTCCTTCTGAGCGGATCAGGCAGTCTCCGCTGGCCTCAGAGAAGGCAATGCCGAACTTGGCGCCGGATACGGTGCCGGCTATGGCCTCGTATAAGTCTTCAGCAGTCTTGATGAAATGGCTCTGGCCCAGGATGATGTTTGAGTCCTCTGGAATATCCATTCTGATGACCGTGAAATCCATAATCTACCTCAAAAATGGTATTGCCGGATGAGAACTTATAGTTTAGCATGGACAGTGCTGTGCATGGAGGACTGTGAGCTACCAGCCCTGTAAGCGGACGGGCTTTCAGCAGCCTTGACTGGTTCAACTCATGATAACGCTGGTTCCCCGGAGCTCAGGCCCGGTGCCTGGATTGTGCAGAGACCGATACCATACATAGCCACCGGCATCTTTTCCTCTGCAGGCTGCCTCTCCTCAGACCATCCTCTGTCTTTTAACACGACTCTCCAGCCGGGCATATATCGGAGTTGCCAGCCTCATGCGAGGGTCTGCTTTCGTCCACAACGCTGTGGATCTTGATCAGTCAGGAGAGCAGGCCTGTTACCTGCAGATGAGGGCGGATCTGCTTGCCCATTCCTATCATCAGCTAAGTTTCTGCCGGAAGGTTCACTCGACAGTTATCTGCTTTCTAGTGGTCACTACCTCCTTGGGGAGGCGGATCTCCAGGACGCCATTCTCGAGCCTGGCCCTGGCCTCGTCTGCCTTGACCAGCTCCGGCAGCCTTACAGTCCTCTCAAATCGTCTGTATGTGCGCTCGAATCTGCCCCGCTCCTTTTCAGGCATCTCTTCCATGCTCTTCTCAGCCACCACCCGCAGCTCATTGTCCGAGACTGAGATCTCCACATCGTTCTTATCTATCCCGGGCAGGTCCATGGCGACTATGATCGCATCATCAGTATCCCTGACATCAGCAAGGGGCCTTATCACATCTCCTAAGGGGAATTTGGGCCCAAGGCCTGACACGCCCATGTAATCCATGAACTTGTTCATCATATCTTGCAGCTGGTACATTTCCTGTGGGATGATTCCTGTCATTGTATCACCATATAGTGATCGAGCAGCAAAGTACTTAAAATTTTTATAATTGTCACAGCCATGAATTAGATGGCCTTTCTGGGTCAATCATACTACCCAATGGGCCTGATCTATTAGCTTGATCAGCTGGACTGATACTTGGTATTGTCTATATCTGCAGCCTCACAACACTGGGGGCTGTGGCGGCCCCCTGACCATGCGTCTGCGGGTGATAACCTATCGAGATTCAGATTAGGTGCATGAATCTGAGAATCTGAGAATAACAACCATAGCTTTCCGGGCCAGTTACTAACAGATGGGCGTCTGGAGCTGACGGGCTTGAGCGCCTTCGCGGGACATTTATAGTAGCAAGCTTTGGCTGGGAGCTGTTCTATGGAATGTAGCACGCATTCATCCTGCCATGAGGGTTGGTTAAGGCCGGAGATGAAGCTATTTCATGGGAAGACATCCTAGTACAGCGAGGCTAAAACAAGTCCGCAGATACATCAGGATAGACTATGCTTCTGGGTGGTGCTACTTGCAGGCAGATCCCAGGCCACGGATGCGTGATCCAACTCCAACGTCTGGGCAGATGCCCAGACGCATAGAGTATAGCGCACTTCGAATTAGGTTTGACCAATAGGCAGTCGTCACCAGAGACCCATGATCTGGATTTGAAGCTCAATTGAGCGCACCCCGCTCAGGGAAATGTGGCCTTATTTAAGCCACAGTGCACTAGACATCAATGGCGTGGCCATTGGAGTCGCGGCAGTTGTAATCATTTTTGTGTGGATCTCTCCCAATATACTCGCGAAATGCAAGCACACCCTCTTTGGCCTTCTCTCGCGAATGAGGGCATTGGCAAAATGGTCCGTCCTGTATGCATGCAGACTAAGTTAACCGCCAGGCTAACTGAGGTATGGATTAAGCTAAGAGACTCTAACTGAGATGAAATATGAATCGGCAGCTAAGGCGAAAGATGGAGGGCTAAAAGGTTAGAGGCCACCTCAGGCCTCTGCAGCCTCGTAGTCTGTATCGATTGTATCCTGCAGGCCATCCTTGGATATATGAGATGTCATGCGCTCAGAAACATCCTGATCAGAGAGAATCTCTTCGAATCGCTTTATGTAGCCGTCTCTCTCTGCCGCGCGCTGGCTTTCAAATATATTCCTGTACTCGCTAATTGTGGATGGTGCAACGCCCAGTCCTTCGGACATCTCCTTGACGGAGCGGCCTGCATCGGCAAGGCGTATAAACTCTGCCTTGTCAAAGGGCGGCTTGAGGTCAGATTCTCTGAAGAGGTGTAGCTTGATCCTTGCCCTGGATACTGTCTTATTCAGGGCACGATCGCCTAGCTGCTCTGCGATCTCGGTATCGCTGAGGCCTTTGTAGAAGAGCCTAACCACTGCAGCAAGCTGATCTGGAGAGAGCTTGGTTTGAATATTGTAAGCCTTGATCATCTCCCTGACCACGCCTAGAAGCGCGCGGTCAATATCAGAACTCCCCCTGAGGTTGCCGTGTTGCTTGGCCTGCTGCTCCACGACCTTGGTGCTGGCGCCCATCTTCAAGACCAGATCCCGCAACTGATCTGTCCTACCACTCATTTAAGATACTCACCCATCTGAGAACTCCTTCGTTTATACTATAAAGAGATTTCCGTCGCGATCCAAACCTTTTTATACCCAGGTTGCATCTAAATTGGCGGAATGTCCGATACCAGCATATTCGTAGTCAAGACTACCGCAAATCAGGAGCGTTCTGTGGCCAACCTGATCGCCCAGATCGCCAGGAAGGATAAGTATGATATAAGGGCACTGCTGGTACCTGATGTGCTGAAAGGCTACGTTCTCGTGGAATCGCCCTCTCCAGAGATCGTCGATCAGGCAATTCAGGGAGTGCCGCACGCGCGCTCTGTGATCAAGGGGGCCTCAAGCATAGAGGAAGTAGAGCACTTTCTCACACCAAGGCCCGCCGTAACCGGGATCACTGAAGGTGCAGTAGTCGAGCTCATATCTGGGCCGTTTAAGGGCGAGATGGCCAGGGTCAAGAGAGTTGACCAGGCAAAAGAGGAGATCACAGTTGAGCTCTTCGAGGCTATGGTGCCAATCCCCATAACAGTGAGGGGAGATAACGTGCGCGTGCTCAGCAGAGATGAAGCACAGAGGTGAAATATTTGGCTAACGTCGTAGAGGCATTGGTAGCCGGTGGAAAGGCCAGCGCAGGACCACCTTTAGGGCCCGCACTAGGACCACTGGGCGTCAATGTAGCACAGGTAGTAGCTAAGATCAATGAGCTGACCCGCGACCTCAATGGAATGCAGGTCCCAGTAAAGATCAAGGTCAGATCCAGGACCGAGTTTGAGGTAGAGGTAGGAACCCCACCGACGTCGGCGTTGATCCTAAGAGAGCTAGGAATCGAGAAGGGCACAGGCGACAAGTCCCTGGTTGGAAACCTGACCATGGAACAGGTCGTAAAAATTGCAGGCATAAAGAGAAAGGGACTCCTCTCAAAGAACCTTAAGAGCGCGGCGCGCGAGGTAATAGGCACCGCAGGCTCGGTAGGGGCAACAGTTGAGGGTCTGCCTTCCAAAGAGGCCCAGGCAGCACTGGCCGCCGGCAAGTTTGATGACGCCCTAGTAGAAGCAAATGCTTAAATAGCAGATCGAAAACCGTAGTTGGATTCTCTTTTTTGAGAAGCCGTAGGAGACCCACAGGTCGAATACTACGGAGGATTGAAATGAGCAACTTAGAAGAAGCTATAAAGCAGGCTATCTCAGAGGCACCTCCAAGGAAGTTCACTGAGAGCGTCGATTTGGCAATAAACCTGCACAATATCGACCTATCTCAGCCTGGAAACCGCGTAGATGCCGAGGTAATACTCCCTCACGGCCTGGGCAAGCCGGCAAAGATCGCCGTCTTCGCTGCCGGAGAGACGGCTCTGCGCGCCAAGAGTGCGGGTGCAGACCGAGTCATAGCCCCAGATGAGATCAAGGCCTTTGGAGATAACAAGAGAGAGGCCAGAAAGCTCGCTGATGAATACAAGTTCTTCATCGCCGAGACGCAGTTCATGCCAGTCATTGGTAAGAGCCTGGGACCGATCCTTGGCAAGAGAGGCAAGATGCCGGCTCCTCTGCCGCCTACACAGGACGTAACTCCCCAGATCAACAGGCTGAGGAACATGATCCGCATCAGGTCGAGGGATCGGCCAACGTTCCATCTGACTGTTGGAAAGAGCGACATGGATGTGAAAGCCCTGGCAGAGAACATAGATACTGTCCTGACTAGGCTCGAGCAATCTCTCAAGGATGGACGTCATAACCTCAAGTCGGTCTATGTGAAGACTACCATGGGCCCGTCCATAAGGGTGATCTAAATGGCAGGAGAGGTTCACCGCACGGCCAGCGTTCCAGAGTGGAAGAAGAGAGAGGTAGCCGAGCTCATAGAGAAGATCGGCAAGAGCAGAGTAGTGGCCATAGTCGGCATGCGCGAGATCCCGGCCAGCGACCTGCAGCAGATGAAGGGAGAGCTCAGATCCTCGCTAGAAATCAAGATGGTGAGGAACAGCATCGCCAAGAGGGCGATTGAAGGCTCATCCACTGAGGTAAGGCCCCTGGCAGACTACGTAGAGGACCAGAGCGCACTCGTCTTCAGCAATGTTAACCCCTTCAAGCTCTACAAGATGCTAGAGAGCGCCAAGCGTCCCATGCCAATAAAGGCAGGCGCACGTGCTCCACACGAAATAGTCATAGATGCAGGAGAGACCTCCTTCTCGCCAGGTCCAATGGTGGGAAAGCTCCAGGCAGCAGGAATACCTGCAGCCATCAAGGGTGGAAAGGTCGTCATCAACGCCAGGACCGTCCTTGCAAAGGAAGGAGAGGTAGTCTCCGCCAAGACCGCAGATATTCTGAAGACCCTTGAGATCTTCCCAAAGAACATAGGGCTTGATCTAAAGGCAGCATATGAAGGCGGACTTGTCTTCCCGGCCAAGGATCTGGCAGTAGATGTGGATGCAATGGTCTCGAACATGGCTACAGTCGCTGCCAAGGCGTTCAGCTTTGCAGTCGAGGTTGGCTATGTCACACCTGACACCATCAGCCCAATACTGCAGAAGGCTCAGGCCAGAGCCAGAGCACTCGTCATGGAGGCCGCAATACCCGAGCCTGGCATGATTGATCTTGTGCTCATGAAGGCCGCAGCCAATGCCCAGGCCATAAACGGCGTGGTCAGCGGAGGAGCAGCTCCCGGCGCAGCCGCAGCACCATCAGCCGCTTCCGCAGAGGAAGGAAAGCCCGCAGAGGAAGAGAAGAAGGATGAAGAGATCGGAGTCGAAGGACTCAGTGCATTATTCGGATAAACCAGAGGTAGATTGAAATGGAATACGTATACGCAGCATTATTGCTTCACAGCGCTGGCCAGCCCGTCAGCGAGGATGGAATCAAGAAGATAGTCGAGGCCGCAGGAGCCGCACCAGACGAGATCAGGATCAAGGCACTCGTCTCTGCCCTTGAGGGCGTAGACATAACCAAGGTTCTCGCCGCAGCCACAGCCATGCCGGTAGCCGCAGCCCCCGCAGCCGCAGCAGCCCCCGCAGCCAAGGCCGAGGCAGCCGGAGCCAAGGAAGAGAATAAGGAAGAGGCAGAGGAGAGCGGAATGGAGGGGCTGGGCGCCCTCTTTGGCTAAGCTCCCTTCAATCTCATCTTTTTTTGGCATAATTTCAGAGGTCTTGCAGTTTCATCTGTGACTTTCAGCTTCCACTATGTAATTTTGCAGACTTCAAAGTGCCAGCGCTGGCCGGGATCCGTCCTGTGAATGATTGCATCCTCTCTATCAATCAATGACCATCAAAGTTGGAACAGATGAAAGTGAGTCCAGACACAGCTCAAGAACTTTATTATGGCTGGTTTATGCCTGAATGGAACTGCCAGATTCCTGGCCACTGGAACTATCGCTTATTGTGTATACGATTGCGGCATGCGATGGATGCCTGTAACTGCTGCCTATGACTAACGCATGCTCATTGTATCCGCATCGAGCACATCAAAATGGAATATATGAAAATCAAAGATATCAATTCTAATTTATTTGATTGTTTCAGAACCCGAAAGAAAACATAAACTAAAAGAAAGCTGATATGAGCAAGGCCTGGAAAGAATTGTTCATTCTTATTGGCCGTTTTGAGGCCTCTAAGCCATTGCTCGTAATTATAATATACTTGGGTGGAATTAAAGCTCTTCAAGCTTCTCTATGCCGATCTTTTTAACATTCGGCTTCCAGATCTGTTCGGGCATCCAGGTTGGAGCGTTGGATGGCTTGGTTACCTGCTTTCTCTCCCCCTCAAAGATATGTACCTTCTTGGTCCCCCTCTCCCTCAGCCTAATATCAGTAAAGCCACGGTTGGCAGCCTTGAGTGCAGCTTGTCTGGGCTGCTTGCCGCAGAAGACCCCTATCTCGTTCCCTTGCGCATCCCGGAGCGCGAAATTTCTTTTTTCGGCCATATTTTATACCTCGCATTACCCACATGCACAAGACCATAAGCCCTGCTGCATGCCTATATATCGAATACCCTTATATTAATCTTTTGTTCGATCGCATAAATTATCGACAGTTTTTGATCTTTTGAATGCGAAAGTCGAAGATAGCATATAAAAGTTTTATGGGAATGGGTATTTATTCGCGCCGGGAATCACTCTACCACATGGCTTGGGTTGTATGGTTCACTGGCCTTCCAGGGTGTGGGAAGACCACAATTGCGGAGAAAACAAAGGCTCTGCTATCCGAAAACGGCATAAAGTCCAGGACACTCCAGCTTGACGAGATAAGGCGGGTGATAACGCCGCACCCCATGTACACAGATGAGGAGCGGGAGATAGTGTACGCGAGCCTGGCCTACATGGCCAAGCTTCTTTCTGAGGCGGGCGTCAATGTGATCATAGATGCCACTGCTAACCGAAGACGCTACCGCGACCTGGCAAGAGGCCTGGTGGATAGCTTTGCCGAGGTCTACATCAAGGCGCCCCTGGATGTGTGCATCTCCAGAGAGGCCGTCAGAAAGGCCAGGTTTGCGCCAAAAGAGATCTACAAGAAGGCGGCCTCTGAGAAGGCTGCAGTGCCGGGGGTCAATGTCCCTTACGAGGAGCCCTTAAAGCCTGAGATTGTGGCGGACTCTGAAAAGCTCTCCCCAGAAGAGAGCGCGCAGTTCATCACCAGAAGGATCATTGAGATCTTTGGCAGTGGGTGATTCTCATCATTTGCATTCTTTTCTGACTTTTCTTATCTGGGACCCGGGAGGCATACGCCCGCTCCCGGATGGAAACCGTAGATGGGATCCTCGCCGCAAGGGAGACTGCCATCGCCCTGTTTGCGGATTGACGCCTATAAAGGCGCTCTGTCCGCTGCGGCTTACACCTCCTAGGCTGGAGGAATGAGCCCCATAACACTCGCCTCAGCAGACATCCATAAAATATTAACGTGATCTGGAGCACACCCGGTCAGCCGCCTGACGGGCGCCGCACCTGCATCCGCGGCAGATCTAACCATAACGAGCAGCATGAATGCCGCAGCTGACGGCTCAGTAAAAAGTAACTGGCGATGCTCACAAAGCCTCAGGCTCTGACCCCGGGGTGGCAAACACTCTTTTCAAGGTGGTAGGCCCGTCATACTCAACAGGCGGCACAGCCGCTGATGCCACAGGCAGCTACCTGACGGCTGCAAAGATCAGTGGCACTGCAGTGCACGTCAATGGCGACACCTTTGCCGCAGCTTCAAAGCAGTCCTCCAAAATCGTAAGCAAGGCCGATATCTGGTCCTGGCTCTCAGGAGATGATCCAAGGTCGCATTCAGAATCCTCAACCGGGCCATCGCCAATCTTCTCTTCAGGCCCGGATACAATCACTGGTGCTGCTAGTACACGAAGGCTTAAATAAGGCCACATTTCCCTGAGCGGGGAGCGCTCAGTTGAGCTTCAAATCCAGATCATGGGTCTCTGGTGACGGCTGCCTGTTGATCAAACCTGATTTGAAGTGCCATGTGATATGCTATCGATTTATCAAGCAGCTATCAGGTAGCGGCTGCTTATTATCTGAAATGTCCCACCCCCCAGAAAGTGTGGGCTGAAATCAGAGCAGAGGCCTTCCTGGGACCCTGTCATCATCCTTCAGGAAATCTGTAATCCCGGGCGAATAGTCGCCGGGTCCAGGATTGAAATGAAGGCCCGGCTGGTGGTGGCCGGTCTCTGATTGCCAGCCCTCGTCCATGAATTCCTTAAAGGCCGGTATCTGGTAATCCACCTCTTCAGGCTCCCAGTGCGGGTTGGTGAACTCGGATATGGCCGGGATATCTCTATCATCCTCAATGGACTCTTTTGGCAGAATAAAGCCTGAGGCAGTTGGAATCTGACCATAAATCTGACCATAAATCCTTGCCATATGCCACCCCTGGCCGCTGAGATTGACGGGCATGGGCACATATCCAGGCACCATCCATATGGAGGGCAGCTTCAAGTCGTGCTTCATATTGACTGCGTACAGTGGCTGGACTGCACCTATGCCATTGCCAAAAGAGCCCGGTGGCAGATCCTGATAGGCGCCCGGATACCTGCCGGGGTAGCTGAGGCCCTGACCATATGAATCAGTGCCCTCCATTTGGCGGAGCTGGCAGAGCGCTGAGGGGGTCTGGGCAATGATGACGATGAATATAATCAGTGCTGATATTGACTTGGAATATCTCATGACAGATATATCTGAAGGCATCGAAATATATCTCTTCGCCTTGAGATGAGAGCTCTGTTGACAATTGATGTGGTGATAATCAGCTCATCAGTGATAGAGCGTGACTTGCCATCCGCATATGCGATTGCCAAGCCATGAACCAGCCATGCCGCAGAGAGCTTCGTCAGGATTTCGGGACCGAGTTTGCTTACGTTTAACGGACTTCCGGAGGTCCGTGAACAGGCCGTTAATGTCTGCATCAATCACAGTTCAAATAATATGCTGCGATCACTATACTCGAGTGCTCTGAAGAAAATAGTTAATTGCCGTCTGCCCAAAGTGACAAATCAGAAATTCCGACAGATGGGTGCATATCCTCGAATGCGCCCCCCATCTGACAGCAACTTGCCAGGCGCATGGCAGAAGCTATTTATTTATTAACTTCAATCGTAATGAGATTATCAAATATCTCCACGGTTCCAATGCATATGCTACATTGTAAATTCAAATGGTCTTATACACCCAAACTCCAGCAGAGCCTACACGCAATGGCTGAAATATGCCCCAAAAATGATATTATATCATTATTATTAAAAAATTAATCCTGTGAAGGATAATCTTTTAATGTCCCGGCATCAAATGATAACATGTTGTTATGCCGCTGATTACTGTCGATACGATTGTGTCATCTCCCCACCCCATCGATAAGATTGTGTCATCTCTTTGCCCAGTATGCCTGAAGGTCATAGATGCGCACATCTATCAGGATGGGGGGGATGTCTTCATAGAAAAGAGGTGTGATCTCCACGGTGACTTCAAAGATCTATACTGGCATGATGCATCACTATATAGAAAGTTCTCTAAGTACTGGTGCGATGGCACTGGCATCGATAATCCGGTGAAGTCTAAGAAGGGCTGCCCAATGGATTGCGGTCTATGTGAAAACCACAAGACTGCAACAATGCTTGCCAACATCGACCTCACCAACAGGTGTAATATGGCCTGTCCGGTCTGCTTTGCCAGTGCAGGGGGGCGGATATACGAGCCTACCATGGATCAGATCAGGTCTATGATGGAGCTCTTGAGAGCACAGAGGCCGGTACCCTGTCCGGCAGTACAGTTCTCAGGCGGCGAGCCGACAGTGCGTGCTGACCTTCCAGAGATAGTGGCCCTGGCAAGATCCATGGGCTTCTCTCAGATTCAGATTGCTACAAACGGCCTGGAGATGGCCTCAAGCCCTCCGCTTTGCAGGGCACTTGAGCGGTCAGGCTTAAACACGGTCTATCTGCAGTTCGATGGAGTGACCCCTGAGCCCTACAAGGCAGTGCGGGGGCGAGACCTCTGGCCTATGAAGCAGCAGGCAATCTCCAACATGAGGCGTTCTGGCCAGAAGAGCATTGTTCTTGTCCCAACTTTGGTCAAGGGGGTCAATGATGGCCAGGTGGGCGATATAGTCAGGTTCGCCGGCAAGAACCTGGACATAGTGAATGGGATAAACTTCCAGCCGGTCTCGTTTGCTGGAAGGATGGACCAGGGAGAGAGGTTTAGAAAGAGGATCACAATACCTGACTTCCTGGCTCTACTGGAGGAGCAGACAGATAACGAGGTTACAAGGGAGGATTTTTACCCTGTGCCCTTCGTGGCCCCCATATCGAAGCTCATTGAGGCCGAGACCGGCTGGCCCCAGCCGGTGTTCACAGCTCACCCGTGCTGCGGCGCTGCCACCTATGTCTTCTTCACAGACGGCCATATGATCCCCATCACAAGGTTCGTGGACGTCGAAGGACTGCTGGAAAAGATCAGGGTGGTGGCTGAGAGCTTCGATGGGTCGAGGCTTGGCAAGCTCAAGATGAAGGGGATGATACTAAAAGAGCTGCCGGGGTTCGTGGATGAGTCCAGAGCGCCAGATGGCATGAATGTGACAAGGATGCTCATAGGCGTATTCAAGAACGGGACTCGCGAATCCCTGACCGATTTCCACAACAGAACGCTCTTCTTGGGGGCCATGCACTTCCAGGACCTCTACAACATGGATTTAGAGAGGCTCCAGAGATGCGCTGTGCATTATGCTACACCTGATGGCAGAATCATACCATTCTGCTCCTACAATACCATCTACAGGGAACAGGTCGAGGGACAGTTCTTGAGGCCGAAATAGCCGGGTGCTATTTATAGGTCTTTAATTGTATTCACCAGTGTGGTCTTTGTTGCCCTGGAGAGGTAAAACGTTTAGAAGTCATTTGAGTGGCTATTTGAGGATGATGCGCACCCGGGATTGGATCAGGTTTTATACCTTCATCCCTCTGGCTGGCGCAGTGCTTGCCGGTGCGTCCCTCCTTCAGGCGCTGCTGGTGGTGGCGCTATATCTCGACCTGATAGGATATGCCTTTGTGGTCAACAACTACTTTGATGTGGAGATAGACCGCCAGCATCCGGGCAAGATGGAGTCTGGAAAGAACCCACTGGCATCGGGCGTGGTCTCATATAGAGGTGTGCAGGCCTTGATGGCGCTGCAGATCGGGCTGGCTCTTCTGTCCTATGCAGTAAGCCCGGTCGGCGCGGGCTTGGTCGCGGCAAACATCGTCCTCGTCACTGCCTACTCAATGAGCGGCATCAGGCTCAAAGAGCGGATTGGTCTGGATATAGTTACTCACGGCTTGATGTTTGGCATGGTGCCGTTCCTGGCAGGGTATGCTCTGGTGCAGGGCGGCGTATCTGGGGAGGCCGTGGCTGTGTCCCTGCCTCTATTCCTGCTGGCCTGCGAGGCACTGTTGGCTCACCAGATCGTCGACTATTCCCAGGATTTAAATGCCACCAGGACCACAGTGACTGTGATTGGTCAGAGGAATGGGATGCTGGTCATTGGCGTGCTTGGAGTGGCTTCAGCCGTGGCGATGATTGGGATCGGACAGATGAACATCCTACCATACTGGATGGCGGCAGCGGCCGGGTGGTATCTGCTGGCCTACCCGGTCTATTCATGCAGAGGTATATTCCATGATATCCGTAGTCGTGCCAGCCTTGAATGAGGCGGACCATATCCGGGACTGCCTTTTGTCACTGGAAGATCAGAGCCTGGACAGGGCCCGCTATGAGATAATTGTGGTCGATGGAGGCTCTGAGGACGAGACGGCATCCCTGGCCGGGGAGTTCGCAGATAAGGTGGTACTCCAGAAGAGCCTGGGAATTGGCGGAGCCAGGAGGGATGGAGCACTGGCTGCAAGCGGCGAAATGCTGGCGTTTACAGATGCAGATACTGTGGTCTCACACGGCTGGCTTGAGGCTGCGGCTAAAAATCTGTCTAGGCGCGACGCCTGCACCGGGCCAGTTGTCTACCTGAACCCAGACATGCAGGCGGAGATGCTCAGACGGTGGCGTGAGATGTACCGCCTGCTGTACCATTCAAACTTCTACTACATCATAGGCTCCAACATGGCAGTGAGGACTGATGCCTACTGGAGCATAGGCGGACATAGCGAGATCTCGCTCCTGGATGACTATGACCTGTCGCTGAGGCTCTTCAAGCACGGAAGGCGTGGGGCGTATGACAGGGACCAGGTGGTGTACACATCGTCCAGGCGAACTGGAAAGCTGCTCACCTATACAGCCACTGTAGCCTACGGCCACTATCACTACCTCATCACCAAGGATCATGAGAAGCTTCTGCATTACCCAAAGCCCGAGGAGATGAGCCTCTCATCGCTGCACTCTTCTGGCAGGCGCATCAGCTCATCTCTGGGATCAGTACATGCGTCCTTAAGCAGGATAAAAAGGATTTTTTAGCTATCAATTAGAGGCATATTAAATGGCCACTCTCAAGGGATATCTGATAACAGGCATAGCCACAGTGGTTCCACTGATGGCGACCTTCTACATTCTCTGGTACCTGATACAGCTCATAGATGGGATCAGCCAGCCGATAGTTGTGGTGTTCCTGGGAAGGGACATACCGGGCCTGGGCCTCATTATAACCCTGGTCATACTATTGCTGGTAGGCGTCTTTGTCTCTTATACGGTTGGAAAGAAGGCGGCCGAGATCCTGGACAGGGTGATGCTCAGGATTCCATTATCGCGCAGCATTTACTCCATAATAAAGAACATCAGCGATACGTTCCTCTGCGAGGACAGGTCCTTTGGGAATGTGGTCCTGGTCAGGTTCCTGCCCGACGTCTTCGTGCTGGGCTTTGTAGGCGGCAAATCTCCTGCCGAGATAGATAAGGCCACGTCCCTGAAGCTCATGAACGTCTTTGTTCCAACTTCACCAAACCCGGCTACAGGCGTAATCTTTCTGGTCCCTGAGGAGAGGATGGTAAATCTGGACATGAGCCCGGATAGGGCCATGGGAATAATACTATCTGCGGGGTTCATGGGCGATGATGGCTCCAAGGACGGACCTCAATGATATATAAACCCGTTCCTTGAGCCCGGAGGGCCCCCTGGCCCTCTACCGATACGTTTATCTGGGGCATCAGCTTACTCAGTTTCAAGGGCAGGTAGATCAGCTGGAAGATCGCTACCTTGGCATGGTAGAGGCCTCGGGTTCAAATCCCGACCTGTCCATTCTGGAGAGCTTTTCTGAGAGTTTTATTTAAGGTTTATTCTTTTTATCTTGCATCCAATCTCACGTTCTATCTCGATCCATGGGTTTAGCCGATCCTTTGACCCTATGCACATCTGGCCCTCTACCGATACGTTTATCTGGGGCATCAGCTTACTCAGTTCCAAGGGCAGGTAGATCAGCTGGAAGATCGCTACCTTGGCATGGTAGAGGCCTCGGGTTCAAATCCCGACCTGTCCATTTTGAAGGGCTTTTCTAAAGATCCTGTTGTAATGGGCTTTCTCTTCCTGATTTTTTGGGACTGTGTCTCAATTAATCGCTATCTTCAGTCTACATCGGGAGCATCATTTTTCATTCATCTATTCCAGGCTGCTTGATGGAGCCGAAGAATGCTGATTGGTCTGGTATGGGCATAGGTCAATGCCATGGTCCAAAGCGCCTCCTGCAAGATTCAGGTCAGGAGCGCCAATCGTATGAGCAGCCAAAGCAAAATGATATAATCCCGAGCAAACGTAACCCGTTGAAAGAGGAACAACGTTTGGCATTCAAGCTGAGCAATTCAACGATCGCAGGAGCGATTCTCTTTATTGGCGGTCTCCAATGGTTGATCATTGTGATGGCAGCCGAAACTCTATTTCCTGGTTACGGCACCAGGGCGAATGATCTCAGCGATCTGGCATCGACGGTTCTGCCAAATACATCGCCGGTCCAGCCATCAGCCGTTATGTTCAATGCCACAACATTCCTGTTTGGCCTGCTGGTTCTTATCAGTGCATTTCTGATTTATCGCGCCCGCGGAGATCGGCTTTTTAGTGCTCTTTTTGCCATCTTTGGCGCGGCTGCAATGGGCGTAGGAGTATTTCCAGGAGACACAGGACTTATTCACGGACTCGCGGCTCTGATCACTTTTGTGACAGCATCGCTGTCAGCTATTGCAGCATACAGGCTGGAGACGAGGCCTTTTGCCTATATCTCAGTTGTGATTGGCATATTTTCGCTAATCGTGCTGCTCTTTGCATTTCTTGCTGGCGAGTCGTCGCCATTCTGGCTGGTGTTTGGCAGAGGTGGTGAGGAGAGATTGGTTGCATACCCGGTGGTGCTGTGGATCATTGGGTTTGGAGGCTATCTGATGGGCACCTCTTCAACGAATAGAGCAGAGCCCACAAAGACCAAGCATCTCTGATATGGGGCTGATGTAGGATGCCCTTCTATTAGTAATCCTTTTTAACCAAGCGTACTTGATGATGATCCGAAATGTCGCACGCCACAGGATCAACCAAAGGAGAAGGTAACTACGCGCAGAAACAGCGTACCGTTCTTGCCAGCCTGATTATAGATTTCATTCTCTGGATCCCCGACATCGTGGCGGCGGTCCTCTCGGGCTCCATAGTTCTCTTCGCCGATGCGGTGAAATGTGCAAACGAGATCATCGCCACCTTCTTTGCCTATATCACTATCCGGAAGATGGCAAAAGGAGGCGCCGGCACATACGATTACGGTATGGGGAAGATGGAGACGACGACCTCCGTCATCACCGGCGGGGTGATGTTCGTCTCCCTCCTGCTCGTCTTCTTCGTTGCGATCTACAGGATCGCAGTGCCGGCAGAGCTCGTACACGAAGGCGCGCTGCTGGGCGTCTTTCTGATGATCATCGGGGTGAGCATGAACACCTGGCTCTGGCAGAAGAATTATCGTCTCAATAAAAAAGAGCCGTCGCCAATCATGGACTCCCAATGGCGGCTCTTCAGGACGAAAGCGTTCTCCGATTTCTCGGTTCTCGTCTCTCTAATCGCCAGCTTCGCGCTATCCCATTACGCATGGTCGCTCTATATCGACCCGCTTGCCTCATTTGTCATCGCCGGCTTCCTACTGTCATCAGGCTATCGGGTTATCTCCTCGTCCCTCCCGGACCTGCTCGACAAAACCCTTGACGAGGAACTTCAGCTAGTTATTGTGAGGGAACTTGCCGTCTTCTTCAATGACTACACTGCGCTGCACAACGTCCGTTCCCGGAGGTCGGGCAGCAACATGTACATCGAGCTCCATCTCGAATTCGACGGCGAGAAGAGGATGTGTGAGGTCCAGGAGACTGTCAACAGGATCAAATCGTCGCTCGAAGCCAGTATTCCCAAAAGTTCTGTGAGCGTGGTGCCGACGAGTGCCGCGTGCGGTCATGATTGGAGAAGCAGTAAAGACGCTGAAACCCTTTTTTGATCTGGGAAATGGAAATAATGGTTCTGATATCGACATACTTCAAAGCAGATCAGGATTGATCTCAGATAAAAACTCGTCCCAAAGCCCGGGATTCCTGCCAATGTACTCCTCCATCAGCTGCCTGCACTCTCTCATCCCCAGGTCCACCACCTCGATGCCGTGGGATTTCATGAACTCCCTGGCTCCGGGAGCGCTGAGGGATTCCCCTGCCACAACCTTCTTTATGCCGAACTGGACCACGGCTCCGGCACATAGGTAGCAGGGCATGAGTGTTGAGTAAATGACCATGCAGTGGTAGCCGCCGGTAAGCCGGGCGTTCCTGAGACAATCTATCTCGGCGTGCATGAGCTGGTCTCCCTGCTGAACGCGGCGGTTTCTGCCCCGGCCTATTATGCGGCCGTCTATCTATTGCATCCAACATCTCTGGTCTTATCTGATGATCTCTAGGTTATGCAAAAGAGGCGGCAATAAGGTATCATGCCTCTTTCTCATCTTCCGCCCGGCTCGAGTTGGGAAGGAAATCTTGCTCTTTGTCGTTTCCTCTAATATTTTCCACGTCATATCCGGTTTCTTTCGGAACTTTTGATTCCAGAACCCATACAATTTTTTCTATCTCATATGTTTCTCCAGTGGAATAACACCTGACCATTGGAGCGCCTATAAACTCTACCCGTAATTTGCACAGGGGGCAGATAGCTATATTAACTTCGCCCTTTTCATTCTTCTTTCTGGTATTAAACATGGTTCTGTCTCCTTGAAGCATCATTAATTCTGCAATCGAATACTATATTACTATATCTTTCACAGATTTCTTATTAAGGCCGAAGCTGCACTTATGTTGAGTTCTAAAGACCAATAATGCGGCAGCTGATGTGAGGATGTCACGGCCCGTTGCCCACCCTGCATCACGAACCAGCCCAGGGCCTACACCGCTGTCCTGGACTAAAGACCGCTGTTCCCTAAGAAGCTTCTTTCTCTCATCTTTGTGCAGGAAGATTGGCCTGCGAGATGGTGTCAGAACCTTCTGGCAGCCTGTCTGAGCCAATTCAGAGGTAATATAGTGGCTACATTCTGGCTGTCTTTCCATTTCCTATTGAGAGGGGTATGACGTCAGATGCCCAGATCGTTAGTGTTTGGCCAAAAAGAAGGCTTGCTTCATTGCCCACGCATGCACTCCTTGGAGGTTGAATCCCTGAAGCAAAACAAGTACATGCTATCATTAGATCAGAGCCAGGTAATCAGAGGATAAACAAGCGCCAGGCAATGCCGATCGCCCCTCGATTCTGTTAGGGATATAATTTCCTGCGAGGACTTTGGAGGATCCCGAGCTGAATACTGGATAGCTGAGCAAGTTCGATCTTCTTGGCTGTGCCGTGCTATATGTCCTGGGCTGAAGCTGAAGGCTGCGGCCTTAAAGCATGTATGGGGATATCCTATTAAAGTTCAGATTGAGAGTACCAATTGGATAAAAATGACCTAAATTTCTGGGCCAGGCACTAACTACCTGGGCCTCTCAGGCCGACGGCCCCCCCTGACCCCGCGGCCGCGGGGAACACTTATGAATCTAGGCTAGAGCTAGGGCAAATGTTGATGGTATAATGATGTACTGATTCCTGGGCCATAGAATTAAACAGAAGAATAGAAAACAGGATCAAATCAGCCCTATGGGGCACTATGCTGACTTATAGACCCCTTTGCATTCCTATGATTCCTGATATAGTTATGATGCTTTTATCACCTCCACAAACCAGCCTAGAGTTTCCAGGAATTGTTCAAGTTCGACCTTCTCTTTGAGCACCGATAAAGATATTTTCGGACGGTAGTCTATGGAACCAGCAGGAATATTTATGCCTTGTATCCTGTTGAGTCTATCTAGGAATTCCTTACGTTTTGATTCACTATCAAATGGAGGTCTGGTTTTTAGCCATTGGAATTGAATCTCAATATTGCCATAAGATGAGATAGAGATCGGCCAATATGATTCCCCATTATGATCCAATACCGGAAAAAACGACCCCTTGTTTTTGCCGTTTCCCCAGGTAAATCTGGGCAGATTATTCTTTGCCCATTCAAAGATCTTCCTGGCGACCTCAAATTCAGGTAGTCTACCTACTTCATGTTGCTCCTGTGTGGAGGCACGACGCTCATCAGGATTTCCTTTATCGTCCAAACGTGGTCAGTCAAACCTGCTGCCATAGCCGGTGATCTTTGCATCCAACGT
>Ga0074195_1000632_pt1 | contig 63482 bp, 49 predicted proteins | sample EPASupsiteHSE623_FD_64525 | JGI IMG/M metagenome (GOLD analysis project Ga0074195, IMG submission 64525) | Bioremediated contaminated groundwater from EPA Superfund site, New Mexico - Sample HSE6-23 | ecosystem: Environmental > Aquatic > Deep subsurface > Groundwater > Contaminated ...
CAACTGATCCTTGACGGCAAAAGTTATCGCTCGCCAAAACCAGGCCCGGCAGGTACAAAAACAGAGAGAAAAAAACAGTAAAAAACGACCACAAATTCACCCCGTCCAAAAAGGAAAATCACCCGGTTTTGCTGGCTCCATTAACCCGATCATCGGTGGCTCCATTAAGGCGGTCAGTGACAAATAGGCCACCCAACGGTGTTTCAATCCACGCCCCCGTGTGGGGGGCGACAACTGCGGGCCACTCAACCCATTGCTGGTTATCGAGTTTCAATCCACGCCCCCGTGTGGGGGGCGACTCAGTTATCGCAACATCGAGGCAGTTGTCGAAATGGTTTCAATCCACGCCCCCGTGTGGGGGGCGACTGTTTGCCTATGGATTCGTGGTCCGGGGGCAGCGCGTTTCAATCCACGCCCCCGTGTGGGGGGCGACCGTTGATCTCGGCGGGGCACATCAAGCTGATCTTGTTTCAGTCCACGCCCCCGTGTGGGGGGCGACGTCACAATCTCTATCACTCGTCCATTTTTGAGATGTTTCAATCCACGCCCCCGTGTGGGGGGCGACGGTGGCCAGCTCCCAGTCGCGCACCTGCACCATGTTTCAATCCACGCCCCCGTGTGGGGGGCGACCCTGGAGTGGATGTTCCGGTACGTGTGGCGGTGCGTTTCAATCCACGCCCCCGTGTGGGGGGCGACCCTGGAGTGGATGTTCCGGTACGTGTGGCGGTGCGTTTCAATCCACGCCCCCGTGTGGGGGGCGACCATGCTGGCGGCTACAGCCAATTCGCGCGGGGAGTTTCAATCCACGCCCCCGTGTGGGGGGCGACTGTCGCATTGCAGACAGTATTTGCACCTGCGGACGTTTCAATCCACGCCCCCGTGTGGGGGGCGACTGCCGTTTTTTCGGCTGATTCATTTGTTTTACGATGTTTCAATCCACGCCCCCGTGTGGGGGGCGACCTGCCTGACGCACCGGCCGCCCCGGATCCTGGTGTTTCAATCCACGCCCCCGTGTGGGGGGCGACCCGGACAACTCGACATGTCCAGGTTGAGATATGGTTTCAATCCACGCCCCCGTGTGGGGGGCGACCCGATGTACGGCGCATCGGCAAAAATGCTTGAGCCGTTTCAATCCACGCCCCCGTGTGGGGGGCGACTCCTGCCGGCGAGCAATCAACAGCAAGCGCAAGGAGTTTCAATCCACGCCCCCGTGTGGGGGGCGACGGGTATTCATCGCTTTCAACACAAGCAGAAGTAGGTTTCAATCCACGCCCCCGTGTGGGGGGCGACTCACCGGCCTCGTTCCTTGTCCGGCAAATTCTTTGTTTCAATCCACGCCCCCGTGTGGGGGGCGACGCGTCGAGTCCGTCGACGACCATTTCCTGTGGCAGTTTCAATCCACGCCCCCGTGTGGGGGGCGACGATGCCGATTTCGAGCGCCTCCTCCCAACTGACACGTTTCAATCCACGCCCCCGTGTGGGGGGCGACTCTATCAAACTGGGAATATCCATGTTGTCGAATGGTTGTTTCAATCCACGCCCCCGTGTGGGGGGCGACTCAACCATGCCGACATGGTGGCCAAGTTCGGACGGTTTCAATCCACGCCCCCGTGTGGGGGGCGACCAAAAAAATAATTTCGAGGAAACAAAAAATGGAAGTTTCAATCCACGCCCCCGTGTGGGGGGCGACGCCTGGTTTCTGGAAATTGGGCGACAAATGTTTTGTTTCAATCCACGCCCCCGTGTGGGGGGCGACCAGATCGAGACCACCGTTGCCAGCTTGTATCCAGTGTTTCAATCCACGCCCCCGTGTGGGGGGCGACATCTGCGCCGGCGCTGCCCGTTCATGATCGAGATGTTTCAATCCACGCCCCCGTGTGGGGGGCGACCTTATAGCGGTTGGGCCACGGGGATAAAATTCACTGTTTCAATCCACGCCCCCGTGTGGGGGGCGACAACTCAGCGCCAACAAGCCCGAACGTCCGGCCGGGTTTCAATCCACGCCCCCGTGTGGGGGGCGACATGGTCAAGGTCATGGTCGGGATACCGGTGGGCGGTTTCAATCCACGCCCCCGTGTGGGGGGCGACGGCCGTGGGACATGGCGTCAGAGGGTGCGGCGATGTTTCAATCCACGCCCCCGTGTGGGGGGCGACCCGGCGCAATCGTGCGCGTGCGGCCGCGTGGCAGTTTCAATCCACGCCCCCGTGTGGGGGGCGACCGCCGAGGCGATGGGGCCAGTTGTCGCTTCCAGGTTTCAATCCACGCCCCCGTGTGGGGGGCGACCGCCGAGGCGATGGGGCCAGTTGTCGCTTCCAGGTTTCAATCCACGCCCCCGTGTGGGGGGCGACGCGCTGCATAAAAAATACTGCACAATTGTCGCTCCGTTTCAATCCACGCCCCCGTGTGGGGGGCGACGCGCTGCATAAAAAATACTGCACAATTGTCGCTCCGTTTCAATCCACGCCCCCGTGTGGGGGGCGACTGATAATGGCGGATTGGCCGGAGTTTCCAGCCATTGTTTCAATCCACGCCCCCGTGTGGGGGGCGACCACCACAACCGCGTGGCCAACGCCTGCGGCGGGGCGTTTCAATCCACGCCCCCGTGTGGGGGGCGACCTGGCGAGCAATCAACAGCGCGAGAGCGCAAGGAGTTTCAATCCACGCCCCCGTGTGGGGGGCGACTGGCCGCGTTCCCGAGGAAGTTTCCGGTCATGGAAGTTTCAATCCACGCCCCCGTGTGGGGGGCGACCGAGGCGTAACGCCAGGTAACCTCATGATCACCACTGTTTCAATCCACGCCCCCGTGTGGGGGGCGACCCGGGGGTCCGGTTGAGCGCCTTGTTGGGCGCAAGGTTTCAATCCACGCCCCCGTGTGGGGGGCGACTCGAAGCCAATTTCAGCGAGGATATCCTCAAAAAGTTTCAATCCACGCCCCCGTGTGGGGGGCGACTCTACCAGGCCGGTCAATGTGTGGCAGGAGATAGGGGTTTCAATCCACGCCCCCGTGTGGGGGGCGACCACCAGCGCCCGCTGGGACCAAGTCTCGCCCCAGCCGTTTCAATCCACGCCCCCGTGTGGGGGGCGACAGTCCACAACTAGCCAGCATGACCTGACACGAGAAGTTTCAATCCACGCCCCCGTGTGGGGGGCGACGTGGCCGAGGTGCAGGCCGCAATGATGATCGCTCGTTTCAATCCACGCCCCCGTGTGGGGGGCGACCGATGCCGACCACCCCCCCACGCTCGGGGAGATCGTTTCAATCCACGCCCCCGTGTGGGGGGCGACGTTCGGTTCGACACCTTCAGGCAATCTTGAGCGAGTTTCAATCCACGCCCCCGTGTGGGGGGCGACTCTGCGCGGGCTGAATTGCGTCCAGGCGGCGCTGTTTCAATCCACGCCCCCGTGTGGGGGGCGACCATCACCGGCCTTGATGGTCTCGGCTGCGGAAAGTTTCAATCCACGCCCCCGTGTGGGGGGCGACACGGGTAAAGCACGGCCAGGAGCAGGTTGAGCAGTTTCAATCCACGCCCCCGTGTGGGGGGCGACTGCACAGCATCGAGGATATCGGCCATTTTAGGGAAGTTTCAATCCACGCCCCCGTGTGGGGGGCGACCCGCATCAATTGCAGGATGATCTTGTTTTCGGCTAGTTTCAATCCACGCCCCCGTGTGGGGGGCGACTCCTTGACCGCATCGAGGATATCTGCCATCACCGGTTTCAATCCACGCCCCCGTGTGGGGGGCGACAATATCCGGCTGTTTTGATGCCGGGTATTACAAGGGTTTCAATCCACGCCCCCGTGTGGGGGGCGACGCGGAGTTCGATGTGGTTTCCCAAAACCACGCCAACGTTTCAATCCACGCCCCCGTGTGGGGGGCGACAGCGTTGCAGCCAGTGCGCTGGTGTTGGTGGCGGTGTTTCAATCCACGCCCCCGTGTGGGGGGCGACGACATCCTGATCGAGCTGGTGGCACGGGCAGAAAAGTTTCAATCCACGCCCCCGTGTGGGGGGCGACTAGTCTCAACCGCCAAGCTGGACTTAACAGGTCTGTTTCAATCCACGCCCCCGTGTGGGGGGCGACGTGGATACCAGCCAGTATTTGCAGGCTGATCCTGGTTTCAATCCACGCCCCCGTGTGGGGGGCGACATCGAGGCCCCGGACGGCGCCGGCAGGGCTAGCTCGTTTCAATCCACGCCCCCGTGTGGGGGGCGACCGGAGCAGATCGGTATTATGATGGAGGAGGCCGGAGTTTCAATCCACGCCCCCGTGTGGGGGGCGACATGTTGCTTTGGATTTCAATCGCTCGACCACATTGTTTCAATCCACGCCCCCGTGTGGGGGGCGACTTCAGTAGCGGCGTTGACGGTAATAGTTGTTGAGGTTTCAATCCACGCCCCCGTGTGGGGGGCGACATGTCGGCAGGATGGATTCCACATCTTTCGCCGATGTTTCAATCCACGCCCCCGTGTGGGGGGCGACTTCATCAGGGCCGGCACAAATTCAATCAGTATCGGGTTTCAATCCACGCCCCCGTGTGGGGGGCGACACCCCAACGGAGATCGTAGCATTCGATTTACCGAGTTTCAATCCACGCCCCCGTGTGGGGGGCGACACCCCAACGGAGATCGTAGCATTCGATTTACCGAGTTTCAATCCACGCCCCCGTGTGGGGGGCGACGGCTTCAGCCCTCAACTTCACAAATCAGTACAACGTGTTTCAATCCACGCCCCCGTGTGGGGGGCGACAGTTTCAGTCGCAGTAACCGTTCCAATCAGGATAGTTTCAATCCACGCCCCCGTGTGGGGGGCGACTTGACATGACCTCTACCGGAGTGACAATTAACTGTTTCAATCCACGCCCCCGTGTGGGGGGCGACTGTCCCCCAAGTCGGCATCGGCCCTTAACTTCACGTTTCAATCCACGCCCCCGTGTGGGGGGCGACCGCAATTCGTTGATCTGGATCGCCAACCAGGACGTAGTTTCAATCCACGCCCCCGTGTGGGGGGCGACTTTGACCGAAAATGGGTGGTCCCACTCAAGAGCGGTTTCAATCCACGCCCCCGTGTGGGGGGCGACTGGTTTTGGCAGCTCAACCATGACGGCCGGGCTGTTTCAATCCACGCCCCCGTGTGGGGGGCGACCTCGCATCGGTTATGGCTGATAAGTCCCAAGATCTGTTTCAATCCACGCCCCCGTGTGGGGGGCGACCTCGCATCGGTTATGGCTGATAAGTCCCAAGATCTGTTTCAATCCACGCCCCCGTGTGGGGGGCGACCGATCCGGCCTCCATAGCCGGGGATGGTAAAAGTGTTTCAATCCACGCCCCCGTGTGGGGGGCGACATATCGTGCTGCACGATAATGATTGCTAGGGAGATGTTTCAATCCACGCCCCCGTGTGGGGGGCGACATCCCACTGCGGTCCGTCGTTGTACCAGTCTTCATGTTTCAATCCACGCCCCCGTGTGGGGGGCGACGTTGCAGGACCTGGCCTTTATCTCACCAACTACGTTTCAATCCACGCCCCCGTGTGGGGGGCGACAAAGTACTCCCCACGCAGATAACCGGCGATTCTGAGTTTCAATCCACGCCCCCGTGTGGGGGGCGACTTTTATTGAAACATGTAAACAGATCGTTTAAAAAGTTTCAATCCACGCCCCCGTGTGGGGGGCGACATAGGGGGATGTGGTGGATGATGCTTCCGTAGTGTTTCAATCCACGCCCCCGTGTGGGGGGCGACTATTAGCGACTGGGGAAAACGCTTCACCATAAAAGTTTCAATCCACGCCCCCGTGTGGGGGGCGACCAAATTTCGATAAGCTGGTGACTACGCCTGGCCAGTTTCAATCCACGCCCCCGTGTGGGGGGCGACCTTTACCGGCCAGTTCTTTCAATGTGGTTCCGTGGGTTTCAATCCACGCCCCCGTGTGGGGGGCGACCTGGCAATGCACCACATGCCGAGTTTATTGCTTCGGTTTCAATCCACGCCCCCGTGTGGGGGGCGACCCCGCTGGAGACTATCGGCTCAACAAGACTGCATCAGTTTCAATCCACGCCCCCGTGTGGGGGGCGACCGTTGATCTGTATCCATTGAATACAAATCAATTTTTCCGATATATTCCGCGAAGGTCGATGGCAACCAGGTATCTTCGCCTCCTATTTCAGCCTGCATCGCTCTCAAAGCCAGCAACAACAACCAACGCGAACCTTCCGGCTTTTGCTGGTTGCGAACGGTTCGCGGACACCGTTCACACAATAAGCGGACCCTCCTGGTCCACTCCTTCCTTGGCGCCGACGTGCTCCACCCGGTTGCGCCAATGGGCACCGAGAAAATAGAAACGGAGACTGTCCGCCTCCATATCGATCTCATCGATGAGTTGTTGGCGCAGACGCGCCCACTGGGCCGGGTCGACCACGCACTCGAACACCGAAAGCTGCACCCGCTGGCCGAAATTGCGGCACACTTTCGCCACCCGCCGCAGCCGTTTCGCGCCACCGGGCTCGCTCGTGCGCACATCATAACTCACCAGCACCATCATCTAACCACCTCCCGCTATTTCCAGATGACCGGCGGATAACCGTCGAGTTCGTCCCGAAGGAAACGGGCCAGGAGCAAGGCCTGGGTATGAAAGAACAGCCCCAGCGACATCTTTTCCTCCACAAAGGGGTGGATCATCTCCTCCTGTTTGCGTTTCTGATAGGTCACCAGCAGGGTTTTGCGGGCCGCGTCGCTCATCCGCACCGCGCCGCCGTCACTGATGACGAAATCGCCCTGCTGTACCTGGCCGAGATTGACCAGTGACAGGGCGAGCCGGTCCGCCATCGGCCTGAATTCCTCCATCATGTCGAGCGCCAGACCCGAACGGCCCGGTCGATCGCGGTGGAGAAAGCCGACCGCCGGATCGAGCCCCACCGATTCCAGCGCCGCGCGGATATCGTGCATCACCAGGGTATAGAGGAACGACAGCAGACAGTTGATGCGGTCGAGCGGTGGCCTGCGGCTGCGTTGCCGGAGAAAGAAGTGGGCTTTGTCGCGGACGATGAGCTGATCGAAAACATTGAAATAGACCCGGGCCGCATCGCCCTCCACGCCGCGAACCTCGTCGAGACCGAGATCATCCTGCAACCGCCGGAGCGCCGCGCCCAGACGATCCACCGCCTCCTGCAAGATCGGCGCATCGAGCTTGTCGCCATGATCGCGCATGGCCCGGAGTAGCGAGGTCCGGCAATTGGCGATCTTGCCGAGCACGCAGGCCGCCGCCATTCGGGCGGAAAAAACCGGGTCATCGGCCCGCCGGTACTGTTCGCGCCGCAACAGGACATTGCCCGAAACCGGCCCCTGGACGCGGGCGAGGAACCGGCCGTTCTCGGTGAGAAAACTCAGGGTGACGTTGCGTTCGCCGCAAAATCCCATGAGATACGGGCTGCAACCGACATTGCCGAAGCAGACAATGGAATCGAGCGTATGGAGCGGCACCCGCAAGGCCACCTCGCCCTCGATGCGGACCGCCACGGTTTCGCCGTCCTTGGCCAGATAGGCCCCCTGGGTGGTGACGAAGAGGGTGTTGAGATGCTTTTTCATGGACTCACCATTCGTTGCAGATAGGCGCCCACCTTCTTGCGGGTAGCCACCTTGGGCAGACAAAGCGGCAGGAAGGAACAACTTTCGCACCGGGGTGCATAGTGCGGCGACGGGGTGCGGCCCGCGGCCAGGAGGGCATGCACGCCGCGGGTCGTGGCAATGACGCTCTCGCGCAGGGCCTGGTCGAAAACCACGGGAAACCGCCGCCGCTTCTCCCCATAATACAGGGCGCCTTCCAGGATGCGGCACCCCAGCATCTCTTCCAGGCACAGAGCCTGGGCGCAGAGCTGGACCCGGTCGGTATCGTCCTTCTTCGGTCGTCCGCGTTTGTATTCCACCGGCAGCGGTAGCCAGGAGCCGTCTGCCTGGAGATGAAACTCGACGATATCGGCCTGGCCCGTCAGTCCCAGCCGCAGGGAACGTATCGGGACGTCGAACTCGACCCGCACCCGCCGGCGCGATTCCTTGCCGCTGGTATGGACCCGCTCGTGGAGAATCCGGCCCTCGGCGGTCAACCGGTTTTCCAGCCACTGCTGTTCGATGTGGATCAGTCCGCACTGACGCGGGCAGAACAGAAAATGTTGCAGGGCCGAGATCAGCACCAGATCGTCTTCGTCGTACGGCGGCGGATCGGATGTTTTGAGGATCGGTTTTTCCCGGACGGTCTTAACCATGCCGCTCTCCTCCGTCGGATTGGGTTGATTCGCCCAGCAGATTGACGATCAACCGTATGAGCACCTCCTTCTGGGCCGGGTCGGAGGCGGCGACCAGCAAGGCCAGGGCCACCAACGCATTGTTGCCGAAGCGGATGGTTTCGATCAGGCCGCATTCCTGGAGATAGAGCAGAAAGAGGAAGGAACCTATGCGCTTGTTACCGTCGCTGAAAGGGTGATCCTTGATCACAAAGTAGAGCAGGTGGGCCGCCTTCTCTTCGATACTCGGGTAGAGGTCCTCGCCGCCGAAGGTCTGGTGGATGGCGCCGAGGATGCCGGCCAGGCTCTCGCCGCGCTCCCGGCCAAAGAGTTCGGTGGCCTCGCCTCTGGCGTCCAGTTCACTCCGCAGACATTCGATGGCTTGGCGTACGGTCAAAAGATCGAAGATTGCGCCTTCGCGTCGGTGCGCGGTTGCGGGCAGAACAAGCTTGTCCTCATCGTACTGGAGCAGCAGTTTCCAGGTGGTGGCGTAACGCCGGACTAAATCGAGCACTGCCAGCCCGATTTCGTTGACGAGTTGCTGCTGCTCCAGAGTATCGGCGAACAGGCCCAGCACCCCGCGCATCTCCTCAATCCCTTTTTCCGCCAATCGCCGCTGATTGAGGGCATAGCCCCGCACCAGATAGTCCTTCAACACCGAGGTAGCCCAGTTGCGGAACTGGGTACCGCGCTGCGATTTCACCCGGTAACCAACGGAAATGACGACGTCGAGATTGTAGAAAGCGGTACGATAGCTCTTGCCGTCCGCCGCAGTTGTCCGGGATTTCAGGACAACTGCCTCCTCGTTCAGCTCGCCTTCCCTGAAAATGTTGCGGATATGCTCTGAAACCGTGCGCTTATCCCGCTGAAACAACTCCACCATCTGCGCCTGGGTCAGCCAAACGGTTTCCTCCTGAAGTTGGACATCCAGGGTTGTTTGGCCGTCTTCGGTTTGATATAGGACGATGGAGCCGTGATTGGGGGATGAGAAGATTTGTTGCTCTTGCGATGATGTCATGACGACCGGTCTCTATTTAATTAGAGGAATTCTCACAAATTGTTACCGCTATCTAAATCACACCTCCCCCCGAAGAAACAAAATCTTCCAATTTCAAAACTCCTTCCATATACCCAAGGAAATCTTCGTCATAGTCATAAATCCATTCAAAAAGATTTGAATCTGATGAACTCTGATTTCTAAAAATGGATGGCAAGGCAAACTTGTCGATTTTATACGCCCATATTTGAACACTGTTTTTCATGAGTTCCAACCTGTCTACTGGTTTCCCTTCCCGAATAGCACTTACTATTTTTCGATTAGTGATGACTGTCCTGGTATCAGTATCAATGACTCGACACATATTGCCAACACTCGGATACTCCATTTTGCTTTCAAGTTTAATCAGGTCGCTGGCTTTATCACGCGCACCGACAGACCATTCTCTTCTCATAGCCTCCGTCGTCAATCGTGCAGGAGATAGGTTGTTGAGTTCCTCTTCTGTAAATAATTCTACGGCTCGGCAAGAAATACGCGTGGAAGGGTTATCACGAAAAAAATCATCTCGAAGAAGAATGTCCCATGTTTCAGCATCCTCAAATTCATCTCCCCGGCTGACTCTACCCCCAAGTTGAATGAGGCTTGCAATAGAGGATCGTTCACGGAAACCTGTACAGAAGGAAAAGTTCATTCCAGCTTCTACACAACTTGTTGCAACAAGTGTCCAATCCGTTGATTTCTTATGCAATCTTTTCTTCACTTTTTCGACGATTCGGTCTCTGTGGATTGGGGCAAGTGCTGTGGAAAGGTGGAGAACATCATGCCCTGCCTGACGCATGGCACTCGCTACTACGGCGGCGGTCTGTACGGTATTCACAATGAGCAGACGGGGGCCAGCCTTTTCCTGAATAAACTCTATAAGTTCTTGACAGTTAAGAGCCGAAGCATTCTTAGGTCTTCGGCGATAACGGATGCGGTGTTTTTCGCCTCTTGTCAAATCACTCCGAAGTTCACTCTCTGACACCAAATCAGGGATTTGTGGAATTGTATCCGGGTTGCCTGACTCAATCAGTTTTCCGTATTCAGGCAAATCCCAAAATCGGGCCAGTGAACCGCTCGCGAGAACCAAATGCCCACCCCAGTCATTCACCCACGTCACAAGCCACCGCCACATCTGAGGCCAAAGATATGCCGGGATAGCGGCATGCATTTCATCTATGAATACTGCTGAACCAGGTAATTCATGGAGTTTACGCAATCGAGCTGGATGATGACTTCCAATTGTTTCGAAAAATTGAACCGCTGTCGTAACAATGATCGGTGCTTTCCAAAGAGTAGCAAACTGCCTGGCTTCTATATTCTCAAAATCCGCTTTATGATGGTGTTCGGCAACGATATCTTCGGCACGTTCGCCCTCCAAGACTAATGCCTTCCGGTAAATATCAACCGACTGCTTGATAATGTTGGTGTAAGGAAGAACAACTATAATATGGCGTAATTGCGGCTTACTTTCTACGGCTACACGCAACAGGTGAGCCATAACGGCTGTAGTTTTTCCGCTGCCCACAGGGGCGTCACAAGTACGAAGGGGTGGACTAATGGGGGCATCTAAGCAGGCGTCGAACACTCTCTTTCGTAAAAGATTGCGCTGTCTTTCGCGTTCCGACTCTCCCCCAGGCAACCCCTCCACATATCGCCGCAATGCTACAAGTCTCTTCGCCCAACATGGTTCCACTTCGGGTGTAAGGACCTCGTTGCCATAATTCCGTGCCGTATCTCCATGATCTGCATCTACTAAACAGGACAAAGCGATTCGGCGAGTGAGGCCACAACGGTGAAGATGCTCCTTACTACGAGGAGCAATCAAAGGCAGATCAACAGCTTTGTGTATTCTCAAATATGACGGCAAGTATTTATCAACATATTTGTCTGTCCGTTGCCCTTCCACCAATATAAGTTGTGTTTCGTCCCTGAGGAATCGCTCTTTGTTCGGAGGCAACTCAGTTTCCTTACTGAAAAGCCCGCCATGATGGGCGGCAACGAGGATTGCTGATTCTATGTGGTTACCTTCACATAAACCAGCAACCCCTGCATCTTGGTGATGCAATGGTAAAGACTTATTGGAATCGGTTTGAAGAATTTCTTGATTAGCTTTATCAAGCTTACCTAAATCGTGGTAAAGCGCGGCTGTTTCAACCTGAGCAACGAATTCATGGCCTTCGTTTTTGTAGAATTCGGCGGTGCGGTATGCATTCCGCACCGCCTCCTTCCTGACACCCGTAATATGGTTAAGGTAGGTTTGCTCCGGAATCCCATTTTTCGGGCTATGCGCCAAAGGTGCTATGGTTTCCATCACCTTTTTATCCTTTTACTTGATCACACCATTCTGGCAGTTCAATGCAAAGGTCGTAAAGTCTGTCATCTTTCAGTTTGCCTCGAAAACTATCAAGTTTCGTAGGTATCTCATATTGATCATTCAACATAACACCGCTCACCGAGGGCACATTCAAATTCTCTCCTTTACGCTTTGGAGTCATTGCTTCAATAAATTCAAATTCAGAAAAAGAACCAAGAGCATCCGCATGTTCCGCATACCAAGCATGGCGAACTTCCACTAAAGGACGGATGTCGGACTTTGTATGAGGATACGCATACCTGATGAGTTTCAGCATCAAGGCAATATCAAGGGCTGTGCATCCTGTCCCCCGTTCTCCTTGGGCACCTGTCGGATTCACAAAGAATGGCATAGTATAAACACCGTGCTCAACTATACGATGAGCCAAAGGCGCCATCCCTCTGGAAGGTCCTTGCCCATCCTCTCCTCCTTCGACCGGAGCAATCTTTGTTTTCGTTAATCTGTGTATTCGTACCGGTGACACAGAAACAGCTAGACCAAAATGAGCTACACCTGACCGGATGGTATCCCCCACACCTTCTTCAAGAAAGGTATTGCCAAACACCCGTGCGTCCCAATAGCTTTCCTTAAATCGGTTAAAGTCTTTGCAAAGGAGCGCGTTAACCTCAGTTCGATTGATTCCTCGCCGTTCAAGAAGATCAAATTCATCTGCACTATCGCTTATCCCAAAATCCTTTGAAACTGTTGTCCATACCGGTTCATCTTTTTGAAGAACCAAATCACGAATTTTACGTTTGAATGAAACTCCAGTAATCATGCCACGGTTATCATGACTACGTCGACGCGGATCACTATCTTGGTCAGGATCGCCATTCGGATTGCTGTTTTCAACGACGATTATTAACAGACCGGTTGCTCTGGGGATGGAAACAGAACCATGCATACTTTCACTCATTTTATTCACCTCTCTATTCGAGATATTGTTATTCCGCTTCCGGGGGGGAAGCTAAAAAACCAAGGAGTACTTGGGATTTCATTACATCATTGCATTCTCTTGGGATATCACAGCCACTGAGTACTGATGCCAATGGCTGATATTGCCGTAATTTCTTTCTTGCCTCTTTCACGGCAATAGTCTTTTGATCATCTTGTGACCACGTTGGTGATACTTGTGCAACCTTCGCCCAGCGAATGTATTCCATGATCCGTTCACTTAGGTCTGCCAATGCTCCAGCGGGATTATCCAATGCCCGACGCATCAATGATGTGCCAATGAGTATATTGGGCATTTGTCCATTACGCACTACGGTGCAGTAATTCTTATGAAGAGTATCTGCCAATGATAAAACCTGACCGACTAGAAATGGAGCATCTTTCATGTATTCCTCCTTGTTTACACCAAGCGCATTTAATAAAATTCCCAATAACGCAATGGTTTGCATTGCAATCATTTTTGCCCATCGATTGTATTTTAAAAGTGGTTCACGATCTAATTGTCCTTGTGCTGCTCGTGGTCCAAAGGCATGCTTCGCCCCAAATAAACCCACCATTAGGGGAGTGATTCGATTTATCAGGAGATCAAGAAGTACCTCTGCTCTTTCATATTTTTTTTGATGACCACCCAACATCAAATCTAAAACAAGACAAAGTGAAGGCCCGTAGGTTTTATGCTCCTCAATGCCTCCGCGTACCCATTGCGATGAAAGTAACCTGACTACTCGGTCCGGGTAGGGCGAAAAAGGAATAGCATCGGTAGCCTTGTCGCCTTTTTTCAAAGGTGGCAAAGAAAGTGTCACAACAGGTAGGTTCTCTTTAGGTGCTTTCTGCCATTGTTCCGCAGCGTCCAGAACCTCTTGAACCGTCAATGTCTTATGAATTTGAAGTTGTTTCTTCTCTTTATCCGCTTTTCCGATTGTGAGAAGATGCAAGACCGTTTTAGGATGGTGCTTTATCAAACCGTCAAAAGCGCGACAGACCGCTTGAGCGTCTCTTTCGAATTGATCTATTTTTTCAATATCATCATTTCCAAAAAGGTCAGCCACCTGAGCACCAATGACGGGTTGCTCTTCACAATAGATAATTAAAAGGTCTTTTTTTTCTCTCTTATTTCGGCCACGGCCCTCCCATTTACCATTTGTTACCATGCGCCATGTTTTTCCTTCGAGATTGGGATGGGTCAATCCAACAAAAGCATCAGCTATATCTGCCGAAACTACCATTCCAACCGGAAAGGACTTGGAAGCATCCTCCCATTCTCTCGTGTTTTTGATGTATCGAAACTCACAAGGGGTTGCTCTGTTTTTCGAAAATAGCTTTGTTTCTCCTAATGGGCCAAGATTCGGTTCTGGAAAACGTTTCCTTAATAATGCCGTTGGGCTCCCTTGGAGAGAACAGATCCCATCCGGTTCTCTCACTTCCAACGCCCGGAGGTGGCAACCCACGAATGCACCCATTCTTCGATCTGCAACAGCAATTGGGTAATCGGTCTCTGCTGTATCTAACACCAACGGAATTTTCGCTTCTGCTGGCTTGTCAGGATTTTTTTTATCAATTGACCCGACGAGAATTTTGTAAGCGAGGGTAACATCACGAAGATTTCCTTGCTTTAAGTGTTGAATGAGTAGTTCCACAAGTCTGTGATGCCACTCTTCAGGTTTCACGCCAGGTTTGGTGAATCGGTTCAACATCACAGACCATGCCGCATAGCGCTCATTTTTTTCACTGATATTCTGACAAAACCGAAGAGCTTTATCTTGTAGTCGATTCCAAAGATCATTATCGAGCGAGGCCAAAGGAAAAAACCTTGCACAGCGATCTAGAAATTTAACCATCCGCGCTTCTCGTGTGGAATGTTTCTTCCTTTTGGAACGACATTCCAATCGATTAACTTTTTGTCTAATTTTCAGCAAAGCATTCTGGATTCGAACAACAGGGAAGCTATTATGTTTCCCCTCCCTGTGAGTCCACAACTGCTCCATTTCATCTTGCCCCACCTCAATAATTGTCTGCGGGTATCCATCGATGCCGAGGCCGACCTTATAGCCAGAATTCTTTCCAGGTTTTTTAATATCTGGGTGAGAATCCTGGATTTCATATTCCATCTTCTTAAGGTTGCGAAATAAAACGAATCCTTCATTCAACATGGAATTCCTCCTCTGTTGGAGCATGATTCAAATACGACATCAATCCTCGTACAACTTGCCAGTCTTGGACGTATTTAGGGTTGAATTGACGATGTTCCCACATGGAACGTAAAAATGATGGGATGGTTTCGTTGACATTTTCATCCCTTTTTGTCTCCGGGCGAAATAGACCAAAATAACGGGGTACAAATTCTTTCCAGCCAAGGCATGGGGTGTAAAAGGTTTGGCCTTTTACCATCCTTTCCTCAAATATTTTTTGAAACTTCGGACGCCAGTCCTGCCCGCGACGGGTCCGCTGTTGTTCACGGCCTTTTCCGCGTGAACTCATTTTCTTCATACGAACTTCACCACGGATTCGATAGCAGACATCAACCAAGATGGTGGCAATTAGTTGGTAATTGTTGTCGTCTTTAATCTGGGCTGGTTTGCGCAAAGGGCCACCGTAATTGGTTACATATCTTTCAAATTGTATCGGTGCGCAAATTTCTACCGATGTAGGATGTACGTAAATATGTGGGCGCCGTAAAACCGCATCAAACATTCCTCTCGCTGCAGACCATGTTGGCACCGGATATGAAATTGGCGTTGCTCCGGTATCTGGTCGGGAAAACATTGCAGCGGGACCGGCAATTTCCAGTTGCACCTCATAGCGACAGTCCAATGTTGCACCTCTTTTTTGTAGATATGGTTTTGGGTTATACCGTCACACATTATCAGATTTATCCTTGCAATCAGTTACAATTCCCCATTTTATCTGAAAAATCTGCACATTTTTCATCATCGGTACATCGCTATCCCACAATGTCGGTGTGCCTTTTTCCATTGTGAGACAGCCGGCATGTCGAAGATAGTAACGATGATAAGGCCTTCAGCATTTTGCCGATTCCGTAAGACGGTGGCGAGGGTGGCTCAAGAAAATCCGTACACCTTGCTTCCTGGAGAGCCATGGACGCCACCCCTGCCGGGGTTTCGAGGGTCGGACGTTGGGTTTGCGAAGGGATTGCTTGAAAAATGTGGAGCCCTCCATCCCAAACACCCTGGAGCAGCAGTCGAAGTCGGTGTCGCTCCACAGGCGGCGACGGATGGCGGCGGCGTTGCTGCCGGGGGTGTCCGGGGTGAGGAGTTCGCGGATCAGGTCGATGACCAGGGCCAGCAGCAGGTAGGCGATGAGGTATCCCATGGTGTGCTCCTTTGGTTGAAAAAGGGGTTGGTGTTTCTCACGCCTCCACGGTACTCTAGGTGGTGGGACAAATAGCGTCTCTCCAGAATATTTTTTTTTGGGGATCGATTGATTTGACGTTTCGCGCGAGGTCGAAGCGGTGTTGGCAGCACAAGCTGAGATTTTCCCTGCGGTCGAGATGACCACCAAAACGCGTTGGACTGAGTTATCAACTCCTGAAATTCGACGAACCAACACCGATGGCCAAATACAAACCCCAGCATTCCCGCCTCCTGTTCATCGACAGGAAGATCCGGGAGAAGCGGTATCCGAACCGCTATTCGCTCGCCGAAGAATGGGAGACCAGCTACAAGACCATCCAACGTGATCTCGACTACCTACGCTACGAACTTAATGCGCCGATTGAATATTCGGCCAAGCAGCGCGGCTACTACTACACCGAGGAGCAGTACCAACTGCCGGCGATGGATATCCGGGAAAGCGATTTGTTCGCCATCTACCTGGCCGACAAGCTCCTGGGCCAGTACGAGGGCACGCCCATCTACGACAGCCTGCGCTCGGTCTTCCAAAAGATCGAAGCCAGCCTGCCCGACAAGGTGACCACCCGGCCGGGCAACGACCACGGGCTGTTCACCGTATTGCCGCCCTTTGCCACGGTTGTTCTGCCCGAGGTGCTGGCCACGGTCTTCGACTGTTTGCGCACCTCGACCCGCCTTATGATCGAGTACCGTAATCCCGGCGGCGAGGCGGCATGGCGGCAGGTCGACCCCTATCACGGGGTGCGGTTCGAAGGCGACTGGTACCTGGTCGGATTCTGCCATCTGCGCGGGGCCATCCGCACCTTCAGCCTGGCCCGGATGGTCACGGCCCAAAAAGGCAAGGAACCCTTCGCCCGGCCGGCTTCGTTCGATTTCCGCCAACTCTTCGGCAGCCATTTCGGCATTCACTGGGGCGAGGACGAGGTCGAGGTCCGCATCCTGTTCGCCCCTCGCGCCGCCGCCTATATCCGGGAACGGCAGTGGCACCCTTCTCAGTCCATCGAGGAACGAGCCGACGGCTCGCTCGTGCTCGTTCTGACCGTCAACCATCTCCTCGAACTGAAACGGTGGATCCTTTCCTGGGGCGATGCAGCCCGCGTGGAGGCGCCGCCGGAATTGGCCGACGACTTGCGGCAGACGGCGCTCAGGATGGCAGCCATGGCGAGCGGCGAAGAACCAGCAGGGCTGAATCAAATGGGCCAATAACAAATCATGAAAGGTCTGCATCCAGGCATGGCCTTGCCCCGGAATGAACATCGTCCATATAAATGTTCCGGCCCGCAATCCGGTCGTCGATTTTGATTGCCCTTCCCGGCCCGGTCTTGCTACCTTGGCCGGTGCGAAGGGGATGCCGCCAACCAACTCCCCCGACCCGATAAACCATGCCTACCCGAGGAACCCATATGACCCCGAACCATCAACGCATTTTTCTCGACGATCTGGCAAAACGATGGCGCCAGGATGCGGACCGCGTCCTGGAGTTGGCGGCCAGCGGCACAATGCCGCTGTGGATCGACTTTACCGATGTGTACCTGCAAAGGGAGGAAAAGACGGCGGGCGGCAACCGAAAAAGAAAAGCGCCCACCAAGAAGCGCTACGACCGGGTCGAGGTGCAGCCCTTGCCGGAAGCGCTGACGCAAATCCAGGGCCGTTGCGACCGGATGTTGATTGTCGCCGAGCTTCCCTGCCGGGATGCCAAGGGCGACCCGGTGACGGTCACCAACTCGGTGGGCGAGGAATGGGGCGAAACCAGCATGATCGGGCTGAAGCCGACCGTTCTTTTCGCCCGGATGGACGATGTGCTGCGTTATGAACGCGCAATCGGGATCGCCTCGCCCGAGTCCGACCGTGAAATCCCGCCACCGGAGCAAGTTAACGGTCGTCCGGCCTCTGCCAATCAGCAGGACCATCCCTGTTACGCCCGCGAACTCGACGTGGCCGTCCAATGCTGGCAGGCCCTGTACGAAGAGGCGCGGACCGGCGAGACCGGTCTGAAGAAGGGCGCGGTCCTGGAATGGATTCGGCAGCATCACCCCGACCTGACCAAGACCGCCGGCGAACGCATCGCCCTGGTGGTTACACCCTGTACTAAAAAATCGTGACCATCGGCTGCGCCGACTCAGGAAAATCCCATGAAATCCGCCAACTCCATCATCGGTTGCCTGCTGGTCCTGCTTGCGCTCCTTTTGACACCGCCGCTCATCCTGGCCGCGGCCGATGTCGACGGGTTCAAGGGCATGCGCTGGGGCAGTTCGCTTCCGGACCTCCTGAAGACCAGGAAGCTGGTGCTCACCAAGGACGGCGGCGCCAAGGGCGCCTCGCTCTATACCCTGGAAAACGAGCCCTTGCGCTTTGGCAAGGCCACGCTCATCGGGATTCACTGCTCGTTTGCCCAGGAGCGGCTCCAGGGGGTCATCCTGTTGTTCAAGGGGAGCAAGGATTTCGCCGCGATGAAGACAGAGGCCTTGGCCCGGTTCGGCGAAAGCCAGAAAATCGAGCAGGGCAACGAAGAGATCTACAACTGGGTGGGGACCGTCACCAACAGCGTTCTTTCCTACAACCGGTCCACCCAGTCCGGTTTTCTGTTCATGAAGCCCAAGAAGATGCCGCCGCCGGTCAAGGTGGCGGAAAAGCGCAAACCGCCCGTTGCCGTCGACCGGGAAACAGCCCTGGATAAGGCACCACCGCCCAAGGTGGCGGAGAAACCGCGCCCGACCGCCCCCGTCGACTGGGAGACCGCCCTGGATAAGGCGCCGCCCCTGCCGGAGGAATCCGCCGGCAATGCCATTTCCCGTGAGGCACAGGCCCTGATCGATCGAGACCAGGCCCTGACCCGGCTGTGCTGGGATACGGTGGGCCCGGCTGCCGATGCCGCCTGCGTGCAGATGCGGGAGAATGTCGAACGATTGAAGGCCATGGGTTTGTGCATGGCGCCGGGTACGGAGGGAGGATCGGGGACAGAGGTGGTTTGGCGCCGGTGCGATTCACAGGCCACGGCACGAACGCAGACTGGGCCGCCGCCGACATCCCCCAGCAATGCCCCGATCAACCAGCCGGCCAACGCCCCGATCAACGACGCCCAACACCCACTGTGCCGTGGGGTTGGCGAACTGTTCGCCACGGCGGCGCGGTTGCGCGACAACGGCGTCTCTCCCGCGACGGCCGAGGAAGAATTGGCGGAGCAGGTCACCAGCCAGATCCCGGAAATCACCATGGAGCGGATCAGGGAGATCGTGGAACTCGTCTATTTCGACCAGGAATACAGCGGCCTCTGGGGCGACCCGCTCGCCCGGCAGGTCACCGAACGCTGCCTGAGCGGGCGTGGCCCCTTTGCCCATCCCCTGCCCTGACCTGCGCTTCCCACAAAGGTTAGCGAACGAAGCAGGGGCGTCAAGGCGGGTTGGGACCCGGTCAGAGCCGAGGCCCGTTGAGCTGGAGAATCCACAGATCGCCCCCAATCCAGTCCTCGCGTTCCCGGCGCAGGCGGGCCGATTCCCGGGCCAGCACACTCCAGCCGGTGGCCAGGGCGATGGCGTCGATGTAGGCGGGGGCATAGGCGAATCTGCCGGTGGGAAGCAGGCGATAGCCCTCCCCGTCCAGGTGCTCGGTGGAAAAGCAGAACAGGGCTCCGGGCTGGGCAATGGCGTGGGCCGCGGTGAAAATCGTCAGCAGGTCGCCGACATAGATAAAGACGTCGGTGGCCAGGAAGAAATCGTAGGTCTCCGGGGTCGATTGCAGGTGGTGGATGATGCTGTCCGGGTGCAGGCGGGCGTAGCATCCTTTCTGCGTTGCCTGGCCCAGCATCTTGCCGGAGAGATCGACGCCGTCGAGCACCGTCACCATCCCCTTGAAGGCCAGCCCGCTCAATCCGGTGCCGCAGCCGAGATCGAGGCCATGGGTGCACACCGCGCCCCCGGCCGAACTGCGGCAGAAACAGTCGAAGAGCTGTTGCGGGTTGTCGTAGCCCAGTTCCTCGACCAGGTGGTGTTCGAAACTTTCGGCATAGGTGTCGAAGAATTCGCGGACATAGACATCCGGGGCCTGGTCGAGCTCGACCCCCAGGAGTGCGGCCAGCAGGTAGCGGATCGATTCGTCCTCGGGGCGTTGCTCCAGGACCTGGGTGTAATACAAGATCGCCTGCTCGGTCTCGCCGGCCCGGTGATGGAGATAAGCGAGGTTGTTGGCCGCCGGCAGATAGGCAGGTTGCAGGGCGAGGACCCGCTCGTAGGAGGCGATGGCCTGCTCGTCGTCGTCCAGATCCCGATAGCAGCCGCCGAGATTGTAGAGACAGTCGGCATGGTCCGGATCGGTGGCCAGGATGCGGTGGTAGGTGGCGATGGCTCCGGCCTGGTCGCCGGTCTTCTTCTGGCAGAGTGCGAGATTGAAGAGGGTGTCCTCGTCCTGCGGCGCCAGGGTCGAAGCCTGGGAAAACTGGCCCAGCGCCTGGGTGAAATCGCCTAGGTCGAAATAGACCAAGCCGATGTTGTAACGAAGAAAAGCCGAGTTGGGCAAGGATTGCAACAGCAGCAGATACCGCTGTTTGGCATCTTCCAGACACCCCTCGGTTTGCGCGGCGTAGGCCGAGGCAATGGCCTGGCGGAGTTGGTCGGGGTTCAGGTTCGGCGGGTTGTCGGCCATGGGCGTTCCGGTCCGGGTAGAGAGGGTTGGTGAGGCAGGACTGGAAACAGACGGGCCTGTCGCTTGGCAAGGCCAAGCATACCTCTTTTTCCCAGGCGAGGGTTGTAAAATATCGGGTTCAAAGTTGCATAGCGCGGGCATGGCCCGCTCCTACAGCCCCCGCTGCTTGTGCTGACAAGGAGCGGGCCCTGCCCGCGATGTTTTGATCGTTCCCACGCTCCAGCGTGGAAAAGCAGGCTGGACGCTCCCGCGTCCATATGGCGAGACGCCGGAGCGCCTCTGATCGGCTCTCACGCTGGAGTGTGGGAGCCATCGCATCCGGAGCGCAAACCTTTCCTTCACCTCTTTCACCCCCGACACCGCGCCGTGCCCTTACCGCAACTCCCCATCCACACCGTCATCCCGGCGCTGAAAACAGCCCTCGCCGCGAGCTCGGCGGTGCTGGCCGCGCCGCCCGGGTCGGGCAAGACCACCATTATCCCCCTGGCCCTGCTCGACCAGCCGTGGCTGGCGAATAAGAAAATCCTCATCCTCGAACCCAGGCGACTGGCGGCCAGGGCGGCGGCAGCCCGGATGGCCGCGCTGCTCGGCGAACCGATCGGCGAGACCGTGGGCTATCAGATCCGTTTCGACCGGCGGATCGGGCCGACAACCCGCATCGAGGTGCTCACCGAGGGCATCCTGACCCGGCGGCTGCAAACCGATGCCAACCTGGACGATGTCGGCCTGATTGTCTTCGACGAGTTCCACGAACGCTCGATCCACGCCGATCTGGCCCTGGCACTCTGTCTGGACCTGTGCCAATTGAAGGACGATCTCCGCCTGTTGGTGATGTCGGCCACCCTGGCAACCGCGCCCCTGGCCGAACTCCTGGGCGGGGTGCCGGTCCTGACCGGCGAAGGCCGACCGCACGAGGTGCGGATCGACTACCTGGACCGGGAGCCGCGGGGCCGGATCGCCGAGATCACGGCCAGGGGCATCCGGCGGGTGGTGCGGGAGCAGCAGGGAGACATTTTGGTCTTCCTCCCCGGCGCCGGCGAAATCCGGGAAACGCACCGCCTGCTCCGCGACGATCCCGCCTGCGAACACCTGGTGCTGGCGCCGCTGTACGGCGACCTCACCCAGCAGGAGCAGGACCGGACCATCCTGCCCGATCCCCAGGGGCAGCGGCGGATCATCCTCGCCACCTCGATCGCCGAAACCAGCCTGACCATCGAGGGGGTCGGCTGCGTGGTCGACAGCGGCTGGTCGCGGCTGCCCGCCTTCGACCCCGGCAGCGGCCTGGGCAAACTGGTCACGGTCCGGGTGGCCAAGGCCGCGGCGGATCAACGCGCCGGTCGCGCCGGCCGTCTCGGGCCGGGGTATTGCCTCCGCCTCTGGACCAGGGCCACCCACCACAGCCTGCCGCCCTTTCATCCCCCCGAGATCGTCAACGTCGATCTCGCCGCGCTCGCCCTGGAGCTGGCCCTGTGGGGCGTTACCGACCCCGGCGAGCTGCGCTGGCTCGACCCGCCCCGGTCCGGCCCCTTCCTCCAGGCCCGGGAACTGTTGCAGTCCCTGGACGCCCTCGACGCGGCCGGCCGGATCACCGCCATGGGCCGGCAACTGGCCGCCCTGCCCCTTCATCCCCGGCTCGGCCACCTGCTGCGCACCGCCCAAACCCTGGGTCAGGCGCCTCTGGGCTGCGATCTCGCCGCCCTCCTGTCCGAGCGCGACCCGCTGCGGCAAAACCACCCCGTCCCCTCCGCCAGCCTGGAGGCCCGGCTGCACCTGCTCGCCGACTGGCGCCTTCACGGCGACGGCCCGGTCAGCCGGGAGGGCGGCGACCCCACGGCCTGCCGCAGGATCGATCAGGTGGCCCGGCAATGGTTGCGACTTTTGGGAGATCAATCGAGGTCCCGTGATCTTGCCGCCCTCGCCCCCTTGCTGGTGGCCGCCTATCCCGACCGCATCGCCCGGAGGCGGCCCGGTCAGCGGGAACGCTACCTCCTGGCCTCGGGCCGGGGCGCCCGTCTTGACCCGGCCGATTTCCTGGCGGCCAGCGAGTACCTGGTCATTCCCCATCTCGATGGCGGCCAGCGGGAAGGCAGCATCTTCCTGGCCGCGCCGGTGACCATCGAGGATCTGCGGCGGTACCATGCCCCTTTGCTGACCGTACGGGAACGGGTGGATTGGGACGACGATCAGCGCAAGGTGGTGGCCCTGCGGCGGGAGTCGTTGGGGGAGATCGTGGTGGCGGAGACGCCGCTGGCCGAGGCCGATCCCGAGGCGGTACGGGCGGCCCTGCTCACCGGCATCCGGCGGATGGGGCCCGCCTGTCTGCCCTGGACCCGGGAGGCGCGCCAGATCCAGGCCCGCATCCAGGGTCTGCGCACCTGGCAGCCGGAAGCGGATTGGCCCGATGTGGACGACGAGACCCTGATGGCGGACTTGACCTGGCTGGAGCCGTACCTCGCCGGCATTACCAAGGCCGACCAACTGGGCCGGCTCGACCTGGCCACGATTTTCAAGACCCGGCTCGGCTGGGAGCGGCAACAGCGACTGGCGCGGGAGGCCCCGGAAACCGTCACAGTGCCCAGCGGCTCGAAAATCCGCATCGAATACCGGCCCGGCGAACCGCCGCTCCTGGCGGTGCGCATCCAGGAGCTGTTCGGGCTCACGGCCACGCCGACCATCTGCGGTGGCCGGGTGCCGTTGCTCCTCCATCTGCTGTCCCCGGCCCGCCGCCCCATCCAGGTGACCACCGACCTGGCCGGCTTCTGGCAGCGCGGCTACCCGGAGGTGAAAAAGGAACTCAAGGGCCGCTACCCCAAGCACTATTGGCCCGACGACCCGCTGCTCGCCGAGCCCACTCGGGGAGTGCGCAAGCCTCGTTCGCCCGCCTGATGGGCAAATACGTTTTTTCTTGGCATACAAAGGTATTTCGAGCGCGGCGGGCTATCATTTCGAGCGCAGCGAGAAATCTCGCTCTTTCGAAACAAGAGATTTCTCCCGTGGGCGAGACGCTGGAGCGTCTTTCGAACGGTTCCCACGCTGAAGCGTGGGAACCATCGTCAAGTTGCACATCGCGGGCATGGCCCGCTCCTACAGCCCCCGCTGCTTGTGCTGACAAGGAGCGGGCCCTGCCCGCGATGTTTTGATCGTTCCCACGCTCCAGCGTGGGAACGCAGGCTGGACGCTCCCGCGTCCATATGGCGAGACGCCGGAGCGCCTCTGATCGGCTCCCACGCTGGAGCGTGGGAACCATCGCAATTTTCGCAAAGTCCATCGCGGGCATGGCCCGCTCCTACCGCCCTCATGTTGCGCAAGGGTGGAGGAGCGAGCCATGCCCGCGAACAAAATTTTGAGCGTCATGCAGACCTTGCAGATTCTTTCCAGGCAAGGAAAACGTTTTTTCTTCCTTGCATTTTCGCCCGGTAAATTCTAGAACATTTTCAGCGGCCTGCATAAGCGACCACGATTCGTCAGCAACGGTTCGCGCCCCTGCTCTTCTTGATCGAGGTGTTTGACTTCCACTCGCCGTGCAGCGCCTTCAGGCTGCCTGCATGCCGACCAGCAACCCCTGGGGTGACCATCATGGCGTATACCCAAGAACACAGGATGATCCGCATCACCACTCCGTTGGGTGGCGATGAACTGCTCGTGACCGGACTGCGCGGTCATGAGGAGATCTCCCGCCTCTTTCGTTTCGAGCTGACCCTGCTCTCCCATAACCACAGCATCGATTTCAAGAAGGTGATCGGCGGCAACGTCACCGTTGCCCTGCTGCTGGAAAACGGCGAGGAACGCTTCTTCAACGGCCTGGTCGCCTCCTTTGCCCAGAGCAACGCCTTCATCAAGACCGGCCAGGACGACCATGTTTTCTCCGAGTACAAGGCCATCCTCGTCCCTTGGCTGTGGTTTCTGACCAAGACCACCGACCTGCGCATCTTCCAGAACAAATCGGCAATCGATATCATCGAGCAGGTTTTCTCCGAAAAGGGGCTGAGCGACTATGCGAAAAAGCTCAGCGGCAGCTATAGCCCCCGCACCTACTGCGTTCAGTACCGGGAGTCGGATTTCGACTTCATCAGCCGGCTGATGGAGGAAGAAGGGATCGCTTATTATTTCAGCCATGAACAGGGCAAGCACAGCCTGGTCCTGGCCGATGCGGCCAACGCCCATACCCCCTGCGCGCATCACGAATCGGTGCGCTACCTGCAGAGCGGCCTGGAAAGGGGCAGGACCGCATTTGACGAGGATACCATCCAGTCCCTGGAGTTGAGAAACGACATCCAGATCGGCAAGGTCACCCTCACCGACTACAACTTCGAATCGCCGCGCAACAATCTGCGCGTGGAAGTGGACAGCCGGGAGCATTTCGGCCCCGGCGAAAAGGAGATCTACGATTATCCCGGCCTGTACGAAAAGCGCAACGATGGCGATGCCCTGGTCCGGGTGCGCGTCCAGGAAGAAGAGTGGAAGCTGGCCACGGTGATCGGCACCGGCGATGTCCGGGGCCTGGCTTCCGGATATACCTTCACCCTGCACGATTATTTCCGCGAGGAGATGAACAACAAGAAATATCTCCTCACCCGGGTCGACCACACCGCCCAGCAGGCGAAATTCGGGACCGGCGACAGCGGCGAGATGCGCTACACCAACAGCTTCACCTGCATTCCCGTCGACACGCCGTTTCGGCCGGTTCGGCTGACCGCCAAGCCGGTGGTGAAAGGGGTGCAGACCGCCGTGGTGGTCGGCCCTGCCGGCGAGGAGATCTATACCGACAAGCACGGCCGGATCAAGGTGCAGTTCCACTGGGATCGCGAGGGCAAGAACAACGAAAACAGCTCCTGCTGGATGCGGGTCGGCCAGCTCTGGGCCGGCGCCGGCTGGGGGGCCCTCTATATCCCGAGAATCGGTCAGGAGGTGATCGTCGATTTTCTCGAAGGCGACCCGGATCGGCCCATCGTCACCGGTTGCGTCTACAACGGCACCAACATGCCGCCCTACAGCCTGCCCGAGGGCAAGACCAAGAGCACCATCAAATCCAACTCCTCCAAGGGAGGCGCGGGCTTCAACGAGATCCGCTTCGAGGATAAGAAGGGCGAGGAAGAGATCTACATCCACGGCGAGAAGGATGAAAACATCGTCATCGAGCATGACAAGACCCAGACCGTGGGCCATGACGAGTCGCTGCAGGTCGGCAATGACCGCACCAAGGCGGTCGGCCGGGACGAGACGATCGACATCGGCCGGGACGAGACCGAGGCCGTCGGCCGGAACAGGCGGTTGTCGGTGGGCAACAACCGGGAGGAGAACATCGGCGCCAACCACACCGAATCCATCGGCAAGGAGTTAAGCCTGACCGTGGCCGGCAACAGCTCCATGCAGGTCGGCAAGACCTATCAGGTCGATATCGACCAAAACCATGTCGAGAAGGTGAGCAAGGACTATTCCCTTGCCGCGAAAAAAATCGTCCTTGAGGCCCAGGATCAGATCGAGATCAAGGTGGGCAGCGCCTCGATCATCATGAAAAAAAGCGGCGACATCCAGATCAAGGGGGCAAAACTCAGTATCAAGGGCTCGGGCGACATCACTATCAAGGGCTCAAAAGTCGGGATAAATTGACATGAAAACAGCGGTGCGGGAAATCGACCGAAATCAGGCCCCGGAAAACCGGGAATCACCCAACATGCCCCCCCTTCACCTGGTGAGCCGCCAGGCCGTGCCCCTGCAGGAATTGAGTTCCCTGCCGGGCGCCGTCTGCGGCCACCTGGCCGGCATTGACCGGGAAGGGCGGATTCTCTTTCAGGAGGATCAGGCCCAGCCACCCTACCCGGTGGCGATCGGATTGCCCCTGGAGGACGAGGCGGTGGCCGAGGCGGCCCATCGCCATCGCCGGGCCCTGGTCGTCCGGACCGACGACCACCAGGCCGTGGTGGTGGCCCTCTTGCGGGAGCGGATCAGCGCGGCGGCCCGGGACAAGGAGTTCTCGCAGCTCACCACCGGGTTCAGCGGCAAGGCGGTGGAGATCGAGGCCCAGCAATCGCTGGAATTGCAATGCGGCCGGGCCAAGATCACCCTCCATGCCGATGGCCGGATCGAGCTCCATGGCGATTACCTGCTGTCGCGGTCGCGCGGGCCGCTCAAGCTCAAAGGCGCCTCCATCGACATCAACTGAGCCTCCCGGTTGCCGTGGACAGACCAAGCCCTGGACAACAGCCGCCCCCGACTCGCCCCCAGCTCCGTGATGTGGTGCGCGAACATCTGGAAGAGTTCGCCTTCCTCAGCCTGATCCGCCACCGCTCGCTCTTTGCCCCTGACTTTTCCTGCCGCCAGCTCGCCCGCCTCGACCAGCGTCTTGCCGCCCATTGGGACGGCCTGGCCGAGGGCTGGCCGATGAGCCTCTCGGTGGCGCGGGAGAAAATCGTTGCCCCGGCGGATCACTGGGAGACCTACGGGGCGCTCAGGGTGTGGTTCGAGCTGGGCGACGCGACCCCCGGCGCCCTGGCCGAAGGTCTTGCCGGGCTGGAGGCGGAGGCACTGTGGCCCTGGCGGGAGGCCTTGTGCCGCTGCCCGCAGCCGATTGTCCGCGTCCTGCTCCCGGATCACCTGCTCGACCATCCGGATCCGTCGGTGCAAAGCACCGCGCTGTTCGCACTCGGCTGGCACGGGCTGCTGCCGGCAGCAGGGGCGGATCAATGGCGGCGCCATGCCGATCCGCTCGTCCGCACCTGCCTGGCGCGGGTCGCGGCCTGGTGCGGCTGGCCGGTGGAGACGACCACGCCGCTTTTGGCCGACCTGGACGCCGACGAGGATCGGCTGGTGGCCCGCGCCGCCCGGTGGAGCGCGGCCCTGCTCGATCCGGTGGCCGTGGCCGACCGTTGCCGGCAAGAACTTGCCGCCGAGGGGGCCGACCCCTTTACGATCACCATCCTGGGCCTGATCGGCACGCCTGCGGATATCGACCTGCTGCTGGCCAGTGCTGCCCGGCCAGGGCTTGCCGACCCGGCCTTGCAAGCCCTGGGCGACCTCGGCTCCCCCCGGGCCGTGACCCCGCTCCTCGCCTGGCTGGAGGACCCGGAGCACGGCGCCCGGACCGCAGCGGCCCTGGAGGCCATCCTCGGTGCCCAGGCCGGGCCCATCCTGGAGGCAGGGGAGGCAGCCCTGCGGCAGGAGATGTGGCAGCAGTTGCACCCTCGATTTGCCGATGCAGCCCGCTTCTACCACGGCCTTTCGTGGCAGGGACAGGAGGATCCGCAGGGCGACCCGCCGGTCCTGCACTGGCGGCGGAGTCTTTATGAGGCGGGCCAGCCGGCCGGGGGCGTGAAAAAAGAGATCCCCGATCCCTGGTTCACCCTGGCCGCCGATGGCGCGCCAACCCCGGGCAGGTGAGCCATGCAGCCGATCAACCACACCCCCTTCGTCCTGGCTGGCGCGGTCTTTCTCGACAAAAACGGCGCCGAACATTTCCTGGTCGCGCTCAAGATGACCTACCGGATCGCGCTCGACGGCACGCTCTCCATCGCCGCGGAGCAGGCCCCGCTCAGGCCCGCGGATGTCATGACCCATCCCGAGGTGCCTGAGCTCTCCAGCATCCGGCATGAGGCCGAGATGGAGCCGCCCAAGCCGGCCACCGACTGCTTGCTGCAGGGCTGCGCCTGCGCCCCCCATGCCGGCGCCACCGCGGTCGAGGTGCGGTTTGGTTGCGGCCCTCTGGAGAAGCGGGCCGCGGTCTTTGGCGACCGGGTGTGGCGGCGGCAGATGAACATCGCCGTGGCCAGCCCGCCCCAGCCCTTTGAAAAGATCCCCCTGACCTATGAAAACGGTTTTGGCGGCCTGGACCTGACCCCGGAGGAGGAACGGCATCGGGGCGGCGAGCTGCGCAATCCGGCGGGCCGGGGGTATCGGGCCCACCAGTCGCGCCGGCTGCTTGACCAGGAACGGCTTCCCAACATCGAGGAGATCGGTCGCCCCATGACTTATCCGGAGCAGCGGCTCAACCCGGTGGGGTTCGGGCCCATCGGTCGCCACTGGCAGCCCCGGCTGGGCTATGCCGGCACCTATGACCAGCAGTGGGTGGAGGAGCGGTTGCCGCTGTTGCCGCTTGATTTCGATGCCCGCTTTCATCACGCCGCGCCGCCCGATCTCGTCTATCCGGGCTTTGTCCGGGGCGGCGAACCGGTGCTGGTCCAGGGCTGCACCCACGGCCCCCCGGTGGGCTTCCGCCTTCCCCTGGTCCGGCCCCTGGCCCGTATCCGGCTCTGCAACGGCGATGTCCAGCCGGAGATGACCTGCCAGACGGTGTGCGTGGACATGGAGCGGATGAAGCTTCGTCTGCTGTGGAAGGGATGTCTCAACGTCCATCGCAAGCTGCTCCGGATCCGTGAATTCGAGTGCCGGCTGGATGGCGGCGCACTTGGCGGGGAGCGCGAATGACCACCGAAACGATCGTCATCACCGGCTGCGGCGCTCTCACCCCGGTAGGGTTGTCGGCAGCGGCCACCGGCGCGGCCCTCCGGGCCGGCATTGCCCGGCTGCAGGAGATTCCGGGCGCTTTCGTCGACGCCTCGTTCAACGACGAAAAGCCGGCCTGCGGCGGCCGGGTGCCGCTGGAATGGTTCGAGGGCGAGCCCACAGCGGAGGAGTGGCCCGGCCACGAGCGGTTCGGCGCTCCCCTGCCGCCACCGCGCCACAGCCTGGTGGCGCCGGGGGTGGAGCGGGTGATCGGCCTGGCCGTGCCCGCCCTGCAGGAGGCGCTGGCCGCCGCAACCGGCAGGCAGCCGCCGCCGGGACCGGTCGGCCTGTATCTCGGCGTCGATGAGCTGGAGCGGGACGCGGTGCTTTCGGCCTGCTGCCGCCAGATGGCGGGGATGGAGGTGGTGCCCGCCCTGTTCGCCGAAGGCCGCTGCGCCGGGCTGCTGGCCCTCGCCCGCGCGGTTGCGGACCTCCGCCAGGGCACGGTGGCCGGCGCCCTGGTGGGCGGCGCGGATTCCCTGATCCGTGCCCCGGTGCTGGCACGGCTCCGGGAACAGGGCCTGCTCCAGAGCCCGGCCCACCCGCAGGGCATTGTCCCCGGCGAAGCGGCAGCCTTCCTCTTCCTGGAAACGGCCGGGACCGCCGAACGACGCGGCACGCTCCCCCAGGCCCAAATCCTGGCCCTGGCCCAGGGCGAGGAGCCGACCGTGGGCAGCGAGGAGCCCAACCAGGCCGTGGGCCTGACCCAGGTGCTCCGCCAGGCCATCCAGGAGGCGGGCGGGCTCGCCGCCCCGCCGCTGGTGATCTGCGATCTCAACGGCGACCGCTACCGCGCCATGGAATGGGCCTTTGCCTCCCTGCGCACCATCGGCGGCCTGCACGGCGAAGCAGTGCTGTGGCACCCGGCGGACTGCATCGGCGACTGCGGCGCGGCCAGCGGCCCCCTCAATTGCCTCTGGGCCACGCAGGCCTTCGGTAAAGGCTATGCCAGGGCGGAGCGCGCCCTGATCTGGGGTGCCTCGGACAACAGCCGCCGGGCCGCGGCCATGCTCGCCCCTGCTTCCTCTACCTCGGGTTGAACCCATGCCGGTTACCGTCAACGTCAACAAGATCAGCGTGGCCCACCAGGGGTCGAACGGCACCTTCCTCTCCTTCCCCGACGTCTGCAAGACGCCGCCCGGACCGGTGCCGGTGCCCTATCCCAATATCGCCCAGACCTCGGATTTGACCGACGGCACCACCACCGTCAAGGTAGACGGCAACCCGGTGATGACCAAAAAGGCCAAGATCGCCCTGAGCACCGGCGACGAGGCCGGGGTGGCCCTGGGGGTGCTGTCCAACAAGATCAAGGGCCAGGCCCAGGCGATCCTCTATTCCTTTGACGTCAAGTTCGAGGGCCAGAATGTGGTCCGCCTGACCGACCCGGCCCAGCAGAACATGGGTTCAGGCAATGCCTTTGGTCCGGCGCTGTTGCAGGAGCCGTTGTTCGTGGATGAACCGGCGCTGGAAGGATGCGCCGCCGCCCAGAAGGAGCAGGAAAAGCAGCAGGAGTCACATAAGGCCGAGGACGGCAAATGCGGCGCCGGCTGGAACGATTCCGGCGTCTTTCTCAAGCATCAGAAGGTCTTTCAGGATCTGGCCGACGAGATGCAGTACACCATCTACCTCCGCAACGGCAACTGGCATTGCGTGCAGGGCGGCATCCGGCCGTGGATTCCGGAGAAGCATCAACCCAAGCCCCACGACCTGATGCAGGCCAAAACGATCAAGGGCACCAATATCGAGGATGCCAGGGAATGGTTGCGGGACAATTGGGAGCGGGTGGAAGGGCGACAGAGCCGAAGCGCCAGCTACCTGTTTCCACCCCCGGAGGCGGCCGAAACCATGCTCGGCGTGCTCATGAGCCTGAAACCGGGCGAGCATGGCAAACCCCTGCGGTCGCAGAAATTCAGGAAGGATTCCAACGGTTATTACTACACCGATAAATGGATCACCGGCGATTACGATCTCCAGGACCTGATGCGCCACGACAAGCCCGACTGCGTCCGGGTGACCGGCGAGGACTGGGCCCGGTTCAAGCGCGAGGCGAATAAAAAAATGGGCTGGGACGGCATCCAGCACCCCTATCAGGCGGAGTGGGTGGCGGTGACCGGCGCCCCCGATGCCGAGGGGGTGTTCCATGCCGGGGAATCCTTTTCCATGGCCCAGCAGATCACCGCCCACCTCAAGGCGAGCGCCGCCCCGGGTCCGAAGCCGGCCATGGCCCAGGTGCGCATCACCCCGGAGCCCAAAGCCCGCACCCTGCCGGTCATCGACAGCAAATTGACCATCGTCTCGCCGGGCAAGGCGCCGCTGGCCACCAGCTCGGACGACGAGGCGGTCAACGCCCTGCTCTGTTACGGCTGCCATACCCTGGCAGACGACGAGGGCGAGACGGCCTGATCTGGCGACCCGCCATCCCTCCACCCATTGAGCGACGCCATGTCCTTTACCACCAAAGAAGAACGCGATGCAATCGTGACCGCCCTCCATGCCACTGACCGGCTGCTCTACCCCGGCGAGGGGGCGGCCGAGCCGGAACAGCAGGAGCGGTACCGGCTCAAGGAACGGTACTACACCCTGCTGGGCGAATACGCCGACCGGTTGCCCCGGGTTCCGCTCAGCGTCTGCCCGTTCTGCGGGGCGCCGCTCAAGCGGGTGTTCGACCCCTGGGGACTCGACGGTCCCTGGTGGCACACCGAGCCGACCGTGCGCTACGAGGAGCCCAGGGCCTGCGAGCATTTCCGGGTGCTCCTGGGCGCCCTCCAGCTGGGCGGCCGCATCCCGGTCGAGGCAGTGGAGGAGGTCCAGCCCGGACCTGCGGTCCCCTTCGTGGTGCCGGCCCTGCTCCGGCTGCCGCACATGGTGGCGATCCTGGCGCGCATCCCGCTGGCGACCGGTGACCTCGCCTATCCCATCGCCTATTTTTCCGACCAGGCGATCCCGCCCCAATACCTCCACCAGCCGTGGTGCCGGACCATCCACTGGTTCCCCAACGGGAGCGGCGGGCAAAGCTGGACCATTGCCAACGCCACCTTTGATTTTACGCTGCAACCCTACCTGGCAAGCCGTCAGCTTCGCTGGCTGGCTCCCGACGCCCCCGAGGCCGGAATCCACACCCTTGACCAGGGGCCCTGCCCGTTTCTCGACCTTTCCGGAGAGCGGGAGCGGCAGCTCATCGCCTTTGGCGAACGCCACCTGATCGGGCTGCCCGATGGCGAATTGATCAACCCCTTTGACGATTAAGGCCGCAAGCCCCATTGCCGACAGACCTGTCCCGTCAACCAACCCCAGCCGCCCCAACGCCATGACCGTCGACGCCACCCCCTACGACCAGATTCGCTACCCCGGCCAGGCCTACCGCCAGGCCCACCCCGACCGGCTCGCCGCCCTGGCCACCCTGCTCGGCCTGCAGCCGGCCCCCACCGACCGCTGCCGGGTTTTGGAGCTGGGCTGCGGCACCGGCAGCAATCTCATTCCCATGGCCTGGAGTTTGCCCGAGTCCCAATTCGTCGGCATCGATCTGGCGGCGCGCCCGATTGCCGAAGGCCAGGCGGCCATCGAGACGATCGGCCTGACCAACATCCGGCTTGCGGCCATGGACCTGATGGACTTCGCCGAGTCCATGGGCCCGTTCGATTACATCATCGCCCATGGTCTCTATTCCTGGGTGCCAGCGACGGTGCGGCAGCGGATCATGGCGCTGTGCCGGAGCCACCTGGCCGAGCACGGCGTGGCCTTCATCAGCTACAACGCCTATCCCGGCTGCCATCTCCGCGACATGGTCCGGGAGATGCTGCTCTACCACGTTCACAACGCCCCGGATCCGCAGACCCGCATCCGCCAGGGCCAGGCCCTGTTGCAGTTCCTGGCCCAGGGGCAGGACGAACCCGACGAGTACGGCGGGCTGCTTGCCAAGGAGCTGCAACGGGTGATGCACTATGCCACCGGCCATTTTTATCATGATGATCTGGCCGAGATCAATCAGCCGTTCTATTTCCACCAGTTCATCGAACAGGCCGAGGCGGCCGGGCTCCAGTTTCTCTCCGAAGCCGAGTATTTCATGATCCGGACCGACTCCTTCCCCGAGCCCACTGCCCGGGTGCTCGACTCCCTGGGGGCCAATATCCTCATTCAGCAGCAGTACCTCGATTTCCTCCGGTGCCGGCGTTTTCGCCAGACCCTGCTCTGCCGGAAGGAGCGGACGGTCAACCATCAGGTGGAGGCCAGACGGATGGCCGACTTTGCCTTTTCCTCACCCGGCCGGACCGAGACTGCCGAGCTCGATTTCTCCCCGGACCGGGAGATCGAGTTCCAGGGCGAACAGGGATCGCGGCTGCGCACCACCGATCCCCTGGCCAAGGCGGCGCTGGCCTGCCTGGAAGCCCGGTGGCCGCAAGCGGTGCCCTTCCCCGAGCTGCTCAACCAGGCCCTGGACCGCCTTGGGCGGCAGCCAACCGCGACGGATGTCGACGATCTGGGAGCGATATTGCAGCAGTGCTTCGGTTCCGGAGTGGTGGAACTCCACCTGCGGCCGCCGCAATTGGTCCTGGAACCGGGACCCAGGCCGCTGGCCAGTCCCTGCGCCCGGTTGCAGGCGGCCGCCGGCGACCTGATCACCACCCTCCGCCACCGCACCGTTTGTCTGGCCGATATCCCGGCCCGCCAACTGCTCGAACTGCTCGACGGCACCCGCACGGTGGCAGAGCTGGTGGTCGACCTGGGCCGGAAGATCCGAGAACAGGCCGCAGCTCCGGCCGAGCCCAGTGGACCAAACCCGGAATCGGAGGTCGACGAACAGCAGGTGCGGATCATGCTGGCTGATTTTGCCCGGCTGGGCCTGCTGATCCGGTGAGTGAAAAAATTGATGCGACTCGGGAATCATTTGAAAAACTTGCCGGTTGCCTTTACAATGGAAAAGTTCAACGATATCGGTATAAAACCGCTCTATAACCGTAAGCGGCCGCGGAACCGGATCGCCTGACGCCACCCGCCCCGCCCCTACCCCGCACAGGACCATGGACGACCGAACCCAGCAGATCACCATCAGCGTGCCGACAGGAGCCGTTCCCACCGAAAACCGGTCCCGCGGCAGCCACTTCGATTATGTTTCCGCCAGCCTCAGTCATGTCGGCTGCGTGCGCTCGGTGAACGAGGATGCCTGCCTGGACCTGTTCGAACGCCAACTGTGGGTGGTGGCCGACGGCATGGGCGGGCACATGGCCGGCGACGTGGCCAGCCGCACCGTGGTCGACTATGCCCGGGCCGTGGTCTTTGATCCCACCTTCAGCCTCTTTGTCGACCAGGTCGAGAATCAACTGATCGGGGCCCACAACGCCCTGCGCCAGATGCAGCGACAGACCGGCAAGGTCTCCGGCAGCACGGTGATCGCCTTGCTCGCCCACAGCCGCCAGGGCCTGGTGATGTGGGCCGGTGACAGCCGCGCCTACCTCAGCCGCCAGGGCACGCTCTACCAGCTGACCCGCGACCACAGCTTTGTCGAGGAGCTGGTGGCCATGGGCGGGATCACCCCCGAGGAGGCCCGCAACCACCCCCGGGCCAACGTGATCACCCGGGCCGTGGGCGCCAGCGAAGACCTGGTGCTCGACCTGGATATTTTTGAAATCCTGGACAACGACACCGTGCTTTTGTGCAGCGACGGCCTCTACAAGGAGCTGGAAGACCATGAAATCGGCGCGATCATGGCCCGTTCCGCCTCTCCGGCCCGAATCGCCCAGGATCTGGTCAATTCCTGTCTCGAACGCCAGGCCCGCGACAATGTCACGGTGGTGGTGGTGCGGGCGGTCAGGCCGGCCCCGGGCACGGAGCAGTCATGAACAGGGAACTGCGCGCCCTTTGCCAGGCCTATGCCAATGGCCAGATCAGTTGGCAGCTCTACCGGAAAATGCGCCGCGATCTGATCGATGAAATAATCCGGGCGGAAAAGGCACCACCGCCCAAAACCGGCTTTTTCGGGCAATGAGACCCGGTCACGGCATGCTGTGCCCCTACTCCGGCATGGCACCGCACCGGAACCAACATCGTTCATATAAAAAGAGCAGCCGTGCCCCTGTTACCCAACAAAACCACATACCCGCTGGCTTTGCGCTACGCATTGGGTGAGGAAAGACGATGTCAGCAGTGGATGACGCAACCATCCTGACCAACAGCCAAACGGTCGCCCAGCCCGTCCAGTACGGACGTTATCGGATCGTCTCCGAACTGGGCCGCGGCGGCATGGGCGTGGTCTACAAGGCCCACGACCCCCAAATTGACCGCATTATCGCCCTCAAGGTGCTACGCGAGGACCGGGTCACCTCGGGCGAATTCGTCCGCCGCTTCCTCAAGGAGGCCATGGCCGTGGGCCGGCTGTCCCATCCCGGCATCGTCACGGTCTACGATGTCGGCCAGGACCACGGCACCGTCTACATTGCCATGGAATTCCTCCAAGGCAAGCCGCTGGATGAACTGATGGAAAGCCGCCAATTCACCTTGAGCGAAATCGTCTCCATCGGCATCCAGACCGCCCAGGCCTTGCAGTATGCCCATCGACACGGGATTATCCACCGCGACATCAAGCCGCCCAACCTCCTCTACAGCCCGGAAGGCACCATCCGGGTCACCGACTTCGGCATTGCCCGGATCGAGGACCCGAGCGGGGGGACCATGACCCAGGTCGGTGAGATCCTCGGCACTCCCCGCTTCATGTCGCCGGAACAGCTCATGGGCCAGGAGCTGGACGGCCGTTCCGACCTCTATTCCCTGGGGGTGATCCTCTATCAACTGACCACCGGCAAGCGGCCGTTCCAGGGCGAGACCCTGGCGGCGATCTTCCGCTCGATCACCCAGGATACGCCCGAATCGCCCCATGTGCTCGAACCGATGCTGCCGGAAGCGCTGTCCGCGACCATCATGCGGCTGCTAGAAAAGAACCCGGCCGACCGCTTCGCCGACGGCGACCAACTGGTCGCGGCCCTCAAAAAGTGTTTGCCCGCGGCCAAGCCAGCCCCGGCAGCCGGGTCGCCCCCGCCGCCACCCCAATCCCAGCCCCGTCCCCGCGGCAACCAGCTGATCGGACTGGTTGCCGGTTTGTTCTGCCTCGCCCTGGTCGGCGGTGGCTATTATTACTTCCAGCATGCAACTCAACCAACCCGCCTTGCCGACACCATTGCACCGCCGACGGAAAGCCGCACCCCGAACAGCCCGCCGAGCCAGGCCGAGCAGCCCCCGACCGGCCCGGTCGGCAAGACGGAATCCAGGCCCGAGGTGCCCCAGCCCCCAACCACGGACCAGGTCGGGCAACACGGTTCCGTTGGCCAGGCTCCGGGACCAGACGCCAGCGCAGGCCCTCCGGCCGGCCGCACCACTGCCCCGGCCCAGCCCCAGATCGACCCGAGCGAGCTGATCCGCCAGGCCACGACGCTGTCGGCCATCATCAGCGAACTGCCCAAGAAGGAACTGGTCCTGAAAAGCGCCCAGGAACTGGCCAAGGTGTCGCCGCGGTACCAGGAAGACCTGACCGTGGCGGAAAACACCTACAACAACGCCCGCGCCCAACGGGAGAAACGGGTCGACTCCTATTTGCACGAAATCCAAACAATGAGCCGCACCTTCACCTCCGAGCAGATCACCAATGCCCTTGAGTTGATGAATAAAGAGTCATTGTCGGCACGCCAGAGAGCCGCCCTTGAACTGGCCAAAGATCACTTGAAGTCGCTCAAGAATGATGCTAGACTTTCCAGCGAAACCGTTTTAAATGATTTTTTGCAGCATTTTGAAAACTTTACCGACTAATCGGCATGGCTGGCCCAAATGGGCCGGCCACAACGAACCGTGAAAATCAGACCGTCCAACGAAGCGATTTTCATATATTAAAAATTCAGCCTTCCGAACAAGACCAGAAAGCCCTTTCCTCATCCCCCCTCAAGATCAAAGGAGCGCCATGAAACCCTCCCTGCACAAAGCCCTTGCCCTGATCGTCGCCCTCTGCTTCTTGTCCGGCTGCGCAGCGAAAAGCGGTGGCCCCAATTCCCAGACCGATGATGCCACCCGCACCAAGACCGAGGGAACGGCGTTCGGGGCGATCTTGGGCGGCCTGGTCGGCGCGGCGGCCGGCGCGGCGTTCGATTCCGGCAACCGGGGTCGGGGGGCGCTGATTGGCGCCGGCATCGGCGCGGTGGCCGGCGGCACGGCCGGCTACATGTACGGTTCGAGCGTGGCCGAGCGCAAGCAGCAGTATGCCAACGAGGAAGACCGGCTCGATGGTGAAATCAAGGTGGTGCAGAAATACAATGCCGATCTGCAGCAGCAGAACCTGGCCATGGAAAAAGACATCAAGGATCTGAAGGAACGGGTCGCCGCACTCCAGTCCAAGAAAAAATCCTTGAAGGACAAGGCCCAGCTCACCGCGGAAGAGGAAAAATACATCAGCGGCACCGTCGACAAGAACAACAAGGCGATCGCCGGTTACAACCAGGAATTGACGGCGCTCACTCAATACAAGCAGGAACTGGAGGGCAAGGGCAGCGAGACCGCACCGCAGGTGGCCAACCTGGAGAAGGAGATCACCCTGCTCCGCAACCAGATCAACACCCTGGACTCGAACAACAAACAGATGGCGAAACTGGCCGACAATCTCACGGTCAAGAAATAGCCATGAAGCGGACCACTCTCAGCATCGGTCTTTTCCTGCTCGTCCTGGTCGCCGGCTGCGGCCCGGTCTCCGATAATCCGCGCGAAGGGGGGCTGGCGGGTTACTGGCACGGCACCTCCTCAGGGGCCTACGAGCAGCGGCAACAGCAGCGAAAAGAGCTGCTCAACCAGGAGCAGCAGGCCAATCAGCAGCTCAACCAACGCTCCCTGGCCCTGAAACAGGAACGGGAATTACAGGATCGGAAGCTGATCCAGGAGCAGAAGCAGGTGACGAGCCTGGAAAAGAAGCTCAATACGCTCAAGGCCAACCTCGGCCGCCTGAAGCTGCAATCGGCCCAGCAGAAGGAGGAGGCCGCCGCCCTGGTGCAGCAGATCGAGCAGACCAAGCTGCGGCTCGATCAACAGAAGGCGGCCATCGCCGAACTGGACAGCAAGGGCGGCAGCAGTGCCGACCCGGACCGGGCACGGGTCCTGGAGCTTGAACGGGATCGCCTGGCCGATGAATACCGGAAACTGAACACCTACTATCAAGCCCTGTCGAATGCCATCCACTGAGCCTGATTGTACCGCGCGATGTTCCCGCGGTTTCTTCTCCGGCAGGGTGCTTGACATCGTCCCGACGGCTTTGGCGCTCCTTGTGGCCGCAAGCCTCTGGACGGCCGCCCCGCTCGCGGCCCAGCCCATTCCCCTGGGCGAGATCCGTGCCCTCATCGCCCAGAAGGCGCTCCATCCGCCGCCGGAACAGACGCTGGCCGAACTGAGCGCAGAGCAGCTGGGCGAGTGGCTTTTGACCATCGATTCCCATGCCCGGTATCTGCCCCCTGCCGGCCCGCAGGCCGCAGCCGCCCCTTCCCGGCGAATCGGGCTCAATGTCTTTGCCTATAAGGCCCGGCTGTGGGCGACCCCGGAATCCGGTGGCCCGGCCAGCCAGCAGGGGGTACCTGAAATCGGGGAGTTGCGTGCCATCAACGGGACCCCGGTCGGCAGCGATCTCCAGCAGGCCTCATCCCTGATCGACCAGGGGATCCGCAGCGGCAAGGTAGTGGTGCGCATCGACGACGGCAAGGAACAAAGCTACGCCATTGTTCCGGCCGGCGGCAAGGCCGTTTCCGCCGCCACCCGCGAGGCGGGCAACACCACCTTTATCCAGATCTCGGATTTCGTCTCGCACGAGACCGCACCCTACTTTGCCAGCCTCTACTCGACCCTCAGCCGCTCCGGCGCCCGCCTGATTCTCGACCTGCGCGGCTGTGCCGGCGGCGATCTGTTCGAATCCCTGGAGATTGCGGGCCTGTTCGTTCCCGCAGGCCTGCCGCTGATCACCACCTATGACCGGAGCGGCAAGTTGCAGACCTACCAATCCCCTGCGGGCAGCAAACTGCCGCGACCAAGCGGCCTGTTGATCGACAGCCGCACTGCCAGCGCCGCCGAGGTGTTGGCCGGCATTTTCAAGAACTACGCCATCGCCCCGCTGATCGGCGAACGCACCTACGGCAAATGTGAATCGCAGACGATTTTCAAACTTGCGGACGGCGGCGAACTGTGGCTGACCACCCTGGCGATCCGTTTTGGCGACGATTCCACCTGCACCCAGGTGGGAATCCAGCCCGACACCCCCTATCCGGACATCTCCATCGCCCGGGTTGCCGCCATCAGGGAACGGCTGACTCCTGTCCAGCGGCAGCGGCACTAGCAGCCGCTTTTTGCGGTACCGACCGCACGGTCCGTGCCCCGGCGTCAGGTCGGGAATGACCATCCGGCCCGGCAGCTCCCGAGCCGGTCTATTTGAGGTGAAGCAATGGACAATGGTATGCAGAAAGACGACATGACCCGCATCGGCGGCTTTGTGCGCCCCGCTGGCGAGCCGGGAGGGACCGAGCCCGGAACCGCTCCGCCCTCCCCGCCCTCGCAGCCGTCGTTTCCTCCCCCGGCTTCGCCGCCGCCGGTGTCCCCAACGCCGATGTTCACGCCGCCGCCGGCACCGGGACCGGCCTTTCCGCCTCCGGAACCGGCGCCCTCCTTCGCGCCGCCAACTCCCCACCCGTCGTTTTCTCCACCTGGCGCGGCCGCTCCTCCGCCCGGGGCGTCGTTTCCTCCGCCGGAACCGGTGTTTGCGCCCTCCGGGCCATCGTTTGCCCCGCCCGAACCGGCAGCCGCACCGCCGCAATGGCAACCGGCGCAACCGATCGCCACTCCGGTCGCCCCGGTCACCCCGGTCGCGAACGTCCTCGACGACATGTGGTTCGTGGTCGAACAGGCCAGTCCGCCCATCGAGCATCCCCTGCGCGAGGGGCAAAAGGTAACGATGGGCCGCGAGGCCAACCAGGATATCGTGGTCATGGATAAGACCCTGAGCCGCAACCACCTGATCCTGACCCGACACGGCGACCGGATCGCGGTCCAGATCCTGGGGCTCAACGGACTGATCCACGGGGGGCAGGTCTACAAATCGACCATCCTGGAGGTGACAGCCCCCTGCGGATTGACTGTCGGCAATGTCAACTGCCGGATTAAAAAGAAGGTCGACACCGAAGCCACCATCCTGATGACCGACCCCGCGTCCCAAGCCCGGCAGCAGCCGGGATTCGCCGGCCCGGCCCCGGAACGGCCGGCTCCGTCCGGGCCCCGCCCCGCCCCGCCGGTCTGGCCGCCGCCCGAGGAGCAGGGACCGTTTGCGCCCCCGGAAACGGCCTCCTCCCTGTTCCCCTCCGGCCAACCCGAGACACGCTTCCCCCGCGAGTCGCCCGCCCAGCCGGCCGCCCGGGGATTCGCCGAACCGGTCTTCCCCGGCCAGGCGAGCGGCCATGGCCCTTTGGGCGGGCCGGCCGCGGAATCGGGCAAGGGCGGGCTCTGCGCCAACAACCGGCAACTGCTGCTTTACGGAGGGCTGGGACTGGGCCTGCTGCTCGCCGTGGCCGTCGGCCTCTATCTGTGGCTGCGCAGCCCCGCGCCGCCGCCCGTTAAGCCGGTACGGCCGCCACAATCCTCCACCCAGGCGCCTCCGGTCAGCCCGCCCGCCCAGGTCAAGCCGGCGGAGCCCCAGGGCCAGGCCAGCAGCCTGCACAGCCATTATCTGAGCAAGGCCAAGGGCTACATGGCGGAAGGCAAGCCCCTGGATGCCTGCGATTACCTCAAGGATATCCCCTCGACCTCGCCGCTCAGGTCCGAGGCGATGGAGTTGGCCAAACAGATCCCCGGGTGCAGCCTCTGATGCCCGAAGGCGCCCTCTTTGAAGTAATCGGCGGCCCCATGGACGGGCTCGGTTGCCGCCTGACCGGGCCGGGCACCGCCGGCCGCAAGGTAGGCAACACCCTGAGCCTGGCCCTGGACGACCAGGTCTCGGGCCGGCACCTGGAGTGCATCCGCGAAGGCCACGCGTGGTGCGCCCGCGACCTCGGCAGCACCAACGGCACCTTGCTGATGAGCCAACGGCTCGACCCCGGCCGGAGCTACCCGCTGCACGACCAGGACGTGCTCCTGCTCGGCTCCACGGTGCTGCTCTTTACCGAGGCCGCCGAGGGGGATCAGGCCCCGGCCTGGGGCGGTTTGAATTTCGACGATCCGCGCCGCCGCTTTGCCATGACCCCGGAACTGGCCCTGGTTTGGGAGGGACTGGTCGGCAGCCTCTCCGACGCGGCCACGCCCAACCGCCTCTACTGCGACGTGGACCGGTTCTTCCTCGCCGTGATGGCGCATATCCGGGGCCAAGACGGCGCGGCCTGGGCCTGCGAGCAATGGCTCGCGGCCCCCAACCGGTATCAGATCCTGGCCCGGTGGCTGCACGAGGTGCCGGTGGAGCGCAACTTTCAGGGCGATCCCGGCAACCTGACCGTGGCCCCGCGCCTCTGGCGCCTGTTTGAACTGGCCGCGGGCGAGGGGCAGAAACCGGTGGATATCCCTGCGATGCTGGCCGCCCTGATCCAGGAGGGCCGGAGCCTGGCGGCCCGGCATATCGCCAACGACAATCGTTTTTCCGCCGCCTATCGCGCGGCAAGCCAGCAGGGCGCCGACGAGGCCGGATTCCTCGCTGCCTTCAGGGCCGCCGGTGCCGCTACGGCCGCACCCGCCGAACCGGCGGGCACGATCGCGCCACCCCCGGCCGAAACCCGGCCCACGGTGTCGCGGACCCTGACCGGTGGCCAATCCGACGGCTGCGAGGCGATCTGGAAGACCTTCGGCCAACGGCTGGAGACCCTGGTCACCGGCTTTCTCGCCGATGCCTGCAACCCGGTGACCGGCCGGCAGGAAGGCCGCCCGCCCGGACTCGAGCGGCAGCTGGGCGAGGTGGCGGCCTCGCCCCAGGAGCTGGGACGCCACCTCGACAGCCTCTACACCCTCCTGGTGGCCATCCTGGCCGGCCAGCGGGACGGTTGCAAGGCCCTGGGCGAGCATTTCCTGACCGCCCTGGAGCAGAATGCCGCCGAGCTGAAGGACAATCGTGGGCTCGGTCTGCCGCTGGGCAAGAAGAGCCTCGATGCCGACGAGTGGCTGACCCGGACCAGGACCCTGCTGGGCCGCCTGGAGAGCGAGGGGGCCAGCGACACCCTCATCCGGGAGATGATCAGAAAAAAAATTCAGCCCCTGGGCCATTAGGGCACCCGGCCCCACCGGTGGCATCAACCGCACAGCGAGGAGGAGAAGGATGAAAAAGACAAGAAATTTCAGCATGGGCCTGGCTATTTCGCTGGCGCTGGCGCTCACAGGCTGCGCCGGCGGCCCCAGGCAGACCGACGTCACCCTGCAACTCAAGGCGGACGAATCGATCAACGACGGCATCCTGCTGCCCATCGACGTGATCGCGGTGGACGAGGGCAAGGCCGCCGCGGTCCTGGGCGTTTCCCCGGACGAATGGTTCGGCAGCAGGCAGCGCGAGCAGATGGCTCCGGACGAAATCCAGAAGCTGGCGATCAGGGGCGGCGGCAACCGGACCGTGCCGGTGAAAATCAATCCCCAGAACGGCAAGATCATCCTCTATGCCGACTATGAGAGCACCAGCCAACGCGAGCAGCAGCAGTTGGTGATCGATCCCAAGAAGGAATCGCTGCGCGACACCTACCACATCAAAGTGAAAAAGAACTTCCTGGAGCTGGCGCCGTGACCAACCCGATTGAAGCCGAATCCGCCGACGTTCACTGGTATGAGGGCATGCTCCTCCAGCCCCATCATTTTCAGACCCAGCGCCGCCGCGCCTCGATGCAGGCCAGAGAGCAACTGATGTACCTCGCCGCCCACTGGTGGGGGGTGGCGGCCCTGCAAATCAATCCCACGGCCCTGGCCGGGTTCCGGATCAAGGTGGACCAGGCGGTGCTGCGGCTCAAGGACGGCACCTGGCTGAACATCCCCAACAACGCCTATGCCGAGGAACGCTCCTTTGCCGAACTTACCGACCGGCTCGACGAACCGCAGGCAGTGTGGTTTGCGGTCAAGCGGCCCGAGGCCAACCGGCCGCTGGTCCATGAACTGAACGAGGCCAATATCGGCCTGCCCCGGCCCTGCGTGCTCAAGGAGAACACCATCGTCGACGAGAACAGCGGCGAGAACGGCCAGGTGATCCAGTCGCGGTTGTGGAACGTGCAGATCACCTTCGGCCCGAAACCCGGCGACCAGTTCGAGGCCCTGAAGATCGGCGAGCTGGTCTGGTCGATGGACAAACAGCCGGTGTTCAATCCCGCCTGCATCCCGGCGTTGCTCAATCTGGGGGCCTCGGTCTATCTCTGCGAGCGGGTCAAGAACGTGGTGGTCAAGATCCGCAACCAGGCCACCTTCCTCCAGGGTGAACTGGTGGCGCGGCGGATCTCCCTGACCACCGATCCGTTGCGGGTGCTGGGCAACCTCACCCGGCTCAAGATCATGTCCACCTACAGCCTGGTGCTCCAGCAGCAGCTCAATGTCCCCCAGACCCACCCCTACGAACTGTATCTGGAACTGGTGCGGATGCTCGGCGACCTGATCGTGCTCTACCCCGAGACCCCGCTGGAGGCCCCGACCTACGACCACGACAACCTCTATCCGGTGATGGAGACGGTGCTGCGGCTGATCGAGCGCATGGTCGAGGGCGGGGTGGTGGTCGACTATATCCACCGCCGCTTCGAGGTCGACGGTGAGCGCCGCTTCTGCCGCATCGACCGCGAGTGGCTCGATCCGGCCCCCAATGTCCAGGTGATCGCCTATCTGTGCATCAACACCGAGATGTCCGAAGCCAATGTCGACGCCATGCTCAGCGACTACCGGGTGAAGATCGGCCCGCCGTCGCGCATCGACGAGATGCTCATGGCCCGGACCCGCGGCCTGGGCTGCCAGCGGCTGCGGCGCATCCCCGCAGGCCTCCCCGACCGGAGCGGCCTGCACTATTTCCAGATCGACCTCTCCCGGCAGTCCGAATTCTGGCAGGACCTGTTCCGTGACCTGCTGCTGGTGATCCACGGCATCCCGGTGGAGGTGACCAGCGACATCAGCCTGTACGTGCATATCGCCAAAGGAGACCGGTAATGCCCAGCCCGCTCAGATCCGCCGTCAAGCCGATGCTCGACTTTCTCCTCGGCTTCCGCTACCGCCTGGAAACCGGCGCCGAGATCGATCTCTACGGCCTGCGCCGCGACCTGCTCGCGACCCTGCAAACCGTCGACGCCACCCTGCGCCAGTCCGCCTCGCTGCACGCCAAAGTCGAGACCCTGCGCTACCTGCTGGTGGGCCTGGCCGACGAGGTGATCCTCAGCTCCACCTGGAGCCGGGCCAAGGAGTGGCGGGAAAAGCTGCTGGAAATGGAGTTGTTCAAGACCAGCGTCGCCGGCGAGCGTTTTTTCGATCTGCTCGAACGGGACGGCTACCGCGATCCGGAACTGGCCGAATTCTTCTATATCTGTCTGGCCCTCGGCTTCCGCGGCAAGTTCCGCAGCCGCGAGAACGAACTGATCGACATCAAGCAGCGGGTGTACGCGGTCTCGCCTTCGCGCCTGCCCGACGACGAACGGGTGCTCACCCCGGGCGCGGACTGGGCCTTCACCGGCGGCGACAAGGTCATGCCCCGGATTTTCGGCATCTCCACCGTGGTCACGGTGCTGCTGGTGGCCACCATCGGCTACTTCGTGGCCAGCCAGTGGCTCTGGTCGGCCATTGCCGAGACCATTCATAGCGTGGCCCGGTCGCTGGGCTGAACCGGGGATGAATTTGCCGGGACCCATGCAACGGACGGGTCACCTTAATAAAAAGAGCGTGCAGCAGGCTCCGATGTTCAGATAACCAACCGAACCCCGAGAAAGGAACCTCACGACTTATGCTTCGCGACCTCCTGGAACTCCTCAAATCGACGGTTTTTCTCACTGTTGCCGGCACTCTGGCCTCGGTGACCGCCGCCGCCCTGCTCTACCTGACCTGGAAGAACATGGGCCTGCGCTTCTTCCTGCTGGCCCTGGCCGGCGTCCTGCTCTGCGTCATGCTGGTGGTGGCCATCGTGCTCCTGTGGAAGGTGCTCGAACGGCGGCGGGGCGACAAGATGGAGCAGGCCCTGAGCCAGGACACCCAGGCCCGCGACCAGCAGCGCCAGCAGGCCAAGGTGGCAGTGGCGGGGATCAAGGAGCGCTGGTCCGAGGCCATGCTCACCCTCAAGGCCACCAAGGTGCGGATCTACGACCTGCCCTGGGTGCTCTTGATCGGCGAGCCCCAGTCCGGCAAGACCACCACCCTGCGCGAATCGGGACTCGATTTTCCCCTGGGTAAGGATGCCCTGTCCGGGGGCGGCGGCACGGTCAACTGCGACTGGTGGTTCACCAACGAGGCGGTCATCCTCGACACCGCCGGCCGTTTCACCATGCCGGTGGACACTGCCCCGGACAAGGAGGAGTGGCAGTCGTTCCTCAAGCTGCTGGCCGCCCACCGGCCGCGCTGCCCGATCAACGGGGTGATCGTCACCATCCCCGCCACCTCGCTGCTCCAGGACCCGCCCGAGGTGATCAAGCAGAAGGCCCTGACCATCCGCGACAAGCTCCAGGAGCTGGTCGCCACCCTGGGGGTCGAATTCCCGGTCAACATCATGGTCTCCAAGCTCGATCTGGTCTACGGGTTCGCCGAGTTCTGCGCCTCGCTCTCGGCCGAGGAACGCCGGCAGGCCCTCGGTTTCAACCGTCGCGCCATGACCCCCGAACCCTTCAATCAGGAGGAGTTCGCCAACTTTTTCGCCGCCCTGGTCGATCGGCTCGATGCCTGGGGCCGGCGGCGGCTGCGCGAGGTGCAGCCGGGAGCGGAGGCGGACCGGGTCTATGCCTTTCCCGGCGAGTTCAACCGGCTCAAGGATGCCCTGGCCGGCTATTTGAGCCTCATCTTCCGCCCTGACCGCTACCACGTGGCCCTGCTTTTTCGCGGCTGCTTTTTTTCCAGCGGCCTCCAGGAAGGCCGGTCGATCGCCAAGGCCTTACTCGAAGGGGCCTCGGCCGGCGAGGCAGGGGTGCTGGCCGAATTCGCCAAATCCTTTGTCCAGTCCCGGGCCTATTTCATCCATGCCTTCTACACCCGGGTATTCAAGGAGCGCTGGCTGGTGCGCCGGGCCGGCGGAGTCACCCGGCGGGAAATCATCCTCCGCCTGGCTGCGGCCGGGTTCGCGGTCCTCTTTCTCGCCGTGGCCGCCGGCCTGCTCATCTCCGGCTACCGCACCCTGGCCACCAAGGTCAAGCCCCTGGAGACCCAGGCCGTGAAGGCCCAGTCCCTCCTGGCCGCAGCCCCCGGGCAGGAGGTGCCGGCCTCGGAGATCGTCCGCGCCCTCACCACCCTGGAGGCGGGACGCCAGGATCTGCTCGCCCACGGGGCCGGACTGTTCTTGCGCGGCCGCCACAACGCCCTGGTCGAGGATATCGGCCGGATCGAGGACGCCCTGGTGGAACGACGGCTGCTCGATAAATTGGTGGCGGCGGCCGGGCGGCAGTTCAGTGACGAGCGACCCATCGCCTCCGTTGACGACAAGGAGCGGCTCCTGCGGCTCATGCTGTTGTGCATCGACCTTTATGCAGGCAAAACGGCAACCGTGGAGACCATCAAACCGCTTTTGGAGGTGATCCCCTGGAAATCCGAGGCCGGGCTCGATATCGACCGGGCCGAGGCGGAGGGGATCATCCAGGGCTATCCCTATGCCCGGAACACCGACCAGGCTGCCCGCAGGCTTGGGGGCGGCGAGCTCTCTGTCCGCCAGATGCTCGGGCAGCTCCAGCGATTCTGGGCTACCTTCTACGCCCAATTGTGGCAGGAACAAAAAAAGCAACTGGCCGCCATCAATACCGGCTACACCGCCCTGCTGGCCTTTCAGCCCACTGCGGCGGTGGACCGGGGACAGGCGGTGGAGGAGCCCTTTGCCCAACTGGCCGAGACCTTCCTCGCCGCCATCGGAGCCCTTGACCCCAAGGGCGCCGGCCGGGTGACGGTGTGGAGCGAGAGTCTGCGCGAGCAGTGTGCCAAGGAATATGCCACGGTTCATGATCGGCTGACCGGCGCGGTCCAGAACGAGATCAAACAGATGGGCGCCACCGCCGAGCGCCATGCCCAGGTCTGCGGCCAGCTCAAGGGCGGCATCGGCAGCGAGTGGGCCCTGGCCCTGGAGCACAACGGCCACATCCTCGCCCCGGACGGCACCCTCAACCCGGAGATGTTCCTGATCCGCGACGGGGTGGGCAAGGCCGCCGCCTTCGGGCCGCTGTTCACCAAGGCATTGCGGGAACGGCTCAAGGCGGAGAGCGAGAACCCCCTGCCCCTGCTCGACGCCATGAGCCAGACCTGGCAGACCGCCCGCAGCGACCGGCTCAAGGATATCGCCGGCAGCACCGACAAGGTCGAGCACAAGAACTGGCAGAAGAAAGAATTTTTCATTCTGACCACCGACCTGACCGCGGCCGCGATCCTCCAGGCCCATCGGGACGCGGCCATGGCGGCAGTTCAGGTGGCCCTGCCCCAGGAGTCGCTGACCGCGGCTGCCAGTGGCCAGGAAATCCCCAAGTCCCTGCGCGCCTCGTGGCTCGCACCGCGTTTTGTGGTGCTGACGAAACTGGGCGACTGGCTTCAGGCCCGTCATCCCGGCAGCCCCGGACTGACCCGGCTGCGTGCCTCGGTCGGCGAGCTGATGGGCATTGCCTGGGGCAACTGCGTCCGCTTCTGGGGAGAGAAGCTCGCGGCCATCGATATTTCCAGCGCCATCCTGCGCACTGGCAGTTGGCCGGCCTTCCGCCGGGAGGCCCTGAATCGCCGCAGCCTGTTCATCGATCGCAGCGCCTGGCCGCTCAACGCCTTTTTCGAGCACATGGCCCACAAGGATGTGGCCGAGATCAAGGCCCAGATGAACCGGTTGGGCGGCGGCCCCCTGATCGCCGCCGACCTGGTGCCGGCCGAGCAGCGGGTCGAGAACACCGCCGCCATCTATTCGCCGGGCAAGTACCTGCCCCACCTGGAGGAGGCCCAGCGCAGTTTCAACAACGCCCTGGAGAACCTCACCGACGATGCCCGGGTCTCCTGGCAGATGGTCAAGGGCGGCAAGCCCGGCGACAATGTCAGCCTGGACAAGTTCAAGGTGCTGAGCGATTTCTACCAGCGGGTCAGCGGCGATCCGGCCGGCCGTAACGAGCCCCTGGCCTTACAGTTGGCCAAGATCGACGCCCATGGCGCCAGCCTGCTGCAAAAGGGCTTTTCCGCCGAATCGGGCAAGGAATGGGGCGGCTTCATCGCCACCTGGCGCGGCCGGATGGGCGACCGCTATCCCTTTGGCCACCGCGAGAGCTGGATTGCCGGCGACACGGTAGCCAACGAGGTGCGCAAGCTGACCGTGGCCAGCCAGGCCAAGAACGATCTCTACGACTTTTTCTTTGCCCCGGAAAAAGGATTGGAAGCTTTTATCAAGAAATACAACCTGCTGGAGACCGAGCCGGTCAACCCCGACACCGCCATCCAGCTCGACCGGCCCAGCCGGACCTTTCTGGAGCGCTGCCTGGCCTGGCGGGAGTTCCTGTTCGATGCCGGCCGCCAGCCCCGCCGACACCAGTTGCGGGTTGCCCTGGACGACCAACAGGGCCAGGACAGCCGCAATGCCGAGAAATATTTCACCCAGTTGACCATCACCGGGCTGGAGCCGGACAAACCGCTCAAACTGCGCTTCAGCGGCCAGCGGTTCAAGAGCGCGGCCGTCACCTGGGAAATCGGCCAGAGCCCGGAGCTGTATCTGGAGGCGAAAAACGAGGAGACCGGCCTGACCACGGCCATCCGCCTGGCCGGCGGCGGCCTGGCCTTTCCGGGCTATGCCGCCTGGGAGAGCCGGGGCCGGCAGGCCGGGCAGGGAGGGGAGCTCAAGCTGAACATGCTCTTCCCCAAGGTTGGCGGCGAAGGAGGCGAACCCGTCTATGTAGTGCCGATCAGCATCGGCTGGGATCAGCGGCTGCCGGAACCGTTGACCTGGCCGGGCCGCTAGGCCGGATTGCCGCAGGCGAACGGAGGGCGATGCGATGCTGATGACCCGGCTGAAGAGCCTCTTTTCCGGGCCCAGGGCCTGGCCAGTGGAATGCTTCGGCAAACTGCCCTGCTACCAGGACTATGTCAGCCTGGTGACCAGCCGGGGGGCGACCCGCTGGCGCGACTGGCTGCTCTCAACCTATCGCGGCGAGACCCTGCCGCCCGAGGGGGTATGGCGGTTCGTCTTTGAATCGCAACAACACGGCGAGCCGGTGGTCGGCCTGATCCAGGCCAGCTCCGACGGCCGACGCGAGTTCCCCTTTTCGCTGTTCGTGGTCGGCGACCCCCGCCTGCTCCGTTCCCCGGCAGCACTGACCGCAGTCTGGGAAGAATTGGCGGCGCTGCACTGGCAGTTGATCGCGGTCCCGGACATCCAGGGGATCTACACCTGCTGTGCCGGCCGAAAGGTGTCCCTGGACCCGGCAGCGGTCAGCGAGAAAGAGGCGCAAACGCTGCGCCCGGACAGCGGTCGCTGGCCGCGGCTGTTGGTGGCAGCACCCGGCAATGGGGGCGCCCTGCAACTGCTCTGGCAGGCCGGCATGGAGCCGGCGGCGCTGGACCGGAACTGGCAGGCCCTGAAGGTTTGAAATCATGGGACCCTTGATCACGATGGGCACCGCTACGTCCGAGCCCCTTGTATCTACAGGGAAAAAATATCCTGGGGGCAAACAGGCTGGCCATTTCCCCCCATCATTGCAACAAACACCCCTTCGCACCCCCGGAGCCCTGATTACGGGCGTAGGGACACGGCGTGCCGTGCCCTTGGGGGCCAGAGGATCAAAAACAAATTTCCAGCTGAGTTTCAGCGGCAATCAGGAAACAACATGACCACACCCGATCTCCACCCCAAAGAACTGATCCGCCAAGGCAAGCTGCCGGAGGCCCGCGCCATGCTGGTGGCCGCCCTCAAACAGCGTCCCGCCGACACCGCGACCCGGACCCTGCTTTTCCAGGTCCTGCTCTTTTCCGGCGAGTGGGACAAGGCCCGACAGCACCTGGAGGCGCTGGCCCAGGTGGCCAGCGACCAGGGGCCGGCGGTGATGCAGTACCTGAGCCTGCTCCACTGCGAGCAGGAACGCATGCAGGTGCTCGGCCAGGGCGCCCTGCCCTCCTACTTGCCCGGCACCCCCGACTATTTCCAGGCCGTTTACCCCTGCTTCCGCCCCGGCCGCACGGAGGGCGCCCCCCTGCTCGACCAAGAGGCGGCCGGGCACATTCCGGAGGTCAGCGGCACGGTCAACGACCAGGAGTTCGTCGGCCTGCGCAACGCCGACGACCTGCTCGCCTACGCCCTGGAGGTCTATGCCCATGACCGCTACCTGTGGGTCCCGTTTGAGGCCATCCGGGAAATCCTGATTCATCCGCCCGCAAGCCTGTTCGATCTGCTCTGGGTCCCGGCCGCGGTCACCACCTGGAGCGGCCTGTCGCTCAACGGCCACCTGCCAGTGCTCTATCCCTACTCTTGGCAGCATGCCGATCCCCAGGTGCGGATGGGGCGGATGACTGACTGGTCGGCCGGCCCCAACGGGCTGGTCCGGGGCGCGGGCCAGCAGCTCTTTCTCTTCGGCGAGCTTGACCTGCCCCTGCTCGAGGTACGAGAGGTCCGCTTCAAGATGGGCGAAAGCAGAGGACAGTAACCGAGAATCCATCGAGCAAAGGGAGAACCAGGAAAGACATGCAGAAACCGATCGATTTGGCAGCCTTGCTGCTCCCTCTGACCGGGGACAACCCGGCGGGCGAGGACCTGCGCTACCAGCCGCTCTACGACCAGATCAAGGAGGCCCGCCGCGCCGACGACCTGCTCGACCGCGGCGACTGGAACCGCGAGCTCAAGACCGCGGACTGGAACAAGGTGATCACCCTGGCCACCGATGCCTTGGGCAACCGGAGCAAGGATTTGATGATCGCTGCCTGGCTGATGGAGGCCCTGCTCACCACCGAGGGCTTTGCCGGGGCCGAGGCCGGGCTGCGGCTCATCGAAGGGCTGCTGCGCGATTTCTGGGAGCATTGCTATCCCCTGATCGATGACGGCGATCTCGAGTACCGCTCGGGCCCGCTGGAGTTCATCAACGAGAAATTGACGCCGCTGGTGCGCTGCGCCCCGCTCACCGACAACCGCATCGGGCCGGGTTATTCCTATTTGCAGTGGCAGGAGTCGGTCAAGGTGGGCAAGGAGACCGACATCCTCAACCAGTGGGGCGATGTCGACGAGGCCAAGAAGCAGGCCCGTGACCAGTTGATCGCCGAGGGCAGGCTCACCGGCGAGGCCTTCGAGGCCGCGGTCCTGCTTGTCGACCGCGCCTTTTACGAGGATTTGGCCGCGCAACTGGCCTCCTGCCTCGACACCTTCCAGCGGCTGGATGCGTTGGTGGACGAGAAGTTCGGCCGGGAAGCCCCCCGGCTGTCCGACTTCCGCACCGCCCTGGAGGAGTGCGCCGCCCAGGTCGGCAAACTGCTCAAGGAGAAACGGCGACTCGACCCGGATCCCGCACCCGAAACCGTGCCGGAGACGGCCGCGGCGGCGGTCGCCCCAGCGCCCGCCCCTGTGGCAACCGGGCTCGCGCCCCAGACCCCGGCCCGACCGGCAGTAGCTGCCCCCGGAGCCGGGCCTGTGCCCCTGCCGCCAACCGGGGTGGGGGTCAACCGGCTGCTCGGCTCCGGCGGCCTGGAGGAGGCGCGCTGGCAGCAGGCCCAGGCCCTGCTGGCCAGCTCCGGCATCGAGGCGGCGGTGGAGGAGCTGCTCGGTGCGGCCTGTAGTGCCCAGTCGCCACGAGAGCGGGCTAATTATCACCTGCTCATTGCCCGGCTCTGTCTCCAGGCCCAGCGGGCCGATCTGGCCCGGCCCCTGGCCGAACAGCTTTTCCACCAGATGGAGGAGTTGCAGTTGGTGCGCTGGGAATCGCCGATCTGGATCGCCGAGGTCCTGGAGACCCTCTACCGCTGCCTGACCGACGAGAGCGCCACCGACGAGGACCGATTCCGGGCCCGGGAGATCCACAACCGTATGTGCACCACCGACATCACCAAGGCGATCAAGTATCGCCCGGCAACTTGATTTTCAGTTCTTCTCGCGACAGCGCCAATGCCGCGAGCAGGGAAGTTCCACTACAACAGGAGGGAAGACCATGGCCAAAGAAAGTTTACAGCATACCTTGGACCGGGTGCGTTCGCCCCGGGTGCAGATCACCTATGACGTGGAGATCGGCGACGCCATCCAGCTGAAGGAGATCCCCTTCGTGGTCGGCGTGCTCGGCGATCTCTCGGGCAATCCCGACGAGCCCCTGCCCAAGCTCAAGGACCGGAAATTCGTCGAGATCGACCGGGACAATTTCAACACCGTCCTGGCCGGGATGAAGCCGCGGCTGGCCTATCGGGTCGACAACAAGCTCACCGACGACGATTCCAAGCTGGGCGTGGAGCTGCGCTTCAACTCCCTGGACGACTTCCATCCCGAGCGGGTGGCCGAACAGGTCACCCCGGTGCGCAAGCTGGTCGAGGCGCGCAAGAAACTCTCGGACCTGCTCAGCAAGCTCGACGGCAACGACAAACTCGAAGAGCTGCTCAAAGAGGTGATCGGCAGCACCGAGTCCCTGGAAAAGTTGAGCAAAGAGGCCGGTACCCCGCCTGAATCGACCGAACAACAAGGATAAGACGAGGAGATCCCATGACTGAGAACGCATCCCAGAGTCAGGCAGCCCAGGCAACCGCCACGGTCACCGAGGCGAAAAGCCTGCTCGACACCATCATCGAAGAGGGCCGCATGGCCCGGGAAGAAAGCCAGAAGGCGCACGCCAAGGACCTGATCGGCGAATTCGTCAGCCAGGTCATGGGCGGGGCCATGGTGGTTTCCAAGGACATGGAGGCCATGATCACCGCCCGGATCAGCCAGCTCGACGAGCTGATCTCCAGGCAGCTCAACGAGATCATGCACCACGAGTCCTTTCAGAAGCTGGAAGGCTCCTGGCGCGGTCTGCACTACCTGGTCAACAAATCCGAGACCGGCCAGCGGATGAAGATCCGGGTGCTCAACGTCTCCAAGAAAGACCTGCTCAAGGACATGGAAAAGGCCAGCGAGTTCGATCAGTCGGCCCTGTTCAAGCAGATCTACGAGGAGGAGTACGGCACCTTCGGCGGCTCGGCTTACGGCGCCCTGATCGGCGATTACGAATTTTCCAATCATCCCCAGGATATCGCCCTGCTGGAGAAGGTCTCCCAGGTGGCGGCGGCGTCCCATGCCCCGTTCATCGCCGCGGCCGGTTCCGGCCTGTTCAACCTGGACAGCTATACCGACCTCTCCGGACCGCGCGACCTGGCCAAGATCTTCCAGGGTGCGGACTACGCCAAGTGGCGCTCCTTCCGCGAGTCCGAGGATTCGCGCTACGTGGCCCTGGCCATGCCCCACATCCTCATGCGCCTGCCCTACGGCAAGGACAACGTGCCGGTGGAATCCTTCAACTTCGAGGAGAACGTGGACGGCACCGACCACAGGAAGTACCTCTGGGGCAACGCGGCCTACGCCCTGGGCACCCGCCTGACCGAGGCCTTTGCCAAGTACAGTTGGTGCGCGGCCATCCGCGGGGTCGAGGGCGGCGGCCTGGTCGAAGGGCTGCCGGTGCACAATTTCCGCACCGACGAAGGCGATGTCGCCCTCAAGTGCCCCACCGAGATCGCCATCACCGACCGGCGGGAAAAGGAGCTGGCCGATCTCGGCTTCATCCCCCTGGTACACTGCAAGGGCACCGACTACGCCGCCTTCTTCAGCACCCAATCCGCCAACAAGGCCAAGGCCTACGATTCGGACGCGGCCTCGGCCAATGCCCGGATGAGTTCGCAGCTCCAGTACATCATGGCCATCTCCCGGTTTGCCCATTATCTCAAGGCGATGATGCGCGACAAGATCGGCTCGTTCATGACCCGGCAGAATGCCCAGGATTTTCTCAACCGGTGGATCAGCAACTATGTCCTGCTCGACGACAATGCCTCTGCCGAGACCAAGGCCCGGCTGCCGTTGCGCGAGGCCCGGGTCGATGTCAGCGAGATTCCCGGCAAGCCCGGAGCCTACCGGGCCGTGGCCTTTCTCAAACCCCATTTCCAGTTGGATGAACTGAGTGTGTCCCTGCGGTTGGTGGCTGATCTGCCGCCGCCGGCCAAGGGTTGAACAGGATGGAAAAGTGCGGCAAGCCCACAACAACAGCGCGAATCTTAACACCAACACCAAAAATGGAGGTAACCCATGGCTTTTGACTGCTTTCTGAAGATTGAAACCATCCCCGGCGAAAGTACCGACGACAAGCACAAGGACTGGATCGAGGTCCTCTCCTACAGCTCCGGCGTTACCCAGAGCTCGGCCGGGTCCCACTCCACCTCGGGCGGCCGGACCGCGGGACGGGCCGATTTCGCCGATTTCATGGTGATGCACACCCTGGACAAGGCCTCGCCGAAAATCGCCCTGGCCTGCGCCAAGGGCGAGCACATCAAGACCGTGACCATTGCCCTCAACCGGGCAGGCGGCAAGAAAGAGCCGTTCATGGAATACAAACTGGAAGACGTGGTCATCTCCGCGGTGAACATCGGCGGCAGCTCCCAAGGGAGCGAAAGCCTGCCGACGGAACAGATCAGTTTCAACTACGGCAAGATCACCTGGACCTATACCGAAACCGACAAGGCCAGCGGCGCCCCCAAGGGCAAGGTCTCCGGCGGCTGGAGCCTGATCGAGAACAAGGCGGTCTGATCCGCGAACAAAGGCTGGCCACCGGCGCGCAGGACCGGGCCCCTCCGGCCCTGCGCGCCGTCCCGGCCCCTTGGACTTCAAACCCCTGAATCCCCATGAACGACGCCCTCGACAACCTCCAGGCATCGATCCTCGACAAGTTGCTCGACGATGAGCCGGATCGCCCCCTGGAATCGGCCCGCCATCGCCAGGTCAGCTTCGCCGAGATCCGGGCCTCGGTGATCCGGGATATCGAGAACCTGCTCAACACCCGGCGCTCGGTGCTGGCGGTGCCCGATACCCTCCCCCAGGTGACCCGCTCGCTCCATGTCTACGGATTGCGCGATTTCTCCAACGAAAATCCGAGCAGCTCCATTGTGATCCAGAAACTGCGGCGCGAGGTGGTGCAGACGTTGAACCTGTTTGAACCACGGCTGAAAAACGTGGTGGTACAGATTGAAAACCGCTCCGGCGACCGCAACCTCCATTTTCGCATCGCCGGTACCCTCGTGATCACCCCGCTGTCCGAACCGGTGGTTTTCGACACCCTGTTCGACGCCAATCGGGGCGAGTACGTGATTTCCTCGTGATGTGAACCATGGATGACAGCCTGCTGAGCTATTACGAACAGGAACTGACCTATATCCGGGAAATGGGCGCCGAATTCGGGCGCAAATACCCGAAGATCGCCGGACGTCTGCTGCTTGAGGCCGACAAGTCCGAAGATTTGCACGTGGAACGGCTGATCGAGGCCTTTGCCTTCATCAGCGGCCGGATCCACAAGAAGATCGACGATGACTTCCCCGAGATCACCCAGTCGCTTTTGAACATCGTCTATCCGCATTACGTGGCCCCGATTCCCTCCATGGCCATGGTCCGGTTCGACCCGGTCCGCCAGAACCTGACCGAGGCCGGCTATGCCATTCCCCGCGCCACCGCCCTGTTTTCCAATCCGGTGGCCGGCACGCCGCTGAATTTCCGGACCTGCATGGAAGTGGAACTCTGGCCGGTGGAGGTGACCGAGGTTGTTTTCAAGGATCCCGATTTTTCCCGCAAGGACGAGGCCCGGCTGGTGTTGCAGGTCAATCTGGCCACCTGCAACAACCTGAGCCTCTCCGCCCTCGGCTGGGACCACCTCCGTTTCTACTTGAACGGCCAGGCCCACCATGTGTTCGAGCTCTACGAGCTGCTGCTCAACAACGTGGTCGGCGTGGAACTGGAGGCGCTTGACAAGAACGGCACCACGGTCCGGATCGCGCTTTCGCCCGAGGCCCTGCGACCGGCCGGATTCGAGGAGGAGGAGGCGATCCTGCCCTTTACCCGCCGCTCCTTTCCGGGCTACCGGCTCCTGCTCGAGTACTTCTGCTTCCCGGAAAAGTTCCTGTTCATCGACCTGTACGGCCTGGACCAGTTGCAGGGGATCGAGGTCGGTCAGGAAATGACGGTCCATATCCTGCTGGACCGCATTCCCAAGAGCAAGATCCCGGTCGACCGGGAAACCTTGATTCTCAATGCGGCGCCGGCAGTCAACCTGTTTACGCGCATCGCCGAGCCGATCCGGGTCGAACACCGCAAGCCGGAATATCCGGTCATCCCCGATATCCGCCGCGGCAACGCCACCGAGGTCTTCAGCCTGGACCAGGTGTTGTCGACCAGCGCCGGCGGCAGCGAAGAAGGCGAGGAGTTCAAGCCGTTCTATTCCATCCGCCACCACCTGGCTGAAGGGGAGAGCCGCAAGCGGCAGGCCTTCTGGCACAGCAAGCGTCGCCGCTCCGAGAAAAAGGGCGACAACGGCACCGACGTCCATCTCTCCTTCGCCGACCTCAATTTCCAGCCCACCGATCCGGCGGCGGAAGTGCTGATGGTCAAGCTCACCTGCACCAACCGCGACCTGCCCGCGCGGCTGCCGTTCGGCGATCCGGCGGGCGATTTCACCCTGGAGACCGCGGCCCCGATCCAGGCGATCTGCTGTCTGAGCAAGCCGACCCCGACCCGGCGGCCATCACTGGGCGGCGGGCTGCAATGGCGGCTGATCTCGCACCTCTCCCTCAACTACCTGTCGCTGATCGAGGGCGGCGAAGAGGCCCTGCGGGAGCTCCTCCAGCTCTACGATTTCGACGACTCGCCCTCGACCAGGCAGCAGATCAGCGGCATCGCCGCCATCACCGCCGATCATGTCAGCCGCCGGCTCGGCCGCTCGATCTGTCGGGGGGTGCGGATCACCCTTGAACTGGACAAGGAAAAATTCGTCGGGGCCGGACTGTATCTCTTTGCCAGCATCCTGGAGCGGTTTTTCGGGCAGTACGTGTCGGTGAATTCCTTTTCCCAGTTGGTGGTGATCACCGCCAAAGACAAACAGCGAGTAAAAGAATGGCCCCCGAGATGCGGACAGCGGATCCTTCTATAAGCGAGCGCCTCTTTGCCGAAGGGTACCGGTTCAACTTCTTCAGCGCCGTGCACCTGCTCGAGTCGCTGGCCCCGGACAAGCACAAGCTGGGTTCGACCCTGGAGCCCGGTCGCGAGGCGGTCCGGTTCTCGGTCCGGCCCGGTTTTTCCTTTCCGGCCAGCGACATTGCCGGCCTGACCGCGGGCGAGGAGGGCGGCCCGGCGGCCATGGAGGTGGCCTTCCTGGGGCTGATCGGTCCGGCCGGAGTCCTGCCCCACTGGTACAACGAGTTGGCCCTGGAACGGCTCCGAGCCAAGGACACCGCCTTCACCGCCTTTCTCGACCTGTTCCACCACCGCCTGATCAGCCTGTTCTACCTGGCCTGGAAAAAACACCAGTTCCCGGTGAATTTCCTGCCCGGAGCCCGCGACAAGCTCTCCGGCTACCTGCTCAGCCTCTGCGGCCTGGGCACGGCGGGGCTCACCGGCCGGATCGGCTTTGCCGAGGAATCGCTCTCCTTCTATTCCGGCCTGCTCTCCCGGACCGTGCCCTCAGCCTGCGCCATCGGCAGCACCGTGGCCCACTTCACCGGCACCGAAGCGGCGGTGGAGCAGTGCATCGAACGGATGATCCCCCTGGATGCGGCCGATCTCAGCCCGCTGGGCCGGGGCAAGGCGGGCCTGGGCGGCGACTGCATCCTCGGCACCCATGTCTGGGAGTGCCAGACCAAATTCCGGGTCGTGCTCGGACCGCTCTCCTTCCGGGAATTCATTCGCCTGATTCCCTCCGGCGACATGCACCGACCGACCTTTGCCCTGATCCGCACCATGGTCGGCATTGAATACGAGTTTGAACTCCGCCTGGTGATCAGGCGCGAAGAGGTTCCCGGCTGCCGGCTCGGCCAGGCGCCGGGGCAGCCCGCCACCCGGCTCGGCTGGACCACCTGGCTGAAGGGGGAGCAATTCCTCCACCCCACCGACATGTCGGTAACCTTTCAGGAATAACCAGCAAGGCTGGACCAGATCGGCCAGCCACAACGAACCATGAAAGCGGTAGGGGCACGGCGCGCCGTGCCCCTACTCTCCAACCACACCCAAGGAGCGTCGCATGGCCAGATCGAACCTCAAATCCCTGATCGCAAAGCTCAATTCCACCTGCCGCTCGGCCCTGGAGTCCGCCGCCGGCCTCTGCCTCTCCCACACCCACTACGAGGTGGACCTGGAGCATTTCTTCCTCAAGCTGCTCGACTTTTCCGGCACCGACTGGGAAAAGATTCTCCGCTATTTCGAGATCAACGATTCTCACCTGATCGGTGATCTCACCGGGGCCATCGACAGCTTCAAGACCGGCAACGCCCGGACCCCGGCCCTGTCGCCCCGCATCCCGCGGATGATCGAGGCCGCCTGGCTGACCGCCTCCATCGACTTTCAGGCGCCCAGCGTCCGCTCCGGTCATGTCCTCCTGGCGCTGCTGGAGAACCCGGACACCGCCGGCCTGCTCATCTCCAGCTCGCCCCTGTTCAGGAAGATCTCGGTCGAAACCCTGAAAAACAATTTTGCCGCCATCACCGAAGGTTCGGCCGAGGCGGAAGCGACGCTGACCGCGGCTTCGGGCGAGGCGCCATCAGCCGGGACCGGACCGGTCGGCAAGGGCCAGGCCCTGGCCCAATACACCATCAATCTCACCGAACGGGCGAAAAAGGGCGAGATCGATCCGGTGCTCGGCCGCGACTTCGAGATCCGCCAGATGGTCGACATCCTCATCCGCCGCCGCCAGAACAACCCCATCCTCACCGGCGAGGCCGGGGTGGGCAAGACCGCGGTGGTGGAGGGCTTTGCCCTGCGGATCGCCGAGGGCGACGTGCCGCCGCCGCTGCGCAACGTGGCCCTGCACACCCTGGATCTGGGCCTGCTCCAGGCCGGGGCCGGGATCAAGGGCGAGTTCGAGGAACGGCTGAAAAAGGTGATCGACGAGGTCAAGGCCTCGCCGGTGCCGATCATCCTGTTCATCGACGAGGCCCACACCCTGATCGGGGCCGGCGGGGCGGCCGGCCAGAACGACGCCGCCAACCTGCTCAAGCCGGCCCTGGCCCGGGGCGAGCTGCGGACCATCGCCGCCACCACCTGGGCCGAGTACAAGCGCTATTTCGAGAAGGATGCCGCGCTCGCCCGCCGCTTCCAGGTGGTCAAGATCGAGGAGCCGGACGAGCACAAGGCGGTGACCATGATGCGGGCCATTGCCCCCTTCCTGGAAAAACATCATCAGGTGATGATCACCGACGACGCCCTGCTCGACTCGGTGCGGCTTTCCCACCGCTACCTGCCGGCTCGGCAATTGCCCGACAAGTCGGTGAGCGTGCTCGACACCGCCTGCGCCCGGGTGGCCATCGGCCTGACCACCTCGCCGCCGGCCATCGAGGAGGCGGGTCGGATCATCGGCGAGCTCGAACGCGAGGCCCGGATCCTGGACAAGGAGACCCTGATGGGCCGCGACCACGCCGAGCGGCTGGCCGAGATCGCGGTGGAGCGCGAGGCGGCCCGGCAGCGGTTGGCCGCGCTGGAGGCCCGCTGGAAGACCGAGATGGAATGGGCGGAGCAGATCGTTGCCGTGCGCCGGGAGATTACCGAGCTGCACGCGGCCGATCCGGCCGATCCGGCCATTGCGGCCAAGAGCGCCACCCTCAAAGAGCTGGAAACCGGCCTGGCCGCGGCCCAGGGCGATACGCCCCTGGTCCAGGTGGCGGTCGACACCCAGACCATCAGCGAGGTGATCTCGGGCTGGACCGGCATTCCCACCGGCCGGATGCTGGCCGACGAGATCCAGACCGTGCTCAACCTCCAGCAGCACCTGGGCGAGCGGATCATCGGCCAGGAATACGCCCTGGCCGCCATCAGCCAGATGGTGCAGACCGCCCATGCCGGCATCGAGGACCCGTCCAAGCCCACCGGGGTATTCATGTTCGTGGGCACCAGCGGCGTGGGCAAGACCGAAACCGCCATCGCCATCTCTGACCTGCTCTACGGCGGCGAGCAGAACCTGATCACCATCAACATGAGCGAATACCAGGAGGCCCACACCGTCTCCGGGCTCAAGGGCTCGCCCCCCGGCTACGTGGGCTACGGCGAGGGCGGGGTGCTGACCGAGGCGGTGCGCAAGCGGCCGTACAGCGTGGTGCTGCTCGACGAGGTGGAAAAGGCCCACCCGGATGTGATGGAGTTGTTCTACCAGGTCTTTGACAAGGGCATGCTGGAGGACGGCGAGGGGCGGAAGATCGATTTCAAGAACACCCTGATCATCCTCACCACCAACCTGGGCACCGACACCATCATGAAGGTCTGCGCCGACGAGGAGACCCGGCCCACCCCCGAGGGGCTGGCCGAGATGCTGCGGCCCGAGCTCAACAACCATTTCAAGCCCGCCTTCATGGGCCGGCTCAAGGTGGTGCCCTACTTCCCGATCACCGACGCCAACCTGAAAATCATCGTCCGGCTCAAGCTGGGCAAGGTGGCCAAACGGATGCTGGAAAACCGCCGCACCGCCTTCGTGTTCGACGACCAGGTGGTGGAAGCCATTGCCGGCCGCTGCACCGAGGTGGACAGCGGCGCGCGCAATATCGACCACATCCTCACCAACACGCTGCTGCCGGAGATGTCCCGCGAGCTGCTGTCGCGGATGGTGGCGGGCGAGCAGATCAACGAAGTCAAGGTCGACCTGGACGAGCAGGGACAGTTCCGGTTTGCCATCGGCTAACCGGCATGGCTGGACCGATTGGCCAGCCACACCCAACAATGAAGGGGCGGCGCTCCGGCATGGCATTGCCCCGGAACCAACACGTTCATATAAAAAACGGTCGAGAACTTCTCTTCCGGTTTCCCCGCGTGGCGCGGGAACCTTCACTCATTGAGGAATCAGCCTATGGCACCGGAGACCGTCCGCTCCCCCGGAACCCTGGAACTGCATCTGGTCAGCTCGATGGAGCCGGCCGCGGCGCGGCAGACGGTGGATTCGCCCTTCCGCATCCTGGTGCTCGGCGACTTCTCCGGGCGGAAGAGCCGTGGCCGACTGCGCGACCGCTCCGAGCTGCGCGCCCTGCAGCCGATCCCGGTGGATCGGGACATCATCGAAGCGCTTCCCGGCCGGTTGGGATGCGCGTTGTCGCTGGATCTGGGCGGCGACGCCGCGCCCCTGGCAGTGGGCTTCGACGAGCTGGACGATTTCCACCCCGACCGGCTGGTCGACCGGCTGGAGCTGTTTGGCCGCCTGCGCCGACTGCGGCGGGAGCTGGATGACGATCGCACCTGCAGCAGCGCCGCCGGCGAGCTCCATGGCCTCCTGGCCGGCCCGCCGCCAGACCCATCGGCCCCCTCCGTCGTGTCGCCCGACGCCTCATCAACTAACCTGCTCGACCAGGTCCTGGAGGCAACCGCCCCGGTTTCCCCGGCCACGGCCAGCGACCCTGGGCTGGCAGCCTTTGTCCGTTCCGTGGCCGCCCCCTACCTGCTGCGGCCCGACCAGCCCCGGCAGGCGGAGCTGACCGAAGCCGTGGACGACCTGCTCACCGCCCTGATGCGGGCAGTGCTCCATCATCCGGCCTTCCAGGCCCTGGAGGCGGCGTGGCGGGGTCTGGATTTTCTCCTCGCCCGCCTGGCCACCGACGACCAGCTCCAGGTCTTCCTGCTCGATCTCACCGCCGAGGAGCTGGCGACCGACCTCCTGGCCGATGACGACCTCGCCACCTGCGAACTCCACCGGCTGCTGGTGCGGGAGGCCGGCGAGCTCCCCGGCACCGAACCCTGGGCCGTGGTCGCCGGATGCTTTCCCTTTTCGGCCGACAAGGACGTCTTCGCGCTTCTCGGCCGCATGGCCCCGCTCTGCGCCCGCGCCGGCGCCCCCTTCCTGGCCGCGGCCGAGCGCAACCTCCCGGATCACCCGGACTGGGCCGTGCTGCGGCGTTTGCCCGAAGCGGCCTGGCTCGGCCTGGCTCGGCCCGGTTTCCTGCTCCGCCTGCCGTACGGGGCAGCCACCGAACCCATCGACCGGTTCGCTTTCGAGGAAACCGAGGGCGAGCCGCCTCTGGACGCGTACCTCTGGGGCAACCCGGCCCTGGCCTGCGCCTGCCTGCTTGGCCAAGCCTTCAGCAACCGCGGCTGGCAACTGACCGGTGGCGAGGTCCGGGACCTGGAGGATCTGCCCCTGCATGTGGTTCCCTCAAAAGGCGCAACCCGCACCCTGCCCTGCACCGGGGAGCTGCTGACCGAGCGCGAAGCAGAGCGACAACTCGACCAGGGGTTGATGGTGCTGCTCTCCTTCCGGGATCAGGACCGGATCCGTCTGGCCCGCTGCCAGTCCATCGCCGATCCGCCCGCCCGGCTCGCCGGTCGCTGGCGATGAAAGGATGAGGTCGGGTTCACCCGCCAAAAGTCTCGTCAACCCCGTTTTCCCCGTCAACTTGCCGAAGACCGGCGGTCAACCGGCATAGGCCTGGCGGAGGCCGGCGATGTCGATCTTCTTCATACCCAGCATGGCCGTCATGACTCGCTGGGATTTTTCATAATCGGGGTCATTGAGCATCTCGATCAGCAGGGTGGGGACAATCTGCCAGGAAACGCCGTATTTATCCTTGAGCCAACCGCATTGCTGGGCCTGGGGATCGCCGCCCGCGGAGAGTCTCTCCCAAAAGTAATCCACCTCTTCCTGGGTCGCGCAATCGACCTGGAACGAAATGGCCTCGTTGAAGGTGAACTCCGGGCCACCGTTGAGTGCGGTAAAGGCCTGTCCCTCCAGTTCAAAGGCCACGACCATCACCGTGCCCGGCTCCTTGCCGTGGATTTCCTGCCCGGCTTCGCCGTAGCGGGTCATGGAGACGATTTTCGAGTGGGCAAAGAGACCGGTATAAAACCGGGCCGCCTCCTCGGCCTGATCGTCAAACCACAAACAGGGGGTGATCTTCTGTCGAATTGACATCTTCGTTCTCCTCATTTCGGTTTCTTCGAGTTGACACGTCCGATCTTTCGCGGGCATGGCCCGCTCCTTGTATCTTGAAGTCAGTGGTGGTTAGCTCCCATCACTTTGAGACAGAGGCAGCTTGAGCCCGCTCCGAAGGCACAGACCTTGAAACGTAGATCAAGCCCTC